>QMCD01000276.1_pt1 | contig 36638 bp, 31 predicted proteins | sample 1821841 | NCBI WGS metagenome assembly QMCD01 (sample SAMN01991225, study PRJNA193472) | Termite gut metagenome, whole genome shotgun sequencing project. | isolation source: worker | host: Macrotermes natalensis
ACTGATCGATGATGTCCTTTTCTTTCTTCTCTTTTCTTCGTGCCATGCTCATACTTTACCTCTTTATAAGCATTTACACAATTTTTAGGACAGGCTCGGACACAATCCTATTTCTTAACTCTATAAGTTCCATTTTTTTGTTTTTCTATGTTAATATAATTCAAATATTTTTCCTCATTAAATATACTATTTTCAACAAAGTAATCGCTGTGAATGGGTAATGATTCTAAATCACCTCTTAAAATTTTATGCGTATGAAAAATGTTCGTAAAAAACCAATTCATAAAATCACTATTAAATAAATCAGATAATTGCTGCCCAGAAATAGGGAATGCTTCATTCAGAATTAACATATTAGCGCTGTTGAGAATGTAATGTTGTTTTGTGTCACAATAAAAAATAAGAGTATGAGAAATAAAACGATATATCAATTTTTCTTTTGCTTTATAGAGTTCAATCGGTGCAACCTGCTGACAGTGAGATAAATCTTCTTCTAAAAAAAACAATGCTGCTTGCTTTAAACCATTTGAAGTAATATCCTGTCCTCGAAAGATTGGGGTAAGACCTGTTTCATAAAATGTTTTACAGATTTTGCTATTATTCCCTGTTACAATTCCTAATCCCCATTTTGCATTATCCGCAAGTGTTATGTGCGGTAAAGAATAAATATATTCTATAACATTATTCGTTTCATTATCGGTCTCAAAATTAAAAATATGTTTGGGGAGCCGATGAAAACTTTGTTGCTCTCTGTTTTCTGTATGATTTTTCGTTTCACATGCTATCGTTGAATTTTTACTGATCTTTTCTTTTTTCAAAATAATTGCCTGCGCTCGTGTTAAAAGTCCTTTAAATGGTTTTCCATAATCAATCAAGCGTTCAATGTTTAGACATAAGGCCGCTTTCCGGGCATCTTCAAAAGTTGATATATTGAAAAACGCTTCAGGTAAAAGAAAGCCTAGTTTTCCATTATTGTTTAATAATCGCAGACAAGCAAAAAAGAACAATGAGCTTGTATCCATACTTTTTCCTGCTTGATAAATTATTGAAAATTTCTGTTTTAAATCTTTTGATAACTTCTTCCCCCAAGGCGGGTTTGTGAAAATATAGTCGCACCTCAACGTCGTTTCTTGTGCCAATTCAAGAAAATCACCGCAAATAATATTTTCTGTCGTAAAACCCGTTTTTTCAAAAATACGCTTTTTTGTAATTTCTACAGCGTTTATATCCGTATCAAAGCCGTAAATATTTTCTATACTAAATCCTTTCTCTATTGCTTGAATAATGAAATTTCCGCCGCCGCAGCAGGGATCCAAAAATGTTTTATTTTTAGTATCACTTATGCTTTTTAGCATATCAACAATAATCTCTACGGGAGTATAATAAACACCTTCCTTGTTGCGAAACGATTCACAAAGCGAATTTTCGTATTTCTGCCATAAGTTATCGTTATATGTTTCTGCGTTGAGTTTTTGTTCGATTCTTTCACAAAGAAGATTGTGGTTATGTTCATCCTTTTGCAATTTGTTAGCACGCGCATTAAGTCTTTCTTTGCCTGCATATTTTTTCATAAACAGATTGACACTGTCCTGATTAATTTGACCATTCGTCTGAGTTTGTAAATATCCTGTCTTTATCCAATTATGAATTGTAGCGTCAGAAACACCAATAAGCATTGCAGCCTTTCTTGTTGTTAAAGATTCTGTTTCTATTTCATCAAAAAGAGTATATTTCCTTTCTCGTATTACCATTAAACATAGTATAATGAAAAAAACGATAACAAGTTAAGAGCGTAGTTACTCAAAACTTCCTGCCTATGAAAAAAGCTTCGCACACGTTTAAAAGATTATGCATTTCTCAACATAATACGCCATATATAGAAAAAAATCCTTCCCTCTTAACGTAATGACTCAAAAGGGAAGCTTGTTCAAAAACCAGATACCGGTGAGGACATTTTTCAGTTGGGATGAGAGAAAACCGGGATATTTCGAGCTTGACCGGGTTGCGCACTGCGGATCGAATCTGTCTGGAGAGTTTTGTTGGACATTAACGGTGACCGATGTGTATTCAGGGTGGACCGAGGAGCGTCCATTACTTAATAACGCGCAAAGATGGGTAAAAGAAGCGGTTGAAGATGTAAAGGAGACGCTTCCCTTTCCGATGCGCGGGGTAGATTCCGATAATGGCGGAGAATTTATTAACCATCAATTATTTCTGTGGTGTAAAAAAGAAGAGATACAATTTACCCGAGGACGCCCGTATCGAAAGAATGATAATTGTTTTGTAGAACAAAAGAATGGAGACCGGGTTCGGAAAACGGTTGGGTATTTTCGGTATGATACGGAGGCTGAATATGAAGCCCTGAAAGAAGTGTATCATTACCTTAATCTTTTTACGAACTATTGACAGCCGTCGATCAAGATAAGTGAGAAGACAAGACTCGAAAACGGAAAGTATCAAAAGAAGTACGAAGCTGCAATGTCGCCCTGTCAACGGCTTTTGAAATGTAAGGAGATACCGGGAAGGATAAAAACACGATTACGAAAGGAACTCAGTAGACAAAATCCCGTAACGATAAAAAAAGAATTGGACAAGGCGGTAAAGAAGCTGATAGGATTGAACATCAGAAAAGGCAAAGAAACGATTGCCTCGAAACTGGCTAAGGAAGCCGCTGGCAGCGGTTGCAATTTCGGCTAGATTTTAGTTTTGATTTTCGACCCCAGTTTCGGCTAGATTAATTATGAGGCTTTGCGGCTGCTTGACGATTATCAAAATCTGTATTAGTCTTAAATCAACAATAAGATTTTCAGGGTCGGGTGATTTGGTTTGCGCCAATGATTCCCAACCGGCGGTTATAGCCCGCGACTTCAGAGTATTCTGAATTGAATCGGTGAAATTCCGATGCCGACGGTATAGTCCGGATGAAAGAAAATCGATGGGATTGTCCGTCTTTTTTGTTATGTTCACCCTGGAATCTGTCCGGGGTTTTTTTATGCCCCGGGGATTTCAACATGCGTCTTCTAAAAAACTTGATGAGTTTTTTAGGATACCACGGAGTACCGCAATGAAAACGTTCCACATTGGAAAACGCTTCCGCCTTGTTTTAGTCTCTCTTATGCTCATCGGGATTCTTCTTTTATCTTTTGGATGTAAGAAAGAATCGTCATCTGAAAAGTCCGGACAAATTACTATCGCGGTATTTATTCCCGGCGTTATGGCGGGCAGCCCGATTTATGAGATGCTCGCGGAAGGCGTAGAGAAAGCCGCTGCAGAAAACGGAAACGCGGAAGTAAGAATTATCGAAGCCGGTTTTAATCAAGCTGATTGGGAAAGCAAATTGACAAGCCTTGCCGCCGAAGGAACTTTCGATCTTATCGTATCTTCAAATCCTTCGCTGCCTGCGTTGGCGGAAGCGGTGTCAGAAAAATTTCCGGCGCAGCATTTTCTTTTGTTCGACGGAGAAATTTCCGGCAATCCCGGAATCTATTCTCTGCGCTACAATCAGCGCGAACAAACGTATGTGGCAGGTTACCTTGCCGCTCTCGTTTCGCTTGAGGGAAAAGCGAGGAACAGTTCCGTAAAAAAAATCGGCTTGATTGCGGGTCAGGAATATCCGGCGATGAATGGTATCATGCTTCCCGCTTATGAAGAAGGGGCAGAGGCGATTGATTCCGCGTTTGATGTTGATTTTCGTGTAGTCGGCAATTGGTTTGACGCGGGCAAGGCGTCGGAACTTGCCGCGGATATGATTCGGCAGGGTTCGGAAGTTATCCTCTGTGTCGCGGGCGGCGCAAACGAAGGAATTGTAAAAGCCGCGTCAGACGCCGGAACAAAAGTTATCTGGATTGATTCAAACGGATACGCGGTAAAGCCCGGAACGGTAATCGGCAGCTGTATTCTTCATCAGGATGCGGCGGCTTATGAAAAAACAAAACTTTATCTTGAAGGGCAGCTGCCTTTTGGAAAAGCCGAAATGGTCGGCGTTCGCGAAGGGTTTGTCGATTTCGTCCAGGATGATCCTCTTTACATTTCTTCGGTGAGTGAAGCTGTTCGGGAAAAACAGGCGGCGATGATTGAATCTATCCGTACAGGAAGACTCGTTCTGGAAGATTAATCTATGGTAAAACTTGAGGGTATCCGAAAGTATTTTTCCGGTAATGGAGTTCAAGCTCTCGATAACGCGGGGTTTGAACTCAAGCCGGGGGAGATTCATGCTCTGCTTGGTGAGAACGGAGCGGGGAAATCTACTTTGATGCATGTTATGGCAGGATACTTGCAGCCGGACAGCGGGAGCATTATCGTTGATGATATTCCCCGGCATTTTACCCTTCCTCGTAACGCGATTAAGAGCGGAATCGGCATGGTTCGGCAGGATCCTAAAATGGTTCCGGGCTTCCGTGTCTGGGAAGATTGTATCGTAGGACTGAAGCAGCCTGCCGGATCGCGGCATTCTGTAAGAATGCTTCAATCGCGCTTGGGAATTATTTCCCGAACCAAATCGCTTGATGCCGTGAAAGGCATTTCTGATGAATGGGGATTCGATCTTCCTGTTGATGATTTTGTCGAAAGTTTGACGATAGGACAAAGGCAGAAAGCGGCGATTCTTTCCCTTCTTTTAAAAAACGTACAATATTTTATTCTTGATGAACCTACAGCCGTTCTCAGTATCATCGAGACGGAGCGGCTTTTTCATCTGCTTAAAAAACTTCGTGATGAAGGTAAAGGCATTGTTATCATCTCGCATAAACTGGAAGAAACGCTTGCCCTTTCCGACCGCGTGACAGTATTACGTAACGGAAAGTTGATGATGAACCGGAATTCAAAAGATGTTTCCGTAGAAGATTTGAGCGCGTATATTTTTGGCAATGAGAAAGCAATCGATGTATCATCAGTAGATTCCGTTGATAGAAAAAAAATCAATCCGCAAAATGAAAATCCGCAGATAAGAAAAACCATCCTGCAAGTAACACAGCTTTCTGTAGAGGTTCCGGAAAAACCTTTTCTTCGCGGAATTGATCTAAGCGTAAAAAGCGGAATGATTACCGGATTTGCTGGAGTGAGAGACAGCGGTTTGGAAACGCTTGAACTTGCTCTCGCCGGGTTTCTCGCGCCAAAACAGGGAACAATCATGTTGAATGATACACAAATTGACGGGAAAGGACCGGCGATGTTCCGAAAAGCCGGAGGGGCATATTTAAGCGGCGACAGAACTGGTACGGCTATGGCTTACGATCTTCCTCTTTGGGACAGTCTTGTTATTCACGCGTATTGCAGAACGGACGGAAGCAAAAGCGGAATTAAAAACCGGCTGGAGAAATTAGGCTTTATGGATAAAGATTATCTTAACCGCTGGACGAACAGCATTATGAAAAGAGCGGGAATCTTTCGGTCTGTGAAATCATCGGGGCAGGCTTTTTCCGGCGGAATGCTTCAGCGTATTGTTCTTCAGCGGGAACTTGCGGAAGACGCGAGTCTCTATATTCTCTCCGAGCCAGTTTGGGGTTTGGACCGGAACGCCGTTGAAAAAGGTATCGGCGAATTAAAACAATATGCCGCAAAAGGAAAATCAATTCTCGTGTTTTCATCAGACCTGGATTTTCTTGTTTCTGTCTCGGATGAAATTGTCGTTTTGCAGAACGGTTCTGTTTCCGCTTCTTTTGAAACTGTAGACTATGCTGAAACCCGTGAGCTAAAAGAAGCGATTGGATTCGCTATGGTGGGAGCCCCTCGTTATCATGGTATAGGATTTTCTTATGATGAATAAACACACTGTGCGGCAATCGCGGATTCGTCCTTTTTATAGTTCGATAATAGCTTTCCTGGCGGCTCTCATTGCGGCGGTTTTTCTTATTGTGATAAGTGCTGAAAATCCGCTTCCCGCTCTACAGTCTTTTTTTATTCAGCCTTGGACGTCGCGGTGGTTTTTGGGGAACATGCTCGATCAATCCGCGTTGTTTCTGACCGCCGGGCTTGGAATTGTTATTTCATTCCGCGGCGGAACCTTCAACCTGGGCGGAGAAGGACAAATATACGCAGGCGGTCTTGCGGCTTCCGCGGTGCTTCTTTCTTTGAAACAAGTTCCCGGTTCTCTTGCGCTGATTCTGGCCTGTATCGCGGCGGTATGTGTCGGAGCATTATTCGGGGCAATTTCCGGTTGGCTCAAGAAAAGAGGCGCATCGGAATTGATAACTTCTTTTTTGTTATCGGCAGGTATCATTCCCATAGTTGATTACTGTATTATCGGTCCGCTTCGGGATACATCGGGAAATCTTCAAGCTACAAAGAGTTTTGCTGCCGATAGAATTCTGCCGTACATTCTGCCGCCGTCGCGTTTATCAATCTCTTTGGTGATCGCGCTCGTCCTTGTTCTTTTGGCGCATTGCGTTATCAATTCTACCCAGGCAGGATACCGCTTTCGGATTGCGGGCGCCGCCCCCGCCTTTGCCCGTTACGGGGGAATCAATGCGGAATCTTATTGGATTCCGTCGATGCTTTTTTCCGGGGCGTTTCAGGGGCTTACCGGGTTTTTCGCGGCTGCCGGAACTTACGGTATTTGTCACCGGGGATTTTCCAACGGCCTCGGATGGAACGCTGTCACCGTCGCGCTTATCGCAAGCAACAAGCCTTTGGCTCTCATCCCGGCGGCGTTGCTCTATGCCTGGCTTTGCGCGGGATCGGACGCGGCGCTTTTATCCAGCGGAATCGAACTTGATACTGCGTCTTTCATTCAAGCGCTTATTTTGATTCTGGTAACGGCGCGTTTTGGCGGAAAAGGCTTATCATCTTTTATACGAAAACAAAAAACGAAGAAAGGAAAAGCAGATGATTGATGGTTTGTTCAACAGTATGTCTCCCCTCGTTTTTGCGGGCCTCGGCGCTCTTTTGACGGAATTAACAGGAACGCTTGGCGTTTTCATAGAAGGATTCATGAGCCTCGGCGCCTTTCTTTCTTTTGCCATCGCGGGATGGATCGGCTCTTTTGTTTGGGGCATTTTTATCACGGCGATTATCGCGGGAATCCTGGGATATGCTTTGGCGGTCTTTGTGCAAAAGAGCGGGGCGAATCCCTTTATAGCCGGGCTCGCACTGAATCTCGCCGCCGGAGGAATCTGTAACACACTCTCGATGATTTTTTTTGATACTCAGGGTGTAATCAGGAATCCGGATTTGCGGATGCCGCCGCCGCTTGAAATTCCTTTTATAAAAGATATTCCTGTTTTGGGAAACCTGCTTTCAGAGCATCAGCCTTTTGTGTATCTTTCCGCCGCCGCCGCTGTTATGTGCTTTTTTGTGATCAACAAAACCAAAGCCGGATTGGGGTTGCGGGCTTCGGGCCTTTCTGTCAACGCGGCTGTAGAACGGGGGCTTAACCCGATGATGTACCGTGCTTTGGCCTGGGCTTTTGCGGCGGCCCTTGCCGCTTTGGGCGGCGCGGACTTAACATTTAGAATCGGCGTGTACACTCCGGGATCAACAGCCGGCCGCGGTTGGATTGCCCTTGCCGCGGTCTACCTCGGATTCAAAAATGTTTGGGGAATTGTCCTCGCCGCTTTTGTCTTTACCTTGGTCGAAAGGGTGGGAATCAGCCTGCAAGGAACAGGCCTCATTTCCGGCACGATCATTCTGGGAATTCCGTCCTTGTTGGCGTGTATTCTTTTTTCAGTTACACAAGTTTTGGCGGCGAGAAAGAAAAACCTGTTTTCTTCTTTTATCCAAAATCTTCAAAAAATACGAAATCGGTGAAAAAATGAAAGCCTATTCCCATTCAATCGTAGCCGGCGGTTTTGCGGTAATATCATAAGTAACGCGTCCGATCTCTTTTACAGAATCTGTAATGCGTTTTGATATTCCCAAAAGATCATGTGTTTCAAACGGATAAACCTCCGCAGTCATTGCGTCTTTGCTGTTTATTGCACGCAGCGCAAGAACATGACCATATACGCGCTCTTCGTTTTTAACGCCGACTGAACGAATTGGCAGCAATATCGCAAAGGCCTGCCAGATTTTGTCGTATAATCCGCGTTCATGGAGTTCGTCAATGTAGACTGCGTCTGCTTCACGGAGAATATCACATTTTTCTTTGGTAACTTCACCTATTATGCGAACCGCAATTCCTGGTCCCGGAAAAGGGTGGCGGTTAACGATGTTCTTATCAACGCCAAGAAAGCGTCCTAAATTACGGACATCCTCTTTATAAAAAGAGCTGAACGGTTCGATAACTTTGCCCGCTTCTCTTTTAGCATTAACGAGCGGGCTGCCCACATTATGATGACTTTTTATAACATTCGCTTTTGGGGCACTTCCCGAAAGATTTTTACCGCTTTCGACAATGTCAGGATAGATAGTACCCTGCGCAAGAAAATATGTTTCGGGTAATCCAAGACGGGCAACTTCTCTTTCTTGAATTGTGATAAACATATCACCGATAATTTTACGTTTTGTTTCAGGATCTGTAACGCCTTTAAGCGCAGAAAGAAATTCATCTTCGCATTGAACAATGTGCAAATGCTTTGCGCCGAGTTTTTCCAGCGTTTGTTTTACGCTTGCAGTTTCGTTTTTTCGCATTAACCCTGTGTTCATGTACATTAAGTGAACTTGTTCTGCGGGCAATATTTTCAAAAGCAGCGCCCCAAGAACCGTAGAATCGACACCACCGGAAATTAAAAGAAGCACCGGTTCACCGCCGACCTGCTCTATCAAAAGCTTTTTTTGTTCATCAATGAATGATTGCATAAAAGGTTCCTTACTTGTTTGAGCTTCTTGCAAAAAATGAAGTTTTGCAATTTTTTCATTTGATTGCATAATTGTCAAAATATCCTTGAACCAAAACAACGGGCGTGCCTTTGTCGCCGGAGCCGCTTACAAGATCGCAAAGACTTCCAAGAAGGTCTGTAAGCTGTCTTGGTGTAGTTCCTTCCGATTCCATTTTACCCATCTGTCCGCGTCCGGCTTTTGTCTTGATCGCCTGCTCAATTGCTTCACGGGCTTCATCTTTGGAAAGATTTGCAAAATCGTTATCCGCAAGATATTTCAGTTTCAGTTCATTTGGTGTTCCCATCAAACCTGATGTAAACGCGGGCGCTACAACAGGATCGGCAAGCTCCCATATACCGCCGACAGGGTCTTTAAAACCGCCGTCTCCATAAATCAACACTTCTATTGTTTTGCCGGTAAGCTCTTTCAGTGCAAGCTGCATTTTGTTGACAAAAGCATCGCAGCCGCGCGGAAACAATTTTACCCGTTCATCTGATGCCTTGTTGGAGCCAAGCAAGCCGTACTGTTCGTTATAGCCCGATCCGCTGACAGGACTTGTCAGAATATCATCCAACCCTATTACTTTTTTTGCGCCTTCAGCAGACAATGCCCGTTTTGTTCTGACTCTCGTATGAATATCGGCGGCGATAACTTCTTTTGTGTAGTCAAGGATTCGTTTCGGATCGGCACAGAAAATAATCTCGATGTTGTCACCAAACGATTTATAATAATTAACGTAATCAATACCGGTAAATCGATGTGTTTTTTCATAACCGAAAAGCCGGCGATACTCAGATTCACTGAGGCAATCCGAATACGGATTAAGCCCTTTGTCATCAACATCTTCCCATGTAATAAGCTGATTCCCTACTTCATCCGCGGGATAATTCAACTGGAGGGTGACTTTTTCCGCGGCGCGGGCGATGCCAGCAAGAAGCATCGCAAAACGATTTCTGCTTAAAATAGGGAAAACAACACCAATATGTCTGCCTGAAAATTTTGCCTTGACATCTTCGGCTATTTGATCAATAGAAGCGTAATTTCCTTGTGCGCGTGCGAGTACGGCTTCGGTAATGCCGATAATATCACCATCATGCATGGTGATGTTTTCATGCTCTATAGCATCTTTTACAGATTGACAAACAATCGCCGCTAAATCATCAGATTCACGGATGATCGGCGTTCTAAGTCCAAACGCCCTTGTTCCAATAACTCTCATTTCTTCACGATATCATTTTTGAAGCGAAAAGAATAGAGGCGTCAAAAAAAATGAATGCGGTAGAAAATATTGTTATAGTCAAACAATCCAAAACTATTTGACTATTTCCAATGTAAGTGTTTCTGAAATAAGGAATTAGCTTATTCATCATTTCAGAAAATTACATTAAAGGAATTATTGCATTTGATCCCGTTTTGGCGAACTATCGTACCTACAATACGCGTTCGTTTCAAAATGCAGTTCTGCCATGAAAGTTCCTCAAAAACTAAAGTTTCTGAGGAACTCTATTTACTTCTTTCCATTATTCACTGATGTCCGAAACTCCCTGGGAGAAATGCCGGTATGTTTCTTAAAGATAAAACTGAAATAATGCGGATCGTTGAAACCAACTTCATACGCAATATCCGCGCTTTTCAAATTGGAATTGATAAGCAGTTCTTTCGCTTTTTCAATTCTCACCTTGGTAAGATATTCAATAAAATTGCCGCCGGTTTCCTGAGAAAAAACAGTGCTAAAATGATTCTGGCTGAAATTGACGTGAGACGCGACCGTGTGCAAAGAAATATCTTCATCCATGTAGTGCCGGTCAATATAATCCTTAGCCTTTAAAATCATCGCGTGATACTTGCCGCCTTGCCGGGAATCTCTATAATCAATTACTGTGTCGAGGAGCGTTTTAATCTTTTCATAAAAGATTTCTCTGGAACTCAAAATGTCGTTGATTTCAAATCGATTAAGATTAAAAGGAATAATTTCTTTTATATTGCCGCCGAGTTCTTCGATGATCTTGGATGACGCGACGATAATCTCACCGAGAATGTAATAATATTCAAGCAGGGAATTTTCATTGATGCTGTCCTTAAGAACATTCACATAGCCCTGAATGATAGTATCAATATCTTTTTTGGCGGCATAACGCAGACGGATTGTCAAAGGATCGCCCACCAAATCGAGCAGTCCGCTTTCATCAAAATTGGAATCCGCGAAATCGGTATCACTGCTCAAAATTTGATGCAAGCCCAGCGAGAGATTCCGCCGTAAAAGCGATTCCGCGCTCCGGTAAGATTTGTGAATTTCGCCGAGCCGTTCCGCCGCCGAACCAATAACCGCGGCAACTTTACAATCGGTGTGTTTTTCTACTTTGTCTTTTACGGCATTAAAAAAGGCAAACGCCGCTTCATCGGCGGTATCGGGGGAATCATGTGTGATGATAAAATTGAGACATTCATTTTTCCCGGGAAACGAAATTATTTTTTCGGAAGTTTGCAACACCGAATGCAAAAGTAATTTTGCTTCCAGCAATTGATCTTCATGCGATTGATTATCGCCTTGTTCAGGATGCGTGATTCTCGCAATTGCGGCAAGATATGACGGCGCGATTAAATCGATATTGAATTCCCTTGCGGATTCGATGGCATCTTTGGTGTTGATTTTTCCTTCTATCAATTCATTGAGCCATTTCTCTTTGAGAATATCCTCATTCGTTTTGACCTGCTTTTTCAGCTGTTCAATGTTAAGACGATTTTCTTTTTCTTTATCGATTTTGGCGGCAACCTTATCAAAGATTTTCAGCATATCCGAAGCGGATACCGGCTTTAAAAGATATTCTTCAACACCGATAGATATCGCTTCCCTCGCAAATTCAAATTCATCATGCCCGGACAGAATGATAATCTTTATCCACGGGAAACTTTTCTTCACGATTCGGGCAAGCGTCAGTCCGTCCATAAACGGCATCTTAATATCCGCTACCAAAATATCGGGCTTTACTTCGCCGATCATAGAGAGAGCGATCTCGCCGTCCGGCGCTTCTCCGGCAAAAACATAAGGCGTCGATTCCCACGGAATATTGTTGCGTATTCCTTCTCTGATGACAATTTCATCTTCTACAAGAAATATCTTATACATCTTAAACCTCAGGCACTTTTATAAAAACGGTTGTACCTTCATTGTAAACACTTTGCAATTCAAGAAGACCCGGTGTATTATAGTACAATTCAAGCCTTTTACTTACGTTATACAGACCATAAATCGAACTCATGCTTTCGGAATCGGGTGTCTTTTGAATCTGTCTGCGGATATCTTCCAGCCTCTCTTCCGTCATTCCGATTCCATTATCCTTTATGCTGAAACACAGAAAACCGCGCTCGGTCCATCCTTTAATATCGATAGTTCCCTTTCCGCGTTTGTTTTTGATTCCATGATACAGGGCATTTTCAACCAAGGGCTGGAGCAGCAGTTTTAAGATAGTCCTTTGTCCCATATTTTTCTCATAGGAAATCGAATAATCCAGTATATCCCTGTAACGTATTTTTTGAATAGTAAGATAACTTTCAACATGATGAAATTCATCCTCTACGCTTACCCATTCTTTTCCCCGGTTTAAAGAAATACGGAAAAACGCGGAAAAAGCCCTCGTAATAGATACAACTTGATCGAACTGTTTGCCTTCCGCAAGCCAAATAATCGTATCGAGCGTGTTATAGAGAAAGTGCGGCGTGATTTGGGCTTGAAGCGCCTTCATCTCCGATTTTTGCAGATTCTGCTGTTCCTGGATATTCGTTTCCACCAGCTCCTTGATTTTCCCCGCCATCGTGTTGAGATCTTCCGCCAGAGAATGTAACTCGTTGTCGGGATAGGCTTCGACTCTGGCGTCCAGGTCACCGTCGGCGATGCGGCTGGAAAGCGCAATAAGACCCCCAATGGAACGCGCAATGTTTGAAGATACAGAACTCTGCACAATGAGTGAAAAGGTCATGACCAGACAGAAGGCGAACAAATCAAGGATGCCTACCACGAACGTCCGCTGTTTGATCACTTCATTTTCCCTTGCCGCCGATTCTATTTCCACAACAATATAATTCTGGAGGATTTCTGAAACAAGCACGGAAACGCCCCGGATTTCATCCAGAATAAATTCATTTTCTATGACGGGATAACGCTCTTCCATCTGCATACCGAGCCTGTCCACGTAACTTGTAAGAGTATTCATCGCGCGGCTCGCGACTTCCAAAAGCTGGCGGTTTTCATTCGCCGCGGTGGTCGTCATGATGCCTCTTAACTCGTTATTAACCCCGTTGATAATTTCATACTGTCTGCCTTGATTGAAACTTTTGTTGCCAGCGACTATGTCCCATAGTTCATTTGTAATATCCGTCTTAACGACTTGGTTCACCCTGTTTATTCTGTTGACGTTACTGATCAGCCTGTCATAACTGGCCGTATGGAACAAGGAAGCAATGACACTCACGAATATGGGGAGGACCATCAACGCGATAATAACGACGTGCGATGTCCGAATCGTTTTTCTTATGCTTGAGCTGATAAACAGAGACTTAACCAAAGATAACAGACGGCGGTATAAAGACACGTTCAATATCCTCTTGCTTCAATGTCCGAAAGATCATCATCTTCGCGGAATACCTGTTCTTGCACATAAATCTGGCGGGAAATGCCTTCGCCCGCGGCGAGACTTTTAACCAGCTTCATTATATCGGGTCCCATTTTAGGATTACATTCTATCACACAGTTTACTTCTCCCTGCTGAAGGGCATTTATCGCCGCCTGTTCAGCGTCTATCGTAACAATCACTATATCGGTTCCGGGGCGTATACCCTTTTCTTTCATCGCGTCCAGGGCGCCCAAAGTCATGCTGTCGTTATGGGAATACAGAACATCGATATCATCGTAAGTTTCGAGGATAGACTGCATGAGTTCGTAGCCTTTGGAACGCAGGAAATCGCCCGATTCGCTGTATATAACTTCAAAGCGCGGATCATCCCCAATGATTTCCCGGAATCCTATTCCCCTGCCTATAGCGACCGAGGAACCGACGTTTCCCGTAAGTTCCACAATACGGATAGGCTCTTCCTCGGAAGCAGTTCTGTTCCGGTATTTGTCCAAGAGAAACAAGCCGGCCCGTCTCCCCGCTTGTACGCTGTCGGTTCCGATGAAGCCCGCGTAAAGACTTTCATCCTGAATTTCGATTTTCCGGTCGGTTACAAGAACCGGAATCCCTGCGTCTTTTGCTTCCCTCAGCACATTGTCCCAACCCTTTGTTACGATAGGCACAAACGCGATAACATCAACCTGGTAGGCAATGAACGACCGTATCGCCCTAATCTGATTTTCCTGTTTTTGTTCAGCATTGGTGAACAAAAGCTGAATCCCCGCCTCCGCGGCAGCCTCGTGAATCGACTGCGTATTCTGGTTGCGCCAAGCGCTTTCCGCCCCTATTTGCGAAAACCCAAGAATTATTTGCTTTGAAGAAGGGTCCGCTTCCGCTGCCGGGTCAGTCTTGCGGCAGGAAGAAAGAAGCAAACATATCATGATGATAACCAAAATTGATAGAAAGATTTTCCGCCATGATTTCATATATTATGTTCCTTAAATGAAATACCGTGTAATCATTATCAGGCAAGAGTTTTAGAAAAGCAAGGGTATATTTAACCGTGTCAGAATAATGTTTTTTAGCGTAAAAACCAAAATTTATCGAAAATATTTCTTGCAAAATAGAAATTTCGTGGTATAACGGAATACTGAAAAATATTTCAATTCCAGTTTGGAGACATCAGCTTCTGAGTTGTTGCACATTTCTCGTGCGCATTGGGGAATAGAAAGTATGCGCGAATCTTTGATTCAATGGATGCTTGATGCAGATTTTTCAGAAGATGAATGCGGTCTACTTTCTGAAAACGGACAGAAAACCCTGAATATTTTCAGGAAACTTGCGTTACAGCTTCATAAAAACTACATGCAGCATACCGGGTATAAACCACAACAGATAGTAGTGTATATGTGCGATTGATGGTATACAAAAAGAATAAGGCAGCACTTTGTGCTTTATACACTTAAGAAGGCATGTATGAAAAATAGCATCAAAGAACATCCGGCACATATTTTTGAAAATGGCGAAGTATTTATAGCAACAGCATCCATTGAGAATGATGCCAATGAAATTGAATGGTATATACCAAGCATATTACTTGATGATTTTACTGTATTTGCCAATACAAATGAAATACATGATGTATTTGATGAACCGGTTTTAAAAAAATATAAAGACTGGTTTCAAAATAACATTGAAGCAGATAACGATAGTGTATTTATAACAATTTCAGTTTCTTACAGTCCTAAAGAATTATTTCAAATCACCGACAGTAACTTACGATATAACCAAACAGATTGTATTGAAAATATTAAACCCAATGCATTATCAGAATGTTATATTGATTTAGAACAGAAAAGTGCCGCATATATAATTGATAATACCATTGTATCAATTGCATTCGATAACAAAAACGGAAGTATTACAGTTCTCACATTGCCCGAATATAGAAACATGGGGTATGCAACAAAATGTTTAAAAAAACTCATTCAAGTATACCCGAGAAATGAACTTGGATATGCTACAAGTATAGAAAACGAGGCAGCGATACGTGTTGCCGAAAAAAGCGGCATGAAAAAAACAGGAATCTGAAAATAATTGATCAACTATTTGTAAAACCCAGCAGCTGAATGAGAAAGGCTTTTTGTGTAACAGGCATTGCTCTGTTGCTTTGTATAAAATGCGGTATTTGTTACAAATACATGCCGATAGAATTGGTGTCTGTCATTTTTCCGGCAGATCTTCCGGAAACGTAATCTTTTTATTCAGCGCAGTTCCCGGAACTGTCGCGACCGGACCAACAAACTCCGCCCAAACTTCGGCATCGTCGGTGTATTCAGTATGACTTTTTTCTTCTTGCAAGGAAGCCTTTTCATGAGCTTCCAGGATTTCGGGAAACGAAAAGCCTTGGGGGGTCTGCGCGCTCACAACAGCGGACCGTTTCAGGTGACGGACGACAAAGCCCGCGTTATCAATCTCTTTGGGCGTTTCCACCAAAGGCATAACCGGCAGCACCGCTTTGTGCAGCGTCATGCCCGCTATGACGCGCTCGATCAGTTCGGCGTCCGCCCAGGGCCGCGCCCCATCGTGAATAAGCACGTAACCGGGATGAAATGATTCAAGAAATTGCAGCGCTTTGTACACGGAACGCTGCCTTGTGGAACCGCCTGTAACAAAAAAAATCTTCGGCCCCGATGGATTATTCAGCAAATAAAGCGGAATGACTTTCCGCGCCGCGTCTTCTCCGTTTGCGGAATCATCGGGGACAGTAATGACGATATGTTTAATTTCTTTTATCGCCGAGAAATTCCGCACGCAGGCGCCGAGTACACTGAGAGGATTTCCCTCATCATCAACCTGATCGAGGACCCGGTATTCTTTTTTGATGCCGCCCATTCTGCTTGACAAACCGGCCGCGCAGATTACGGCGGCAATGCATCCGCTCATCATGCCCGTGATGTTATTGCTTATCTTCCAGGCGGTTGAAGATCAGCGTTTCCACATCATCCTTATTTTTTTTGAGCGAGAAAGAAATCTCGTCCACCAAAAGCCGCAGCGCGGAATCGTATAATTTGCGTTCAAGAATCGGGAGCTCTTTCACCTTGCTTCGATGATACAAAGCGCGGACGATAGCCGCAATATCCATGACGCTGCCTTTTTTCAAAAGGTCCAGATTCATCTGATAACGCTGCTTCCAATCCGAAGGAATCGGCTCGTATTCTTCGCTGATAAGCTCAAGCGCTTTCTGGGCTTCATCCTTTGGAACAATTGATCTGATGCCTAGTTCAACAGCTTTATCAACCGGAACCATAATTGTCATATCAGAAACTTCAAGGTAAATCACATAGTAGGATAACTTTTCACCTTTAAACTCTTTCTCCTGAATGGAAAGAATTACACCGACACCCTGACTGGGATATACAATCTTCTGATCAACCTGGAAGCTCTTTGCTTTACTCATATGTAGTCATTATATCATAAAAAAACGCTTTTGGGAATAGCGTGCTCTACAACTTATCGATCAACATAGAACATTTCCCTGACGGGATGGGCAGGGTTTTCTTCTTTTTGTTGAGAATATTGATCGTAAAATAATAGAGTTTTTCGCTTTCCATGTGAATTTCCCAGCCGCGCATACTCTTGTTTGATAAAATCGTAATCATGTTCTTCTTGAGGGAAAGATTTTCCACGCCCATAATTTCCAGATTCGGGATAATCCAATCTACGGTTTTTCTTGGCAGTGAAATAAACAAACCGACGATATTTTCTATGGTGAGACAAATGGTGGACAAGGCCGCGAACGTTAAATATTGGGGCTTGGGAAAGAGCGTATCATCAGGGCGTTTTGCCGGTCCTTCTTTTAAAGGAAGGTAGGCTTCCCAAAGATTTCCTTTATGATGATTTCCGTCGGGGCTCATGGAATCCAGCACAAAATACAGATGCCGAATGGCGCACTCCCTTGCGAGCTCATACTGCTGATAGCGTTCCAGGCCTTTAATCACCATGAACGTCAAATGAGGATACACCGATCCCTTGTATCCGTTTCCATTTTGATCGAAACCTTTTTCGCTTACTCCCAGGGACGGAAACGGATGCGGAGCGCCAAAAACCTTCGCGTCAGTCAGTTTTTCGATGATTTGCTCGGCTTTGTCTTCATTCGGAATTTCCGCCAAAAGCGGCCAATAAGCCGAAAGATGTTTTACCGGAATCCGTTTTTCATACTTGTCGATGTCATAATAAAAGCCGTCTTCCGGGTCCCACATGAGCGAATTGATTCTGGTTTTCAAAGAAAAATACTGCCGCTTATACTGAAAACTCGCTTCTTTATCATTCAAAATTTCCGCGAGTGCGGACATATAAAGCACATTGATTGCCATCATCGCGTTAAAATCCACAGGATACGCAGCTTTACCGCGGGGAGCATTATCAATCCCTAAAGCCGAAAGCGGAACCTCGTAAAGTCCATTAGGACGCTTAAACAAAGAATCAATCCATTCATTGTATTTATGGAGGATGGGAAGAATATCTTTTATCCGCTTTTTATTTGCCGATTTATGATACAGGTTGAATTCCGCCCAGGCAAAAAGCGGAAGCCCCAATCCTTCGGGATTATCCGCGCCAACTTCCGGCTGTCCGGTTTCCATATTGTAAGCGGACCGAATAGCGCCGTTTGGCTCCTGCCGCTCATAGAAAAGATCGAGCGTCGGATGAGCCTGAAAAATCCGGTTTGAATACACGAGAAAAAACGAAGAAAAAATCGCGTCCATCTGCTGTACCGATGCATTGCCTGGATACGCGAAAAATTTTCCTTCTATCGACGATTTATCTCCTCCGGAAAGCCAGCAGTCATGAATCCAAGCCCATGTTTTATCATATATGTCAACAAAATCCTGATCGTAAAAATGGATTTTGGGAAAGTCTCGTCTAGTCACAAATTCTCCTTGCTATATTCCGTAGAGAATACTTTATGGACGGAAAAAAGTCAAATAATTCAGTAATTATATGGTAGACATCAAATTACTTTTCATCAATCACTGTAATTATACAATCGAATTCGTAAAATTGTCATCAAAAATCGTCATTTTATTGTTTTTTTATTCGTGTTGATGAGTTTCCTCTGTGATAAAAGAAATGAAATTATCAATGAGCGCTGACAACCAAAAAAACGTTGCTTGACAAATAGTATAAGTAGTTTTAGAATGAATTTCATAAACTAACCCTATAGGGAGGCCTGTTATGGCAAAAGTAGAATTGAAAGGTATTAGCAAGGTTTACGATGGAAACGTCCGTGCCGTTGACAATGCTAATATCGTGGTAGAAGACAAGGAATTCGTTGTCTTTGTTGGTCCCTCCGGATGCGGAAAATCCACAACCCTTCGTATGGTTGCCGGTCTTGAGGATATTACGGAAGGTGAATTGTACATCGACGGTGAATTGATGAACGATGTTCCCCCGAAGGACCGCAATATTGCGATGGTATTCCAGAATTATGCTCTGTATCCTCATATGTCTGTGTATGAAAACATGGCGTTTGGTCTCAGGATAAAGAAAGTGGAGAAAGCGGAAATTGACCGTCGTGTTCACGAAGCGGCCCGCATCCTTGATATAGAAAAATTCCTTGACCGCAAGCCCAAGGCTCTCTCCGGCGGTCAGCGTCAGCGTGTTGCTGTTGGACGCGCTATCGTTCGGAATCCTAAAGTATTCCTTTTTGACGAACCTCTTTCAAACTTGGACGCGAAGCTCCGCGTTCAGATGCGCGCGGAACTTTCCGATCTGCACATTCGTCTTAACGCAACCATGATTTATGTTACACATGATCAGGTTGAAGCCATGACTATGGCCAGCAAGATTGTGGTTATGAAGGACGGCAAAGTTCAGCAGATTGGTTCTCCTCTGCATCTTTATAATCATCCTATCAACAAGTTTGTCGCGGGATTCATTGGTTCTCCGCCCATGAACTTCTTGACGGTGAAAGTTCTGGAAGAAGGCGGCTCTCTTATTCTGGATGAAGGTTCCTTCAAAGTAAAACCCGATGCGAATCATGCTCAATACCTTAAAAAGTATGTCGGCAAGGAAGTATATTTTGGTATCAGGCCGGAAGATTTGACTTATGTCGAAAAGCCCGCCGCCGAAAATAATATGCCGGTAAAGGTAACGGTGGTTGAACCTTTGGGTGCCGATATTCATCTCTGGCTTAATACCGCGGGAAATCAGTCACTTGTAGCGCGGACGGAACCCCATTACACGTTCAAAGTCGGCGATACGGCCAATTTTGTTCCCCGGATGGACAAAGCCCGGTTCTTCGACAGAGAAACCGAACTTTCTGTTTTGACAGAACTGGCAGCTGTAGATGCCAAATAGGTTGGCGTAAAGCAAAGTAACCGCATAAGCCGTCTCTTTCAGGGGCGGCTTTTTTAGTGTATGCACAGTAAGAATATTCTCAATCTTTGCTTGGAGTATCACAGAAAACTGTGACGCCGCCTTCCATTGGTGGAAGCATAAATGACTTACTGATACATAATAACATAAGGCCTGGGGTCAAGATTCAGCACATCCGCGGGAGTCATGAGCGGATTATCATACCCGGAGCCCGCTCTTCCGGAGTTGTAAAAGAGCTTGAATCCTTTTACCGGCATGTTTGCTGCCCAGGAATTCGCCCGGTAAGATTCCCTTTTTATGGCGGGATGTCCGAAACCGTCGGCGCAATGAACAAGGCGGACTCTCTCAAAATCGGTTTTTACCTGTTCGCGGTTTTGAATCATCCGGCTGTTGAATTGGTGAATAACTAGCAGCCGTTCGCCGGGAATCCTGTTTTCAATCATGTAGTGTTCCATCACCCGCTGGGCTTCGTTTAACTCAGCCGCCGTAACGCTGCCGATTTCTTCCATGGGTTTATCGGTCCGCCATTCGGGATCCAAAGCCAGGTGAACATTGGGATAACGCAAATAAGGGAGTATTTTACTAAGGGAATCGATGGGATCAAAGCGTCCAATCTGATGATCGACAAACACGAGGATATTGTGTTCCAGCGCGTATTCGATGTATCGCAAAAGAACATCATCACGCAGAATGCCGATATCTCCTTTGGGCCAAACGGTCCCATAAATAACATAAAAGGCTTTTTGGACATTTCGGCTGTCATCGAGTTTTTCATACTCTTCCGCAAGCGCGGAAAGCCGCGCGTCAAGTTCCTCGATAGGAAGTGTTCCCAAAATCCCCATATTTCTTGAAAGCGGATGACCGTAATAAGCAAGTATATCGGTATTGAGTAAGATTGATGTAGTATCAAATTTCTCTTGCAAATGAACGGCAAGTTCAATGTCAGAAGGAACCCAATAAGGGCTCGATTCTTCTTTCATTCTGTATTGATCCAAATTTTCTGTAAAATACATAAGCGGAAAAATCGGATATTCCAATGTTTCAGACATTTTCGGGGCGGAGAGAAGATCAAGAATCGCTGTATCGGCATTTTCCGTTGAAAATAAAACGGAAAAATTGATCAGCATAAGCAAAACAATAAATCCCGGCTTGAATGCCGGAAAGTACGGGAACAGCCGGATATACATAGTCTTCATATTATCGGCAGATAAAAAGGGAACTTAAAACCAGTGAGCATGGGGCCTGTTCTTATAATTCTTCCAGTTGATGTTCCACTTCCGTAAGCCGTTTTGACAAAGAAGCGATGGTTCTTTCCAGGCGCTGTTTTTCTTTTTCCAGCTTATCTTTTGGGTCTTCTTCTTTGGGCTTTTTTCTGGTTTCCATTTTTACCATATCGGGACTTTTTCCGGAAATAAGGGCGCTTTCCGCCGCCATCCGTTGTTCTTCATTCTTAATTCCCGCAAGAAAGCGCATGTTATCCGAACCAAGGGACGGATTGAGGTTGTATTCATGCATTTTTATCGCCATTTTTGCCGCGATCCGCGGAATGCACAACACGCGATCAACATAATCCTCAAATCGAACACCGATAGATTGGCAAAGATTGTGTGCTTTGATGAGCTGCTGCCCCAAAGATTTCACTATGTTTCCATTTTCATACAAATATTTTTTGCGGATTTCTTCGGTTAGAGCGTTCAGTTCAGGCGATGACGCAAAAATATTTTTGTAAATATCTTGCTTTTCGGCTTTTTCAAGAAGTCCGTGAAAGACCGCCCAAAATTCGGCGGTATGAGCCCTCATCGAAAGCGTTCCTCCCCTGGAACAAGCGTGAAGATGATGGGCATATTCGTGAATCGCTGTATAAACGAGAAGATTCTCATCGGTGAAATTACGGTTATGGATGATAATTTCCCTGGATTCGGGCTTGTAAAGTCCGTTTGCTTTTTTGCTCTGCTTCCCCGAAAAAACAACGGAGAAATCCAACGGGGCATCTTCAATTGAAAGAAGCAAATTCTTTACTTGGTCTTGATTCATAAACAGAGTCTATCCTAAAAGCTCAATTTAGTACTAGGGCAGCGCTGATTAAGTCTCGATGGCATTACTCAATTACCATTCCTTGGGCTTTATTTCCGGTGAAATAATATCAAAGGTTTCTCCGGACGGTTCTATGACATAGAAACCTTGTTCCAATGCATAATTTTTTGCTTCAGACGTGATTGCGATGCCTGCAACGGTACCTAAAAAAGTACGTTTATCACCTTTAAAATCGGCAATCATGCGCATTTTTTCAAGCCGTGTGATATGTTTTTTGACATCTTTCGTTTCCAGACTTGTTTTTACTTCAACCAGCATTGCTTTATCGCCGTCTTCCAATAAAATATCGATTTCTATGGCCAAATTGTGCTTTTTATTGGAAACTTTTGCGTTTGGATAGATGTTTTCAAAGTTTAGTCCCATTTGGGAAAATTTTTTCAGGAGATTTGGGGCAACGAGAGATTCAATCAATTCGCCAAAATGATTGGTGAAATCGCCAAAGCGTTTATTGTATTCTTTTGTTTGCCTATCGAATTCCCGCTTGCTTTCTTCAAGCTCGCGGGCATATTCTTCCTGCTTTTTGCCAACTTCTTGCAAAATTGCCCATACCGTCTCGAAATTAGCTCCTTTGGGGTAATCGATTTGTGTATCCGCCATGCCGCGCTCCTTTTTGCAGTATATCACTGTTGTTAATTTTTTTCAAAGTGATTACTTGTATTAATGGCATCAACACTGTTTTTGCTTTGATCTTTCACAAAAAAGGAGCGAACTCTGCTCCTTCTATCCCAGAATTCCGATTTTTTCCATAGCCAATGTCACCGCCGCGATACAGGCCGTTTCTGTTCTTAAAGCTCGTTTCCCTATAGACATACGAAGGAACCCGGTATGTTCCAGAATGTCCCGTTCGCGGTCCGACCATCCCCGTTCGGAACCAACCGCCAACACCATCGATTTGTTCCTCTGTGTCAGATTTGCCATCGCGCCTTCCGGGCGGACATTATCCGGGGCAATCAGCAGAGGAGCTGAATGATTCAAAAAAGACGCTTCTCCGGAAGCGTTACTTTCCCAGGGATGTTCTTCAAGCCAGGCATCCAGGGAATGATACACCGCGATTTTCGGAAGCTGTGTGTCCCGGCTTTGGACAGCCCCTTCAATTAAAGCGGCCCTTGCTCCGCCGTCAGTAAGCAGTGTTGTGTTGCGGTAACTTTTTTCGCCTAAATCAGTGGAAAAAAGATCGATACACTCAATTCCAAAATTCGATAAATCGCGGAGAAGGCGCTTCAGTTGAATAGGCCGCGGAAATCCAACGCCCACACGAATCGGCGTTCTTGGCGGCGGATCTTCCCGAATATTCAGGGAATAGTGGAGAGAACCATCAAATCCTATGTTTTCGATGAGCCCAATCCCAACAAAACCGCCGATAATTCCCGCGTCGAAGGTATCACCGGGCTTTTTATGGAGAACTTTTAACAGATGAATCGTCCGTTCATCCCGCCGGGGAAGCGGTTTTCCTAGTTCGGAATTGTCAAAAAGTATGATATTCACAAGTTGAGTATACTTCATGGATGTGAGAAAACACCAGAGGGTATAAAAGAGAGAGCGTTCTTAAAGGTGTTCAATTTTTAGCAAGTCTTGCGTTTTAGAGTTGTAATATCTCTTGTTTTGCTATATTTTATCATGTATTGGAAGAAAAAATACTTTCCAGAAAAAGAGGAAATTGCAAAACTTCAGTTTTTGTAATTTCAACTTCTTAGAAATGCGTATTTCATCGGACTTTAGTCCGCGCCTTTAGGCGCGAAATCGCATGAGCTTCAGCAAAACTAACCTGAACCGTAGGTTTGCGGTTTTTGCAAGAAGCTCAACATGCAGTGTTTTTGAATGTCTCATAACAAGCCTGTTTCGGCGGCGGTTATGATTTTTTTTCTCAAGATTTCTCATGCAGGGGGAGTTATATCTTGAGTGGAAATATATGAAAAGACCTGTTGTATAAATTGGTACAGATAAAAAATAGATGCTGGAGAATATTAAAATGATGAATATTACTGTTTCAGGAATTGGATATGTCGGATTAGCGAATGCAATTTTGCTTTCGCAGCATAACCATGTGACAGCGCTTGATATAAGTCAGCCGCGTGTTGATTTGATAAATCAGAAAAAATCACCATTGGTAGACAAAGAAATTGAAGAATATCTTGCAACAAAAAAATTGGATCTTACAGCAACAACGGATAAGGCGGAGGCTTATAAAAATCAACCGGATTATATCATCATTGCAACGCCTACAAATTATGACAGCGATAAAAACTATTTTGATACATCAAGCGTTGAATCTGTCATTGCGGATGTGGAGAAATATTCTCCCGCGTCAACCATCGTAGTAAAATCAACAATCCCCGTTGGGTTTATCGAACGTGTACGAAAAGAACATCCAAGTATATATATTATTTTCAGCCCGGAGTTTTTGCGTGAAGGCCGCGCGTTGTATGACAATCTTTATCCTTCAAGAATAATCATAGGTGATGATACAGAGAAGGCAAAAAAGTTTGCGGAACTGCTGCGGCAGGGAGCGATAAAGCAGGAAATTCCAGTACTGTTCATGCAGCCGACAGAAGCAGAAGCGGTAAAACTTTTCAGTAACACATATCTTGCTCTTCGTGTAGCATATTTCAATGAGCTTGATACATATTCTGAGACAAAGGGACTCAGCACAAAGTCGATTATAGACGGCGTATGTCTTGATCCCAGAATCGGGAACAACTACAACAATCCGTCATTCGGTTACGGCGGATACTGTCTTCCGAAGGATACAAAACAGCTCAAGGCAAATTATGAGGATGTGCCGGAAAATCTTATCAGTGCAATAGTCGCTTCAAACGGCACAAGAAAAGATCACATCGCTGAAATGATTTTGCGGCGAAAGCCGCAGGTTGTAGGTGTGTACCGCCTTACTATGAAAGCAGACAGCGACAACTTCCGCCAAAGCGCGATTCAGGGCATAATGAAACGCATTAAAGCAAAGGGAGTTTCCGTTGTTATATATGAACCGGCTTTGGTTGATGATGAGTTTTTCAATTCAAAAGTTGTACGCAATATCGACGAATTTAAGAAGGACTCTGATGTGATAATCTGCAACCGCATGACCGAAGAACTCCATGACGTAAAAGACAAGATATATACCAGAGATTTGTTTGGGAAGGATTGACGGCTGACATGGGAAAACTTCGGTTATGTTGAATCTTGAAAATTTTGAAGAACAAATATCGCCGCTAATCTTACAACGAGGCCGCGATTATTACAATGATGGGCTTGTTACCGATCTTGAAGAAATCTCCGATAATGTTTGGTCTGCCGAAGTCAGCGGGTCAGAAGATTATTTGGTGGAAGTATCTTTGAGCGGCAAGAATGAAATAAACGATTTTTCATGCGGCTGCCCATACGATGGTCCTGTGTGTAAACATGTAGCTGCGGTGTGTTTTGCTATACGCGAAAAAAAAGCAAATGTATCAAAAACAAAATCACCCGCCAAGCAAAAGAAAAACGCATTTGAAGATTTATTGAATGCGGTTACGTTAGAAGAATACCGGGACTTTATCCGCAAGGCAGCTTCGGGTGACAAGGATTTTAAAACAAAATTTGAGTTGTTCTTTTCTGAAAAGATGGACAGTCCGGATGTCGAAAAGAAATATAGCGGTTTAATTCAGAAAATCATTCGCAATCATTCCGATCGTGGATATATTGATTATCGTTCTTCACGGCAATTGGCATCCGAAATGGATCATCTCTTTGCTCAAGGGCAGGAAATGATTGTTCGTTCCAATTTTCGGGACGCGTTTTCTTTGAGCAAAGCAGCCTTAAAAGCATTGATCGAAGTCATTCAATGCTGTGATGATTCCAGCGGTTCAATAGGCGGCTCAATATGTGATGCCATCAGCTTGCTTTCTGATATTGCCTGTTCCGATAATGCGGCACCTGATCTCAAACAAGCGATATTCAATTTTCTGCAAAGCGAATTGGCGCAAGACCAATATTTTGATTATGGTGATTTCGGGTATGAGTTGTTTTCAGTGTATCACAGCTTGGCTGTTTTGCTTGGTCAATCTACCGCATTTATTAACTTTATCGACAATCAATGCGGTAAGTTGACGGGTGAATATGACGACTTTCAGAGAGAATTTTATCAAAAAGAAAAGATCAATTTCTATGTAGAAAAGGGTTGGGCCAAAGAAGCGGAAGTACTTATCCGTCAAAATTTGGATATTGTTGAAGTCCGCCGGGCGGAAGTTGATAAAGCTTTTAACCGCAAAGATTATGCGGCGGCTAAGCAGTTAATCGCTGACGGGATTCAGATTGCTGAAGACAAGAAACGCCCCGGAACCGTTGATCAATGGAAACAAGTATTATTGCGCATTGCGGCTGCGGAAAACGATATAAAAACCATACGCCGCCTGTCGCAATATTTCATGTTCGGTCAGGGATTTAGTAAAGAATATTATCAGCAGTGGAAACAAACGCATTCCGCAGCCGAACAAAAGGATGCGGTAGAAAGGTTAATTGTTGACAGAATTGATGAGGCAAATCAGGAGCATTCAAAGTATGGCAAATCATTTTTCGGTAAATCGCAGCCGCCATATCTTCGATACGTCGGAGCGCTCTATGTTGAAGAACAGATGTGGGACAGGCTTCTTGAGGCGTTACAGGTTGAAAATAATTTTTATTCAATATGGGAATATCATGAGCATTTAGCCAAGCGCTATCCAAAAGAGATGTTGGCACTCTATACCCCCCAATTTAAGGCTCTTGGCGATAGGGTTAATGGACGTTCACAATATGCAGACCTTGCCGAAAAAATGAAACGGGTGTTGAAAGATATCCCTGAAGCCAGAGAGCCGATAACCGCGCTCATTAGCGAACTGATTGCCAGGAAACCTCGCAGACCGGCGATGATTGAGGAATTGAATAGGGTATTATAGGAGGAGAAGGATAAAGATGTATTCTGTTGCACTAATAGGCTGTGGAAGAATAAGTTTCAAACATATAGAAGGGTTTGTACATAATTCGGATAAACTACGATTTGTTGCTGTTTGTGATCCTATTGTTGAACGGACGGAGGCAAAACGGGATGAATATTTAAAATCATTTCCTCAAGCGGACATAAAAATGTATACCGATTACCGCGAAATGTTATTGGAATTGACCCCTGATATTGTGACAATTGCAACAGAATCTGGTAAGCATCCTGAGATTGTGATAGATTGTCTCAATGCCGGCTGCCACGTAATATGTGAAAAACCAATGGCCTTATCAACAGGAGATGCCGACGCAATGAATGCTGCTGCGGAGAGGGCGGGGAAAAAACTTGCAGTCTGTTTTCAGAATCGGTTTAATGCTCCTGTGCAGAAACTGCGTAAAGCTCTTGACGAAGGCCGGTTTGGAAGAATGCTGCATGGGATGGTCCAGATACGCTGGAACCGGAATGAAACATATTATGCCGAAGCTCCGTGGCGTGGAACCTGGGAGCAGGATGGAGGGACCCTGATGAACCAGTGTACCCACGGCATCGATCTGCTCCAATGGATGATGGGAGAAGATGCTGTACGGGTGCAGGCCCAGACTCGGAGATTTATGCGCCCGATTGAGGCGGAAGATTTTGGCACCGCTATTGTGGAATTCAAAAATGGTTCGGTTGGCATTATTGAAGGAACTGCTGATATTTTTCCAGGGAATTTGAATGAAACGCTTTCTGTATTTGGAGAAAAAGGTTCGGTGGTTATCGGAGGACTTGCGGTAAATAAAATGGAAACCTGGCGCTTTGCGGATGCGGAGCTAGTCGGGGATACTGAAAAAGCAGTTCTGAATCCTGAGGAAAAGGATCCTCCGACTGTATATGGATTCGGCCATACTGCTTTGTTCAGGGATTTTATTGAGGCAATTGATGATAACAGAGAACCGTTAGTTTCCGGAGAAAAAGGTAAAAAAGCTCTTGAGATTATTCTCGCCATATATAAATCACAGAAAACCGGATTACCTGTTGATCTGCCTTGTGATTTTTCGACAATTCAAATGCAAGGATATTTTGACAAATGAAAGTACCATTTTATGATGCCACAAGGGAGTATGCGCTCTATAAACCGGAATTTGATAAAGCCATAGGAGAAGTGATCTCCTCGGGTGGTTTTATTTTGGGGAAGGAAGTGCAGGAATTTGAGTCTGCCATGAGCGCATATACCGGCGCAAAATATGCGGTCGGGGTTGCGAACGGGAGCGATGCACTCTTACTTGCTTCGGATATATTGGGCTTTAAAGACGGAGCGGAGATACTTACACCTGTTTTTACCTTTTTTGCTTCCGCTTCGTGTGTTTCACTCTTGGGAGGAAAGCCTGTATTCTGTGATATTGATGAAGATACCTTTTGTATGGATATGAATGATGCAGCGGCCAGGATTACAAAAAACACAAAGGGGATAATTCCTGTGCATCTTTTTTTGCAAACAGCGGATATGAACACATGTATGCAGCTTGCTCGTGATAACGGACTTGCGGTGATTGAAGATGCCGCAGAAGCTTTTGGTATGAAGACTCTGTACAAGAACGAATACCGCCATGCAGGTACGATTGCTGATTATGGCATTTTTTCGTTTTTTCCGACAAAAACACTTGGCGGATACGGCGATGGAGGCATGATTGTTACCGATAACGAGGAGTTGTATCTCAAGGCAAAAAGTTATCGTGTTCATGGGGCAACAAAAAAATATCATCATGATTATATCGGATATAATTCCCGGCTTGATACATTGCAGGCTGCGATACTTAGTGTAAAGTTCTCTCATATTGATAATGGAATAGCAAAGAGAGCTATACATGCCGCTCAATATAGGAAGTTGCTGTGTAATATTCCGCAAGTAAAACTTCCTGTCGTAAAACAAGGTAACAATGAGGTTAACTATGTTTTCTGTATTCAGGCAGAAGACAGGGATGGTCTTGATATGTATCTGCAAGAGAATGGTATTGGAACATCGATATATTATCCGGTTCCTTTGCATCTGCAAAAATGCTTTGAACATCTTGGGTACAAAAAAGGCGATTTTCCTGCGGCGGAAAAGCTGTGCGGTAGAGTTCTTGCTCTGCCAATGTTTCCGGAATTGACTGAGGATGAAGTCAGTTATGTGTGTGAGAAGATAGAGGAGTTTTATTCCAAATGAGCAAGAAGAGCTATTTTATCCATGAATCAAGCTATGTGGATGAGGGCGCTGAAATCGGCGAAGGAACAAAGATATGGCATTTTTCGCATATTATGAGCGGAGCGAAGATAGGGAAAAACTGTTCGCTGGGGCAGAATGTGAATGTGGGTTCCCGTGCTGTTATCGGCGATGGGGTTAAGATACAGAATAATGTCTCTGTGTATGATGATGTGGTTATCGAGAATGATGTTTTTTGCGGACCTTCTTGCGTATTTACCAATGTAATCAATCCACGGGCTTTTGTGGAACGGAAGAATGAGTACAAAAAAACGGTAGTTAAGAAGGGTGCTTCCATTGGGGCAAATGCGACTATAGTGTGCGGGGTTACGATTGGGGAGTATGCGCTTGTTGGTGCGGGGAGCGTGGTGACGAAGGATGTGCCGGCTTATGCGTTGGTGTACGGGTGTCCGGCGAGAGTGCAGGGGAAGGTAGATAGGGATGGCGATATCTCCAGGTAAAACTCTGCAAGCAAAAGGCAAAATATTGACATGAAAAATATACTTATTATTTCTTATTCACCATTGCACACGGATCCAAGAATACTCCGGCAAATAGTTGCCTTAAAGCAATGCTATCATATTACAACGATTGGTTATTCGCAGGTCGCTGATAAAAGCATCATTCATCATCCTGTTAAGAATCCGGTAAAAAAACCATTTATGAAAAAAATATGTATGCTGTTGCTAATATTAGTCAATAATAAGAAGTATTTAAAAGAAAAAATTGAGGAATGTCTTGATCTTAAAAATATATTGATTCAAGACATAATATCTCCTGATATTATTATTGCTAATGACTGGGATGGATTAGCTCTTGCGTCCATTCTTAAATCAGAGAGAAATTGGCAGGCAAAGATATATTTTGATGCTCATGAATATGCTCCTAAGCAATATAGATCATTAAAATGGCTGATAGTGATGAAATCTGTAATCATTCATACATTAAAAAAGTGCAGAGACGATATAAATATTATGTCCACGGTATGTGATGGAATTGCGCGAAGGTACGAAAACTTTTTTTGTTTCCCCTCAAACTCCATCGAGGTTGTTACCAATGCACGTGATTTTCATGCGGGGCTGAGTCCGAGTGCATTACAGAATGATAAAATAAGACTTATTCATCACGGGGGCGCGTTAAAGGAACGCAAGCTTGAATTAATGATCAAAATGATGAAATATCTTGATCAGGACAAATATGAACTAACCTTTATGTTGACACAGAGTGATTCAAAATATTTTGAGTATCTGGTCAAAAAATCTCATGGATATGGGAATATTCGGTTTATTGATCCTGTTGATTTCTCTAAAATTACAACGACAATCAATGAGTATGATATTGGTGTTTTTTTCTTACCGCCGGTAAATTTTAATTATAAATATGCTCTTCCAAATAAACTATTTGAGTTCATACAAGCGAGATTGGCAATTGCAATAGGTCCTTCTATCGAGATGGAAAAAATAGTAAATGCTTATAACCTGGGAGTATGTTCAAAGAACTTTTCCCCAAGATCAATGGCACGTAGTATTTCACAAATAACATCGGATCAATTGCGAGAATACAAAAAAAATGCTGATAAATACGCGGAAAAGCTAAGTGCGAATGAAAATTTGATTAAAATACAAAAGATAATTGCTGAATTGGAGTGATATTGTAAAATGAAGAACCGCGCACGATATCTTCTTGTATCGGAAATTATTATACATGCTTTGTAGTATGGACCACATTATGATGAGAAGAGTATCTATGCGATATACTTGTATTGGTTAAAATGATATGTCTAAGACAAAAAGTGCTACACGGGTATTATTTTGGAATACTGCCGGAAAATTTATATTATCTGGTCTAAGTTTTATTACTGCTCCAATATTTACAAGGCTGTTAACGCCTTCTGATTATGGTCAATTTGCAGTATATTCGGCATGGCTTTCGCTTATTGGTTTGATCATAGGTTTACAAACCCAAGGGTCTATTGCCAATGCAAAGAACAGATATGGTGATGAGAATATTGATGGTTATCTATCAAGTATTATGACTGTCTCGCTTCTTTCTTTTTTTGTTTTCCTGTGTCTGGCAATATTTTTGAGGGATTTTTTTTCTCGGATATTAAATCTGAGAAAAGATCTTGTTGTTTTACTTGTTGTAGAAGGATTTGCGTCGTTTTGTATTTCGTTTTATGTGTCGAAGCTTATTCAATATAAGCAAGCAGAAAAAAGTGCCTTATTATCCTTTATTATTTCTATCGCGGCTACTGGCTTATCACTTATATTCTTATTCCATGTCTTAGAGAACAGGTATGTAGTCAGAATTTATACACAAGCAATCCCAACAATTATTGCTGGATTTATTATATTTATATTTATTTATCTAAAGGGGAAGAGAATTTTTGATTTTCATTATTGGAAATACTGTTTGTCATTAACCATACCTCTTGTTTTTCATGGGTTGGGAGGGTTAATATTGTCTCAAAGTGACAGGATTATGTTGCAGAAGTTTGCCGGAGAAAGTTCTGTAGGTATATATAGTGTTTCATATACACTTGCCTCTGTTATACATACTCTTTGGAGTGCTTTTAATACAACATGGGTTCCATTTTATTATGAAGACAAGAAAAATAATATGACGGAAGCTATTTTGCTTCGAGCCAAAAATTATACAGTTGTTTTTACGATTATAACAATGGGATTTATACTTTTGTCTCCAGAAGTATTTAAGATAATGGCCCCGAGTAATTACTGGTCAGGTATTCAATTAATGCCTTTAGTGGCAGTTGCCTATTATTTCAATTTTTTGTATGGATTTCCTGCCAATTTTGAATTTTATAATGAAAAGACAAAATGGATTTCTTTGGGAACTGTATGCGCGGCAATAATCAATATTTTTCTTAACTTTTTGTTTATTCCTCAGTATGGTGGTTTTGGTGCAGCAGTGACAACACTGATTTCATATGTTCTTTTGTTTGTGTTTCATGAAATTGTTGCTCGGTTTATAATCAAGAAATATGAAATTAAGTTCAGAATTTATTTTGTGGGTATTATCCCGGTAAGTATAGTAAGTGTATTGTTTTATTTTACACAAAATCTATGGTTTATACGTTGGGGGATAGGATTAATTCTGGGTATTTATTTAATAATACGATTTTATAAAAACAAGGCTGTTTTTTGATGGGAATGAACCACAAGGCATGTATAATAATTTCTGATACAAGAAGATACCGCCCATAGAACTGAAGGTTTATGCTCTGCTGCGCGGTTCTTCATTTTCTATCAAAATTATTTTTGTAAATGTATTCAAGCATATGAGGAGTTAGCATGTTAACAAATGCAACAATATTAATTACTGGTGGTACCGGATCATTTGGCAATACTTTTGTGCCTATGACATTGGCAAAATATAATCCAAAGAAATTAATAATATATTCCCGAGACGAAATGAAACAATGGGAGATGGCAAAAAAATTTCAGGGAGATGATAGAGTCCGTTTTTTCATTGGTGATGTTCGTGATCGGGAGCGTTTATACCGTGCACTTGATAATGTTGATTATGTAGTCCACGCTGCTGCTACAAAGATAGTTCCGACAGCTGAATATAATCCATTTGAATGCGTAAAAACCAACATAAATGGTGCAATGAACCTGATAGATGCTTGTATAGATAAAGGCGTTAAACGTTGTGTTGCATTAAGTACCGATAAAGCCAGTTCACCGGTTAATTTGTACGGTGCTACAAAACTATGCAGTGATAAACTATTTATCGCTGGTAATTCTTATGCCGGAAGTAAGAATACACGTTTTGCAATTGTGCGTTATGGAAATGTTATGGGGTCAAGAGGCTCTGTAATTCCGTTTTTTATGGAGCAGGCTAAGACAGGAGAACTGACTATAACTGATACTCGAATGACAAGGTTTATGATTTCTCTTGAACAAGGTGTTGAACTTGTTTACCATGCATTTGACGATATGGAAGGTGGTGAAATATATGTAAAAAAAATACCTTCTATGAATATTCAAGATATTGCCGCCGCTGTTTCACAAACTGCAAAACAAAAAACAATCGGTGTGCGTCCCGGAGAAAAACTCCATGAACAAATGATAGGTGTGGAAGATGCTCCGTTTACTTATGAGTATGACGAACATTTTAAGATTTTACCACAAATCCATGAGTGGAGTAGAGATCCAATCAGGATAAAGGGCGGTGTGCTTGTTTCTCCGAATTTCTCATATACTTCAGACAATAACACTGAATGGATGGATATAGATATATTACGTAAATGGATTGAAAAAAATGAACAGAAAATAGGATATATTTAAAGATGTCGTTGCTTGTTTTGGGTACTGCACAATTTGGACTTGATTATGGTATCAGTAATAAAAATGGTAAAATAATTCAGGATGAAGTAAATAGTATTCTGAGTTTTGCTCATAGTAATGGTATCAATATACTTGATACTGCTTCTGCATATGGAGACAGTGAAACTGTATTAGGAACAGCCATCCAAGAATTGGATATACCCTTCAATATTGTAACAAAATATCCTGCGAATCAGTCTATGAGTCCGTTGTGTTGGATAGATAAATCTTTACAATTCTTAAACAAAAAAAAGATTTATGGTTATTTATTTCATAGTTATGCTACCTTTCAGGAGCATCCTGAATATCTTGAAGATTTTATCAAGTTAAAGGAAGATGGCAGAATCGAAAAAATCGGCTTTTCATTGTATTATCCTTTAGAAGCCGAGTATATTATTAACAATAATATTCCCTGTGATATTGTCCAGGTTCCTTATAATATTTTTGACAGGAGATTTGCCGTCCTTTTTCCTTTATTGAAAGCAAGGAAAATTGATATACATATCCGTTCTGTTTTTTTGCAGGGGCTTTTTTTTATACAACCAGAAAATATTAATACATATTTTTCTACAGCTAAAGATAAACTTATTGAAATACATAAATTTGCTCATAATACCGGCTTAGATATTTCATCTGTTTGTTTTGGATATGTAAACCAGAATAAAAATATAGACAAGATAGTTATTGGTGTGGATTCACTAAATAATCTTATAAATAATATTAATGCATTCAAAGTCATAAGAGAATCAAAATTTGATTATTCTGCGTTTGAGTCATTATCGATTGAGGATGAACGAATTATTTTACCGTTTAATTGGAGGATATAAATGAAAAAGATAAGCAGAACCACTGACCTAGAGAAAAAATATGTCAATGAGGTTCTTGACGGTCAATTTAGCAGCGCAAATGCCTATAAAATGGTGATAAAGATGGAACAGACATTTGCAAAACGTTTTGGTATGAAACATGCCATTGCAATGGTTAATGGAACTGCAACATTACATGGCGCTCTTGAGGCTGCTGAAATAAGACCCGGTGATGAAGTAATATGTCCACCACTTACAATGAGTGCAACATCATTGGCAATATTACATGCAAATGCCATACCGATATTTGCCGATGTTGATAAAGACACCTTCCTTGTCACGCCTGAAACAATAAAAAAAGTAATAACAAATAAGACAAAAGCTATCATACCAGTTTCATTGTACGGGCTTTCTCCAAATATTACTGGAATAATGGAAGTGGCAAAACAAAATAATCTGGTTGTTATTGAAGATAACGCTCAGTGTTACTTGGGAATAGAAAACGGTAGGTTAGCCGGAACAATAGGTGATATGGCTTCCTATAGTTTTCAATCAAGTAAACATATTACCAGTGGTGAAGGTGGTATTGTAATTACAAATAATGATGATTACGCATTAAAACTACGTCGTTATACAGGGTTGGGATATGCTTCAATCGGATTGGGTAAGGCAAGAATAACAAAAGATGATATTCAAGATCCAAATTATGATAGGCATATTTCTCTTGGCTGGAACTACAGAATGTCAGATTTATGCGGAGCTGTCGCGTTAGCTCAGGTAGAACGGATGGATGAATTGGTTGAGATGCGAATACTTGCTGCTAAGTACTATGATGAAGTAATAAAAAAAATTGAATGGCTACAACCCCAATTTGTTCCTGAAGGATATCAACATTCATATTGGACTTATGTGGTAAAAATTATCGATGAGCGAATTAATTGGTATGATTTCAGAAAAAAGTATATGGAGCTTGGTGGAGATGGAATATATTCCGCATGGAAACTATCTTATCTTGAGCCTGCTTTTAAGAATAAAAATTTCTTGGGTAGAGAAAATTTTATCCCCGCTCATATTCAATATGGTAAAGGGTTGTGTTCCATAGCAGAAGAGTTGCAGCCAAAATTATTACAGTTTAAAACAAATTATTGGGATGAGTCAGATATGGTCAAGCAAGCAGAAATTCTTGAAAAGACAATAGCATTTTTTAATAGATAGGATGTGCCAATTGAAGTATTTGGTTATTATTCAGGCTAGATGTGGTTCAAGCAGACTTCCTGGAAAAGTATTAAAGGATATATACGGAAAGACAGCTCTGGAACGGATGATTGACCGTGTTAAAAGAAGCAAAAATATTGATGAAATAATCATAGCTACAACAATAAACAAAGAAGATATAGAAATAATAAAACTAGTTTCTTCTTTGGGCTTGCGGATTTTTGCAGGATCATCAAATGATGTGCTTGATAGGTACTATCAGACTGCAAAACTGATTAAGCCAGAATATGTTATCAGGCTAACTTCAGATTGTCCATTATTTGATTTTGAAATTCTCGATAATGCCATAGAAATGTTTGAACATAAAAAATGTGATTACTTAGGCATGATTTCAGAAACATTTCCAGATGGACTTGATTTGGAGATAATGCCGTTTGAAGTACTGAAAACAGCTTGGGAAAAGGCTGAGTTGACTTCTGAAAGGGAGCATGTGACATTATATATAAAAAATCATCCTAAATTATTCAATATCTATGATTATCAATGTACTTATGGAAACTTCAAACACATGAGATGGACATTGGATGAAAGTGAAGATTATGTCTTTATAAAAGAAATATACAAATATTTTCTTGATATAGGAAAGGAGTATTTCTCTATGCCGGAAATTCTCGATTTATTGGACAAACATCCAGAGTTTATAGAAATAAACAATAAATTTATCAGAAATGAAGGATTGTTAAAGTCTTTGAAAAACGATAAAAAGATATAATATGAAAATTGGAGTTATTGGCGCAACCGGAATGGTTGGATATGTTTTGTTTCATGAGCTTCAGAAAAAAAACATTGATGTTATTGGGATTGGACGAAGGAAAGCAGAAAAAGAAATAGTCAAATTTGATCTCTTCACTGAATGGGAACAAATCAAAATATTTCTGCAAAATGAAAAATTTGATATCATCATTAATTGTTCTGCAATTTTGGTTAATGAAAGTAATATAAACCGAATACAAGCAGTATACATCAATGCATTTTTGCCGCATTTGTTGGTTGATACATTCAAGTCTTCAAATACAAAACTTATACATTTAAGTACTGGAGGTGTTTTTTCCGGTCAAGATGAATGCTATTTTGAAGACAGTTCTCTTTCGCCAGAAACATATTATGGAATTACAAAAGCAGCTGGAGAGTTTTTTAATGAGAAAGATCTTGTTATAAGGAGTGATTTCTGGGGTCCTGATAACAAAAAAAATGGAACAG
>QMCD01001303.1_pt1 | contig 36581 bp, 39 predicted proteins | sample 1821841 | NCBI WGS metagenome assembly QMCD01 (sample SAMN01991225, study PRJNA193472) | Termite gut metagenome, whole genome shotgun sequencing project. | isolation source: worker | host: Macrotermes natalensis
GAAAAAAAATTTATTCTTTAACGGAGGAATCGATGAAAAAATTCTCAAAGAGCATTGGGATTGTCATTTTGGCAATGATAATCGGGTTTGCAATGACGTCTTGTGAAAACCCCGCTGGGGGGGGAAAGGAACCAATCACATACACCGTCACTGTGCAAAGTGATGATAACGGTACCGCGTCCGCGAGCAAGACTGCCGAGGTTGCGGAAGGAGAAACCGTAACCATCACGGCAACGCCGAACGCGAAACGCTTCTTTAAGGTAGCTATGGGTAGCGGTAAAATCAATTTCGTTTTCCTCTGTGTCTACTACCAATGTTCCTTCATAAGCAGATATCCATACACCCGGTACCACTTCTGTTTCCATAAGGAATGTATCAGGATCACTCCCGCTGCCCTCGATAAGAGTAAACCTTGTCTTGGGATTGGCTGACTCATCAGTCCAATCACCAAACGGCGAAAAGAAGTTCGCCTTGATTGTTACATTTCTTGCGGGCATGGTAAAAGTCGTCTCCTCCGCTGTTGTACTGGCAAGAGATACTCCGTCTGACATCGTCCCTACACCACTAATGTTAAGAACGAAATGGCTGAACCAATACAATTTACTGCTGATCTCGATGTCGGCGAAGGAGAGCTTTCGTTCACCTTCCAGAGTAATCAGTATACATTTTCCAAAGCGAACCTTCCCGATCCCGCAATCACCAGCGTAACGGCGGGAACAACGACAATCGCCGCGGCAGGCGGCGACAGCGTGATAACCGTTGCGGGAACCAACCTTGCAAACGGTATTACTGTAACCGCCTTTGACGGCGCAACTGCGACGTCCATCACCGGCACAACGAGCGGCAGCGGCACAAGCCAGACCGTAACGCTGACCTTCCCTGCAAATGCATCAACCACTGATGACAAGGTATACACGGTAAAGGCTTCGCTTGACAGCGGCACAACATGGGTAACGCAAACGGCAACAGTAACCGTGTCAAAGGCAGCAGTAAATATGCTCGCTGATCTGGCGGAAAAACTGGCAGCCCTCACCGGCGGCAACAGCGCAGACGCTCCTGCAACAGTAGAAGCTGCGGCAGGAACCTTTACCAATGCAGATACGGTACCGGAAGGTACGACCGGCTGGAGCGCAATTAATGACGCTATATTGGATGCTGAAAAATACATCATTCTTGATCTTTCTGACTGCACTGTCCCGGGAAATACCATAACAGGAATGGCGGATGGCGATGACCCAATCGGAAATGTCATGAACATCATTCAGGACAATCCCTATATCAAAGGCATTATCCTGCCCGACAGTCTTAAAACCATAGGAAACAATGCTTTTGACGGCTGCACCAATCTTACAGTAGTAACCATTCCTGCAGGTGTTGAAACCATAGGAAACAATGCTTTTGACGGCTGCACCAATCTTACAGTAGTAACCATTCCTGCAGATGTTGAAACCATTGGGAACGGCGCTTTTGACGGCTGCACCGGCCTTATCAGCGTAACCTTTGGGGGAAGCGATACTGAAATAGGAGACAATGCCTTCCCTGCAGGCGCCAACGGCAGCGGCAGCAATGCAGTCAAAGATGTGTATGCGGCCGGAGGATCCGGAACCTATATAAGAACCGCAGGCGCTGACAACTGGGAAAAAAGCATCGCCCCCGCAATAACCACCACGTCATTACCGGGCGGCAAAGTGGAAGAAGCGTACAATCAAACCTTGTCTGCAACCGGAACCGCGCCCATCACATGGAGCCTTGAAAGCGGTTCTCTTCCTACGGGATTGAACCTTGCCGCCGATACCGGCGTAATAAGCGGAACACCCACCACAACGGGAACGGCTGAGTTTACGGTTAAAGCGGCAAACGCGGAGGGAAACGATACAAAGGCGCTTTCCATTGAAATTCTTCCGCCTAATGCTATTGAGAGTCCTAATGTAGGTACCTTGCTGAGGATTCCTGCTGGAACCTTTATTATGGGTGATAGCAGCATTACTAACGCCTCTCCTCATACCGTAACGCTGACCAAGGCTTTTTATATGGGCAAGTATGAGATAACGCAGGAGCAGTACACATCTGTTATGGGGAATAATCCGAGTAATTTTTTTGACAATCCCGAAACAGGAGAAACTCAGGGGAAGAGACCTGTGGAAAAAGTAAGCTGGTATGATGTACTTGTATTCTGTAATAAACTGAGCATCATGGAAGGATTAACTCCTGCGTATAGCATTGGCGGGAAGACCAATCCCAGTGATTGGGGAGCAGCACCAACAGGCGCTCCTAATAGTACATGGGATGCGGTTACCTGCAACTTTAATGCAAGCGGTTATCGCCTTCCTACGGAAGCAGAATGGGAATATGCGTGCCGTGCGGGAACTACGACTGCGTATTATACCGGAGATACGATAAGCGATAATACCGGATGGTATGATAACAACAGCGGTGCTAAGACGCATGAAGTAGGAAAGAAAGCCGCGAATGATTATGGTTTATATGACATGCATGGGAATGCGTATGAATGGTGCTGGGACTGGTACGGAAATTATTCCGGCGGCAATGAGACCGACCCCAAAGGCGCGTCTTCGGGGACTAGCCGCGTGAGGCGCGGCGGTAGCTGGAGCCATAGTGACGAGTATATGCGTTCTGCGCGCCGGAACTCAGACTTTCCGTATACCATCACGGGCAATTACCATGGCTTCCGCCTCGTCCGCCCCCAAGTTTAGGCTCCAGCCTGGTATAGGCTAGGGCTGCCCGCGCCGACAGAGCCATGACGGGCGGCGACTTTACCGCCACCGGACCAACCGGAATAGATGGTGAAAGCATTACCAGCGCTCAATGGGGCATTGCTTCATGGTGGACAGGTACCGCAATGTGGGACGATGAGATATGGGACTTTAGCGGTATAGGCGCGAGCAGTTATCCGAGGCTGCAAGTGGAGAAGTAACCACGGCCGCGAAATATTTTTTGTGCTTTTCGTGGTTGATAACAACTAAAACGGTTAAGTAAAGAGACCGCTGGTGTGCGTTGTGCGCATCAGTGGTTTCTTTGCATTGAAGAACGGGTGAGGATTTCTATAGGTGTAGAACCCATACCAGGACAAATGAACTTACAGTTTTTGAATTTTCGAGGTAGTAAGTCCGGTAATTTTGCTGATAACTTCTATGGGCATACCTTCATTAAGCGCCCGTTTTGCTATTTCCTGCGATTGTTTTTGTTCTCCTTCACGAAGACCTTCACGCCGGGCATGACCGAGGGCAGAGGCTTCATTATGCCGAGCGCGTGAACGCCGGCGTTCTATTTCGCGGGCTATTTTTTCGGAAGCTGAAATCTTTGCGTTCCATGCGTCAAGCGCAGGTGTATCGGATGCACACATTATTAGTTCTCCAATTTTGCTTGAAGCTCAGCAAGCTGTTCACGGAGTTTTTCGTTTTCCGCGTCTTTCCCGGCAATTATTCCCTGCCATTTTTTCCGCTCCTGCAGTTCGCCTTCACGGATACCTTCACGCCGGGCATGACCGAGGGCAGAGGCTTCATTGTGCCGAGCGCGTGAACGCTGGCGTTCTATCTCTCTGAACTCGTCCGTTGCAGTTACCTGCCGATACGCTTCAATCGTTTCATTCATTACCGTTACCTCCATGGCTTCTATCTTCGCTAAGTCTTCTTCCGTTTCCGCCTTAAACAGCGCAAGCCAGAGTTTCAGTTCATCTTTCGCATCTATTCCTTCCGGCAGTTTAGGCAGCTCAAAGTAATGCAGACTCATTTTGTCCGTCAGCGGAGTATGCCGTGCAACTTCAAGCGCCTGAAACTCTGAATGGAACTCCTCACAGTCGAACAACTTGAACGCCATAATACTGATGATGATTGTACGGGGCAGTTCCGCGTATTCCCCGCCTTCATCAAGGGCGGTGGAATATTCACGAGCCCAGTAGTACAAAGAACGTTCTGGGTAATCCCCTTCATCGTTGACCTGTATTTCCAGATCAACCCGCTGCCCGTCTACGGTCATGTTAATATCAAGGCGGCAAAACTTTCCGCCTATTACTTCCGGCGGCATTTCGGGATTGGTTATCACAAACTCCCCGATACTTTCGAGCGTTATGCCGAGCAGCTCTGCTACAAGTCGCTTGAGCAGTTCAGGATATTTCACAAAGAGTATTTTGAACAAGGTATCGTTCTTGAAGGTATATTCGAGTTTTGTCACTGGTCTCCCTCTATAAGTGAAAGTATATCATTTTTGTACATGAAACTCAACTTTTATTCGTGTTAAAGTCCGGCCACTCAATAATGAGCGGCCGGGCTGAATACAACCACCAAAGAAGAACCAACATACATCGTTGCTCTGCCTCGCACGCGAGAGCGTGCAGAAGGTTGTTGGTTTGGTAAGGCTGATATACACCATACATCAGCGGTCATTTTTGCCTTGGCAATTGTGTTACAATAATGTTCCTCTGTGTAATTCATCCTCCCCCGCCTCGTTCGCCAACAATCGATAATAGAGTTCTTCTGAAACTTCAGTTTCAGAAGAACTTCCATAGCAAAACTGCATTTTGCGCAGCGTTTTGGAACAAAACGAGAGCAATTGCAAAGACTTCTTCGGAAACTAACCCGAACCGAAGGTTCGCAGTTTCAGAAGAAGTCTAATACAGTAATTTTTTGCTTTTTTTCATTTCTTGTTATTAAACTGCTGATAAGTTGTTGCTGTTCGTTTGTTACAATTTCATGCAAAAAAATATTTATTCTTTTACGGAGGAATCGATGAAAAAATTCTCAAAGAGTATTGGTGGTGTAATGCCGGCTTGCCGAAACCCCTCAGGCGGCGGTAAGAAACAAAGTACCTACTACACCGTCACTATGCGGAGTGATGATAACGGTACCGCGTCCAACATAGACGGCGCGGATGTAACCGTAGGCGCAGGCACAACACAGGCAAGTGTATTCAGCGGATGGAACAGTGCGGTTTGGAACATCAGCGGCGATCTGGACTTTGGTGCGAGTCTTCCCACGCTTAAAGCGGCGGAACAAACACCGGCGCCAACAGTACCGGCTGCAGAATGATTTCTCACCAAATAGGTGATACTGGCCCCGCCGGAGGCATTGTGTTTTATGACAAAGGCGATGATACAGACGGCTGGCGTTATCTGGAAGGGACACAGAGTTTGATGCGGAATGGGGAGCAGATGATTATGAAGTGTACACACAAACAGGAGTTGGTACAGGCAAAGAAAATACACAAATCATTGTATATTTTCTTGGTAACGATGAAACCGGTAGAGCGGCGCAGATTTGCGATAGTCTGAGTTTTAATGGATTTACAGACTGGTTCTTGCCAAGTAAAGATGAGCTTAACTTGATGTATACTAATTTAAAGGTAAACGGATTGGGCGGGTTCAGTAATAGGCAATACTGGTCTTCCTCGTCTTTCGATAGTTTAAATGTATGGAGCCAGAGATTCAGCAGCGGCTTTCAGTTCGGCGATAACAACGACAGTAGGAAGTATAATTCCTACGCTGTCCGTGCCGTCCGGGCTTTTTAACTATGTAACCCTTCTAAAAAGGTGGGGGCAAGGCGGCGGTTTTGACCCCTTGCAAAATTAAGGTAAGATTGGATTTCTCCTCTGTGTAATTCATCCTCCCCCGCCTCGTTCGCCAACAATCAATAATAGAGTTCTTCGGAAACTAATCCGAACCGAAGGTTCGCAGTTTCAGAAGAAGTCTAATACAGTGATTTTTTGCTTTTTTTCGTTTCTCGTTGTTAATTTGCTGATAAGTTGTTGTTGTTCGTTTGTTACAATCTTGGTATGAGAAGCTATTTTTATTGAAGGAAGAGGAGGAACTCATGCTGTCGGTATCTGTTCTTGCTTTTGCCGCACCGGGCTGTAGTAACCCGGCAGGCGGCGGTATCTCTGACGATGGCGAAAACGGCACAGAAGCAAGTCCTTTCCTCGTGGCTGACGCGGCTGACCTTGCGAAAGTAGGCAGCGGCATCGATGGCTGGACTCTCGGCAAATACTACAAGATGACCGCGGATATTGATATTTCAACTACCGCTGACTGGACGCCCATCGGCAGCAATGCCGCTCCGTTTACCGGAACTTTTGACGGCGGCGGCTGCAAGATTACCGGGCTTAGTATCACCGGCAGCGATACCTATAGGGGACTGTTCGGCTATGTCGATAGCGGAGCCGCAGTACGCAACGCGGGCGTGTCCGGCACTATTGCAGGTTCCAGTTATGTCGGAGGGATAGCAGGACGTAACTCCGGTACTATAGAAAACTGTTATTTCACCGGAATCATCACCGCTGTTGGAAACTACATCGGCAGTATTACCGGCTACAACGGAACCGGCGGCACAGTACAAAATAGCTGCAACACCGGCGCTATTTCCGGCGCTAAATATGCAGGCGGTATTGTGGGTTACAATACCGCTAAAGTGGAAAACTGTTACAACACCGGTATGGTGAGCTCATATACTCCATCCGCTACAGGCGGTATAACGGGATACAATGCAGGTTCTGTGGAAAACAGCGTATTCCTCATGGGTACAGAGGTGAAAAATAGCAGTACCGCCAGCAGCTACTTCGGACGTGTGGCCGGCGTCAACTCCGGCACCCTCAGCAACAACTACGCACACAATGGCATGGCGGAAAATAACAATATTGCCGCCGCCGAAAATATGGTAAGCAATAAAAACGGCGCGGATATAGACATCGTCCAATGGGGCAGCTTCCTCTGGTGGACAGGTACCGCGGGGTGGGACAGCACCGTCTGGGATTTCAGCGGCGTAGACGCAGGCAGTTATCCGCAGCTTAGAGTGTTTCTGTAAGGTAAGATTGTTTTCCCCCCTCTTGACAAAAATAAATAAGTTAAGTAAAACTAACTTGTCTTAAAGAGACGAATCTGTTATCTTTAATTCAGATGCATTCAACAGAGAAAGGTTTTTCCGAATGTGTGCATCTTTCTTAAAATGTTAGTCTTTTATAACTTCTTGAAGGGAGAATATATGCTTTTGTCAAATGTGCCGAACGGCGCTTTATTTAAAATAAAAAAAGTTGTTTTAGGAAGAGAGGTAGGAAAGCGCCTGGCGGATATGGGCTTTACCGAAGGAATAGAAGGACGCGTTGTCCGGTCCGCCTTGTTCAAGGGGCCGCTGCAAATCCGTTTGAGAGATTACGATATGCTCATCCGCCGTTTTGAGGCCTCGGAGATAGAAGTTGAACTTATCGGGGATGATTCTGTCTGCATGAATACGGAGCCGTCGTTTATCAAAAAAAGGATGATGAAACAGATGAAGCCCGTTCCTGTATGTGAAAGGAAAACGCGATGAATCAAGATACGCGGTCATCAGTTTGCCGGATTGCTTTGGCGGGAAATCCAAACGCCGGAAAAACAACGCTTTTCAATGCCCTTACCGGCGCGCATCACAAAGTAGGGAATTACCCAGGGGTCACGGTTGAAAAACGGGAAGGCAGTGTAAACAGAAACGGAAAATCGTTTTATTTTATCGATCTGCCCGGCATTTACAGTTTGACAGCCTATTCTGTTGACGAAATGGTAGCACGGGATTATCTCCTAGATGAAAAGCCCGATGTTATCGTTGATGTTCTGGATTCGACGAACATCGAAAGAAACTTGTATCTCTGCCTGCAATTCCAGGAATTGGGCATTCCGCTTATCGGTGTACTCAACATGATTGACGAAGCCGAAGAGAAAAACATCAGCATCGATGAAAAGTCTCTTTCCCGCGCGCTGGGGATTCCTCTTGTAAAAACGGTCGGTTCCAAAGGCGAGGGAATCGATCAATTATTTACCAATATCGGGCAGGCGGCAAAAGATAAGGACTTTTCCGCAAAGTACATAAGGTATCGTGATGAGGTTGAACTCAAGCTGCTTTCTCTCCAGCAGATGATCGAAAGCGATGAAGCATTTGTCAAAAAGTATCCTGTCCGATGGCTTGCGGTTAAACTGCTTGAAAAAGACACGAATGCTTATGATACATTGAAATCTCATAAGAAAGCGGCGGAAATTGGATATGCCGCACAGGAAGCGATAACATCGATTGAAAGTTTTTACGGCAAAGACGCGGAAATCATCATCACGGAGCAGCGTTACGAGTATATCGCCGGCGCGGTTAAAAAATTGGTTAAAACGGCGGAAAAGACCAAACTTTCCGCCACAGAGGTCATCGACAAAGTGGTGATGAACCGTTTCCTTTCGTTTCCGGTTTTTCTTTTTGTATTATGGGCCGTCTTCCAGTTGACATTTTCTTTGGGGGCATTTCCCGCCGCCTGGCTTGAAAATCTCTTCGGGTTTTTGGGGAACGCCGCTTCATCGGTTCTGCCGGAAGGGATTCTCCGCTCTTTGCTTGTTGACGGCATTATCGGCGGCGTGGGCGGCGTATTTTCCTTTGTGCCGAATATCGTTATCCTTTTTTTCCTGCTTTCGATTCTGGAAGACGTGGGATACATGTCGCGCGCGGTTTTTGCGTCGGATAACTTGCTGCGGCTTTTTGGGCTTCACGGTCAATCGATTTTCCCCATGATGCTTGGATTCGGCTGTTCGGTTCCCGCGATTATGGCGGCGCGGACCTTAAAAAGCAAGCGTGACCGCATCATCACCATTCTGATTACCCCTTTTATGAGCTGCAGCGCGAAACTGCCGGTTCATGTTCTTTTGGCATCAGCTTTTTTCCCCGAAAACGCCGCCAACATGGTTATGCTGATTTATGCGGTTGGCATCGTTCTTTCTCTTTTTTGCGCCTTTATTTTAAAAAAGACCGTGCTTCGGGGAGAACCTTCATCATTTATTATGGAACTTCCTCCGTACCGCGCTCCGACGCTGAAAGGCGCGCTTTGGCACATGTGGGAAAAAACCTGGCAGTACGTAAAAAAAGCCGGGACCGTCATCTTGGTGTCCTCTGTCTTGATTTGGGTGATAACTTATTTCCCGGTACACGAAGCCGGCAGCGGCGAGATTGATGATTTGCGGACTTCGCTTGCCGCGGAATATCCCAATGAAGGCGCGGAAGCAATTGATGCCCGGCTGGACACCGCTTTGCATCAAGCCGGCCTGGTGAACAGTTTTGCCGGCCGCATGGGAAAATTCATCGAACCGGTATTTAAACCCTTGGGATTCAACTGGAAAATTGTTATCGCGACAATCACCGGATTTGCGGCCAAGGAGGTGGTGGTTTCAACTTTGGGGATTCTGTATAAAACGGGAAGCGAAGAAAACGAGGAAAGCGAAAGCCTTCGGGAAGCGCTCGCTCATGATCCTGAAATGAACCCGCTTACGGGCTTCATCCTCATGCTTTTCATTCTGATTATTCCCCCTTGCTTTGCGGCATTATCCGCTATTAAAGCCGAAATTGGGTGGAAATGGCTTGGATTTGAAGTGGCATTCCTTCTTACCTTCGGCTGGGTCCTGTGTTTTCTGGTTTACCGGATAGGATCCTTGGCAGGCTTTGCGTAAAAGATCGGCGGCTCCGGCGGCACCGGAGCCGTTTCATCCATTTCGTTTACGTTTCTGCCTTCCATTCCGCGATAAAATGTTCGTAAGCGGCGATGGTTGCGTATAACACAACGTCTTGAAGATCGCCTCTGCCGCCCCAATCAGCACCATCCATGACATACAGATGCTTGAGCGTTCCCTCAATATCTTCGACAGTGCAGGTTGTGTCCGCGGCTCTTCTTTTTTCAAGGCCGCGCAGTTCCTGTTCAAAGGTTTCCTGGTATTTCAGGTCCCGCCAATTATCAGATTCACCCATGTTGTCTCCTGAAATATTATTGGTCAATATATTGGATAGTCCGCCGTATCGTTGAACCTTCCGATGGAAAAAGATACGATCCAAGGCGCATCATATTGATTTCTCTGCGTTCTGTCCAGTTACCTTCGGCATCTAACGTATATTCGTATCGTTTTTCCGCGGCAGCATCTTCCGGGGTTCTTTTTACCGATACAAGGAGATTCCTTTCATCCCATTGAAATGTGACATGTTCTTTTTGTTGAAAAGATTGATCATTTTCTTCATCAAGCCGAACATCCCCTTCCGGCAATTCCGGCAATGTTTTTTCCAGATACACCGGCCGGGAATCGGCGTTATATAATACCGATATGCTCATGGCCTCCGCGTTAACACGCGAGGTATTTCCCCACGAATCATAATCGTATGTGATACGGTTTTCACCATTTCCATGCACGGATTCCGTCATAAGAATCAGGGTATTCCGATGGGTTTTTATGTATTTTGTTACAAGTAATCCCTGTGCGTCTCCTTCCGCGTCGTACCAGGTTTCCGAAGCGTAATCGTTCCGGTAATGAAACACGGCAAAATAGTATTCGCCGTCCCGATGTATTCGGGCAAGCGAGGCTTCTCCCTCTTTCGATTCGATGATCTCTATATCGATGCTGATCTCGGTTTCCGGTTCCGCTATGGATTCAGCGTCCTCGGACTCATCTTTGGTTTTCCGCCGGCCTCTGAGCCTTATCTGCGCGGCCTCCCCATCTTTGTTGAATTGAACCGATGCCATGAGCGGAATATCATGAAATACCGGAAACTGAATAAGTTTTCCGTCCTGGTTCCACTCGCAGACAAACTGTTCTTCCTCTGTGTCAAGCTGTATCACCGCGGCCTTTCCGGAATTAAGCGAAAAACTATCCGGCGGAATTTCCAGGGGCCGCGCGGGATGCCACGTGAATGTTCCGTCTAACGCGGTCCGGATTATCGGCAGAATCGGGAAACAGGGATTGATTTCCTCTGAGTTTTCATTTTTTTGGGACAACGCTTCCCGCGTCTGGGCGCCGGCCGGCATCAATATGCATAGAAAACATACGCTTAATAGTATCGCGGACGCGGACAAACATCTCATATGTATCATTATATTGCTAAAAAGCGAATCTTGAAAGAGTCATATGAGGCAATCGCGGCTCAATATAAAAATTAGCCGGATTTCACGGCAAGCGCGTCTTTCAGAGCCTTTTCATCAAAGCCGGCAAGGACTTTTCCTTTACCGGGCCTGATAAGCGGCGTTTTGTACAAATCCGGATGAAGCAGCAATGTTTCCCGCTCATCATAATCCATGAAGGAAAGCCCCATCTTTTTTGCCGCGGGCCCGTCCGTATCTATTAACGCGGCGAACCCGGCGGAAGACGCCATGTCATCAAGTTCGCCGGGACTGGGAGGCTTAACATCTATATCTCTAAACTGAATATCAATGTTTCTTTCTTTGAAAAAACGCAGCGCCTTTTGAGTATCTTTACATTTTTTCGTGCCAAAAATCTGAATCATATGTTATCATACACTTGGCGCGTCATTGAGTCTATTGAGTTTCCCGTAAAACCTTCCTCTGTGCTTACAAAATTTCTCCATATCGGTTATCATGAAATTTGAGAAGCTCAGCATAATGGAGGCAATATGAAGACAAAAGCGGTTCGCATTTACGGCGTGGATGATTTGCGGCTTGAAGAGTTTGACCTTCCTGAAATCAAGGATGATGAGATTCTAGTTCAGGTTGTTTCAGATTCTATTTGCATGTCGAGCCACAAACTTGCCATGCAGGGGAATAAGCATAAACGCGTCCGGGAGGATTTGTCCGCGCGTCCGGTTATTATCGGACACGAATTCTGCGGAATCATCGAGAAAGCCGGAAGCTGCTGGGCCGGCCAATGGAAGGCAGGTTCTAAGATCGCTATCCAGCCGGCGCTTAACGTTCCGGACGGAAGCGGAAAAGCGACGCTCTGGGCTCCGGGCTATTCTTATGCGTATACCGGCGGGGACGCGACCTACATCATTTTGCCGAAAGAAGTGATGGAAATGAACTGTCTTCTGGAATATCCCGGCGATAATTTTTATCTTGGTTCTTTGGCCGAACCTGTTTCCTGCGTTGTGGGAGCTTTTCACGCCCAGTATCACACAAAAGCGGGTTCCTATGTCCACGACATGGGAATTGCGGAAGGCGGCTCAATGATTCTTCTCGCTTCTGTCGGTCCCATGGGGCTTGCGGCAATCGATTACGCGATTCATAATCCCCGGAAACCGTCCCTCTTAGTGGTAACCGATATTGATGATGACAGGCTTAAGCGCGCGGCTCAGCTTTTAACTTCCGAAGAAGCCAAAAAACACGGCGTGGAACTCGTCTATGTGAATACCAAAGAACTTTCCGATCCGGTTGATCATCTTACCTATCTTAACGGCGGAAAATTGTATGATGATGTGTTTGTTTTTGCGCCGGTAAAGCCGGTTCTGGAAATGGGCGCTAAGCTGTTAGGACATGACGGCTGTCTCAACTTTTTCGCCGGTCCCACGGATCCGGAATTTTCTGTACCCTTCAATTTTTATAACGTGCATTATGAATCGCACCACATTGTAGGAACCTCTGGCGGAAACACCGACGATATGAAAGAATCGCTTGAAATGATGGCGAAAGGTGAATTGAATCCGGTTTTTATGATCACCCATATCGGCGGATTGAACGCGGTTCCTAAGACCACCATCGAACTTGATAAAATCCCCGGCGGTAAGAAACTTATGTACACCCACAAGCATCTGGAACTAACCGCGATTGCCGATTTCGCCGAAAAAGGAAAGACCGATCCTTTCTACGCCGCGCTTGCGGAAATCTGCGGACGCCATAAAGGCCTTTGGAACCGGGAAGCCGAAGCGTACCTTTTAGCGAACGCGCCGGAGATTTAAAGGAAAAACTTAGACGGCGAAAAAATATTCAGCGCTAAAAGTGACGATTTTTTATAAAAAGTTTTCGCGTCACTAAAGCAAAACCGTTTTCTATGCCTTATTCATATATGAAAGAGTACTGAGAGATACACTGTTCGGAGGTGCTGAATATGTTATGGGAAGAGTGGAATATGGATGATGTAATGGCCTATGCCCGCGCGGAAGGCCGCGAAGACGGTATAGAAAGGGGCCGCAGAGACGGCCGTTCTGAAGAAAGACAACGCTTTCTTGCATTGCTGGATCAAGGGTTTCCTGTGGAAGAAATTAAGCGGCAGCTTTGTTTGGAACAATAATCTTTTAAAATGATGAACAAATGAATCAATACGATTGGAAAAATGTCATTCCTTTTTGCGCGGAAAATTCCGAGTTCAGCCCCAAAAACGTGCTGATTATCGCGGAGCTTGGAACATCCCACGGGGGAGACAGGGAAAAGGCGAAAGAATTAATCGATGCGGCTTTTCTTGCGGGCGCGGACTGCGTTAAGTTTCAGATTGTCTATGCTGATGAAATCCTGCATCCCAATACCGGAGAAGTTCCGCTTCCTGGCGGAAATATCCGGCTCTATGACCGGTTCAAGGAATTGGAGATGCCGCCGGATTTTTTCCGCGAGATGAAAGAGTATACAGAGAAAAAGGGACTGATTTTTCTCTGTACGCCTTTTGGAATGAGAAGCGCGGGGGAGTTAAAGGCTTTAAATCCCGGAATCATCAAGATTGCGTCCCCGGAACTCAATTATACGAAGCTTTTGCGGGAAGTTTCTTCGTACAAAATTCCGGCGATTCTTTCTTCCGGCGTTTCTACTTTATGTGATATTGAGAAGGCTCTTTCCTTTTTTGATAAACAGGATGTCTGCCTTCTCCATTGCATCACCGCTTATCCGGCTCCTCCGGGGGAGTACAATCTTCGGGTGCTGCAAAGCCTGCGTTCTGTTTTTGGGCTTTCTGTCGGAATCAGCGATCACAGTTTGGATCCGGAATTGGTTCCGGTTTTGGGATGCGTCATGGGAGTGTCGGTAATTGAAAAACATTTCTGTTTATCCGGAAGCGGTCCGGGGCTGGACGATCCTATTGCCCTTAATCCCGATAATTTCGCAAAAATGGTAAAAGCGGTCCGCCGGGTTTCCGCAATTGGGCCCGAACGGGCATTAAGCGAAATCATCAATGAGCGGGGAGAAGAAGCGGTGGAAGCCGTTCTTGGAAACGGCGTGAAAAAGCCCGCGCCGTCCGAGCAGGCGAATTACGAACGGACACGCCGTTCTGTTCATGCTTTGCGGTATATACAAAAAGGCGAAATTATTCGGAGCGAAATGATCGCCGTGTTAAGAACCGAAAAAAAACTGAGGCCGGGAATTCATCCCGAATGGGAAGATAAAATCCTGGGGAAAAAAGCGTTACGCGATATTCCCGCCGGAGAAGGGATCACTTTTGATGATTTTTAACATTGAGCATATTTCAAAACTCCGGTTTTTGAAACCGGCATGAATTATGCGTCCGGTTTGTGATATTTGCTTGGAAAATTTGCTTTTTTGAATATAATTGTTAAAGACGGCTTTGTTCAGAAGTTAATAATTTTTGAATCAGGTTCTGAACATTTTATATGACTTTGTAGAAAAGTCTTCTTCTTTGATATGGAGAGATGTTATGTTTGTTATCCCCACAGGGGCTGCTCAGTATTTAGCCAGGTTTGGCAATTCCCGTATTGCTTGCAGTCAGTATGCAATTGCCAAGCTCGGTATTGAGAACCGTCAATGTTTTCTAAAATTAGATGAATATATTATCCTCTGTGCGGCTTTTCAGCTTGGGTTTAAGCGGGCTGTTTTTCTCGCGTCTCTTTCGAAGCAGGAATTGACTTTCTTTCAGAAATATGTAAACGGAATGGCAGGGCTTTCCATTGCCTTCAATCAGGGCGGCAAAGAACCCATTAAACTTTTTATCCGCTGTAATTTGGCGCAAATTGTGCCGATGAAGGGCCGTGAAAATGTAGGGCTTTTTACAGTTGATTTTAAAACTATTCCTGATTACCTCATTTCGATTTTAGGCTGTTATTTGGAACATCAAGACCTTTTGAAGGTTCTCTATGAAGACCTGGGAACTGCAAATATCAGGATGACGGCGGCTGCGGCGAAGCTGACAGGCTACAATATGTACGCTACTGTTAATGAGTCCGGAAAAGCAAGTAAGCGGATTCAGCTTTACAATTTTAACACAAAAAGGATAGAACATCTTGAAGCCGGCAATGGTCCGGGGCGGCCTGTAGGAACGGCCCTGAATTATCAGTTGTATTTTCAGAAATACCGTTTTTCTGTAGCCGGTAAAGTTACATCAAGTGATGTATTACAGAACGGTATTTTGAAAACCGCGTCATCTTTGGACTTCAATCCTGAGCTTGTTGAAATTGTAGATGATTACTGGTATCAGGTTCGGTCCAATCCCGGAGCCGTGCAAGATTCCGCGGGAGGACACCGCTGAATACGGTCATCGGGACTTGTTTCATGCTTCACCTGTTTTTTTTCTGTAAGTTTTTTTAAGGTTGCCAAGCTGTCAGTATTCATGTCATTATATCCTTATCTTTTATGTTATAGAGGATATATGATATGGATTTTCTAAAACAATTAAAAAATATTCTACAGACCCAGAAAGACGGGTTGAAACAATTTGAGGAAGAACTATCATCAATCGAAAAGTTTGATCTTCTTAATGCTTATGACGCGTTGAAAAAAGAATCGAAAGCCTTTGAATCCGGGTTGGAATCCTTAAAGGCGGAACATTCTGTTTTGCAAAAAGAATACCGCTCGTTGAAAGAAGCGCTTTCGTCCGAGATATACAGTCAAAAAATGAACCTGCTTGATTTTTCCAAAAAAAGAGTGTTTAAACTGTATGAAGATTTTGAGCTTAACAATTCCGCGAAGCTGGCGGAAATCGAGTCTTCCGCGGAAGGCGCGTTTGCGAAAATCAAGACCGAGGCGTTTGAACATAATCAACACGCGAAAGAAGAAATAGAGGCAAAGATAGGTGAATTAAAAAAGATTGTTTATGAATATAAACAGAGTCAGGAACAGCAGCTTGAATCTCTAAAAAAAGGATTTCAGGATCAATATGAAAAAGAATACAGCGCCTTGCGGGAACAGCCTTTAAGCGAAGAACAAATTAAAAAGCGGACAAGAAATACCAATATTGAAATGAAACTCGGCAGGCGGATTACCAACATTGTCGGCGTTGTGTTTGTGTTGATCGGGGTCGCGCTTGGCCTGCAATATACGTTCACCAATTTGATTACTTCAAACTATGTAAAAAGCGGCGCGGCTTTTTTTCTTGGCTTATGTTTTCTTGCCGGCGGAGAAGTTTTGAACCGGAAATCGCGGTCGGTATTTTCTTTGGGAATAACAGCCGGAGGCATCGCGATATTGTTCACGGTTACAGGCATCTCGTTTTTTTTGCTTGAATTATTTACGATGCCTTTTGCTTTTGGGTTGACGGTGTTAATTTCCGCGGCAGCCTTCCTGCTTTCGTTACGATATACGTCGCAGACCATCGCCGTGTTTGCCTGCGCCGGAGCGTTTCTTCCATTTTTTTCGATAAACTCAGAAGCGAACTTTATGTTCTTCTTGGGCTATCTGCTCGTGATAAATCTTTTTGTTCTTCTCCTGTATACGAAAAAAGATTGGAGCGTTTTAAAGTACATAGGTTTTTCTTTGCATCTTATCGGCTTTCTTGCACTGTTCTTAATGGTAAGGAAATGGGAAGAATATCCCTGTCTGCTTTGGGTTGGTTTTGTTGCCGCAAATTATTTGATTTACGTTTTCATTCCCCTATTCAGCGCGTTGAAAAACAGGAAAAAGATTTCGACAGGTTCTTCGGTCATTCTCACGATCAATACGGTATTCAGCGCGGTGATGATATTTATTCTGCTGGACAATTACCGTTACGAAAACCTGTTTGGATTAGCCGCGCTCATCATGGCCGCGTTTTTTATCGGTCTTGGTTTTCTTGTGTACAGAACGATTAAGAATCGGCACTTCCTCATTTTGTTTTTGGGAATGGCTTTTGTTTTCGCGGTTCTTGTTATTCCGCTGCAATTTGACAGCAAGTGGATAAGCCTCGGCTGGCTTGCGGAAGCGGCCGGACTTCTTATCATCGGCATTATACTCGAAAACAAATGGTACAAAACCGCGGGGTCAATCATTCTTGGGTTTTCTATTTTTATTTTCTTTGTGATTGATTTTCTGTACGGACATCATGATGTTTATTACATTGGGAAAGCAAGCGCCATTACGCTTTCCTGCCTTGCGGTTTTGTTCTGCGGCATTTTCATGAATCGCGGAATCAAGGGATACCTTCAAACCTTTGAAGGCCGTTTTCTCAGGCGTTTTAAAAACTTTGCCGGCATCGTTTGTGTTATCTATTTGTTTTTGTTGAACGAATATTTCTATTCTGGTAACTGGCATGGTCCCCGTTGGTATAATTACGAGGTTTCTGTTGTCGTTTCAGCGTATATCTGTTTTGCTGTTTCCTTTACGTTTGAGTTTCTCAAAGTGTTAAAAGACAAATTTGGACGCGTGCTGCAAACAATACTCATCATCATGGGTATGATTATCAATTTCTTTTTGAATGCCGCGCCGCTTTCGCCTCTTCTTACCGTGTTTGTAATTCTTGCCGATTTTACGGCGGCTGTCTTGCTTTGGCTTTTCATAAACAGATTTGTGAACAAGGGAAAAGTTTCAAGAGAAGCACAGTCAATCCTCAGTTCCATTTTTGTTTTGATCGTTATGCTGCAAATATTAATCGAGCGGTATGATTATTCTTTTAACAGCATGGTCATCAGTATTATTTTGGTTTTGGCATCTCTTGTTCTTATTATCGTCGGATTCATAAGACGTTATGCTTACCAAAGAAGATTCGGCCTCTTTCTCAATCTTATTTCCATCATCAAATTCTTTTTGTTCGATCTTACCATGCTGGGAAAAGGCGAACGGATTATTTCGTATTTTATGTTAGGTTTTGTTTTAATAGGAATATCGTATGTGTATCAGCATTTTTCAAGAAAATTATTTAGAGAGATTGCGCAAGATGAGAATAAACAAGATGAAGAATAACATATTATTGCTTGTTTGCTTTTTTACGGCTTTGTGTATTTTTTCACAAGAAAACATTTCTCATTATTCAGCGGAAATTATTCTGTCCGGCGAAAATAATTACAAAGAAATTGTTCTTGACAAAGATGTCATTACAAAATCATCAAGCAATTTTAGGGATATAAGAATTGTTGATGATTCGGGGGAGCATGTTCCCTACTTTATTTACAATTCACTTGAGTATGAAGATATTGATGAAGCGTCTTTTGAATCGGAATATCTTGGGTCATTTATTAAAGCGGAAGAAGATTCACTCATTGTCTATGAATACTTTGATTTTAAAATAGAAAAGAGCGAACATTCCGATGTATATGGAAATCATCTGGAGATTGAAACCCTTAATTCCGGTTTTGCCGAAACGGTAGAAATTCTTGGAAGCCATGACGGCATTAACTGGACTCCGGTTTGTGAAGCTTTTATCTATGACGTAGGGGATTATTCTCAAAAGACAATTCCGTTTCATCAGACGGAAAAATATTCTTACTACAGAATGAAAGCAAACGAACACACTCTAGAGATGCGTTCATTGAAACTCGTCCATACAGATGTAACACAGACGGAGCAGTCATTTACAAAAGAATTTCATCCTGCTTTTACAATTGAAGAAAAAGATCAGCGCAGTATTATCACCATTCCAAAATCGGAACTTCGTTTTCTTTATATTGATACTATTCAATTTGAAACAAGCGGCATCTTTCAGCGGAAGGTCAATGCTTTTTATCGGCGTCATGAAATATACCGTTTCCCTTTCCGTGAAGAATTGCTGGAGAAAAATTTTATTACCGTCAACAGACAGATTCGTGATGAAGATTTGATTCTTACTATTTACAACGGCGATGACAGGCCGCTCGAAATTGAAAGCATCACTGTGTCATATCGTTTGCAGAATCTGGTATTTGACGCGTCCCGCGGCGGTTCATTTTTTCTGGAATATGGAGACGCAACACTAACAGAACCGGATTACGATATAAAAAAATACGGCGAATATATTTTGAAAGAGGGGCTTGATCTTTGTACGCTTGGAACACCAACGGAAACAGCGGCAGACGCGCCAAAAACTTTTTTCGGAATGACTTTAGGACAATTGTTTATGAATGCCGCAATTGTGTTAGCCGCGGCGGTTTTGCTTATCATCATTATTGCGGGCTTCAAAAAGCATGGAACATCTTAGTGTGAAAACAACGTTTCCCCTGTTGCCTTGTTTGCTTTAATCATGCAGAATAGGGGAGAATGGAGAGTGTATGACTGATATTATTGAACCCCGTATTCTAAAAGGGTTTAGAGATTTTCTTCCCGCCGCGGAAATTGAAAGACGGAATCTTATCGAAAAGATTGAAACGTCTTTCCGTTCCTTTGGATTTGTACCGATAGATACGCCGGTGTTGGAGTATGCCGAAATCCTTCTTGGAAAGGGCGGCGGCGAAACTGAGAAACAAGTGTATCGATTTAACGACCACGGCGGGCGGGATGTTGCCCTCCGTTTTGACTTAACGGTTCCCTTCGCGCGTTTTTTGGCTGTTCACCGTCACGAGCTCAATCTGCCTTTTAAACGCTACCATATTGCAAAAGTCTGGCGCGGAGAAAATACCCAGCGCGGCCGTTACCGGGAATTCACCCAGTGCGATTTTGACATTGTAGGAAGCGATAGTCCCGCATCTGATTTTGAAATCCTCCTTATGATGAGAAACACGCTCATGGCGCTTGGAGTAGGCGATGTAACGATTAAGGTGAATCACCGCGGGCTTTTTAATCTTTTTCTTAAGCACATTGACGCGGAAGAAAAATCCGTTGAGATTTTGCGGACTGTTGATAAACTCGCAAAGATCGGATCCGATGAAACCAACAAACTGTTAACAGAAATTCTTGACGCGGACAGAGCGGAAAAAATTCTTGACTTTATTAAACCAAAAGAAAGTTTTGAGAAGACGCTTGAATCGATGACAGAGGCCGCGGGCGGAATGAATCCTTTTACAGAACGAATGCAGTTGATCCGCCGCTTCATGAACGAAACCGGCACTTCCGTGTCTTTTGAAATTGATCCTTCCATTACGAGGGGGCTCGATTATTATACCGGCATTGTCTATGAAACATTTCTCAACGCGCTGCCTGAGATCGGCTCCGTTTGTTCCGGCGGAAGATACGACAATCTTGCGGGACTCTATTCAAAAGAAAAACTCAGCGGCGTAGGTTCTTCCATCGGCCTTGACCGGCTTATCGCGGCCTTGGAAAGTTTGGGGCAGATCAAAGAAAAAAGTTCCTATGCGGATGTAGTTGTTGCCTGCATCGATGAAACACATGCCGGAGCGTATCAGGCTTTGGCTCAAAAAATTCGGGATGCCGGCATTCCCTGCGAAGTGTTTCTTGAAGAAAAAAAATTGACGCAGCAGTTTGTGCTTGCGGAAAAAAAAGGCGCGTCTTATATCATCATTCCGGGGAAAGAACCTTTAACGGATTCCCTTACCTTAAGAATTATTGCGTCAAGAGAAAACCGCGAAAATCTTAGTCCTGATGATATAATCAGGTTTATGCAGGAGCTTGTTGCAAAACTCGGTTAGTTTTGCCCAAGCTCCTGCATTTTCTCGCCTAAAGGCTGCGAAACATGCATTTTTTAAAGGTTGCTGTTGCAAAAAAACTGGAGTTTTGCAACAGCCTCACAGGAAAGATAAAAGATTAAGAATATTTATAAGGAGTTCTCTATGAAAAAGGTGTTCTGTTTATGCTGCCTGTTTTTTGTGTGCGGCATCATTTCGGTTCCTGTATTTGCCCAGACAGGAATACAAGCTGACACGATACAGGATTTGGACAGCGGAATCCACTCCTTGAGTGCCCTTATTGCGGCTCAAGTGAAAAGGGAAAACGCGAGTACAAAGCCCTCGATTATGTTAGGAACATTCACCTATCAAAACCAGATGACAAACTTTGGTACCATGATAAACCAGAATCTCGTCAATGAACTTTCGGTGCAGGCGGAAAACCGGTATCAGGTAATATCCGGCGGAGGGGCGGCGTCTCCTTCATCGTCCAGGAGGGCGGATTATTCCGTCGCCGGCGAGATTATCGAAATTGGAAATATCTTCCGGGTGTATACCAGGCTTGTCCGCACCATTGACAATTCTGTAGTATACAGCTGGCAGACTGATTTTCAAAAAACTTCGTATCTTATAAATCTGCTTAATGTATCAGGCAATGCCGGTCTTCCTCAGGACATTTTTGAATTTGACAGCATGGATAATCCTGTTGAAGCCGTTTTGGGAGAAGGAGATATCGCGAGGAACATCCATTCGGAGAATGACGAAGATTGGTTTATATTCACCGCTCCGCGGGATGCTGTTATTTTGTTTTTGGCTAAAGGTACGAACAGTTTCGACAGCCGTATGACAATGTACGATTCCGGAAGAAGCGAAATTGCCTCCAACGATGATTACGAAGAAGGTTATGACGCGGGAATAGTCCGCTCGGTAAGAAGCGGGGAAACACTTTATATAAAAGTAACCAGTTATGGCGATGAAACCGGCAGTTATTCTTTACACATACAGGAGACGCCGATTGAGGACCAGGCTATGGAACCCAATGATTCCATGGAACAGGCTTATTTGCTGGAGCTGCCCGCGGAATCCTTAAAGGGATTTTTCATGTCCTCCGACGATGCGGACTGGTACAAAATCATTGTTCCTTCCGGAGATAAAACCTTGAGGATACATACCGAAAGCGACTTGGATACCTATTTAAAACTGTATAACGCGAGAGGAAACGTGATAGAGGAAGATGATGATGACGGCAGCGGCTATAATGCCAGAATATCCCGCCTGCTTTCCCAGGGAACCTATTATGTTGAAGTGACGGAATTAGACGGAGACAGCGGACCGTATTCCCTTTTCGTAAGTTTAGGGGATGCTCCCCAAAACGATTCCTATGAACCCGATAACTCGATGTCGGATGCTTCTGAAATTATTGCGGGAAGGCCCCAGGTCCGTACTTTCACCGATGATACTGATGAAGATTGGGCATGGTTCACCGTTGCTTCCGCCGGAAACTACACCATCACCGCCGTTGGTGAAATGCCAAGCCTTGATACCTATATTGAGCTTTACGATGATGACGGCGATTCTATTGACGAAAATGACGACGGCGGCGACAGTTATGACGCCCGCTTGAGAGTATATCTGCGGCCGGGAAAGTACTATATCCTCGTAACAACGCTGGATGATTTTTCCGATCCCGAAACTTATACGCTTAACATAATGTAAGTTTCTGAAATGATGAATTAGTTAATTCCTTATTTCAGAAACACTTAGATCGGAAATAGTCAAATAGTTTTGGTTTGTTTGACTATATATTACTGTTTTAATAAGGTAACCGTGGTTACTTTTGGGTAACTTCGGTTACTTTTGCACGAAATCGCTTTACATTCGGGAAAAACTGTGTAACCATGAAAACGTGATTCGATAACATAAATATTAATATAAACCAAAAAGTAAGGAGTTTTTTTGAACCCTAAAAAAATGAAACTTACAAAAATTATGGTTCTTGTTTCAGGCAGCGGAATGAATCTCCAAGCCTTGATTGACGCGGAAAGATCCGGGAAGCTGAGAAACGGAACCATCACAGCGGTGATTTCGGATCATCCTCAAGCGTTTGCTATAGAAAGAGCCAGGCGGGCAGGGATTCCCGTGTTTGTTGAAGTGCCGCAAGAAGAATTATCACGGGCGGAGCGGAATTTGGAATTATCAAACCGGATATTGGAAAGAGCTCAATCGATGAATATCAACGGTATTATTCTCGCCGGCTTTCTTTCAATATTACAGGGGCCGCTCGTTTCCGCGTTTTTCGGAAAAATGATAAATATTCATCCATCGCTGCTGCCCAAGTTCGGCGGAAACGGCATGTATGGTATGAAAGTACATCAAGCGGTACTGGAGGCCGGGGAAAAAGAATCCGGCTGTACAGTACATTTTGTCGATAACGGCATAAATACGGGAACCATCATTCTGCAAAGAAAAGTACCGGTCCTTTCCGGCGACAGTCCCGGGGATTTGGCGGAAAGGATTCGTCACGAAGAATATTCAGCGATTGTGAATGCTTCGGTAATTTTAATTAAGATCGTTAACCGGGGAGCAGTGGTATAAAATGCCGTGCGTGCGTGGACGGAATATTCTTTCAAATGAAACTCTTTCTCTCATAATTTGATAAATAAGTTTTGATAAATAAAGTTGACAAAATGTGAAAAATAATTTGAAATACTTCATTTTATGGGATATAGTACGTAATAGAAATACCAAACTAATGCCGCTTGGAGGATGAAAAATGCTGAGAAAAAGTTTGTTGTTTTATATTTTTTTGATAATGGCGAATATATGTATTTTTTCGGAAAACGGAAGTGAAGAAACCGGTTCTCTCAAAAATACGATTACTGTTGATATGGGATTGACCGGTAGTACGCTTCTTGCATGGGGATTATCCGGAGCTGAGAATCCTTTTTTTGGCACTGCTCTTCAATATGAAAGACACATATCAAATAAAATAAGCGCGGCGGGCCGGTTAGAATACCGCGGAATAGGTTTGTCACCGGATGCCAATATGTCGGCATTTTCGCTTGAAGGACACGGACGCTATTATCCTTCAGGAAAAATTTTCTTTTTGGATGGAATGCTTGGATATGCGCTTTTTAACTATAGTAATGAATCAAAAAAATCTCTGGCTCATTTTTTTAAATTTGGCGGAAGATTAGGGTGGAGAATTGATTTCGGCAAACCCGGAGGACTTGTTCTTGAACCGTCTCTTGGTTATTACTGGAGCGTTGGAAAAAACAATATGAGAAACATTGAAGAAGCAGAGTCTTGGAGTGATTTTTTTAATCAATGGATGAATCTCATGCAGGACATTCTTATTCAAGGATATTTTGTCGGCGGGCCTCAAGTATCTCTTGGGATTGGGTATCGATTTTAAAGCGATTGGAGAAACACGTTATATGTTTGATGTTTCGGGTATTCTTTTAACTGAACCGATTTACCAAGGAGCTTCACTCAATTAAAAAAGCTTTCCTGAAATTCGCGTCTGTCTGCGCTTCAATTGCTTCGATGTTTCGGCAATCCGTTCCGCTTTTGCCGCGCAGCTCCGCCATGCTCCGAATCACCGTGTGAATATCTTTCCAGGATGAATAGTTTCTGTTTCGCAAAGGCTGATACGGCGCGTCGGTTTCCGTAAGAAGCCTTTCCGGCGGAAGAAGGGAAGCCGCTTCCATCGCCCGTTTGTGATTCAACGCGATAGGCGTCCCGAATGAAAAAAAGGCATTGACTTTTCGTTTGAGAAGATCACCCGCTTCCCGAAAGGTGCCGGAATACGAATGAAAAATCACCGACGGCAGGGTGGAAAGCTCTTTCGCGTAAGAAAAAATTTTGTCCATGCCCTTGCGGATATGCAGTACGATGGGCAGCCGGAATTCTCTGGCTATGTTCAAATGCAAAAGAAACAATTCTTTCTGCGTATCTCCGGTTGAACGGTATGCCTCATCAAAAAAATCAAAGCCTGTTTCTCCCACTGCGTCGATCCTTTTGCTTTCCGCAAGTTCCAGCAGAAAGCGGCAAAGGCCTTCCGTTTGCGATGCAAGTTTCCGATTCCGGGGAAGCTGGGGATGAATGCCGAAACAGAGAAGCATCGCCGGACCGCCGCTGTTTCTGGATTCCTGCGCTCTCTGTTCATGATACAAAAATTGTTCTTCATTCCAGGCACTGGCGGCACAGCAAATTCTTAATGCCCGCCTTTCCGTCTCCGCGTTGGGAAACTGTTTTTGTAAATCGAATGGATGCGCATGAGCGTCACTTGCCATATTTCTATTCCTGCTTACACAAATAATTTTTTTATTTGCGCAAAATAATCTTCGGCCTGGGCCGCCGTTTCTATCACGGCATCTTCGTGGACTTCCACAAGGTGCTGCGGAATTTCCACAAGGAACGGGGAAGGTATGCATTCAACCGTATTCTGGAGCCGTCTCCGCTGTTGGCAGCTTGTAATGTACAGCTTATCTCTTGCCCGCGTGATGGCGACATAAAAAAGGCGGCGCTCTTCTTCAATATTGCCGTCGCCTTCTTCCAGGCTCCGCGCGTGGGGGATAATGCCGTCTTCGGCCCCGGCGATAAACACCACCGGAAACTCCAAGCCTTTTGAAGCATGTATCGTCATGAGGTTGACTTTTCCCCTGCCGGATTCATCTTCCCCGTCATCTCTTGTGATAAGGCTGATTCTGTTCAGATAGGGATAGAGCGTCGGGTCAAAGTTGTCGGGATCATTCTCCCATGTTTCGATAGACTGTATCAGATTTTCAATGTTGAGGAATTTCCACCGCGCGGCTTTTTCGTTCTTGCTGTATTCTGTAACAAGATACGACCAGTAATCGATGGAATCGACCAGAGCGCGGACCTTTTGAGAAAGTCCCCGCTTGCCCAAAATTTCCGCCTTGTATGTTTCAATCAGCGTCATAAACTCATCAACTTCGATTCTGCCTTTTTCCGGAAAGAGGTGTCTTTTGCGTAACGGAGTTTTCCCATCGCGTCCCACACGGAAGAATGATTCTGTTTCGCAAGTTCCGTGATATGACTGATTGTCGTTTTCCCAATTCCTCTCCGCGGAGTATTGATAATCCGCAAAAGATTTACATCATCATTTTCGTTGGCAATAACACGAAGGTAACTGATAATGTCCTTAATCTCTTTGCGCTGAAAAAAACTTGTTCCGCCCGAAACCCGGTAAGGAATATTTTCCGCCAGGAACGCTTCTTCAATGTGACGCGTCATGGAATTGGTTCTAATAAGCACGCCGAAATCATCATACTTTAATTTTTCCTGAATTAAAACAGTTTTGATTCTGGCCGCGATGAAGTCGGCTTCTTCGCTTTCGTTTTTTGGGTAATACATTTCGATGGGCTTTCCGCCTTCATTCCCGGACCAAAGCGTTTTCTCTTTTCTGTTGCTGTTGTTTCTGATAACACCGTTTGCCGCTTCCAGAATGGTGCTTGTAGACCGGTAATTCTGTTCTAGTTTGATTTCTTTCACGCCGGGAAAATCATCTTCAAAGCGCAGAAGATTTTCATAATTTGCCCCGCGCCAGGAATAAATCGACTGGTCATCATCGCCTACAACACAGACATTTTTTTCCGCAAGAAGGCGCATCATATTGTACTGTGTAAGACTTGTATCCTGAAACTCATCTACCATGATATATTTGTATCTGGCTTTGTACCGTTCCTTGATTTCCGGGAACTGTTCAAAGAGCATAATCGGCAGCACAAGGAGATCGTCAAAATCGACGGCGTTGAAAATCTTTAAGCTGCTTTGGTATTCGTTGTAGACTTTTTCATAAGCCGCGTTCGCGCCGTCTCCCCAATAGGCGCGCCCAGTTTTCACATTCGAGAAAAGCTGCCCCAGCGCGTACAGGTCTGTATTCTCTGTTGAAAGGCCGCATTCACGAACGCAGTCTTTGATAAGCTGGGTCCGGTCCGTCTCATCATAAATGGAAAAGTTTTTTCTGAATCCAAGATGCTCAATGTCTTCGCGAAGAACCCGGACGCCGAAAGCATGAAACGTAGAAACCATGAGCATTTGCAGTTTCTTCCCGGTAAGTTCTTTCACGCGGACTTCCATTTCCCGCGCGGCTTTATTCGTAAAGGTAAGCGCCAGAATCGCCGACTGCGGAATCCCATTTTCGAGCATATACGCGATACGGTAAGTAATAACGCGCGTTTTTCCGGAACCGGCTCCCGCGATAATCAATACAGGTCCGTCAATCGATGTTACCGCTTCACATTGGTGTTCATTTAATTCGGCTTCAAAATTCAGTTTCGGCATGATTCTCCGTGCGGTTTTTAAACGTGTTTTATGAACATATCAAGGACATGAACGCCAAGCGTTACAACCGCGGTAACAATGGTTCCGGAAATCATCACCCCGATAATTACCGCCAATAAGGTTTTCCGCTTGCTGAGTCCCAGAACCCAGGCCCCCAAAGTTCCCGTCCAGGCTCCGGTTAGGGGAAAAGGAACCGCGACAAAAAGCGCGACACCGAACCAGCCCCATTTTTCCACGCCCTTATGCAGCTTGTTCCGCGCCTTTTCAATAAATCTATCAAAAAAATTTTGATACCATTTCATCTTTAAAAAGAGTTTGTGGAATGTCGAAAGAAATATCCAGCAAGCGGGAGCCACAAGCGCGTTGAAAAAAACTCCCAAACAAAAAGCCCAGTACCAGGGAATCCCGTTGGCGACGGCAAAAGGAATTCCTCCGCGAAGCTCCGAAATGGGAATAAACGATAAAAAAGCGGACCAGAGGACAATCACAGCGGGCGTGTTCATATTTCAAGATTCCTCAATATTTCATTAATACATTTTCCGGCTTTCCCCCGGTGGCTGATCCGGTTTTTTTCTTCTTCGGGAAGTTCCGCCGCCGTCATTCCTTTTTCCGGAATGTACAGAATCGGGTCGTAACCAAAGCCGCCGCTTCCTTTTTCATGCTGAATGATCTCTCCTTCCAAGGTTTCCTGCACGGCAAAAAAACGGTCGGGACTTAAAAACAGGACCATTGCGCAGACAAAACGCGCCTTCCGATTTGGATGATCTCCCAATTCTTGTATAAGAAGGGCGTTCCGTTCGGCAGCATCAAGTTTTTTCCCGTCTTCGCTTCCATACCGTCCGGCATACCGGGCAGAATAAATCCCGGGCTGTCCGTCCAAAGCGTCTACACAAATACCGGAATCATCGGCGATGACAGGCTCTTTAACGATATCGTAAAGAGCCTTTGCCTTAATCATCGCGTTTTCCAAAAAATCAGCCCCCGTTTCATCAGGATCAAAATAGATCCCCGCGTCTTTCGGGATTTTTACCGTATGAAGAGGAAAAATTGCCGCAATTTCTTTTTTCTTATGCGTATTTCCGCTGGCTAACCAAATTGTCATGGTTTCATTTTAGCAGAAAAAGGAACTGCATTGCTATATTGCCAATATGTTGAACTTTCTACTTTTGATAATCCGATTTTGTTTTTTCCACAATGGAAGCTATAGTGATACTGTCAAAATAAGAATTTACCAAACTGCCCAGGTCCATCCAAACAGGGGATACAAGGCATGTATCGCGCCGGGGACAAATAACCGGATTTTTTTCCAAACATGGTGTCAGCGCAAGAGATTCTCCTGCGGCTTCAAGAATTTTCCTGATAGTTATGTCATCCAATGGTTGGGCAAAACAGAAGCCGCCGCCAGGCCCCCGTACTGAATTTACAATCCCAGCTTTTCGCAATTTAAAGAAGATTTGTTCAAGGAATACTGAAGAAATATCCTCCTGTTCAGCAATATTGCTGATAGAAACAGGAGCTCCGTCCTCACTTGCCAGGGCGAGAGCAACTGATGCCCTAAGGGCATACCGACCACGGGTAGTCAATCTCATAGCTCACTCCTTTTGAACAGGATTATCCAAAAACATAGTTGTGGAAACAATCTGTTCATAAGACTTTAAAATTATTTAATACCAATTTTTCATAGGACCATATCCAGAACTGTGTACGAGGCCTCCTTAAACCTCCACGGATTCAGCATCTGTATCTACATAAAGTAATCTATATTAGTCATATAACGCAAGTCTTTTATAAAGAATATGATCTTTTTTTTTATAAAATCATTTTTTTAGCAGGACGGAACAGTATCTCAGTTGACAGTTAAAGCCTTGTCATAGTATTCTAATGCCTGAGCCGGCCTTTTGAAGGCGGGTATTGTGAATGCATTTTTTGCAAGGAGAATGATTATGGCCCAGGCCAGTAAAAACTCACGTACAACAACAAGTACACAGAAATTCTTTTGTCCCTGCGGGGGAGAAATTAAGATGAAAACTAATTTCATCAATGGAAAAGTAAAGAACGTCGCGGAGTGTGAAAAGTGTAAGCGCACCGAACGCCGTCCTTCTGAATTTAAGTAAGATTTTTTTAGCTTTCGGCAGCATGGCTGCTGTAGGCTGTTTATTAGAGTTCTTCGGAAACTTGAACTCTATTTTCGGTATTTTTTAGTGAATAATTTATATTGGGGGTTTTCCTTTGGCAGTAAAGCATAGTTCCGCCGAGAAGCGTCATCGGCAGAGTGAAGAGCGGCGTATTAGAAATAAGGCAGTAAAAAGTTCTGTCCGTACCAGCGCGAAAAAGTTTGTTGTTTTGGCGCAGAAGAAAGATGTAAATGAAGCGGAAGCAGCCTTACAGGATATGATTAAAAAGATTGATACCGCTGCGAATAAAGGGATTATTAAAAAGAATGCCGCGTCAAGGAAGAAGTCCAGAATGCAGCGCCTCTTTAATTCAATAAAAGCGGCCCAGTAGGGCGGATTTGTTTTATTCACCCATTTCCGGAAGCGGATTGGGCGGGGAGCATCATGGCAGAAGGAAAAGTTACGAAAGCTGACATTATCGATGCTATTTATCAAAAAAAAGGAATCAGCCGGAAAGATATAAAAACCGTCGTTGATTCCTTCCTTGATGAAATAAAAAATTCCCTGATTGGTAATCATATTATTGAATTACGCGGATTCGGAACTTTTGAAATCCGTATCCGCAAAGGCCGCCAAAAGGCTAGGAATCCCAAAACCGGAGATCCTGTTTCCGTGAATTCTCACGGCGTTGCTCTGTTCCGTTCCGGTAAAGAGTTAAAGCAGGATGTTTGGAACATCAATTCGGCAAATAACGCACAAGACAGTAATGTTCATGACAGTGAAATCTGATATTCGGAAGGGGATTCCTTCGTGGATAAAAAGGCTTTTAACGCAGATTGCCGCCCTTCTCCTTGCGGCGGTTTTTTTTGCGTTGGCGTTCCCAAATCTCTTATTTGAAGAAGGGTTGCCGCTCCTTGCGTGGTTTGCGTTTGTTCCCATTTTCTGGCTTGTCCGTCAAATCAGCCTCCCTGCGTCGATGGTGTGGGGCGCTCTTTACGGTTTTATTTCCTACGGTTTTTTTAATTATTGGCTTACGTGGTTTCATCCTATGGCGGGACTAATCGTGGGACTTGTCAGTTCCGGATATTTTATCGTTCTGTTTCCGCTCTTGAAACTCGCGGATATGTTTTTCCCCAAAAAAGGCTACATTATTCAATGTTTTTTGTGGATAGTGTATGAGTATGTAAGAACTTTGGGATTTGTTGCGTATCCCTACGGCATTATAGGGTATTCCCAGTGGAATATGCTTCCGCTTATTCAGATCGCGAGTGTGTTCGGCGTTTGGGGCGTGTCGCTGTTGCTTGTGTTTCCGTCGGGTTTTCTCGCGGGAAGCGTAAAAGAAGGATTTTCAAAGCAGAACATACTGAATTTTTTCAAGCGGGAAAAAATTCCGGCAATCCTTTGGTGCCTTGCCCTGGCGGGAAGCCTTGTTTTCGGCATTGTTACATTGCAGACAGGGAAAGAAGATCTCCGAAACGCGGAAACGCGCAATTTCGCGCTGATTCAGCACAACAACGATCCTTGGCGGGGCGGAATTGCGCAATACCGGAAGAATTATGAAACATTAAGGCGGCTTTCCCTTGAAGCCCTCGCGGACGAGCCCAAACCCGATCTGGTGGTTTGGTCAGAAACGGCCTTTATTCCCCGGATTTACTGGCATGAAACGTATAGGGACGATCAGGCATCGTATCTTCTGGTGAGGGAACTGATCAATTTTCTTGCTGAGCAGGATGTGCCTTTTCTTATCGGAAACGATGACGCGCGGAAAGAGCTGACCGAAGACGGCATCATTGACCGGGTTGATTATAACGCGGCTATGCTGTTTGATAGAGGCACTATCGTAAATCAGTACCGGAAACTTCACCTTGTGCCTTTTACGGAGCATTTTCCCTATAAGAAACAGCTTCCCTGGGTACACCAAGCCCTGGTGGAAGCGGACACCCATTTTTGGCTCAAGGGAAAGGAATATACGGTTTTTGATATAAACGGCATGAAGTTTTCGACGCCGATTTGTTTTGAAGATACTTTCGGCTATCTTTCACGGAATTTTGTGAAAGCGGGCGCGGATTATATCGTCAATATCTCGAACGACGCGTGGTCGCACAGCCTTCCCGCCCAAATGCAGCATTTTGGGATGGCGGTATTCAGGGCGGTGGAAAACCGCCGTTCAGTCGTAAGATCCACCGCGTCGGGGCAGAGCTGCGGAATAGATCCTTACGGCCGCGTCATAGCTATGGCGCCGCCTTTTGAGGAAAATTATTTGACGGTAACCGTGCCGCTGGGAAGCGGGAAAACGCTGTATACCCGCTGGGGAGAATATGCCGCGGTCATTTGCGTTTGTCTTTCTCTGGGGATGCTGCTTTTAGGCGGAATAAAAGCGTTTGTAAAAAAGATAAAACATCACCGGACGAGTTAGGTGATTGACATAATCAAGCTGTCATAGGAAGATAAAGAAAAGAGGATAACGTATGTTTTCGAAGAAGAAAATTCTCATGGTCGACGACGAGACGATCAATCTTGATTTTTTTGATGTGATGCTCACAAAACTTGGTTTTATTATTGATAAAGCCGAAAACGGTGTTGAAGCGCTCGAAAAAGTAAAGAAATCGATTCCCGATTTGATCATTTTGGATAATATTATGCCGAAAATGTCAGGCTGGGAGGTTACAAAAACCTTGAAAGCCGATCCAAAATACCGGGAAATCCCCATTATTATGTTTTCTGCTATGGACGATGCGAAGGACAAAGTCGAAGGTTTTGAACTCGGTATAGACGATTATATCACGAAGCCTTACAATTTTTCCGTCGTTTTTGCAAGGATTCGGGCGGTATTAAGAAACCGCGAACTTTTGAGACAGATAGGAACCCGCGATTCCAGGTTGTCCCTCGCGGAAGAGCTCAATATCGATATAAAAGAAAAGGCGGACAGTTTCCTTAAAAGCATGGATGAACTTGATGAAGCCATCCTCATGTTATCGGATGATAATCTCGACAGACCGCGCTTTGTGCATCTTATAAAAGAAAAAACCGCGTCCGTGAGAAAAAATATCGCCGAATTGGACGCCCACATCGAAAGAACCGTGATGGAATGGGACAATTTAAAAAAGAAAGAGATGAGCCTTCAAACGCTGGAAAACGATATCCGGCATGATGCCCGCCCTGTGGAAGCATAAGGAAGCACTAATTTATTCAATCGAGAATACATTAGTGCATTCATTAATGAAGTTTTTCGCAGTTTTTTGCAAAAAAACGAGAAAAACAATAGGGCAATACTGATTAGAGTTAATTTAATCAGTATTGCCATAGGAGAACAGTGCCGTAATGAGTAAAATATCCGGGACAAAGAAAGAAAATGCATCAGTGGTTGTTTTCGGAAACAGCACAAGTTTTAGCGGGATATTGAAATTTAAGGAAACGCTTCGGATTCAGGGGAAATTCAAAGGGACTATCGAGGCCACAGGCGCCCTTGTCGTGGATAAAGGCGCCGTTGTTGAAGCCGATCATATTTCCGTAACGTCGCTGATCGTTTACGGTACCGTGATTGGTTCGGTGAAAGCGGTGGATAAAATCGATATGTTTCCCGGTGCGGAAGTCCGCGGGGATATTAAGGCGGCGCATCTGCGCATTGCCGACGGCGTGCAATTTGAAGGGCAATGCAGCATGATCGGCGTTGATAAAGATGTGGAGATTTTTTCCCGTCCGACTGAAGAAATAAAAGCGGAATTACAGCGTTTTTAATGACTGAATCTTTTATTGATCAAATTGTAAAAAAACTAATTGATGCGTCGTTATGTGTCGCTTTTGCCGAGTCCTGTACCGCGGGTCTTGTGTCAGGCGCAATGGGCCGGATTCCGGGCGCTTCAAGGGCTTTCTGGGGTTCTTTTATTACCTATTCTGTCGATGCAAAGATCAAGCTTCTGGGGATAGCGCCTGCGCTTATAGAGAAATACGGAGCTGTCAGCGAAGAATGCGCTCTTGCGATGGCGGAAGCCGCGCTTGCCAAAAGCGGCGCTGATGTAGCACTCTCCGTCACGGGCTTGGCGGGCCCCGAAGGAGACGGAAGCGGTCTTCCGGTCGGAACCGTATGGATAGGCTGGTGCGGAAAAAATTTCCCTTCCGGGGCGGTATTGCATCAATTTTCCGGCTCCCGGAATGAAATCCGGGAATCGGCTGCGGACAGTGTAATGACAAAATTGGCGGAAATATTGGAACAATCAGCAATGAACAGGCAGCAGCTACTACCGGCTAACGGTTAACTATGCTTTGTTTGACTATTGACAGAATGGAGACTACTTGTTTAGAATAAAAATGATTACAATTCCTTTGTCAAATGTTTATAAGCAATCAGAAAAGAAATATGCGTGTTTTCAAGCGTGTAAATATATGATCCCATCTCTTCACGTTCTCATGGGGAAACCGTGGTGTGTTTTCCCAGGTATTAGGGCGCGACAGCTGTTTTAACGGAGTTTTATTCATGGCAATTTTGCGAAAATCCAAAAAAGTTAGTATGGAAGCGTCAGACAATGCTTCCTCAGTGGTTCAAGGGGAGCTTCCTTTGGAAAGCCACGAAGAAAGGGCTGAAGCGCAGCCTGAATCTTCGACAATAACAGAAAATGTTGAATCAGAATCAAAAACCGCCGGGCAAAGTGAAGCCGATTCGGAAGAACAAAGCGGAAAAGTTGTGATTCGGACAAGACCAAGAAAAGCGCCGGTAAAGAATGCCAAAAGGCTTGTTTCTGGTATGGAAACGGAAGGCGGAGACCCCGAAAGGCGTCAATATCATGATGCCGCTTATCCTTCATCATCTTCCAGAGGCAGAAAACCCCGCTCTTATGAGCAAAGTGCCGCGTCAAACAGTGGTCAGAACGGACTTTCCGCTCCCGCGGCTCCTTCGGGACCGTTTCCGGCCCTGCCCAAGCACCTGCCTCCCATGCCCTTCATTTACGGAAAACCTGAACCGCGCAGCGATCAGGACAACGGAAAACCTCGGCTTTCCATAAATGAACTTACACGGCTCAACATGATGGATCTTCGGGAGCTGGCTTTATGTTACCAGATTTCTCATGAAGACCTTGTTGTAATGAAAAAGCAGGAAATCATTTTTGTGCTTCTTAAAACCCATACCGAACGGGGCGGCATTATTTACGCTTACGGATCTCTTGAAATTCTTCCCGACGGATACGGATTCCTCCGAAGCCCTCAGAATTCCTATCTTCCCGGGCCCGATGATATATATATCAGTCCAAGCCAGATACGGCTTTTTGCCCTTAAAACCGGGGATACCGTGTATGGTCAGATTCGGAGTCCCAAAGAAGGCGAACGCTTTTTTGCGATGCTCCGGGTTGAGACTGTCAATTATGACGATCCGTCCGTAGCGCAGAATCGGATTCCCTTTGACAACCTGACGCCCCTCTACCCAGATGAAAAACTCGATCTTGAAACCGTGACCGAAGATATTTCAGCCCGCATTATCAATCTGTTTTGCCCGATAGGAAAGGGACAGCGTTCCATTATTGTGGCGCCCCCGCGGACCGGTAAAACCATCATGATGCAGAAAATCGCCAACGCCATTACAAAGAATCACCCCGAAGTGTATTTGATGGTTCTTTTAATTGATGAGCGTCCCGAAGAGGTTACCGACATGGAGCGGACCGTCTGCGCCGAAGTTATTTCAAGTGATGAACAGGCTTCGCGCCACGTTCAGGTTGCCGAAATGGTCCTGGAAAAAGCCAAGCGCCTTGTCGAGCACAAAAGGGACGTGGTTATCCTGTTGGACTCCATCACGCGCCTTGCCCGCGCTTATAACCAGACGGTGCCCACTTCCGGCAAAATCCTTTCCGGCGGCGTTGACTCGAACGCCCTTCATAAGCCCAAACGCTTTTTCGGCGCGGCGAGGAATATCGAAGAAGGCGGCAGCCTCACGATTATTTCGACCGCCCTTGTAGAAACCGGCAGCCGTATGGATGAAGTGATCTTTGAAGAGTTTAAGGGAACCGGCAATATGGAAATTAACCTTGACAGGCGCATTTCCGACCGCCGCCTTTTCCCCGCGATCAATATCAAGAAATCCGGAACGCGGAAAGAGGAACTGCTGCTTAAAGAGGAAGAACTCCAGCGGATTTGGATTCTCCGCAAGGTAATAAATCCCCTTGATGACATCGAAATCATCGAACTTCTTATTGACAAGATGAAGAAAAGTAAGAATAATGAAGCATTCTTGCGTTCCATGAATACCGGCAGCGCCGGGTTAGATTAATTTGCGGGAATGCAGCATTCCTGCGTTCTATGAACACCGGCAGCGCCGGGTTAGATTAATTTGCAGGAATGCAGGATTGGATTAACGCAGTAGGAATCACAAAGCATTGCCCTTTGTGTAGTACGATATAAAAGATTATGAGCCGGAGGATAAGATACATGAAAGATGGCATTCATCCCAAGTATGAGCTGACAAAGATCAGTTGTGCCTGCGGGAACGTGATTGAAACCCGTTCAACCGCAAGGGACATTAAAGTTGAAATTTGTTCATCCTGTCATCCCTTCTTTACAGGGAAGCAGAAACTTGTTGATACTGCCGGACGCATTGAGCGTTTCCGCAAAAAGTACAACATCAAGGAAAACTAAGACGGAGGCTGCCAAGGTGCAGCCTTTTTTGTGCGCCCAACATGGGCGGCAATTTGGCGGTGAAAGTCCGCTGTACGGATTGATGTGGAAATGACGTATAAGTCCAAAAAGTTGTCGGCAAAGTTCCCCGTAAATATGAAAAAATGTAGTATAAAATCATATTTCAGTTTTCTTTCTGAGGATGATTTATATATTGTTTTTTAAGGGGATAATAATGAAGATTGCATCAAAAACCAGAATCATCTTCGCCAGTGCGCTGGTCCTGATATTCGGCCTTTTTGTATCCTGCGGGACAACTGATTCCGCTTCAACAGCGGAAACCGCGCCTGCGCCCGCGCCCGCCGCACAGGAAGAAGCGGCTGCAGGAGCTGAATACGCTTTCAACGCATCGAATCTCAAGGCTGGAGATTTCGCGGACGGAACAAAAATCGGGGATAACGATTATTTTACTCTCAATGTTCCGGATCCTACCAAGCCGATAAACGTTGATGGAAACAACAAGAATGTAAACGGAGTTTCCTATACTCAGCGGCTCAAGCTCGGCGGTGAAACAAACACACTGAGTTTTACCATGGCCTCTGCCGGGACCGTCAACATCGTATGCCAGAGTTCTTCCGGAAGCGCCGATAGAAAATTGCTTTTCCTTTCCAATGATGCTCAGGTCGCCACTGCGTCCGCTTTGGGGGCATCTCCGCTCTACACGACGATAGAACTTCCCGCGGGAACCTATACCCTTCAGTCATCTGGCGGCGGGGGAACAAATATCTATTTCCTTGAGGTTATTGAAAAATAACATTCAAAGAACAACTCTGGAAGGCTTCTCGCTTTCCGGAGTTGAAGACGTCAGACAGTAAAAAGGCCTGGTGTAGTATAGTTTGCGAGAGGGGCGGTTTTGCTCCTCTTTTTTACAAAAAAATCGTATTCTTCTTGTAAAACCGTCCGTATTGGAACGAATACTCTTTAATCCTCAAACAATTTGTCCAAAATCTCATTTTTTCACTTTAAAAAATTCCATACTATCTGTTATAGTAAGATTATTGAACAAAAGGTTTTCTCAAACCGTATTATTCTGTTGAGGAGATGCCGCCGCCGTTTGGCGTCGTTCGATTTTCATTGCCGGAAAAGCGGCAAAAATAGGAGATGCGTATGCCTGAACCGG
>QMCD01001588.1_pt1 | contig 36497 bp, 33 predicted proteins | sample 1821841 | NCBI WGS metagenome assembly QMCD01 (sample SAMN01991225, study PRJNA193472) | Termite gut metagenome, whole genome shotgun sequencing project. | isolation source: worker | host: Macrotermes natalensis
CTGCGATTTGATGCCGTTTTCGGTGTCAGACCAAAAAAAATGCAACTGAAAATTTTGTTTCAGTTTTTTGAAAACCGTTTCTATGCTCCAGCGTTTTTCTTCATTCGAGTAACAAACCAAATCTCTTTTTCAGACCACCCGGCAAACTGTTTCAAAAGCATCAAAATCAGTTGTTCCCAAGAAAAAAGTTTCTTGCAGTAACGATCACTTTGATAGCGTTTTACAAGCGCGTCAAATTTGGCTTTCGGTAATAATTTCAAAATTTGTGAAAAAATCGGCTGACCGACTAAGTTTTTTTTCGTATCTTTGCAAATTAAAACGATTTCAAATGAAGAACGACGATATTGCCTTAAAATACAGTCCGCAGGATATAGAGGACAAATGGTATGCTCATTGGTTGAATAAAAACTATTTTCATTCCGAGCCTGACGAACGTGAACCCTACACGATTGTGATTCCTCCTCCTAACGTTACGGGCGTTCTACACATGGGGCACATGCTCAACAACACCATTCAGGATGTTTTGGTTCGTCGTGCACGAATGATGGGTAAAAATGCCTGCTGGGTGCCCGGAACAGACCATGCATCTATCGCTACGGAGGCAAAGGTTGTAGCGAAATTGAAAGAGCAAGGCATAGACAAAAAGAATTTGTCGCGCGAAGAGTTTCTGAAACACGCTTGGGAATGGAAAGAAAAGCACGGTGGAATCATCCTCGAACAGTTGAAAAAACTCGGCGCATCTTGCGATTGGAAACGCACAAAATTCACAATGGACGAGGCTTTGTATGAGTCTGTTATAGACGTGTTTATTGACCTCTACAACAAAGGATTGATCTACCGTGGCGTGCGTATGGTGAATTGGGATCCGAAAGCATTGACAGCCGTTTCCGACGAAGAAGTGATCCATAAGGAAATACAAAGTAAACTCTATTATCTCAAATATCCGATTGTTGGCGAAAAAGACAAGTTCGTAATCATCGCAACCACTCGTCCTGAAACGATTTTGGGAGATACTGCCGTGTGTTGTCATCCCGACGATGAACGCTTTGCACATCTCAAAGGAAAATCGGTTGTTATTCCTTTGGTAAACCGTGAAATTCCTATAATTTTCGACGAATATGTCGATCGAGAATTTGGTACAGGTTGTTTGAAAATCACGCCTGCACACGATATCAACGACTACAACATTGGTATCAAACATCGCTTGCAAAGCATAGATATTTTCAACGATAACGGAACTATCAACGAAAGTGCAGGCTTGTATGTAGGAAAAGATCGTTTCGATGTGCGTGAGGAAATCGCCAAAGACCTTGAAAAATCAGGATTTTTGGACAAGATCGAAAATTATGTGAACAAAGTTGGTTTTTCCGAACGAACAGATGTGGTGATTGAACCTAAACTTTCGCAACAGTGGTTTCTGAATATGCAAGACCTTGCGAAACCCGCATTAGACGTGGTTATGAACGACACTGTGCAGTTTCATCCTGCGAAGTTCAAAAACACGTATCGCCATTGGATGGAGAACGTGAAAGATTGGTGCATCTCTCGCCAATTGTGGTGGGGACAACGGATTCCTGCGTTTTATGCGCCGAATGGAGATGTGGTGGTTGCCAAGACTAAAGAAGATGCATTTGATAAATTACGAATTACGAATTACGAATTACGAATTGATGATGTTAAACAAGACGAAGATGTATTAGACACGTGGTTCTCATCGTGGTTGTGGCCGATTTCGGTGTTCGATGGTATTCGCTATCCGGATAACGAAGATTTGAGATATTATTATCCAACAAACGATTTGATTACAGCACCGGAAATTTTATTTTTCTGGGTGGCTCGGATGATTATTGCAGGTTTGGAATATCAACACGAAGTTCCGTTTAAGAATGTATATCTGACGGGGATTGTGCGTGATAAGCAAGGACGTAAAATGTCCAAATCCTTAGGAAATTCGCCTGATCCGTTGGATTTAATCAAACAATACGGTGCCGATGGCGTGCGTGTGGGAATGCTGCTTACATCGCCTGCCGGAAACGACCTTCCTTTCGACGAATCGCTTTGCGAACAGGGACGAAATTTCTGTAACAAAATTTGGAATGCAATGCGTTTAATAAACGGTTGGGAGATTTCTCAAACGCTTGAACAGCCCGACTATGCTAAGGTTTCCGTGAATTGGTTTCGCACACGAATGAACGAACAAATCGCATTGATCGAAGATCATTTTGCGAAATATCGCCTCAGCGATGCACTGATGACAACCTATAAATTGGTTTGGGACGACTTCTGTTCGTGGTATTTGGAGATGATAAAACCCGCGTATTTACAGCCGATTGATACGATCACGCATAAACAAACGCTCGAAATTTTTGAAACACTTCTGCAACTTTTACATCCGTTTACGCCTTTCATCTCGGAAGAAATTTGGCATATTCTGGGCGATAGAACAGACGACGATATCATCATCTCTAAACTCCCAAAACAAGAGGCTTTCGACACATCGCTGATCGAGAAATTTGAAACTGCACAACAGGTCATCACGGAAGTTCGAACACTTCGTAAAGAAAAAAATATCCCGCAGAAAGATGCTTTGGATATGTTCGTAAAGAAAAATAACGAACAGCCTGAAACGCTCTTCGACAGCATTGTTCAGAAAATTTGCAATCTCGAAAAATTGGAATATATCTCCGAAAAAATGGAAAACGCATCATCGTTTATCGTGAAATCGACAGAATTTTTCATTCCTCTTGGAGATAAAATCGACAAAGAAGCAGAAAAGGTAAAACTTCTGAATGAGTTGAAACAAGCGGAAAACCTGTTACGCTCCACACAATCCAAACTCTCAAACGAACGCTTTGTTGCAGGAGCACCCGAACAGGTTATTGCTCTCGAACGCAAGAAACAAAGCGATGCGCAACAAAAAATAGATGTTATTACGAAACAACTTGAACATTTAAACTAATGAAAAAGATTCATAAACTCGTCCTGAAATCCTTTATGGGACCTCTGTTGATCACATTCTCCATTTCTATGTTGGTCTTGATGATGCAATTTTTATGGAAATATGTGGATGACCTTGTTGGCAAGGGATTGGAAATTACCGTTGTTCTGCGATTTCTGTACTATGCAGCATTGACTGTTGTTCCAATGGCATTGCCCATCACCGTTCTTTTGGCATCGCTGATGGCAATGGGAAATATGGGAGAACGCTACGAATTGGTTGCAATCAAATCCGCAGGCATCTCCTTGCAGAAAGTTATTCGTCCGCTGATGATTTTTGCAATTGGTATTTCATTCGTTGCTTTTCTGTTCTCAAACAACGTGTATCCCTACGCATTCTTGAAGTACAGAACTTTATTGTACGATATTCAGATGAAAAAACCGGCTCTAAATATCCGAGAAGGAGAGTATTACAAACGTATCGACGGTTATGTGATTCGTTTCGATAAAAAAGAAAGTGATGGAAAAACCATACATGGTGTGCAAATTTACGACCATACAGACGGTCTTGGAAATGTTCGCGTTACAATGTCAAAATCGGGATTGATGGAAACTTCTGTTGATGGAAAATTTCTACAGTTCACGCTCTACGATGGATATTCATACGCAGAAGATGTTAAGGATTATAAAAATCGCCATAGACGCCCTTTTTCGAGGATCAAATTTGAACAGCAAACCATTCGTTTCGACTTGTCTTCCTTTGAAATGGGACAATCTGATGAGGCATTGTTTTCATCACACGAAAAAAATAAAAATCTGTCCGAACTTCAAGCAATGATCGACACATTAAGCTTGCAATATATGGACAGAGTGACTGAGATTTCAAACAATGTGATTGCTCGCTACGGCAACTATCAAGCGTTCTACAAAGATACCATTCATTCCGAAGGATTGACACCGATTGCGCACAATCTTCCGGAAGAGCGTGTGAATGCAGATATTCTGCACGATGCTCGGAGTAGGGCGGAATCCTTGTTGGGCGATGTGAAATACTACGTGTTGGATCTTCAAAATAGAGAGGCCTATTTGAATGATTATGAAATTGAAGGACAGCGCAAATTCACATTTTCATTGGCTTGTTTGCTCTTGTTTTTGGTAGGAGCACCACTCGGAGCGATTATCCGAAGAGGCGGCTTAGGAATGCCGGTAGTGGTTTCCGTATTGATTTTTATTGCGTATCACGCCATCTCGAAAATCGGCGAAATCACGGTTACTTCAACAGATTTGGCGGTATGGAAAGGAATGTGGGTGTCGGCATTTATTTTCTTGCCGATAGGTTTATTCCTTTTGTTCAAAGCCACGACAGATGCGGCTTTCCTCGATGCAGACGTGTGGAAAAGAAAAATCCTAAAACTCTTAGGACGTAAGTAAAATGAAGATTTTGATGATATTGCCACGTTTCCCCTTTCCTTTGGAAAAAGGAGATAAGTTGCGTGCGTTTCATCACATTAAAGTCCTCTCCCAAAAACACGATGTATCCTTGTTTTGCATCACATCGCAAAAACTTACGGTTGAACAAGCATTGTCGCCCTATTGCAAAGAATTGTGTTGGTATCAACCAACGAAGATAGAACTTGCTTTGAATATCGCGCATAAAGGGCTCCTCGCAGGATTGAGCTTTTTTCTGCCTCATCACACACAAAGACCTTTACAAAACGCATTTTTTTTCTTCCGAAAAGCAAAACAAAAATTGCAAAATTTTATAGCAGATGTTCAGCCGGATCACTTGTTTTTTCAGCTTGTTCGGATGATAGATTACGCCGATGATACAATGAAAATTCCGAAAACATTGGACTATCAAGATGCTTTTTCCTTGAATATGCTACGCAGAGCAGAACGTGCAAAATTTCCGATGAAAAGCGTGTATCGTTCCGAATACAAACGTATGAAGACTGCGGAAACAAAGGCATTCGACAGATTCGACTACAAGATGATTATCTCCGAATCTGATCGGAAGCACATTGCACATCCGAAACGTGACGAAATTTTGATTGTGAAAAACGGTATTGATTTAGATTTTTTCAAAGCAGATCCGGACACACAAAAAACGATTGATTTACTTTTTGTCGGAAACTTGTCATACCCACCAAATGCAGAAGCTGTGCGGATTTTGAAAGATGAGATTATGCCCAAGTTGTTGCGAAAGAATCTTTCCGTGAAGTTGCTTATCGCAGGTGCAAATCCGCCGCAAAAATGGCTAAAAGAACAATCGCAGAATGTGCAAATTTTACCCAATCCCAAAGATATTCGAGAGGCTTATCGTGTTGCGAAAATTTTCGTAGCACCGATGGTTTCAGGCTCAGGACTACAAAACAAATTGTTGGAAGCAATGGCGATGAAATTGCCTTGTATTACTACGGAATTAGCCAATGCAGGACTTCAAGCAACCCCCGACAAAAACATTTTAATTGCAAAAACGCCCGATGAATTTGTAGAGCAGATTTTATATTTGCAAGCTCATTCGGATGTTTACGAACAAATTTCCGAACACGCTTTTGAATTTGTGTCGAACTCTTTTTCGTGGGCGAAAGAATTGGATAAGTGGTTGAATCAAATCAGTCCCAACGCACTTGAAAATGTCTGAATTTCAAAACATAACGTCTCAAAATATCAGCGATTATGCAGATATGCACAGTTCTGATTTGCCACCTGTTTTACAAGAATTGGAGCGAGAAACGCACGTCAAATGTGTGAACCCGAGAATGCTTGCGGGGAAACTGCAAGGACAGTTTCTGCGAATGCTTTGCAAGATATTAAAACCTGAACGTATTTTGGAGATAGGCACATTCACAGGTTATTCCGCACTTTCTATGGCGTATGGAATGTTCGAGAAATCACATCTATATACGATAGAAGTCAATCCCGAACAGGAAGATATGATTCGCAAATACATTGATAAATCAGATCTTTCCGAGCAAATCACACTTATTATCGGAGATGCGAAGAACGAAATCCTCAAATTTGAAGACGATTTTTTCGACCTTATTTTTTTAGATGCTGATAAGGTGAACTATCCTTTGTATTACGAACTGTTACGGTCCAAATTGCGCAAAGGAGGCGTTTTTTTGGCGGATAATGTGCTTTGGAGTGGTGCAGTCCCGGACGAATCCCTAACGAATAAAGAAATCGTTGCCCTGCGAAAATTCAACGACCTCGTTCAGCAAGATCCCCAAATGACGAATGTTTTGTTGCCGTTTCGAGATGGGTTGATGTTAGCGATTCGTGAATCGTAGGGAGGAGACACTTGCCAAATCCATCCATCGCCCTACCAAGTCTCGGAAAAATATCTTTTTTCGAGACTGAAGATCATCATCAAATCCATAAAAAAGCAATTAAATTTGGAATATTCAAAAACATTTCGTAAATTTGCGGGACATTAAAAATCCTTACTTATGGAAACAATCACAAAATCCGAGCAACGTGGCGTTTCTTCAGCGAAGAACGATGTAAGAAACGCCATTCAACACATTGACAAGGGATTATTCCCAAAAGCTTTTTGCAAAATCGTTCCCGATATTTTTGGGGACTTCGCAAAGCCTCTTTTTTCTAAACCTGCCGTGAATGTGATGCACTCCGATGGTGCAGGCACGAAAGCCATTCTTGCCTATCTTTACTGGAAAGAAACAGGCGATTTGAACGTGTGGAAAAGCATCGCACAGGATGCAGTTGTGATGAATCTCGACGATATGTTGTGTTCGGGAATTACCGATAACTTCTTGCTTTCGCTGACCATTGGTCGCAATCGGTTCAACATTCCGGATGAGGTGGTTGATGCCATCGTTTGTGGAACGGAAGAATACGTGGAATATCTGCAAAAACATCATACCGGCGTGCATTTTGGAGGCGGACATACGGCAGACATCGGCGACCTCGTACAAACCATTTCCGTGGATTCCACAATGGCTGCACGTATTCGTCAGAACGAAGTGATTGCCAACGACCGCATTCAAGACGGCGATGTGATTATCGGATTTGCCTCTTTCGGAAAAGCAAGCTATGAAACCGCCTACAACAGCGGTATCGGCGCAACCGGTTTTACCAACGCTCGACACGATGTTTTGTCGAGATATTATGCAGAAAAATATCCCGAATCCTACGACCATAGAATGGCTCCGGAATTGGCATATTCAGGCTCTAAAAAACTTACGGATGCCTCATCGGTAGAGGGTTTGAATGTGGGTCAATTGCTGCTTTCGCCCACACGAACATACTTGCCTTTGATGAAAGCGATTCTTGAAAATTATCGCCCGTCGATTCACGGATTGGTGCATTGCACAAGCGGAGGACAAACCAAATGCTTGAATTTTGTGGATGGATTGCATATTATCAAAGATAATCTTTTTGAGATTCCACCGGTGTTTGCGATGATTCAAAACGAATCTCAAACGCCTTGGCAAGAGATGTATAAAATCTTCAATATGGGACATCGTTTGGAAATTTATACCAAAGAAAAAATCGTTGAAGATATTATCAAACTTGCAGATTATTTCGGCATCGAAGCAAAGGTTGTTGGACGTTGCGAATCCTCTCCAACAAAGGCTTTGACGGTAAAATCAACGCAAGGAACGTTTAGATATTGATTGAGTATGGAGAATTGTGTTTCGTTCAATTGCAAATTGCCAACAGCGTATGCCCCTCATATTGCCTATCTCTTTGCAATTGCACGTTCCGAACAATTTTGCATTGATGTTGACGAACCCTACGTTCGACAGACGTTTCGCAATCGTTGTGAAATTCTGACTTCGCAAGGCGTTCAAAAATTATCTATTCCGATAGATAAAAAATCCACGCAAAGTGGTGTCATCAAAGATGTGAAAATAGATTATGCCGAAAATTGGCAACGTCAGCATTGGCGCTCTCTTCAAGCGGCGTATAACAATTCTCCATATTTTTTATACTATCAAGACGAGCTACAAAAAATGTATGAAAAACGATGGGATTTTTTGCTGGAATTTAACAATGAAATTTTGGAATATCTGTTGAGAAAAATGAAAATTGATAATCATCGCACTTCGCTCCTCGCACCAAACAATTGTCAATTGTCAATTGTCAATTGTCAATTCAACGAATACCAACAGGTATTCAATCCCGAAAAATTCGTTCCCAACCTCAGCGGTTTCGACCTCTTATTCAATTGCGGACCCGAAAGTAAATTGTTCTTATGCAAGGAGTAGTACATATCACAACAGGCAGCTGGTATCGTGTAGAAACGGCGAACGGTGAGCAATTTGAGTGCAAAATCAAAGGCAATTTTCGGATGAAAGGACTGAAAACCACCAATCCGATTGCTGTTGGAGATGTGGTTGATTTCGAGTTGCTTCCTGACGGAAAAACCGGACTAATCACACATATTCATGAACGCAAAAACTGTATCATTCGAAAATCGGTGAACTTGTCGCATCAAAGCCATATTATTGCAACGAACATTGATCGTGCGTATCTTGTGATAAGTTTGTTTCAGCCTCGAACGCCCTTCGGATTTATTGATCGTTTTTTGGTTACGGCAGAAGCCTATCACATTCCGGCGACCTTGGTTTTTAACAAGATTGATATTTACGATGAGGAGTCCAAAAGATTGTTGGAAATGGCTGTTCAGATGTACACGGCAATCGGTTATCCGTGTAGAATGGTTTCTGCGCTTCGCGGCGATGGCGTTGCCGAGTTGAGGGCGGAGATGCAAGACCGAACATCGCTGTTTTCGGGCAATTCCGGTGTTGGCAAGTCTGCGCTTATCAACACATTGGATTCGAACTTGCAACTCAAAACCGGCGATATTTCCGGTTATCATCAAAAAGGCAAGCACACCACGACTTTTGCGGAAATGCACCAATTGTCGAACGGAGGGTGCATCATCGACACGCCCGGAATCAAAGAGTTTGGAATGGTCGATTTCTCGAAAGATGAGGTTGCGCTGTATTTTCCGGAGATGAAAGCCCTGTTACATCAATGCAAATTCACGAATTGCACGCACGTTCACGAGCCCGGATGCGCTGTAAAAACAGCAGTTTCCGAGCATCGCATCCATCCACAGAGGTATAAAAGTTATCTCAATATTCTCAATGGGAAAGAGATGGACATTGAGCCTTGGGAGTTGAAATAATTTTTGGATTTTTTATTTTACTCTTTTTCCCCCGCTAAAATCCATTCCACAATTTGCTCCATCAACCACATCGGTGTTGAGGTTGCTCCGCAAATGCCTACGGAATCTATATTTTCAAACCATTGAGATTGCAACTCGGAGGCATCGGAAATGAATTGCGTGTTCGGATTGGCACCCTTGCAAAGGTCGAACAAATACTTGCCGTTTGAACTGTTTTTCCCACTCACAAATAAAATCAACGGATGTTTTCGACAGAAATCACAAAGCTCTTTCGCACGATTGGCAACTTGTCCGCAAATGGTATCAAAGGCAATAAAATCGGCGTTTTCGGGAAGTTTCTTGCGAATGTTTTCCTGTAATTTTTCGTAGCCGTCTTTACTTTTTGTAGTTTGCGAATAAAGTCGAATGGGTTTTGAAAAATCCACATCAGGCAAATCGTTTTCATCGTTGATGACGATGGCATGATGTTCGGTTTGTCCCTCTAATCCTACGACTTCGGCGTGTCCGGGTTTTCCATAAATCAACACTTTTCCGTTTGCGTTTCGCATCAACTCGTAACCTTCGCGAATGCGTTGTTGCAATTTCAACACGATCGGACAGGTTGCATCAATCAGAGTGATGTTCCGGTTTCTTGCAATGGCGTAGGTTTCCGGAGGTTCTCCGTGTGCACGAATAAGAACTTTGCAGTTGGAAAGTTTGGCAAATTCTTCGTGTGAAATCACGAGTAATCCGCACTTGGCGAGGCGTTCAACCTCTGCGCTGTTATGCACAATATCGCCTAAGCAATACAATGTTTCATCGTTTTGCAATTCTTTTTCTGCACGCTGAATGGCAGAAACCACGCCGAAACAAAATCCGGAATGCTGCTCTATTTCTACAATCATAAGATGTTTCCGGCTAACTCTGCAAGCGGACTGCGTTCGCCTTTCACGAGATTTACGTGTGCGAATAAATCTTGTCCGTGCATCTTGTCTGTTAAGTAGGTAATGCCGTTGGAACGCTGATCCAAGTAAGGCGAGTCGATTTGGAAAATATCTCCGGTGAGGATGATTTTCGTGTTTTCTCCTGCACGAGTGATGATGGTTTTGATTTCGTGCGGAGTGAGGTTTTGCGCTTCATCAATGATGAAGAACGTGTTGCTCAAACTGCGTCCACGAATATAGGCGAGCGGAGAGATATTCATTTTCTCCGTGCGTAACAGTTCGTCGATTTTCAAAACCTCTTTGGAATTGGATTTACAGCGGCTTTTGATGAATGCGATATTGTCGAAAAGCGGCAACATATACGGACCGATTTTTTCTTTTACATCGCCGGGAAGAAATCCTATTTCCTGATTTTGCAAAGGAATTACAGGACGTGCTAACAAAATTTGGTCGTAGTCTGCTTCTTGTTGCAATGCTGCTGCTACCGCCAATAGGGTCTTTCCCGTGCCCGCCATACCGGTTAGGGAAACCAATTGCACGTTGGGATTCAGCAAGGCATCCATAGCAAAAGTCTGTTCGGAATTACGAGGTTCTATGCCGTAGCAACGTTGTTTTTCAACACGAACCAATTGTTTGCTTTGTGGTTCGTATCGTGCCATAGCACTGCTGTTTCCACATCTCAGAACAAAAAATTGATTGGCAGCAGGCTTTATCTTCAACGCTTGCGCATCAACTTTTCCATCGGAATAAAATTGATTGATCACGCTGTCATCATCAATATCAACGCTTACAGCACCTGCTTTCAAATCCAGACTTTCCATATCTTGCACCTTATCGGTGAGATAATCTTCTGCTGCGATGCCCAATGATTTGGCTTTAACACGAAGGTTTACATCCTTACTTACAAGCGCAACGTGGCGATCCGGGTGAGTATCTGCCTCGTGACACGCAATCGCTAAAATACGATGATCAGGAACATCATCGTAAAACGATTTTAGGATTTTATCCGGAAACGGCTGTCCGAGCGCAATACGGAGAGTTCCAAGACCTTTTCCTAACGAAATTCCTCCGTTGAAAAGTTTGTCGCTCGACATTTCATCGATGATACGGATGAATGCCCGTGCATTGTAGTTGAGCTGATCGTTGCCTTTTTTGAACTTATCCAACTCTTCAAGAACAACAACCGGAAGAACAATATCATTGTCTTGAAAGTTATGAATACAGTTGTAATCGTGCAGAATAACGTTAGTGTCGAGCACGAAAATTTTCGGAAGTTTACTTGTTTTTGCCATGGCTTTTGAATTTTTAGTGAGTTCGATATGCAATAAAGTGCATGAGATTTTGTAAGGTTGTTTTTCCGATACCGTTCGGAAAAGAATCGAGTAAAGCACCTGCTTTTTCGATATGTTCAGCGATTTTCGATTCTGTATAAACTAAACTTTCTCCGTTCAAAACAGTTTGTGAAAGTTGTTGAATTTTTTCCGTATCTTGCTCCTGATTCCGAATATTTTCCAATGTGATTTTTTTGTCGGATTCGGACGCCGTTTTCAAGAAATGGATGAAAGGCAATGTGAGTTTTTGTTCACGAATATCATTGCCTTTGGATTTTCCGGTTTCCGTGTTTGGCAGGATGTCCAAGAGATCGTCTTTGATTTGGAATGCCATTCCGAGATGCCATCCGATTTGGTGAAAATCCAACACTTGTTGTTCGCCTGCATTCGCCGAAAACGCTCCGCAGGCGCAGGCTGCAGCGAAAAGCGATGCAGTTTTTTTGCTGATGATATCGTAATAGGTATCTTCGGAAATTTCCGTATTTGCCACATTTTGCATCTGAATCAACTCGCCCTCGCTGATGTTTTTGATTGCTTCGTTCATCAGTTCGAGCAAGTCGTAGTCGTGGTGTCTTACGGCGGTTTTCAGTGTTTCAGCGAAGAGATAATCGCCTACTAAAATAGCGATTTTATTGTTCCATTTTGCATTTACCGAGGGGAGGTTTCTTCGGATATCGGCTTGATCAACCACATCGTCGTGCAGCAGTGTTCCCACGTGTAGCATTTCTGTAAGTACGGCACTGCGAAAGGTTTTTGCAGTGCAGCCTCCGCAGATTTCAGCGGAAAGCAGTATCAATACCGGACGGATTTGTTTTCCGTTGGATTGTTGGATATGTTGAAAAACCTCATTCAGTAGTGGTGTTGCGGCGTGCAAAGCGTTTGCAAACTCGGTTTGAAACGTGCGCAACGGAACTTCGATGGGCTGTATGATGTCAGAAAATTTCATTGTGCAAATATACGAAAAAAAATGAAATAGCAAAAAAATTAAACCATATTTTTCATAATCGCTATTTTTTTCGTATATTTGTTCCCTAAAATAATTATTTATGTGCGGAATTGTTGCATACATCGGGAAAAAGCAAGCCTATCCCATTCTAATCAAAGGCTTGCATCGCTTGGAATATCGCGGATATGACAGTGCAGGAGTTGCATTGATCAATGAAAATCACAATCTTAGTGTTTACAAAACCAAAGGGAAAGTTGCCGATTTGGAGGCTTTCGTCAAGGATAAAAACATTACGGGAACTATCGGAATTGCGCATACACGCTGGGCTACACACGGAGAGCCGAACGATAAAAATGCGCATCCGCATTTCTCCGAAAACGAAAATCTGGCTTTGATTCACAACGGAATTATCGAGAATTATAGCGTGCTGAAAGAAGAACTTATCGCACGTGGACGAACGTTTCAGAGTGATACCGATACGGAAGTGCTGGTGCAGTTGATCGACTATATCAAAGTGAATGAAAAGATAGATTTGGTTCAAGCCGTGCAGATGGCACTTTCGCAGGTTACCGGGGCATACGCTGTTGCCATTTTGAATAAGGAAAATCCCGATTTATTGATTGCTGCACGCAAAGGAAGTCCGCTCGTGGTGGGCATTGGAGAAGATGAGTTTTTGCTGGGTTCGGATGCCTCTCCGATTATCGAGTTTACAAAAGATGTAGTGTATGTGAACGATGAAGAAGTGGTTGTTTTGGAACGTGGAAAAAAAATGCAACTGACAACCTTGAAGAATGTAAAGAAAACACCTCGTATTCAAACACTTGAAATGAGTTTGGAGGCTCTCGAAAAAGGAAGTTTTCCGCATTTTATGCTTAAAGAAATTTTTGAGCAGCCCAAAACTCTTCGCGACAGTATGCGTGGACGTATCTCTTCCGACCTTACACGTGTAGCCCTTTCGGGAATTATCGACAACAAAGAAAAGTTCAAAAACGCACGTCGGATTTTGATTGTTGCATGCGGAACATCTTGGCATGCGGGACTTGTAGGCGAATACATTCTCGAAGAATTGACCCGCATTCCTGTTGAAGTGGAGTATGCTTCGGAGTTTCGCTATCGCAATCCTCCGATCTACAAAGATGATATTGTGATTGCCATTTCCATTTCGCAATCGGGCGAAACTGCGGATACGCTTGCTGCCATTGAGTTAGCGAAGAGTGCAGGAGCATTTGTATATGGCATTTGCAATGTTGTAGGTTCGTCTATTCCACGTTTAACGAATAGTGGAACATATACTCACGCAGGTCCTGAAATCGGCGTAGCATCTACGAAAGCGTTCACTGCACAGGTTACGGCATTGGTGCTTATCGGCTTGACACTCGCAAAAGAGATGAATACCATCAGCGAAGAACGCTATCTGCACATCATCAAAGACCTTTCGGAAATGCCCGAAAAGATTGAGAAAACGCTTGCATTGAATGATCAAATCAAAGATTTTTCAAAGATATTCACCTATTCTCGAAATTTTTTGTATTTGGGACGTGGCTACAACTATCCGCTTGCGCTTGAAGGCGCACTCAAGCTCAAAGAAATTTCCTACATTCATGCAGAGGGTTATCCTGCCGCAGAGATGAAACACGGTCCAATTGCCTTGATAGATGCGGAGATGCCGGTTGTTGTGATTGCGACAAACAGAGGTACGTATGATAAGGTTGTGAGCAATGTTCAAGAAGTGAAAGCCCGCAAAGCCCGCATCATTTCTATTGTTACGGAGGGCGACACCACCGTTAAAAACATGTCGGATTTTTGCATAGAGATTCCCGAAACGGAAGCGATGCTTGTTCCGATTTTAGCGTGTATTCCTTTGCAGTTATTGGCGTATCACATCGCCACCTTAAAGGGTTGTAACGTAGACCAACCGCGGAATTTGGCGAAATCGGTTACGGTGGAATAGTAGGCAACCTTTGATTCTGTTTCAATCTTGCAAGGATACAAAAAAAACCGAAACCACCAAATTTTATTGGCGCTTATCTCTTTACCCCAAGCTGCGCTTAATCGTTTAGTCGTTTTTTTTTACGTAAAAGTAAAAAAATAACGATAATTATCTATTGTCAATTGTCAATTATCAATTTTTTTTCGTATCTTTGTGGGTTAAAGCAGTAAATTTTGATAATAAACAAAACATATACTAAGTTTGCATCCCACGCTGTTGGCTTTGAAAAGGCTTTGCAGGAGGTTTTTGATTCTCTGAAACCTTGCTGCAACAAAGTTTTCAAACTGACTGCATTTGTGGATGCGCAAGATCTTGACGACTACAAAAGCAAACAAAAACTATTGTCGGATGCTATCTCACAGTGTTTTGGAACACAGCTCCCCACGTGGTCGCTCATCGCAGAAGCACCTCAAGATGCCACACTTTGTGTGGCTTTGCAACTCTCGGATGCACCGAAAAAACATTTGCTTTTTCACGAACTACCTATTGTTATTTTGGAAGAAGGCTCCGGAAAGGAATTGTGGGTGAGTGGCTTGTCATCATTGAATGAAGATATGCAAACCTCTGCAAACAGCGTGTTTGAAGACCTTTCGGAAGTTTTGGAAGAGTATGGATTCACGTATGATGACATCGTTCGGCAGTGGAATTATATCGGAGAAATTCTGAAAACAGAAACCAAGGATGGTGTGTGTTTGCAGAATTATCAAGTGTTTAACGACATTCGCAATGCGTATTATTTCCGCAATAAAACCCGATCGGATTTTCCTGCTGCCACCGGAATAGGGATGAAAACACCGGGGTTGGTGGTGGATGTTTTCGCTCGGAAATCGGATGAGAATGTATTGAGTTTACCTCTTCGCAGTAAGGTACAAAAAGACCCATTCGCTTACAGTGAAAGCGTTTTGGTGGGCGATACTTCCGATAAAAAACCGCCTCTTTTTGAACGTGCGAGAATGTTATATTCGGAAAAACAAACGCACATTTTTGTATCGGGAACAGCATCTATTCAAAATCAGGAAACCGTTGCTATCGGAGATGTTTCGGCTCAAACCGAATATACCATTCAATGTATTGAAGAACTTATTTCTTTCGAAAATATGCGTGATAATTATCCAAAAATTGATCACGTAAATAGAGATTATCAACGTGTTCGAATATACGTAAAACGTCGAGATGACCTCGAAACGGTTTACAAAATCTGTTCTCAACATTTCCCCGAACACGTGATGAATGTAGTGGAAGCAGATGTTTGCAGAGATAATCTTTTGGTCGAAATAGAAGCAGACCTTATAATTACGAATAATTAAAAAAATAAAATATCATGAATTTACCTTTTGCAGAATCATTTAAAATCAAAATGGTGGAACCTATCCGCCGCAGTACACGCGAAGAGCGTGAAGCTTGGATCAAACAAGCCAATTATAATTTATTCAAACTTAAATCAGACCATGTTTTTATTGATTTGCTTACCGACTCGGGAACGGGTGCTATGAGCGACAAACAATGGTCGGCGATGATGGTTGGCGATGAGAGTTACGCCGGAGCTCGCTCGTATTACAACATGAAAGATGCGATCAAAAACATCTTGGGTTTCGATTATTTTTTGCCTACACACCAAGGGCGTGCCGCTGAAAACGTACTGTTTTCGGTGCTTGTGAAAGAAGGCGACATCATTCCGGGAAATTCGCACTTCGATACCACAAAAGGACATATCGAATTTCGCAAAGCGATTGCGCTCGACGTAACGATTGACGAGGCGAAAGACACTCAAATCGAACTTCCGTTCAAAGGCAATCACGACTTGAAAAAGTTGGAAGATGCAATGGCGAAACATCACGAAAAAGTGCCGTTTATCTTGATTACCGTAACGAACAACACGGCAGGCGGACAACCGGTTTCGATGGAATGTATCAAAGGCGTTCGTGCGATCGCCGACAAGTACAAAAAACCGGTGGTTTTCGACTCTGCACGATTCGCTGAAAATGCTTATTTCATCAAGGTTCGCGAGAAAGGCTACGAAAATAAAACCATCAAAGAAATCGTGAAAGAAATGTATTCCTACGCCGATGCGATGACGATGAGTTCGAAGAAAGATGCCATCGTGAATATGGGTGGTTTTATCGCTACAAAACATCAGGATTTGTTTGAAAAAGCGTCGATGTTCAACATTATGTATGAAGGCTATCTCACGTATGGTGGAATGTCGGGACGTGATATGAACGCACTCGCTGTAGGTCTTGATGAAGGCACCGAATTTGAGTGCTTGGAAACCCGCATCAAACAAGTGGAATACTTGGGTCAGAAGTTGGATGAATACGGCATTCCGTATCAACGTCCTGCGGGCGGACACGCGATTTTCGTGGATGCAAAAAAAGTGCTCGATCAACTTCCTCGTGAACAGTTTCCCGCACAAACATTGGGTGTGGAATTGTATTTGGAAGCAGGCGTTCGAGGCGTGGAAATCGGCGCTATCCTTGCGGATAGAGATCCGGTTACGCGTGAAAATCGTTTCCCCGAATTGGAATTGTTGCGTTTGGCTATTCCGCGCAGAACCTATACCAACAACCATATCGATGTGATTGCTGCGGCTTTGAAGAATGTTTATGATCGTCGTCACACCATCACCAAAGGTTTTGTGATTGTGAAAGAACTACCGATTATGCGCCATTTTACGTGCGATTTGGAACGTGTGAAATAGAAAAATATGTCTGACCATCATTTGGATATTCATTTGATTCAATGCTCTCCTGAACGGGGGGACAAGGTCGTTACGCTGAACCGTTTGGACACATTGATTCATTCAACGATAGAAGAAAATCCTAACTATCCGCAGTTGATTGTCCTTCCTGAAATGTTCGCAACAGGCTTCACATTCGAAGAAGACCTTGCAGAATCTATGGATGGAGATGTTGTTTGTTGGATGTTGCGTATTGCGCAATCGTTAGGCGTAGGCATATATGGAAGTGTGCTGATATCGGAAAACGGAAATCTCTACAATCGAGGAATTTTTGTTCATCCAAATGGGCAGATGCATTATTACGACAAACGTCATCTTTTTTGCGGAAGCGATGAACCGAAGTATGTTACGGCAGGCAACAAAATTGTAACCGTTCCATATTTCGGATGGCACATTCGATTGAATATCTGCTATGATCTTCGCTTCCCCGTGTGGAGTCGGAATATCCACGATGGCAAAAAATATGACTATGATATTCTACTGAATTGTGCGTGTTGGCCCTCCGAACGTGCCCATGCGTGGACAACATTGCTAACGGCAAGGGCTATTGAAAATCAAGCCTACGTTGTTGGCATAAATCGTGTTGGAAGCGCAGGAAAAACGGAGTATTGCGGCGATTCGATGGCTATTGATGCCAACGGAAATCTGTTGAAGATGGCTCAACCGAACACAGAAGAAATTGTTACGGTTCGTTTGGATAAATCTCTTTTGAAAGAATTTCGAGAGGAATTTCGCGTGAGTAAAGATTGGGATACGTATGAAGTTCAGATATAACATAGGACTTTTAGCAATAGGCTTAATGCTTTTGAGCTCCTGTTCCAGCACACGATATGTGCAGGACGGGCAGTTCTGGCTGAAAAAATCGCATGTGAAATTCGATAATCACGAGGAAACTGACGGTGAAATAAAAAGAGAGAAACACCTTTCGCGAAGTGATTTTGTGGGTTTGCAAAAGCAAATGCCCAATGCTCGCTTGTTTGGTTATCCGTTGAAGTTGAAGTTGTACAGTTCCGTGAACATTAAGAAAACACATTGGTGGTCGCGCGTGATGCAACGTTCCGGACAGGCACCTGTGGTTTTTGATACAGCCTACGCCAATCAAAGCGTTCAGCAAATGTTGCGATACCTCAACAATAAAGGGTATTTCGAGCCTTCCGTGCATTATGTTTGCGATACGCTTGGAGAAAAAAAAATCGGCATAACATACTTCATCACAACAGGCACGGGCTATCGCTATCGCAAGGTCGATCTCGAAGTGAAAGACGATAGTTTGGTTGATCTTCTTCAACGATGGCACTCTGTAACACCGCTAAAACCGGGAGAACCCTACGATGTGGAAGTCTTGCGAAACGAACAACTGCGTATTACACGTGTCTTGCAAAATAGAGGCTATTATTTTTTCAATAAAGATGATATTGAATTTGAAATAGACAGCAATCTGAATGCTCATTTGATGGATATCAAAATGATTGTGAAAGCCCCGAAACACGTGCCTCACAACAGAGTATATACGTATGGTGATGTGTATATTTATCCGGACGATCCCAATACGATTACGCAAGAAAAAACTTACGATACCACGCTTTATACTATTCCGAAATCGCAAACAGACAGCGTTCCACAGAACTACTATTTCGTGCATTCCGAACCTTTGCGCATCAAGCCGAATATCATCGCTTCGAAATTGCAGATGCGACCGGAAGAAACGTACAGTTTGACAAGTGTAGATCGCACGTATGAAAACCTTTTGGATATGCGTGTGTATCGCTCTATCAACCTCTCCGTTCGCCCGCAGATTGTGGATTCCGGAGTGTTTGATCCGATTCTGAGAACGAATATAGACTTACGTCAAGCACCTGTTTGGAGCACAGAATCCAACTTCGACCTAACGTCCACAGAAAATTTGCAAGGTGCTGCGGTTTATACGATGTTGCAAAATAGAAATCTGTTTGGAGGTGCCGAAATTTTCACTTTGCGCTTGCGCGGATTGGCGGAAGTGCAATACCTGTTGAACAAGGAATTGCGGAAAGAAAATAATTTGAATCTGATCAATAATATCGATTTGAAATTGGATGCCGGATTGGATTTTCCTCGATTTGTTGCTCCATTCAAACGGCGAACAAATTCTCTGTATCGCCCGAGAACACTAATCAATGCCGGTTTCTCCTATCAGTTTCGTCCGGGTTATTACAACCGTCATATTTTGAATACTTCGTTCGCTTATTCTTGGCGTCAGGGGCGGATTTCACACACCTTGTATCCTATCGACATCAACACTGTAAAAATTGATCTGTCGCCCGGTTTTCAAGCGAGAATCGACACGAGTAACAATATGCGTTTGAAATATCAATACGCAAACCACTTTATTTTTGGTGCACGATATGCGTTCAATTACAGTGGTCAGCAACTCAACAGAACTGTAAGTTTTAACGCATTCCGCTTCACCGTTGAAACCTCAGGACACGCTTTGAGTTTGTTGAGTCATCTCTTAAAAGCCTCGAAGAACGATGACGACCAGTATCAATTTTTCGGACTCTCATACGCACAGTATATTCGTTTTGATACGGAGTTGAAACGCCATTGGTATTTGAACGATGAGCATATTTTGGTTGCCCGATTGATGGCAGGAGCGGGTTTTGCGGAGGGCAATTCAAGCATTTTGCCTTATGAAAAAGGATTTTTTGCGGGAGGAAATAACAATATCCGTGCATGGCCTATGGACAGGATCGGACCGGGTAGTTATAATCCGGTAGATAATTTTAACGAGCGAATCGGAGATATTGTGGGTGTTGCCAACGTGGAATATCGTTTCCCGATTTTGGGAGCATTCAAAGGTGCAATGTTTGTGGATATGGGCAATATCTGGCTCTACAAAGACAATGCTTCGTATCCTAACGGAGTGTTCCGTTGGGAAGAAATACCCAAAGACCTTGCTGTTGGCGGAGGTATTGGACTTCGTTGGGATTTGGATTTCTTTGTTATTCGTTTGGATGCTGCTTTACCTCTACGAGATCCTGCAAAATCCGATGGAAAGAAATGGGTTCTCAACAAAGCGCAATTCCGCGATTTTGTACTGAATTTTGGGGTTGGGTATCCGTTTTAAGCGTGCATCACTCTGTGATTCAATGCGTATACCGTTGATGAAGATTCCCTATTTCTGTCTCTAACGATATTACGCAATTTTTAGTAGAAAAAAGATTGCTATTTCATTTTTTTTTCGTATCTTTGCAAAATGTTTTGTCGACACTTGATATATATATGTCTATCCGTAGCTCTCTTGTTTTCAGCATGTAACAAGGAGTATCGGCAAGTACAAAAAACGATGGACTCCAATGTGAAGTACAATTATGCGGTGAAATGCTATGAAAAAGGCGATTACACACGTGCGATTGCGATTTTTGAGGAGATACTGCCGTTTATGCGTGGTCGTGAAAACTTTGAAGAGATGAGCTACACAATGGCTTACACCTACTACAAAAGTGGCGATTTCTTTATGGCAAGCAGTGTTTTTCAGAACTATACACGCTTGTTCCCCAGCAGTGAAAAAGTGGAAGAATGTTTCTTTATGTCTGCCTATTGCAGTCTGTTAGATGTTCCGTATTACAAGCTTGATCAAACCAATGCGCACAATGCAATCAAACAATTTCAACTGTTTATCAACTATTATCCGCAAAGTCCACGGACGAAAGAGGCAAATAGATACATTGATGACCTACGCTTGAAATTGGCACAAAAAGCATACGATTTGGCAAACAACTATTATCGTCGTCAGATATATCTCTCTGCATCTGTAGCGTTTAAGAATGTTGCAAAGGATTATCCCGAAACGCCTTATCGTGAGGAAGCTTTGTATATGAACGTGCGAGCCTTGTACTATTACGCTTATCACAGCGTTTCGACAAGACAGAAAGAACGCTATACGAACACCATTCAAGCGTATGAACAGTTGCAGCGTGCTTATCCGGAATCACTTTATTTAGAAAAATTGAAAGAAACCGTAGATAAAACAAATAAATTTTTAGAGAAGGTTTAAGATTAAATAAGCAATTAAAAACGATAATAGCAAGGATATTGCGGGTCAAGCCCGCAATGACGAATAAACAAATAAGCAAATAAGCAAATAAGCAAATCATCAAATAAACAAGACACAATTATGGATTACAAGAAAACAGGTGCCGCACAAGATTGCATAACTCGAAACATCCAAAATTTTGATGAGTCCACGGGCAACATCTACGAAACCATTGCGATTTTAACCAAGCGTGCAAATCAGATTTCCAATGAATTGCGTGAAGAATTTCAAAGTAAAGTTTCGGAATACTCACTCGGAGGTCATCATTCTGAAAATATGGATGAAGTTTTTGAAAATCGTGAGCAAATTGAAATTGCGAAGTATTACGAAACCATTCCGAAACCCACCTTGTTGGCAACACAAGAGTTGATGGACGATAAAATTCAGTATCGCGATCCGTCTAAAGAATTGGAATACTAAAAAACTATGTCTTTAACAGGCAAACATATTCTCGTAGGAATCAGCGGAGGAATCTCGGCATACAAGACTCTTCCGCTCATTCGACTTCTTGTGAAGAATGGGGCGTGTGTGAAAACGGTTGTTACACCGAATGCCCTGCATTTTGTAACTAAATTATCCCTACAAACGCTGTCTAAAAATAAAGTTTATGACGGCGTTTTTTCTGAAATCAACGATTATTCCACAGAGCATATCGCTTTGACGGATTGGGCGGATGCGATGATTGTTGCGCCTGCAACGGCGAATATCATCGGGAAATTTGCCAATGGCATAGCCGATGATGCATTGTCCACAACCTTTTTGGCTTTAGACAAGCCTGTTTTTATTGCTCCTGCGATGAACAGTAAGATGTATGCGCATCCTGCCGTTCAGAACAATTTGCAAACCCTTTCGCAACGAGGTGTTCATCTCATTGAACCGTCTGTTGGCGAATTGGCATGTAGCGTTGAAGGAAAAGGACGAATGGAAGAACCTGAGGCGATTTTAGAATGTATCGCCGGTTTTTTTTTGAACTCTCAAGAGCTTAGCGGTAAGAAGGCGTTAGTAACTGCCGGACCAACTTACGAAGCGATAGATCCTGTGCGATTTATCGGGAATCATTCATCGGGATTGATGGGAATCTGCATTGCGGATGAACTCGCCAATCGTGGTGCAGAGGTAACTTTGGTGTGTGGTCCGAGTGCGGTGAAATCTCAAAATCCAACAGTCAAACGTGTGAACGTGGTTTCTGCAGAAGAAATGTTCGAGGCTTGCAAGCAAACGTTTGAACAGGTTGATATTGCTGTATGTTCAGCGGCTGTTGCGGATTATAGACCTAAACATATTGCTGAACAAAAAATCAAAAAGAAAGACGATAATTTAGTTATTGAACTCGTCAAAAATCCGGATATACTGCGCTATTTAGGCGAACATAAAACATCCAAACAACATCTTGTCGGTTTTGCTTTGGAAACGGAAAACGAACATCAGCATGCTGAACAAAAATTGCAATCTAAAAAATTGGATATGTTGGTTCTGAATTCCTTGAACGATCAAGGTGCGGGGTTTGGTCATTTCACCAATAAAATCACGGTTCTTTTTCCCGATAAGGAAATGCGATCGTTTGCTTTGAAAAGCAAGGTGGATGTTGCGAAAGATATTGTTAATGAGATTATTATATTAAATACAACAAATATATAAGGATATGAAAGGAAAAAGTTTAATTTCGATCAATGATTACAGCAAAGCGGAAATGCTGCGTATTCTCGACATTGCCGAGGGTTACGAGAAGAATTCGCGTCAACCGATTTTGAGCGACAAGGTTGTATCGACTTTGTTTTTCGAGCCGTCGACACGCACACGGCTAAGTTTTGAATCGGCAGCTAATCAGTTAGGTGCGCGCGTAATCGGATTTTCCGATGCAAACTCGTCGAGTACGAAAAAAGGGGAGTCGTTGAAAGACACGATTCTTACGGTGGCGTGCTATTCCGACATTATCGTGATGCGTCATCCTGTGGAGGGCAGTGCACGTTGGGCAAGCGAGGTATCGCCTGTGCCTATCATCAATGCCGGCGATGGTGCAAATCAGCATCCCACACAGTGCTTGCTGGATATGTATTCCATCCGCAAAACGCAAGGGAAGTTGGATAAGCTGAACATCGCATTTGTAGGCGATTTGAAGTATGGTCGAACCGTGCATTCACTCACGATTGCAATGTGCAACTTTGATACTACGTTCCACTTTATTTCTCCTGATGAGCTGAAACTGCCGAGTTATGTGAAACAGCACATCAAAGACAGAAACCTTGAATATCATCAGTATCATACGATTGAAGAGGCTATCGACAAAGTAGATATTCTGTATATGACTCGTGTTCAACGCGAACGTTTTGCAGATCCAATCGAATATGAAAGGGTTAAAAACTCATATATTCTCACGAAAAATCAATTGAAAGGTTGCAAAGAGAATTTGAAAGTTTTGCATCCGCTACCCCGTGTGAATGAGATTGCGGAAAACGTGGATTCAACTCCGCAAGCCTACTATTTTCAACAGGCGCAAAACGGCGTGTATGTAAGGCAAGCGTTGTTGTCAACAATACTTGGAGTAACGAAGTAATTAAAAATTAAAAATTACGAATTACGAATTAAAAAAATGTAGGGGCGAGGCGTGCCTCGCCCGACCAAATAAAACACAGAATTATGTCAAAAAAAGAATTACAAGTATCGGCAATTGAGAACGGTACGGTTATAGATCACATCGCTCAAGGTCAAGTGGAGCGCGTGTTGCACATCTTAAATTTGTCGGTATATGAAGACCACATTTATTTAGGTGCGAATTTAGATAGTAAAAAGTACGGCAAAAAAGGCATTATCAAGGTGGCGAACAAGTTTTTTGCTCCGGAGGAAATCAACAAAATTGCTTTGGTTTCGCCAACGGCAACGATTATTGAGATTCGGAACTACGAAGTTGTGAAGAAAGAAAATGTTCAAATTCCGGATGAAATCAGGGGTTTTGTGAAATGTGTGAATCCGAATTGTGTAACGAACAAGGAAGAGATGCAAACTCGTTTTGCAGTTGTCGACAAGCAGGAAATCAAGCTGAAATGTCATTATTGCGAGAAAAACACGGCAAAAGCGAATATTGAGTTTATTTAGGCATTGGGCGAGGCTTGCCTCGCCCCCCACAAAATCAACAAAAAATGAAATACCCTTGTATTTCATTTTTTTTTCGTATCTTTGCAGATATTTTAGACTGATGAAAAAACGTATACTCGGATATTCGTTCCTGCTTGCTATTTGTTTGCTTGCGTCTTCTTGTATGAAAGAGGGAGATTTGGATTTTTCAAACCTCGAACTTGACGATACGTTTGTTTATGATTTGCCTATCCCTCTGGTGGATGCGAATTTGTCGATGGCAGATTTGCTGAAGAATATCGATAATCAATTTTTGACTTCAGATGAAGACGGTTTGTTGCACATTATTTACCGTATGGATACCTCGTTCGCCATACCCCATATTGCATTGCCGGAACAGTCGATAAGCCTCAATCTGCCAAATTTCCCGGTTACTCCATTTCCAACGGATTCGTTGCGTATTCCGGCTTTGCAGCTTCCTACGGTAAATTTCTCTGCCGGTGGAGATCTTCGTATCGACACTGTGAAACTGCGTTCGGCACGGCTCGACCTCCACATGATAACGGGAGTTAAAAATAAGACGAAATTTGAAATCCGTTGCAGTAATCTGATCGACTCGCTTGGAAGACCTCTTGTAATGTTGCTTAATTTGCACGGGACACAAGCAAGCACACAACCCGGATTCATTTCGGTGTCGTTGGCAAACTATCGCATCATCCCCGACAATTCCGACCCCGCCAATCTGCATCAATTGAAATTTGAAATCACGCCCACGCTCTATAAAGATACGGTCAATAAGATACCCTATAACGCATCCGTTGGAATAGAAGTGAAAATAGGTAGTTTCGATGTTGATTGGGCTTACGGCTATTTTGGAATGCACCCGCTCGGACCGATGAGAGGAGAGATTGATCTGCCTATAATGAGTAAGTTCACGATGGACGAGTTGGAAGTTCAGAAAGCCTATCTGTCTTTGGGATTTACCAATGGTATAGGACTTCCTATCGAGTTGAATGCCAGTATCAGCACACAAACAACAAATGATCAAAAAGAATGGAATTTTTCGGAAGTGCTGGATTATCCCAAATCATCGACCGCACAACCTACAGATTCAACCTATTTGGAAGAGTTTCAAGAATTGATCAACGACAATTTGGGAAATTTGCCACAACGTGTGAATTACAATGTTTCGGTGGAAACCAACCCCTATACCGATATAAACGACCGTTCTATTGTGAATTTCTTTAAGCGGGATGCGCGAGTGCGAATCAATGTGGGAGCGGATATTCCGATGCGTATGCGTGTGAAAAATCTGACGATTGCCGATACTCTTCCGTTTGCAGGTCTTCCTTTTGCCGACGGAGTAGATTTTTTCGTGATGAAAGCCAATGTTCACAACGCTTTCCCGATGTCGGCAGGTCTTGCTCTGTACTTTTTGGATGAAAATCAACGTGCCATAGACTCTATCAATTTCGACCCCATTCACGCAGCCCCTGTAGGTTCGGACTATCACGTTATAGAGCCTGCCATTGTGCAGATGGAAGAAATTCTTTCGAGAAGACAAATTGAAAATTTAGTCCTAACACGTTATTTCAAAATTCAAGGCGTGATGAGTACGTCCGATGAAGGTAAAACCCTTGTCGGAATCTATGAAAACAGCGAAAAAGAAGGCTATTTGAAAGTGATGTTGGGTTGCAGACTGAAAGCGAATAACAAAATTATGTCATCGTTTGAATGAGGAAAGGAAAGAACCATACGTTGAAAAATCGACTGAAATGCAAGTTGTTCTTCGCCTTTCTGTTGTTGCTTGTTGGAGGATCCGTGCAGGCTCAACGTGGCTACACGATGAATTTTATGAGCCAAATTCCTCAACAATCCAAATACAATCCCGCCTACTACACGTGCTATAAAACCTATATCGGATTTCCCGGACTTTCCGGAGTGCAAGTGCAGGTAAATAACGATTTTCTGTCGATTAGTCGCCTCGGAAGAAGGGGAGATTCATCGTTTATTATTGATGTGAATAAATTTGTTAGTAGTGCGTTTAACAATAACAATATCGGTTTTGAAGTCAGTGAAGATTTGATTAACTTCGGATTTAAGATCAACGATAAAAATCAAATTCATTTTGCTTTAGGAGTGGAAGGCTATGCCAACTTGCAAATCACGAAAAACACCTTGAATTTTTTGTTGCGAGGTCCCGGATTGTTCATTGGGAAAGGCGAAACAGAGGCTCTTTCGGGAAATTCGATTGACTTCAATCTCTATGGTGTTGTATCTTTGGGATATGCACGGAGAATTAGCAAAGACCTCAGTATTGGCGCACGTTTCAAACTTCTTTCGGGAATCACGAATGTATATACTTCAAGTTCGAAAGTGAATGTAAAAATCGACGATGGCCACGATCCGTTCACGACCCCTTACAGATATGATTTAAAGCCGGAAATCGCCCTGCAAGGCTCTTTTCGAGATTGTCCGGAAGATAGCAATATGTTCTACGCATTGAGAAATCTGCAAGAAATCGGATCGGCAATTTCGATGCCGGAAAAAATTACGGATAATCTGGGTATGGCTTTTGATATTGGTGCTACGTATGACATTTCCGAAGACCTTTCGCTCGGAGCAAGTGTGTATGATATCGGTTCCATCACGTGGAACAAAGGCTTGAAGAAAATAGAATCTTCCAAACATGAAAAATCCTTTGTTTTTAAGGGTGTCGGAACATTGAACGACATTATTAAGTATCAAAGATGATAATTTTGATGTAAAAAACGCACTGACTTCTCTTGCCGATTCTGCGAAAAATTATTTTCAATTGAATGCGGTTGACAGTACGTTTTCATCGTATAAAAGCAGACTTCGAACCTCGTTCAACATTAGTGCGTTCTACAATCTCACAGACAACGACCAATTGGGTGTGATGTGGAATCAGCAAATGGTCGGACAAAAAAACAGAGCGATAACCATTGCCTACACACGCCTTGTTGGGAAGAATTTTTCGGTATCTTTGAACAATGCGATTGTGAACGAAAATCTGTTTAATTTCGGAGGAGGATTTGCGATGAATTTCGGAGGTCTTCAACTGTATTTGATCGTGGATAAAATCAGCTCACATCGTGTGGTTGATATGCGTGCGGTGAATCTTCAACTCGGCATCAATATCGTTCTGAATTATCTGGATAAAGATCCGAACAAACGGCGCAGAGTTCGAGATTATACGCCAAGAGATAAAACCGGTTATGTGAACGATCGATGGGCGAGATAATTCAAAGATATTTTCCTGATTTGAGTGAGCAACAAAAGCAACAATTTGCGATGTTGCCGGGTTTGTATGCAGAATGGAACGAAAAAATCAATGTGATTTCTCGAAAAGATATTGAACATATCACAGAAAAACATATTTTGCACGCTTTGGCTATTGCGAAAGTGATACGTTTTGATGCCGGAACTAAAATCTTGGATGTTGGCACAGGTGGCGGATTTCCGGGCATTCCTTTGGCGATTTTATTTCCCGATTGCGAGTTTCATTTGGTGGATTCGATTGCAAAAAAAATCAAGGTTGTTTCCGAAGTTTCAAATGCCATCAGACTTGCGAATGTGAAAGCCGAACAGGTGCGTGCGGAAACGTTGAAAGGCTCGTATGACTTTGTTGTAAGTCGTGCAGTTACAGCCTTTCCGGAGTTTTTGAAATGGATAAAAAAAAATATATCCACACAAAATCACAATGCTTTACCGAACGGAATTTTATATTTGAAAGGAGGAGATCTTTCGGAAGAACTTTTAGGATTTGAGCGTCAAATCACGCTTTACGACATCTCCGATTTTTTCGACGAGCCTTTTTTTGAAACTAAAAAGGTCGTGTATTTTTCCAATCGAAAGACGAAATAACCCAATCCGATTCCCCACAAAGAGCCACAAATCACATCGCCGAGATAGTGAACGCCTAAATAGATTCGGCTATACGAGATTATTCCTGCCCATAAAAAAAGCCAAGCGCTTAAAGGATATTTTTTTCGCATCTCGAAAAACAGAAACGTTGCCAATGCAAACGTATTTGCTGCGTGCGATGAAATAAATCCGTATTGTCCGCCACATTTTCCATTCACCAAATGCAGGAATGGTGCGACTTCCGGGTTATGACACGGACGCAGTCGCTCGAACACGTTTTTGAAACAGTGAACCGATGTTTGATCAACCAAAAATACCAATAACACAATAAACAAAAGTTTCCACACAGCTTGTTTTCCGTATTGTCTGAACAAAAAATAAATCAGCAAAGCGTAGAATGGAATCCAAATGAAAGTCTTGCTCACGTTGTACATCACCACGTCGAAAAACGGCGAGTGCAGGGCGTTTATGGCGATGGTTAGTTGTTCGTCGATATAGTTCATAAAGTTCTTAAAGTTTGTAAAGTTCTAATTTAATTATTACAGATCAGCAAAGATACGAAAAAAATCCCAACCCGCCAAATATATTTTTGGCGCAGAGTGCGAGATGTTGCAAAGCGAACGGTAATAAGCAAGGAGATGTCTCAACGCCGCTCCGCTACGTTCGACATGACGTTTTTTTTGCAAAGAGAGGAAGGGAAACGATAGATTTTTCGTCATTAATTCATTTCTTTCCAAATCAGATCCTTCAACTCCATAATTCCTTTTCCTGCAACGGCTGAGATAAACACGGTTGGTATGCCTTTCGGCAGTTCTTTCTTGAATGCTTTGATCAGTTCATCGTCTGCCAAATCGCATTTGGTAATGGCGAGGATACGTTTTTTTTGCATCAATTCAGGATTGTGTTTTTTCAATTCATTGAGAAGAATTTTGTATTCTTTTTTGATGTCGTTGGTATCGCAAGGCACCATGAAGAGCAAAAGAGAATTTCGTTCAATGTGGCGCAGAAAACGCAATCCAAGCCCTTTTCCTTCGGCAGCACCTTCGATAATTCCGGGAATATCCGCCATAATGAACGACTGATGATCCCGATAAGAAACAATTCCCAAGTTCGGCACCAAGGTTGTGAACGGATAGTCTGCAATCTCCGGTTTAGCAGCAGAAACAACCGATAGCAAGGTTGATTTTCCTGCATTGGGAAAGCCCACCAATCCTACATCTGCGAGGATTTTCAGTTCGAGAATTTTCCACGATTCAATGCGAGGTTCTCCGGGTTGTGCGTAGTGCGGAGCTTGATTGGTTGCGGTTTTGAAGTGTTCGTTACCCAAGCCTCCACGTCCGCCTTTGAGCACGACAAGTGTTTGTCCGTCTTCCGTGATTTCTCCTTCTATTTCCATCGTTTCGGCATCACGCAACACTGTTCCGAGCGGAACTTCGATGATTACATCTTTTCCGTCGGCACCGTGAAGTTGGCTTCTGCCGCCACCTTCGCCGTCTTCGGCGTGGAGATGCTTGGTATATTTCAAGTGAAGAAGAGTCCAAAGTTGAGCGTTTCCTTTCAAGATGATATGTCCGCCTCTGCCTCCGTCTCCACCATCGGGACCTCCACGAGGATTTCCCCTTGTACGTAGGAAATGCGCAGAACCTGCACCGCCCTTTCCGGAGCGACAAAAAATCTTCACATAATCTACAAAATTCGATTCTGCCATATTACAAACGATGTATAATTTCTTTAACTTTTTTCCACGTTTCTTCAACGGGGAAGTTTCCGTGAATCACGTGCAGGATGCCCTGTTCGTGATAAAAATCTTCCAAGACATGTGTTTTTTCGTGATATACACGAATGCGTTTCCATGCTGTTTCTTCGTTGTCGTCTGCACGTCCGGAGAGTCGTCCACGATATAAAATCCGCTGCACAAGAACTTCATCGTCCACGTCCAAGTCGATTGCTGCGGTGATGGAGAGCCCTTGTGATGCTAACGATTGCTCAAGGAATTGTGCTTGAGAAACCGTTCGAGGGTAGCCGTCGAACAGGTATCCATTGGGGTTTGTGTGATTTTTTTCGTAGCGAAGAATAATTTCGTTAACGATTTCATCCGAAACATAATTTCCGCCTGCGATAATTTCATCAACTTCCCTACCCATCGGCGTTCCCGCCAATATCTCTTGTCTTAGACATTCCCCTGTGGAGATGTGTGTAAGTCCAAATTCCTTAACTAAATTCGCCGCCTGCGTACCCTTTCCCGACCCCGGGGGTCCCAATAAAATGAGATTTAACATGTATAATGTGTTTAATCCACAAAGATACGAAAAAAAAATGAAATACCCAAAATCTTGCATATTTTCTATATCTTTTGTATCTTTGCAAAATATAAACATCAAAAACTTCAAACTATGAGTATTTTGATTTGCAACGTAGAGTTGAATGGAAAACCGATGGATATTTTCATCGAAGGCTCGCTGATTAAGCAGATTGGGCAGGGTTTACAGGTGGTTGCAGACACTATTATCGAGGGCACAAACAAGGCTGTTTTTCCCGGTTTTATCAATGCACACTCGCACGCTGCAATGACCTTGTTTAGAGGCTATGCAGAAGATTTACCTCTGGAACGATGGCTCAATGAGAAAATCTGGCCTGCGGAGGCAAAACATACCGACGAAACCGTTTATTGGGGAGTGAAATTGGCGTGTTTGGAAATGATTGAATCAGGGACGACTTGTTTCAATGATATGTATTTCCGCACTCAATCCACGTATCAAGCCATTTCCGAAATGGGACTTCGCGCGATGATTTCTGACACGATTTTCGACTTTTTCGATCCTAAAAATGCAGAAAAAGCTAAGCGTATGACCGAAGAAAATCTGAAACTCGCACAGTCGTTCGATTCTACAATTCGCTACAGCATCGCACCTCACGCCATATACACCGTGTCTGCCGAACTGCTCAAATGGAGTGCGGATTTCGCCAAAGCAAACAACTTGATTCTACATACACACCTTTCGGAATCACGCCAAGAATACGAGGATTCGATAAAGAATTTCGGGTTGAGTCCTGTGAAATATCTGCATAAATTGGGCGTTTTAGCTCCGAATGTAGTGCTTGCACACGTGGTTTGGGTGGACGATGAAGATATTCAAATTTTAGCAGACAGTGGTGCGAACGTTGTCCATAATCCTCTATCCAACCTGAAAATCGCATCGGGCTATCAGTTCAAATACGAAGAAATGAAACGCAAAGGCATCACAGTTTGTTTGGGTACGGACGGTTGTGCATCGTCGAACAATTTGGATATGACAGAAGCGATGAAAGTGGCGTCAGTCCTGCAAAAGGCGTGGCGTTTCGACCCTACTATGCTGACCGAAAAAGAGGCGTTGGATATGGTAACAGTGAATGCAGCAAAAGCACTTGGACTTCAAGCCGGACTTGTCAAAGAAGGCTGTTTGGCAGACTTGACATTGGTGGATTTGAATCAAACCACATTCACCCCCAATCACAGCACCATCGCAAATTTGGTCTTCGCAGCCAACGGTTCCACAGTCGATACCGTGATTTGCAACGGAAAAGTTTTGATGCAAAACCGCACCGTTAAAGGCAGACAGGAAATTATTGATAATGCCCGACGAATGGCGAAGGTAATTGCATAACCAAATCAACAAATCAACAACAATGACCATTATCGAAAAAATCAAAGAAACAGCAACCTATATCCAATCCAAAATCCCGCAAACACCTGATGTTGCTATTGTTTTGGGCAGTGGATTAGGCGATTTGGCAGAACGTATCGAGCAGTCGATTGTATTGCCATACTCGACCATTCCGAACTTTATGCAATCCACGGCTGTTGGGCATAAGGGCAATCTTATCTATGGCAGATTAGGCGAAAAAAACGTATTGGCGATGCAAGGACGTTTCCATTACTACGAGGGTTATTCGATGGAGCAAGTAACGCTGCCGATGCGTGTGATGCAGGCTTTGGGCATTTCAACGGTGTTTGTGTCGAATGCTGCGGGAGGTATCAATCCGAATTTCAAAGTTGGCGATTTGATGATTATCAAAGACCATATCAACTTGATGCCAAACCCTTTGGTAGGGCGGAATTTGAGTGAGTTTGGACCCCGTTTTCCGGATATGACACGTCCGTATGATTTGGATTTGATACGAATGTGTAAAAAATTAGCCGAACAGCACGGTATTCCTTTGAAAGAGGGTGTTTATGTTGGTGGAACAGGACCTTCTTATGAAACACCCGCCGAATACAACTACTTTCGTGTGATTGGTGGCGATGCGGTGGGAATGTCCACCGTTCCGGAAGTGATTGTGGCAAGGCACGGAAATATGCGTGTTTTCGGGATGTCTGTGATTAGTAACGAGGCGTTTTCTTTCGCAGAAGATTTCGTGAACGATGAAAACGATGTGGTTGTTGCAGCACAAAAGGCATCGGAAAAAATGACGATATTATTTGAAAAAATGATTCAAGAATTGTAGGGGTGTATTGAATACGCCCAACGTAAATATAAAAGTTATGGAAAAAATTACCAAAGGAACAACAGTTGACCACGAACGCTATGGCGAAGGGGTGGTCGTAAAAGATGAATTCAGCACGATCGACGTTATTTTTACACGTGGCGGACGTGTGTCGTTTTCAAAATCCAATCTCTCGGAATTTACGGTTGTAGAGAAAGCCGAAAGCGAAGATTCATCGGACAATGGCGCATTTTCCTACGAAGATATGCGCATCATTTTGGAAGATATTTTGTTTCAACACAACGGTATTGATCAGCCTGTGGAAATCGCCGATAAATGGCGTGGTGGAACACTCAAAATGGAATCCGGGAATCCCGAATTACAAGGCAAAGATGTGCCTATCGAAACATTTTTTCACAAAATTGTGATGGTGCGCGATCGCTTGAGAGTGCTCGAACAACATATCAACACACATTCCAAATTGGACGATCAAGATAAGGTTGAATTGCAACAGTATATCACTCGAATCTACGGTTCTCTGACCACGTTCAACGTCCTGTTTAGGGACAAAAATGATTATTTTGTGGGAGTGAAAGGGGAGTAGGGGGAAGAACAAGTCGTTATTCTCTAAAAATTATAAGCATAAGTCAAACTGAACGAAAGGTTGTATCGGTTTTTTGTGTCCGGAAGGAAGCGTGCCTGTTGGATGAGGTTTGCGCCGAAGTTGTGTTTTTTCTGATATGCGTAATTCGCACTGCTTCGTAGGTTTATGATATGGATTTGCGGGTTTTGTTTGGATATTTCGAGGTTGTAGCTCAATGAATTTCTGATTGTGATTTGCTTTTGATAGACCGATGTTCCTTGTGAAACGGTAAGTCCGAGCAAGTGGTTTTGTTGTTCAACGGCTTGCTGAATGGTGCTGGTTAAGCCGATGGTGTAGCTGTCTTCGGATTTGAGAATGTTAGAATACGTCAACGCTTGATTATAGCCTTTCATTCCTTGCAAAGTGCCTTCGTATTTCACATCTTTGGCATCTTGAAAATTGAACATGTAGGAAATGTTTTGCCTTTTTCCGTTTTTTTCGGGAAGTGTCCATGTTAGTGCATAATCGGCGGATTGCGACAGTTGCGAGAACGAAAGTGTGTCCACGTAATCAAGTGGTGTGATTTCGTTGAGTTCGGATATTGTTCGGATGTTTGTGAACGATGTGAAGTTGGAGTAATTTGCGGACATACTGATTTGTTGAGATGCCTGCCAATTTGCGTTTAGTGCCCACACTAAGCGTTTGGCGGACGATTCCTTGATTCCGTCGAGGTCGTTTCGCTGAACGCCAAAGTTTCCTCCAATACCAATGCCTGCGAATGAATAGTTGGCATTGATGGTGAAATTTTCTAAATCGCTGTTGGAGTAGTACGTTCCGAGAGATTGATAGCCCGGGTCGATGCGTTCATAGCCGAATCCTATCCAACGGTAGTTTGCGGCGATTTTGTAGGACCGGAAGTAAGATGTTGCTGCGTTGTTTGTCATCATAAATGATGTGAGTATAGGTACAAGTCCTTTGGGTTTTTCGGTCAGTGCGTTGTGGTCGTCGCTGAATTGACTGAGTGCGTAGAGGGCAGATACTTTGATGTTTGAAGCAAGCGTTCCGTTGAATGAAAATTCGGTGGTCAGGTTTTCTTTTGCGGCTAAATCAATGACTTCGCCTAAGGAATTTGGATCGTCTTTGGCTTTGAAAAACGTGAATCCGAACATGTATTGTTTTTTTGTAGTGTAGGACATTTTTGCGCCATATCCCATGCGTTTATAGGCGGCATCTTGATTTTGAGCGGAGTCGGCGAACATTGCTTTTTGTAGTTGTCCATACATAAAGCTGATTTTGAACGGTCCGTCGGGCGTGAGTTCTGCTCCGAAACCTTTGAATTTTTGTCCGCTGAATGTGTTTGGCGAGAAGCTCATATTTGCGGTTCCGATATACAGTTTGACCCATTTGTAGGATGGTGCGATTTCAAATTGTCTGAACGGATTGGTGTAGCTGTAGTTCACTTGTTGGTTGGAATAGGAGAACGACAGAGGAATGGCGAAACCTTTGATTGTGGGCGAGAGGTTTCCCGATAGCAAATAAGTGAACGGAGTTTTTTGAGGTTCGTTGATCCCTGTTGTGAATATGGTTTGAGCCGAAACGCCTCCCGAAATTCCGAACCACGGTGCAGACAGAAGATTGTCGATGCTCTGTGCGGATATGTTCTTGCACAGGAGCATAAATAGGAGTATTTGGGTTAGGCGTTTCATTTTTTTGTTTATTCGTTTAGTTGTTTATTTGTTGGGGGCAGGATACAATTTTTTTGATATTAACAAACAAATTTGTTTGAAAGCATCAAAAAACATACCCGCTGCCCTCGCTGGCGCAGACTTGCAGTGTCCGTTGCGCAACCTCGTTTTTTTTAATTAATAAATGAAACGTTTTGCATTTTGTAAGCTCTGTCGAACAAAATTTGATTTAAAATCAGTAAAATTTTATTCAAGCAAGTTGATACAGATTTTGCAGCAGAGTTTTTCATTGCCATTACTGCGATTTTTATGTTTTTAGTCGAATTAAAGTTCATAAATTTCTTCAGATTGTACGCTGCCGTAGCCATTAAAAGTTGCTTATTAGCTAAATCGTTTCCTTTGGTATAAACTTTTTTCATCCGCTGAAAGTGAAGCAATGTTCCCCAAACCGGCTCTACTGTTAACTTTCGCAAACGCATCTTTTGCTTTCCCTCGCAAGTGCCTAACAATGTATAGGCTTTGTCATAATACGATTTATCGGCAGAATGCGATACCTCTTTATAATTCATGTTTTTACAGCATTGCTTTTTTAGCGGACAATCTCTACAATCAGCTATCAACGTACGGTATCGGATAGTTGATGTTTTTCTGCCTTTCTCTTTTTTGATGCTTCTAAAAGATAATTTTTTGCCTTGCGTACAAACATAAAAATCTTCTTCTTGGTTGTATGTAAATCCTTCTTTTTCGGGTTTGTATCCTCCAATGGTAGGGATATAAGCCGCGATATTATGGTCGGCCAAAAATTTGTATGAAGTTCCGCTACTATAGCCTGTATCTGCCAAAACTTCTTCAACATCTAAATCTGTTTTTTGCAAATTTTCTACGGTACGGCTAACAATTTTTTCAGTCGTATCAGAGTCTTTCTTATCCGCAAAATCTACCGTAGCTCCGCAAATAACGTGATTTTTCGTATCCACACTGATAATTCCCAAATGATTCAATGCAGGGAGCTTATTCTGCTTTTGAGATACTCGTGCGTCCGGATCACTCGAACTTACGAAACGGTCGCCATGCTTTTGCTTCCGCTTAATGTTGTCATCTTCGTTTTCGGTTATTTCATTAAAAAATTGCTTGCTTTTTTCAACTAATTCGCGTTCAACCAAACTTTCCATTGAGGCATTAGCTTTGATAAATGCACTGTCGATAACTTGTGTTTTGCCTGAAACCATGCCGTTTTCAACGCAAAGTTTTAATATAGCGCGAAACAATTCCAAGAAAATAGATTCGCCAAAAAGTTTGCGAGTTCGGCTCAAAGTACTGTGCCAGGGCAACGGCTCATCAAGATCATAACCCAAGAAATAAAGCATATCCAAACGCATCTGGGCTTGTTCGATAATTTTTCTATCCGAATTGATATTTTCCAAATAACCAATCAGCATCAACTTAAAAAACACTTCGGTATCAATGCTTTTTTGACCTTCTGTGCCATAGTATGGTTTAGCCATCTGACGCAGATAAGACAAATCCAACGTCTCTTTCAGACGACGGTAAAAATTTCCTTTCGGAACGCGTTCCGACAAACGAAAACTTAAAAACAATTTCTCTTGATAATCCTTTATCCCTTGCATGTTTTGCGATTTTTGAATGTGCAAAAATACTACTTTTTTATGGATTTACTAAATGATTTTATTATATTTTATTAACAGGGA
>QMCD01000883.1_pt1 | contig 36362 bp, 37 predicted proteins | sample 1821841 | NCBI WGS metagenome assembly QMCD01 (sample SAMN01991225, study PRJNA193472) | Termite gut metagenome, whole genome shotgun sequencing project. | isolation source: worker | host: Macrotermes natalensis
CTACAAAAAAGTCTATATTATTGATTATTATGACGTAAATACATCCTCCTGATTTTTATATTATTTCTGTTTTACAAATCCTTTATTCATAAGGATTTGTAGAACTCAATAGTATAAACTAATTTTGCAGAGGTACTTATGCGAAATAAACCTCTTGTAACACTCTGCCTTGAGTACCTTATTTTGGTTTATATTTTTCCAATCTCAATAACCTCCAAATTCCGGATTTCCTTGTCTGAAATTTCAAAGCGAAGTAATGTACGTACCGTGTGAAATCCGTATTTTCCCGCTGCCCCTGGATTCATACAAAGCGTTTGCAGGCGTTTGTCGTAAGTTACTTTTAATATGTGAGAGTGTCCGCAAATAAAGAGTTTAGGCGGATTGTTGTAAATTTCAGGTTTTACGTCAGGTGCATACCTCCCCGGATAACCGCCGATGTGGGTTAGCCAAACATCCACTCCCTCACACATAAAACGTTGATGCTTAGGGTAAATAATGCGTGTTTGATGTCCGTCAATATTTCCGTGTACCGCTCGTAAGGATTTAAAGGCAGCTAATCGTTCGGACACCTCGTTTCCGCCAATGTCGCCGGCATGCCATATTTCATCACATCCGGCAAAATATTGGTAATACTTATCATCCCAATATCCGTGCGTATCTGATAGTAAGCCGATTTTTCTCATCTGTTCATTGATTCTTTTCGGATAACTCCTTTTACAAAATCCTTAAATTCAACATCATAAATCGAACTTAGGATTTTTCCGAGATGAATCATTGTGGCTACCGATTTGAAATCACGTCCGTTAACCAGTGTTTTAAAGGTCAAATCGGGATAGACTATGCGAAGTTCAAACACCGTATCCGTTACGTTTTTGTTGTATAACCCCCAGTAAGTGTAGTGCACATTTTCTTCGTAACGCTGAAAAGCAATGTAAGCACGCTTAATTTCCAACGGCTGCCATTCTCCCAGTTTCCATCCGGGTAAACGGAATCCTTTTCTGTATTGCTTAGTGTCGGGATTAAACTCAAAAAATTTTTTTGAAAACCACACGAATGCAGAAGCAACTATATTGCATGCTGCAAAAATGAAGACAAGTAACTGTTCGATGAAAGGCGGTTTGTAAGCGATAAATATCTGATAACCAATTCCGAAAACAGACAAGATTACTAAAACAAAAACCAAGGCGAATGTCCATGCAGGGAAAAAATCGCTTGAAATTATTTCTATGTTTTTATTTGAACTGTTCATTTTGATAATTTATTAGTATCCCAAAATCTTCAACATTGACTTGTAACTCTGTTCTTTAGCAAAAAGTTTGGTAAAATACTCACCATTTTCATCAACATCAATAACCACCATTTTCGGAGCCGGCAGTAAGCAGTGCTGGATTCCGCCGAATCCGCTCAATGATTCCTGATAAGCCCCCATGTGGAAAAATCCAATATATTGCTCACGATCATCGTGCATTTTCGGAAGGAAAATTGCATTGGAGTGAGCCTCGGCATTATAAAAATCCTCGCTGTCGCATGTCAGTCCGCCAAGATGTACCCGCTCGTATTCCGAATCCCAGTTGTTAATGGCGAGAAATGGAAAACGCTGATTGATAGCCCATGTGTCAGGTAGCGTTGTGATAAACGAGCTGTCGATCATATTCCATAACTCGCGGTCGTTTTGTTTTTTCTGATTGACAATAGAATAGAGCATAGCACCGCTTTCGCCAACTGTATAGGAACCAAATTCGGTAAAAATATTTGGTTCGGGCACGCCTTGCTGTATACAGGTATTTTTGATTTGTGCCACAATTTCTTCAGCCATATACTCGTAATCGTAAGTAAAATCCAAGTGCGCCTGTATCGGAAAACCGCCGCCGATGTTCAAGCTATCCAGTTCGGGGCAAACTTTTTTCAATTCGCAATAAAGATTAACGCCCTTGTTTAACTCATTCCAATAGTATGCTGTGTCTTTAATTCCTGTATTGATAAAGAAATGGAGCATTTTCATTTCCACCTGGGGATTCTCTTTAATCTTTCTCAAATAGTAAGGAACAATATCATTGTATCGAATACCGAGACGCGAAGTATAGAAGTCAAATTTCGGTTCTTCTTCCGATGCAATACGAATACCTATCTTAAATTTCTTATTAAAATCCTTTAATAAGAGATCTAATTCAAAAATATTGTCCAATATAGGAATCGTATTTTCAAATCCAAGTTCGATAAAACGCTGAATATTTTCGATATATTGCGGACGTTTAAATCCGTTACATATTATATATTTATCCTTTTTAAGATGTCCCGATTCAAATAAAGCCTCCAATAAATTTATATCAAATGCTGAAGATGTTTCCAGATTTACATCATTTCTTAATACTTCTTCCATAACAAAAGAGAAGTGCGAACTCTTGGAACAGTAACAGTAATTATAATCGCCGTTATAGTCAACTTTAGCCATCGCTACATTAAACATGCGTCGTGCACTCTGTATATTTTGCGCAATCTTAGGCAAATATGCAATCCGGAGTGGGGTTCCATACTGTTTAATAATATCCATTAACGGAACATTAAACCAATACAGCTCATTTCCGTTGATGCTAAATTCCTGATTGGGAAACTCGAAAGATTGCTCAATTAAATCAATATACTTGTTTTTCATTCCAACGATGATTAAACTTATTAAATAATAAAAAAAACAATTAAATGAAATCTATTTGACTTACATTCGTCATTTTTATTTAATCCGTCTCGGTTGGATTTGTAAAATAATTCCGTTCAGTCAAAAATAGATGCAAATGTATATAATAAAGGGATATAAAACAAGAACGTAAGTAATTTTAATAACTAAAAGATTTCATCAATCAGTAAGAGTTTATTTTGATGTTATGTTTCTATCATTTTTTCTTCAGAATCAATTTTTGATTTTAAACGTAATCAATTTTTTGTTTAAGTGCGATATTAGCGTAAATTTGTAGCAAAGATTGAAGATTTGGTAGAAAAAAGAATAGATATGATTTATAATAACATACAATTAACTGTACTTCCCAGGCAAGCCTGTTTGGAAGAGTTGCTGAAAGAAGTCATTGCCGGCAAAATCAACGTTTCACCCAAACGAATATCGTCTGTCCGCATTATCCGGAAATCCATTGATGCGCGGTCGAAAGTGCAGGTAAAGGTGAATCTTACGGTAGATGTTTATACCGATAAATCGCAGCCGGAAAATATCGTGTATCCGTTTTGTTATCAAAATGTTGCTGATAAAAAGCCGGTTATTATTGTCGGGTCGGGACCTGCCGGGTTGTTTGCTGCTCTGCGATTAATTGAGTTGGGATTTAAACCTGTTATTTTTGAGCGCGGCAAAGAGGTCGGTGAACGAAAAAAAGACATTGCCCAACTGAACCGGAACAACGGATTAAATATGGAATCCAACTATTGTTTTGGCGAGGGCGGGGCTGGGACGTTCTCTGACGGAAAGCTATTTACCCGTTCCAAGAAAAAAGGCGACAGTTTGCGCATTTTGCTTAATTTTCATCAGCACGGGGCGCAAGATGCCATTTTATACGAAGCGCACCCGCATATCGGAACGGATAAACTGCCCGGAGTAATAAAAAATATGCGGCAGACCATTTTGAAATATGGTGGTGAGATTCATTTTGAAACGAAAGTAACAGAACTGCTTATCGAAAATAATGCTATAAAAGGTGTAAAAACGGAAAACGGAAAAGAGATTTTTGCCAATGCCGTCATTTTATCGACCGGACATTCGGCAAGAGACGTTTATGAAATGTTTCAAAAACAAAATATTCCGCTTGAAGCAAAAGGGTTTGCCATGGGCGTGCGTGTCGAGCATCCGCAAGGATTAATTGATAAGATACAGTACCATGCCAAGGAGCGAGGCGAATATTTGCCTTCCGCTACTTACAATTTGGTAACGCAGGTGGATGGGCGAGGGGTGTATTCCTTCTGTATGTGTCCGGGTGGTTTTATTGTTCCGGCATCTACGTTTGAAAAGGAGACGGTGGTCAACGGGATGTCTTCATCCAGCCGTAATTCGGAGTTTGCCAATTCGGGTATTGTGGTCGAAATCCGGCCCGAAGACATTCCTGAAGAGTATGCTCAATACGGTGCATTGGCAGGGATGAAATTTCAGCAACATGTTGAAAACCTTGCATTCGTAAATAGCGGCGGCAGACAAACGGCTCCGGCGCAGCGATTGTCCGATTTTGTTCGTGGACGATTATCGGTCGATTTGCCTGAAAGTTCCTACTTGCCAGGATTAATCGCATCGCCAATGCACTTTTGGATGCCTGAATTCATCAGCAAGCGATTACGTGAGGGATTCAAGGATTTTGACAAAAAAATGAAAGGCTTCCTGACCAATGATGCGTTGATTATTGGCGTAGAATCGCGTACTTCTTCGCCGGTACGGATTCCGCGTAATCCGGAAACCTTGCAGCATGTATCTATCGCCGGACTCTATCCTTGCGGCGAAGGTGCGGGATATGCGGGCGGAATCACTTCTTCTGCAGTAGATGGAGAGAATTGTGCCGAGAAAGTGAGTGAAATGTATCTTTCTATTTCCAAAAGGGAAATTCAGTAAATGTAAAAAAGAGTTTTTTAGCATTAATTATTTTCCGAAGAATTCTAATATAGCCCAACGGCAACGCCTTGGGATTATTTTATTTCCGGTAGATGATCCGATGTTGTCCCGATTATAATAAAACTACCCCGGTTTCGCCTGTTTATGGGCGGAATCGGGGTAATGTTCAGGGGAATAGGGGATTATGAAAAGCTTATTATAAGTACCTCTGCAAAATTAGCTTATACATACATACTATTGAGTTTTGAATTTCCCACAAAGACACAAAGAATACTAAGTTTTTTGTGGGCTTTGTGTCTTTGTGGGAAACATCTATCTTTTTTCTAAATATAAACTAATTAAGAAGACATACTTAATTATTATTCATTTGCCGGATATCCCTTTGTATTCTCTCAAATTATCCATAAATCTCTTTCTTTCCCGCCAGCAATGTATTCTTCAGCAACGAGCAAATCGTCATCGGACCCACGCCGCCCGGAACAGGAGTAATGAAGCTGCATTTGGGTGCCACTTCTGCAAAATCAACATCGCCGGTTAACTTAAAACCGCTTTTAGTTTCGGCAGAAGGAACGCGCGTGGTTCCTACATCGATAACAACGGCTCCTTCTTTTACCATGCCGGCTTTTACAAAGTTAGGCGAACCGATGGCGGCGATGATAATATCCGCTTGCAGGCAAATTTCCTTGATATTTTTCGTGCGGCTGTGGCATACCGTTACGGTCGAATCGCCCGGATAACCTTTTTGCATCATCAGCGAGGCAACCGGTTTCCCTACGATATTGCTTCTGCCGATCACAACACAGTGCTTACCGGAAGTTTCGATCTTATACCGTTTCAGCAGTTCCAGAATACCTGCCGGCGTAGCCGAAACAAAAGACGGCAATCCGATAGAAGTACGTCCGACATTAATCGGATGAAAGCCATCCACATCTTTACGGTAATCAATTGCCTCAATTACTTTCTGTTCGGAAATATGCTTTGGCAAAGGAAGTTGAACTATAAACCCGTCCACATCCGCATCATTGTTCAACATTTCGATTTGCGCTAACAATTCATCTTCCGTAATGTCGTCTTCAAAACAGATTTTGGTTGATTTAAACCCTACTTGCTCGCATGATTTTACTTTATGTGCCACGTAGGTTTCGCTGCCTCCGTCGTGTCCGACAATAATTACTGCCAGGTGTGGTGTTTTTCCGCCTTTCGATTTGATTTCTGCGACCTCTTGTGCTATTTCTTGTTTTACTTGGTCGGCAATGGCTTTTCCGTCTATTAATTGCATATTTTATTGTATAATTAATTTTGTACAGGGAACAAAGGTAGTAAAAAATATAACAACAAATTCCTCCAAAACTACAAAAAATCCTTCATCAGAAGTCCCCGGAAATGAAATTCTTTTCTTACTTTTGTAACAATTCCAATCGGGCATAACGTTGTCGGTGGAAGGACATTTTAAGATTTAACGTAAAGCGTTTAAATTTATCCTCATTCAAGAATTTCGGCAAAATTTTACCACAAGAGGATATGAGTAACGTTCCCGCGTCTGTGTTTATAGGCGTGGGGATTGTTGCTTATCTGTTGTGGTGGGTATTTGCCGATACCTTTGAATCAGATAAGTTAAACAATTCCCCACGCTTTTCTTATTCTATAAAATCAAAATTATTTATTGCTGGTTGGGGAGTGTAAGGTGAAAAAATGCTATTGCCTTTACGGATAATTTAGAAGTCTTCAAAGGTAATATGAAAATACATGTCAATTTAAAAATTGGCAGTAATACACAGATATACAACAAAACTAACAGGATTTTATAAACATTAAAAAATGAAAATTATGGATTTGAAAGACCAAATTAAAATTATCGGAGATCGGGTGCTAAAATTAAGGGAGCAAATAGCTACCGAAGAAGCAACAAAGAATGCATTTATTATGCCGTTCATTCAGTCGTTAGGTTATGATGTTTTTAATCCAATGGAAGTTATTCCCGAATTTACTTGTGATATTGGAACGAAAAAAGGAGAAAAGATTGATTATGCCGTATTCAAAGATGAAGTTCCAATAATTTTGATAGAGTGTAAACATTGGAAAGAAGATCTTGATTTGCATAACAATCAACTTTTGAGATATTTTCACGTTTCAAAAGCAAAATTTGGTTTACTTACTAACGGAATTGTTTACAAATTCTACTCAGACCTCGTTGAGTCGAACAAAATGGATGAAAAACCATTTTTTGAATTTGACATAACTGCAATAAAGGACAATCAAATGGAAGAACTTAAAAAATTCCATAAATCGTACTTCGATGCAGAAAGTATCACGAATACGGCAAGCGAGTTGAAATATACGAGTGAGTTAAAACAACTGATTAGCCAAGAATTGAATAATCCGAGCCCGGAATTTGTCAGATGTTTTGCAAGGCAAGTTTATCCAGGTAGTATTACAGCAAAAGTACTTGAACAGTTTACTAATTTGATAAAAAAATCGGCACAAATACTTATTAGCGACTTGATAACCGAAAGGTTAAATTCCGCACTTAACAAAGAAAAAGAGACTAATGCTGCACAAGAAGCAACCTCAATTCAAGAACACAAGGAATCTGAAACAAAAATTGAAACGACAGAAGAAGAACTTGAAGCGTTTATGATTGTCAAAACGATTTTAAGACAAAAAATAGATGTGAAGCGAATTGCATACAGAGATACACGATCTTATTTCGCAATTTTACTTGACGATAATAATAGAAAAACGATATGTAGGTTGTATTTGAGCGGAAACAAAAAATATTTTGTAATCCTTGACGAGAATAAAAAAGAAGTTAAGACCGAAATAGAAGCACTTGATGATTTGTTTGGTTTTTCTGACAAATTACTTGAAATTATTGAAAATTACGACTAAAGTACTGCCTCAATCCTTTATCTCATGCAGTAGAATAAATAATAACAAAACTGTCGTATTTGAACAACAAAAATTGAGACTATTCCAAACTAAAATTTCCGCAGATGATATTCATTTATCTTTTGCGAAAATTTTGTTGTTTTATCACATATTTCGATAGTTCAGCAGTTTGATATTTCCGGCAGGATTTTCCAATTCGCCACAATAGATTATTTGCTTGCCGGTGACGCGATTTTTGAATATTTCGGAAAATTTCCTTATTCCGGTTTCAAAACCGGGATGGTAGGTTGACGATGATTTTATTTCGGTAATGTCAAAATTATTTCCGTTTCGCAACACTAAATAATGATAAAAAAACGACAAAACCCATTCCTGAATTTTGTCGTTTTATTTGATATTAAAAAATTTATCTTTTTCCAAACTTCATTTTCCCCGGACTTTGCGTCACCATACGCATCATTTTGCGGGTGTCTTCAAACTGCTTTAATAAGCGGTTTACTTCCTGAACCGTAGTACCGCTTCCTTTGGCAATCCGCTGGCGGCGCGAGCCGTTTAGAAGTTCCGGATTGGCGCGTTCGGTTGGAGTCATCGAGTAGATAATCGCCTCAATTCCCTTGAACGCATCATCATCAATATCAATATCTTTCAAGGCTTTGCCAACGCCCGGAATCATGGATGCCAAGTCTTTCAGATTACCCATTTTTTTTATCTGGTGAATCTGGCTCAAAAAATCGTTGAAGTCGAACTGGTTTTTAGCAATCTTCTTTTGCAAGCGGCGTGCCTCTTCCTCGTCAAATTGCTCTTGCGCGCGTTCTACCAGCGAAACGATGTCTCCCATTCCGAGAATACGGTCTGCCATACGTTCGGGGTGGAATACATCGATTGCATCCATCTTTTCGCCGGTTCCGACAAACTTGATTGGTTTTGTTACCACCGAGCGGATGGAAAGAGCAGCTCCACCGCGGGTGTCGCCGTCCAACTTTGTGAGAACCACCCCGTCAAAATCCAGGCGGTCGTTAAACTCTTTGGCGGTATTTACCGCATCCTGTCCGGTCATCGAATCGACAACAAAGAGAATCTCCTGCGGCTCAATAGCTTTTTTAACGGCTTCGATTTCGTTCATCATCTGCTCGTCTACCGCTAAACGCCCGGCGGTGTCGATGATTACCACATCATTTCCGTTGGTTTTTGCATATTGAATAGCATTTTGGGCAATTTGAACCGGATTCTTATTTTCCTCTTCGGTATATACCGGAACATCGATTTGTGTTCCTAATATTCTTAATTGCTCAATAGCTGCCGGACGGTAAACATCGCATGCCGCCAAAAGCGGCTTTTTGTTCCGCTTGCTTTTGAGCATCAGTGCGAGTTTGCCCGAAAAGGTTGTTTTACCCGAACCTTGCAATCCGGACATCAGGATAACGGACGGTTTTCCGGTTAAGTTAATATCCACGCTTGTACCGCCCATCAATGCCGCCAATTCGTCGTGTACTATCTTGACCATCAACTGGCTCGGCTTAACAGCCGTCAGCACGTTTTGTCCCATTGCCTTCTCTTTGACCGTTTCGGTAAAGGTCTTGGCAACCTTATAGTTTACATCGGCATCAAGCAACGCTTTCCGGACATCCTTGAGTGTTTCGGCAACGTTGATTTCGGTAATCTTTCCTTCTCCTTTTAGTATCTTAAAAGATCGTTCGAGTCTTTCTCCTAAATTTTCAAACATATAATAAAAATCTAAAATTTTTCAAAGCGCAAATGTATGAAAAAAATATGGTTAAGAAAATGTTTGTTATAAAAAACCGCAGACTTCCTTAAACGTTTATAAAGAATAAGCATTTAAAATTATGTGATTATCCGCAAAAATACCACTAATACAAGCCCAGCCTCGCAGCTTTCTCCTGGCGGGCTATGGCGAGACGCTGTTACCGAACGGGGATTATAAAGGCTTTCAACCATTTCTTCCGGCATCTACACTATCAGTTTTTCAAATCTTTATGCTTTATTTGGGTATTAGTTATATAGTGGATGAATAGTAACCCGCAGCTTCAAGGCGTAAGCGTAAGTCTTGAGATATAAGGGAAACTTTCTTGTACACATTAGCTTTGCTAATGGACAGCAGATGAGCGGTTTTTGCAGCCGTATAATTCAACTGTTTCTGATATAAAAAGCACTTTCTGTCAATATCCGGGTAACGTTCCAGTACTTTTTGTGTGATACGTTCTATTTCTTTGACATATACTTTTGATTCCGAAGAATCAATGGTATGTTCATTTAAAAAATGTTCAGACAGGCTTTCAATAGAAACAATACGTCTTCCGGAAGAAATACGGTAAAAATCGGCAACTCGTCTGGTTGCCATGTTTAACAGCAGCCCTTTAATCGAAACGGTAGAAGGATACTCTAATAACTTCCCTGCATTCGACCAGATATATATCCACAGGTTTTGGCTAATATCCGATATTGTGCCTTCTTCCGCAATTGCGGAATGTAAATACTTAAATATAAGCTTGGCGTATCTGTTATATAATATTGTAAATGCGGTTGCATTTCTGCTATTTGCAATTGCTTCCAACAACTCTTTATCTGATCTGGATATCATGCTCGAATAAATTCATTCTTCTAAATCTAAATTTTACACAAAACTACTTTAATCTTATTACAATGAAATTACAATATGTTGACTTTTATGACTGATTTAATATATTAATATATGTAAATATATATTTTAAACCACAGTCTTTAAATTATTTAATCATTTACATATCAGTGAGTTAATAAAAATGAAATAGAAATGAAACAGGAACTTAATTCAGATTTTCTCCTTTTTATACGATATATAGTTGTAGGCTTGATTAATTATTTAATTGCTTATTTAAATGTGTAAAAAATAAATAAAATAAATCAGACAATAATTCAAAAAGATGAAAATCGAACAGGAAAGGAAACAGGAAGAATTAATTTGGGAAAATATTGATTTACTCTATCAAAAATTAGAACAAGGCGAAGCTACTGAAGAAGACATAGAGAAAACCGGTACAATTTCAGCTATCATATATAATGTTGCGGCAAGAAACAGGAAGCGAAAACTGTCTCAGTCAAATCTATCCGGATTGCTGCGGAAAGATATGACTTTTTTCCATCAGGAATTAAAACTTGAAACGGTTGATTTTTCTCAGCAGGGGAGATGCCGCCGGTTAAGCCGTATAAAATATACGGGGATGGGAATCGCCGCCTCAATTCTTCTTGCCTTAGGATCTTTCTCTTTCTTGATGACTTACCGGACACAGGCAGAAGTCGTAGCGAAAAACAGCAATATCCATTGTTTGCAGGATACGATGGTCCATCTTCCCGATGGTACGGATATTCATCTTGCTGCGGGTAGCCGGCTTACTATCGCAGAAGATTACGGGGAAAAAGACCGCCGGGTGACTTTGACCGGAGAGGCATTCTTTGAAGTCGCTAAGGATGCCAAACGCTCTTTCATTGTTCAAACTGCAAATATGAATGCCGTAGTACATGGAACATCATTCAATATTGCAGCCTACGAAGGCATGGCAAGCGGGGTGTTAGATGTTCGTACAGGATGTGTGGAACTGACCGGCAAGCAGCGTTCTTTTGGAAAATTGCTTTCCGGAGATCGCGCTTCTTACAATTATCAAATGCAAAAAGTGTCTTTTTCTAAGGTCGCCCCTGAAAATGTAGGGGCTTGGAAGGATGGTTTGTTTATCCTGGAAAATGTTTCTGTCGATGAATTAATCGTCAGAATCCAACTCCGCTATGGCTATGAGTTGATAATAAAAGAGGGATCTATCCCCAGTGATGCCTCCATTAACTATAGTTCCTATTCGGAATCCGGCATAAAATCAATAATTCAGTCAATTTGTGATGTCTACGGCACAAAGTCGGAAATTGACGGGTCTCGAATAATTATTTATTGATAGCATATTCCTAATGGATTGTTTCAAAAGTCGAAAAATACGTTCGTCATTGCGCTGAATCGGCAAGTCCCGCAGGGACGATACTTTATTAACCGTAGGTGTAACCTACGGTTAATAAAGAATCTTCTCTATCCGAAAGTCCCGCAGGGACGAGACATAATTGAAGCAGACAAAGAAAGTACCTTCCCTGCGGGACTTTTGTAGCCTTATAGGACGTTTTATGGATAATTATCAATTATTAACTAAATAAAACTATACAAATACAAAAAAAGAATGAAAAAGGTGATGAATTGGAGTTTAATATTTTTTCTGTTAATAGTGTCTCTTTATCCGGTGCATGCGGCTGAAAATAAGACGGAGGCGGGATCGTATTATCCTTCTGAGTTGATGGTTGCCCGCTTAAACCGGATTGCGATGGAATTTGATATAAAAATAGCATTTGATGGAAAAAGCCTGGATAGAATTACGCTGCCGGCTTTGAAAAAGGAAAACTCCGCCGAAACAATGCTTGACCGAAGCCTGCTTAATACGGCATTCAAGTGGAAAAAGACAGCTGAAAATACCTATTCTATTGTAAGAAGAGAAAATACTAATCTCCAAAAACCTGCGGGTACAGGTTCCCTTTCCGGTACCGTATTTGATGAAAAGAGGGAGCCTGTTATTGGTGCAACAATAATGATAGCCGGTACAAACCGGGGAGTGACAACCGATTTGGATGGGAAATATACCTTGCAGGGAATACCTGCCGGAACAATATCCGTATTATTCAGTTTTATCTCATACGAAACGCAACAGGTAACGGACATTAAGATTAATGCAGGTAAGACGACGCCGCTGGATGTTGTTTTGCAGGAAGCTTCGCTACATTTGGGAGAGGTAGTCGTCATCGCTAAATACCGGGAAGTTTCTTCGATAGGAATGCTTGCCGTACAAAAGTTAAATGTATCTATGACCGACGGCATTAGTGCCGATTTGATCAAAAAGACTTCAGACAACAATGTTGCGCAGGTATTGAAGCGGGTCGCAGGCGTAACGGTCAACGACGGTAAGTTTGTTACTGTACGCGGAATGAGCGAGCGTTATAATAACGTGCAGCTCAACGGGTCTACGTTACCCAGTACAGAGCCTAACCGCCGTAATTTTTCATTTGATATTATCCCGTCAAACCTGATTGAGAATGTAGTAGTCAACAAAACTTTTACGCCCGACTTGCCGGGCGAGTTTACCGGAGGTCTGGTACAGGTAAAAACTCTTTCCGTTCCCGATGAAAAGTTCTTGAGCCTCAGCATAGGAACGGGGATGAATACCATCAGTACCGGCAAGGAATTTCAAACTAACAAGCGTTTTACTCCGGATTATTTTTTGGGGGAAATCGACCGCCGCTCCTGGTATGCGGGACATAGCGATGAACAAATAACTCAATCACAAAACAATGCCGCTCAAATCAATCATTACGGTTTTTATAAATACAAGGCTGTTCCCTCGCAAAATTACGCTCTTTCTTTTGGCTTGCCTTTCAAATTGAACGAACGGCATAACCTGGGACTGGTAAGCGCATTTACCTACCGCCATGAAGAAACACGGGAAAACATCAAAGATGTAAATACTTTCAGCAGGGATTCACTGGTAAAAAATATGAGCAATAATTTCAACAGTGAATATAAGTTTGTGACGGCAGTTGGTGCGGTAGCCAATATCGGCTGGGAAACCGGTAACCACTCCATTACCTGGCGTAACCTGTACAACAACCGTTTTACCCACAATACGATGAACCGTATGATGTGCGATTATTACGACAATGGAGTTGTCCGGTACGAGGTATACAGTGCGCCTTTGCAGGCGCGCCTCATGCAGACACAATTAGACGGGGAGCATATACTTTTCAATAAACGTTTGAAGTTGAGCTGGAATGCCGACTACAACAAAACCTCACGCGTCAATCCCGATGACCGGTATGCTCAGGCATCGGTTAATCAGGCAGGAGGAGACGTGCCGGATCCGGCCGGTGCTTATCTCTTCGACTGGCGGTGGTCGTTAGGTACTTCACAGCCTTACATATCCACTCAATTTGTCATGTATAACCGGCTGGACGAAACGAAGAATAATGTGGGCGCCAATGCCGAATATACCTTCCGGGCATTGAAAAAGGAACAAAAGCTGAAGGCGGGTTTTCACCGTTCGCTCCGCCGGGCGGATTATGACCAGCAATACCTGCATGGTTTCGTGGATACCAAATTGGCAAGTGAATTTCCCCCGGACGTAACGAGCCTTCATCAGTTCTATGACCCGGCTAATTTCGATAGAGGTATTCTGTATTATAAATCCGGCGGTTTTTCTAATCGTTTTGCCGATTATTACGAAGGCGGACAAACAATAGAGGCAGCTTACCTGATGGGAGAATTCAATCTTTTCAAACCTTTGCGGATCATTGGAGGAGTGAGGATGGAGCATGCGAAAACCGATGCGCTTACAAGGTATAGCTGGTACGATGAAAATGCCAAATTTAATATAGCCGACAGTCTTTTTACCCGTAAGGATCTGGAATGGCTGCCTTCCGTAACCGCTATTTATGCGATTTCGTCCAAACTGAATTTACGGGCGGCTTATACGGAAACGCTGGCGCGCCCGGATTTCCGCGAGCTTACCGATGCAACCTATTACAACGTAGAGGAACGGATAGAGGTTACCAACGTAAAACCGCTGGAAAAAACTGCTGTCAGAAACTATGATTTACGCCTGGAATGGTATCCTTTTCCCGGTGAAGTGGTGTCGTTTTCCGCTTTTTACAAGGATTTTGACAAACCGGTGGAAAAAATGGTAAAAGTAAAGTCCGACCAGCAAAGTTTTTTCTTGGAGACTGTGAATCTTGACCAGGCAATTTTACGTGGTTTGGAATTGAATTTCCGCAAATCATTCCGGTTTATTTCCCTGAAGTTAAAAGACGTATGGTTGAGCGGAAATGCGGCTGTTTTAGAAGGCAATATCGAAACCGGGAATTGGAAAGAAAAGCGCGAACGCCCTTTGCAGGGATTGGCTCCGTATAATATCAATGGCTCCTTAGCATACGAAGGAAGTGTTTGGGGGGCAGCCTTGAATTATACCCGTGTAGGACGAACGCTGGCATACGGGGGAGAGTTTGAAAAATACGACCAGTACGAGAATCCGCGTAATGTGTTGGACTTACAGCTTTCTGCCCGGCTCCTGAAACAGAAACTGGAAATTAAATTCAACATCAGCGATTTGCTGAATGAGGATATTATTGTGTACCGGAATCACAGTTTCCCGGGAACAGAGGTAGACGAAGACGGATCCTATTTCGTCGACCGTACTGCACAGGGTATGGATTACAACAAAGGTGATTATGTAATGAGCCGTATCAGTAAAGGAGTAAATATGTCCATATCGGCAAGTTATAAGTTTTGAAAAATTAAAATAAAATCAGATGAAACAAATAGAATCTAAAATAGTATACAGGATTGTTATTTTCTGCCTGGGGGTAATCATACTTATGTTCTCCTCCTGCCAAACGGATGAAGAGTATGTCGAATGGAATGACCGCATGACTCCGGTACGCCCTGCTTTTGTGTACATGGCCGACAATACGGCGCGTTACGCGGTGGAATATGCAGGTATCCAACTGGCGGACTCGCTACCCTATTGGTCTTCTCGAACCTCTTCTCTTACGTTCACTGCAGATCGCAGCTATTTACGACCTTCTCAATTAAACAGCCTGTTGCGTGTTTACCGGCTGGAAAAAGGAGAGCGCATTCTCGAATTGGAAGAAGAATTAAGCATCTCTCCTTTAGTTGTACCGAAAGCGGATACGTATGCAGCTATCGGGCTGATACAGTTAAGCGCCGGAGCTCCGGTACAAGTATTGACGATGAACGACAATCCGGCAGACAGCACCGTTGCCTCTATCCTTTTTTTCTATGCAGACGGGCAGCAGGCACTTGGAGCCGACTCCGTCAGGATATCCATTATGGCAGTAGATCAGTATTCCTTGCTGATAAAAGGCAATAGATTGGACAATGTGCCTGATTCGATGAAAACCGTAGTAAAAGAATTTACGTTGACTCCCGGAAAATTGAGCGATGGTATTCTGCTTAATGTCGATTATTATGCCGGAATTAACAGGGGACTTCCCGCCCGCTTTTTCTACCGGATAAGCGATGCCTCCAATGGAACAGTTATTCAGGATTATAAAGCCGGCAATAGCGCATCGTCAACAGCGGAGATTAAACTCAGCACCGTCAAGCGGAACAACATTCCCTATCCGGTTTATAAATCGTCCCTTATGCAGTGGGAATACCAGCCGGAAGAGATGATACCTTTCGCTTCGCCTGCGGTATTGATAAACGGAAATAAATGGATTGAATAAAGAATAAAAATATTGGCAATAAGGTAAATCCAAGTTGGGAATAGCCAACCCCACCAAGTAATATTATTGCCCGTAAACAACTAAAAACAGACAACCGGCTAAATAATGATTCAAATCGGAATTAAAACGGAGAGGGTTCTTACTCCCTTGGATGCCCGTTGCGCAGGTGACCGCTCTAAAAAGTAAGGAAAATATTACTATATTTTATTATAATTAAAAAATTAAAAAAATGAAATCATTTATTAAAAATTTTATTGGAACAATTTTATTTGCTTTTATCAGTGTAAGTCTGTTCTCCTGCTCGATGGAAGACGAAATGGCTCCTGCCAGTGTCAATAGTCGTGCAGATATTACAGTTTCAGGTGTGATTACAGGAACAAATAACTGGAGCGGTACTGTGTATTTGGACGGAAAAGTGTTTTTAGTTAATGGAACGTTGAATATTGCTGCCGGTACGCAAATTATCGGAAAGGCAAAAGCAACAGCGGCAGAGGCTTCTGCTTTGATTATTACCAAGACAGGGACGATCAACGCTGTAGGAACAGCATCCAACCCCATCGTATTTAAAGGCGAATCAAACACCAAAGGCTCATGGGGTGGTTTGGTTGTTTTAGGAACAGGTGCTATCAATCAGTCTACTCCTCAAACCATTGAAGGGATTACGCCCGAACAAGCTGCAGGTAACGACGTTACTTACGGTACACCTGCCAATTGCTCGAATGCAGATGAGCTCAATAATACAAGTTCCGGTACATTGAGATATGTTCGCGTGGAATTTGCCGGAGCTGCGATTGCTCCTGATAACGAACTGAATGCTTTTACTTTCGGTGGAGTGGGTAGAGGTACTACACTGGAATATCTTCAGGCATATTACGGTGCTGATGACGCATTTGAATTTTTCGGCGGAGCCGCTAATGCCAAGTACTTGATTTCAACAGCAACTGATGATGACGCCTTTGACTTCGATTTTGGTTATCAAGGTAAATTGCAGTTCCTGTTGTCTGTATTAGATGAAGATCAATCTTACTCCGGTAACGCTAACGGTATTGAGTGCGATAACAATGCTACAGGTGAAGAAGTTTGTCCATACACTCGTCCGGTTATCAGTAACCTGACTATTGTAGGTACAGAAGATGGTACTAATAACGGAAACGGAGGTACTGTATTATACGGAGCTCAATTCCGTCGTGCCAGTCAATTCGTATTGTGCAACAGTATAATATATGGTTACACAGAATGTATTAATTATAACGGAGCCGGATCTTATTGTCTGGCAAACAATGTAATAGGCTTGATACCTGGGGCTATTGCATATAATCCTGCTAATCCTACTCGTATAAACTCTTGGGAGGGTCCTGTAAATGACATAAAACTTAGAGATCCATTTAATTATAGAAGGTTCTTTAGCACCAGTAGACCTCTTGCGCCTATTGCTTCTCCGGCATTGAGCGGAGCTAACTTTAGCGACTGTTTGAATAATGATCCTTTCTTCACTCAAGTTTCTTATAAAGGGGCTTTAGGTGATGATAATCTGAGCTATTGGATTGCAGCTGTATGGGTAAACAAAACTTTCCCTCGATAAATTATTGGGTAGTGTCGCAAATCGAATGATTTGGATTAATCGGATACTTTATAATGAATATCTACAAATTTCTGTCATTCAATTTGTTACACTACCAATTATTTAACAAAGAGATACTGTCTTAAAAGTCTAAATCTCTTTTTTTGAGTCAGTGCTTTTTTACATTAACTATTTTAAAATAATAAAAATGAAAAACTATAATCCCGTTGTGCTTTTTTTGGCACTTTTTCTTACACAAGCAGTTTCTTTACAAGCTCAAGTCAATATAGTACAAAATAACAGCTTTGAAGCCGTTGATGAAGATGGAATTCCTACCGGATGGACATTAGGTTCTACTGATGAAGTTACTTATAGTGTAGTATCGGGCGGCTATGAAGGCAGTAAGGCTTTTCAGGCTGATGTAGCACCAGAAAGTACATCAAACAACTTTTCCCGGTTTATATACCAAGAGATTACCGGTATAGAAGTTGGTGCCGCTTATGATGTTTCATTCCAGTACAAGGTATTGCGTGAACCTGCTGCAACAAATGGAGGAATGTTTAGTAATATTGCAATTACAGATGCTACCGGTTTGATAACGCCAATAGACTGGGACGCTGCAGACTATCCGCTAATTTCTGTTTTAGATACTTGGGTACCTTACGTTAAGGAAGATGTGGTTATTCCGGCAGACGCAGTTTCATTAGTAGTTGAACTTAATTTCAATCGGGGCATCAATGTCTTGGTTGATGATATCCGGATAGTAAAAAAAGGCAACACGAGCACCCAAGATGTCAACGCCTCACTACCCGTGCGTAAAGAAGGCGGCGACCTGATAGTGACTGCCGGAGCCGGTAGCCCTATAGAGGTAGTAAACTTTGTTGGCGTCCTACAGCAAAGAGTCGTTTCCAATGGCGGCGAGACTACCATTTCAGGACTTCCAAAAGGGCAGATACTGATCGTTCGCAGCGGTAGTGCAGTAGCGAAAGTAATACTGTAATACAAATTAGGAATGAAAGAATTTAGGAATTTAGAAATTTAGGAATTTAGAAATTAATTCCTAAATTCTTTCATTCCTTTAACCTTGATTAAACAAGAACAATAATATATATGTCATACAAAAGAATTAATTTTTTTATATTTCCTATTCTGTTTCTATCGTCAATCTGTGTACTTAACGCATGTGAAGACGAGGAAGAGTTACCAGTCCCTGTCTCCTATACCACATTGGTGTATATGATAGCCGACAACAGCATTATGGACTCTGAGGTTGAATATACCATCAGCCAGCTAAAAGCCGGGGCAAAACGGAGCGGCGGAAGGGTAGCGGTCTATGTTGACAGGAAAGGAGAACCTCCGCGTCTGTTCGGTATTTCGCAAAAAGGAAAAGAACAACCAAAGAAAACTTATGAAGAAGTTAATTCCGCTGATGCATCTGTTCTCGCAGATGTCATACAAGATACCAAAACCTTATTTCCGGCAGAAAAGTTTGGGCTGGTACTGTGGTCGCACGGTACGGGCTGGCTGCCTTATGGATACTCTAATACTCAAAAACGGACTTTACGGAAAAGTACGGTTTTTCCTAAAGTCCGCTATATCGGTCCTGACCAAGATGACGGTACAAACACATCACCCAAGGTAATTGAGATCGTAGATTTAGCCTCTAATCTTCCGGACAATACGGCAGAATACATCTGGTTTGATGCCTGCCTGATGGGGAATATTGAGACCTTATACGAATTACGAAATAAATGCAGGTATTTTGTAGTTTCTCCTACCGAAGTATTAGCCGAATCCAACTATGGCGCATCTGGAATTCCTTATTCAAAGATATTACCTTACATGTCCGGAGGCAAAGAAGCATTAACAAATGCCTGCAGATACTATATCGAACATTACCGGAACATGAGGCATTCTATTTTGCAGTCGGCAAGCATTGCTTTGATAGATGCCTGTGAGTTAGACCGGTTGTACGATGCCGGTAAGGCTGTGTTACAGGGAAAACTTCATTCGCTGGAAAGAATGGGAGTGGCTAATATGCAAGCATACCATACGCCTGATGTGCCGAATGTTTTTTTCGATATGAGAGAGGTAATCAAAAAAGTCGGGGAGTCGTCTGCCGCATGCCAAACATTTGAAGAACAACTGGCAAAAACCGTTCTTTACAAGAATGCCACAGATAAAATGATGGATGAATTGCCAATTAACCCGTCGCAATACAGCGGTTTAAGCATGTATGTCCCTTTGCGTAAATGGAAAGATACAAACGAATACCATTATTATTTTGGAAACCTGAAATGGCCGGAGATATATGATTATACTCAAACAGAATAATTTAGCGCATAAAAAGAATACGTCAATTCCAATAACTTTTTGCTTATCTTAAAACAAAGCCTTATTTTTGCACCTGACGGGACTTTATACTGTCCTAAATTTTTTCAAGGCAACCGCACGAAATTTAGGTAAAATGAAATATATTGAAAATCAAGCAATAAAAAATTGATAAATTTCTCAAAACACTTAAAAATGACATTAAAATATTTTATGCTATTTTTTATATATTTAGTTTTTAAGCAATTACAAAACAGGAAAAAATTTCGTGCGGTTGCCCTGAAATTTTTTCAGGTCGAAAATGAAAAACATAAGATATGATCAAAATGAAAAGGATAACCATTTTATTATCCGTATTGTTCTACGCAGGCATAGCAGCATACGGGCAAAAGGTTCAAGAAGTTGTAGTGCTAAACCCTAATGTTGGCCAAGGCTCAATTTCAGATAGCGACAAACTGTTTATTTTTGCAAATATAAAGAACGCATTTTCCAAAATAACCGGATACAGGGCATTTAACGGTCAAAGCCAGGCTATAAATGATGCCGAAATGGAATTTCAACAGAATGGGAACCTGTCCGGCGAGCAAGTTAAAAAAATTGAAGACCAGGTAGGAGCGGCTTATATTTGTCTCGTCACACTTTCGATAGAAAACAACAAGCTCATTGTCGGCAGCGAATTTATAGATGTAGATTCCGGAGAAAAAATTTCTGATGCACTCCTGTTTTCCCGGGGAGATAAAAATGGTGTGATGAAACAATGTCAGTCATTTGCTCGTAATTTATTGAGAGATATTCAGTTGGCAAAGACACTGCCAAGCAAAAGTCCCGACAATCAAAAAAGCGATGATATAGCCGGTAATCAGCCTGCTTCTAATAGTAAAGCGGCATCTAATCTATCAGAACCAGGCGTAGAAATCAACGGCGTGCGTTGGGCTACCCGGAATGTGGTAGCTCCTGGAAAATTTGCCGGTAAGCCTGAAGATGCGGGAATGTTTTACCAATGGAACCGGTCTAAAGGATGGGAAGCCGCCGGTGCGATAACCGGTTGGAACAACAGTCAGTCGCCGGGAACCGCTTGGTCAACAACCAACCGTGTTTGTCCTGCCGGCTATCGCTTGCCTACTGATGCTGAAGTAAAAAGCCTAACAGCCGGCGGTGGTGAATGGACAACTCAGAATGGTGTTAAAGGTCGCGTATTCGGTAGTGGCAGCAATACTATCTTTATGCCGGCCACAGGTTACCGCTACTATAAAACCGGTACGCTCAACGATGCCGGTGAGGGCGGGTACTATTGGACCGGCACACAAGATGTCAGTGAATATGCCTACCACCTCTACTTTGGAAGCGGCAGTTCATATAGAGGTAATGACTATCGTAGCTACGGGTTTGCTGTTCGCTGTGTGGCGGAGTAATAGTATTTGTCTTGTTTTTTCCTCCTCAGGTTGCGCTTTGTTACCTGTGGTTATGAAAATATAGTACGCTTATCAGCAATATTACCCCCAATGCTAAAGTCGATGAATTTTATAAACACAACGACAAAGGTCATAAAAATTTATAATAATTATTTCCCACAAAGACACAAAGAACACAAAGTTTTTTTATGACCTTTGTGTTCTTTGTGTCTTTGTGGGAAAATATGGCTGATAAGCATAAATCGGGGTAATTATAACCGATTGACAAAGTCAAATTATATGTCGGAAATAAGATATAGAAACAATTGATTTTCCAATAGATTGCCTCAAAACGACATCAAAAGCAGAATTTTATTATCAAAAAATAAAAACTCATATTTTTTACTCTTACTGAATTTCCCTAATTAATTCAGAAACCTTAAACACTCAATCAGCGAATCGTGCCAATAAGGAGGTTGCACGCCGGCCAATTTTATTTTCTTTTTGCTCAACACGCTGTATGCCGGACGTTTAGCAGGAGTAGGGTACTCGCAGCTTTCTATGGCATTCAGTTTTATTTCAATGGAAGAAAGGTCAAATATTGCTTTGGCAAAATCATACCAGCTGATAACTCCTTCATTGGAATAGTGGTACAAGTTATATCCCGAAAACCCTCTTTGCAGTAAATCCAATATCGCAACAGCCAAATCGGGGGCGTATGTCGGTGTTCCGGTTTGATCATAGACTACGCTCAACTCTTTACGCTCTTTGCCCAGGCGCAGCATTGTTTTTACGAAGTTTGCACCAAATTCACTGTATAGCCATGCTGTCCGGATTACTAAGGCATCGCATCCGCTCTCTTTTACGGCTATCTCGCCTTCTAATTTAGTCTTTCCATATACGCCGGTTGGGCCGGTTGCATCAGTCTCTTTTAATGGCTGGTTGCCATTTCCGTTGAATACATAGTCGGTCGAAACATGAATTAGTTTAATACCGGCTTTTTTAGCTACAGTTGCCAAGTTGCGCGGACCATCTATGTTTATTTTTTGTGCCGGTTCAATATCCGTTTCCGCTTTATCAACTGCGGTATAAGCGGCACAATTGATAATTGCGTAAATATCGTTTTTCTGAACCAGCTCTTCCAAAAGAGCGATATTGGTAATATCTACTTCGGGAACGTCTGTAAAAATAAAATTAGCCAACGGATATCTTATAGCTATCTTACGAATGGAATTACCTAATTGTCCGTTAGCTCCGGTTACTAATATATTGGGCATTTTTAAATTGAATTAAGTTCCGGTAATTTTTCGTCTTTTTCCGATAAAAGAATATCTGAAGCCGGTATCAGCCATTCAATTCCGATTTGAGGATCGTTATAGATAACTCCACCTTCTGCTTGCGGTGCGTAGATATTATCCACTTTGTAGGTAAAAACAGCTTCCGGGCTAAGCACCAAAAATCCGTGAGCAAATCCTCTCGGAATAAAAAATTGAGTCTTATTTTCTTCGCTCAACAAAACGGAAACGTATTTTCCAAACGTAGGCGAATCCTTCCGGATATCTACCGCTACGTCTAATACCGCTCCTTTTATAACGCGTACTAATTTTGCCTGTGCAAATTCCCCTTTTTGGAAATGCAGGCCGCGAAGTACGCCGTAAGATGATTTGGATTCGTTATCTTGGATAAAATTGACTTTTCCAATGTGCTGTTCAAATTCTTCTTTTTTGAATGCTTCCATAAAATAACCTCTGCTGTCGCTAAAGACAACCGGCTCAATTACCCACACGCCCGGTATAGCTTGTTCCGTATATTTCATTTTTGTTTATTTACTATATTTTATTCGTCCAACAAGGATAAAATGTATTGTCCATATTGAGTCGCTTTCAAGTTTGTACCCAATTTTTGCAACTGCTCATCATTAATCCACTTATTGCGCCACGCAATCTCTTCGATGCAGGCAATGTAAAAACCTTGTCTTTTTTGTATTGTTTCCACAAAATTTCCTGCTTCCAGTAACGAATCGCAATTGCCTGTATCCAACCAGGCAAACCCTCTCCCGAAAAGTTCAACGCGAAGTGAATTTTCTTCTAAATATATTTTATTTAAGTCGGTAATCTCGTATTCGCCGCGAGCCGAAGGTTTCAAATCCCTTGCTTTTTGCGTAACTGTTTTATCGTAGAAATAGAGACCGGGAACGGCATAGTTGGATTTTGGTTTTTCCGGTTTTTCTTCTAATGAAATAACATTTTTATTTTCATCAAACTCTACTACGCCATAAGCTTTGGGGTCTTTCACGTAATAACCGAAAATAGTTGCCCCTTGCTTAGTTGCTACCGCTCTTTTCAGCATTTCGGAAAAATTTTGTCCATGAAACAGGTTGTCGCCTAAAATCAAGCAACCCGGTTCGCCTGCCAAAAATCCGGCACCCAATACAAATGCTTGTGCCAGTCCGTTCGGGTTGTCCTGCACGACATACGAAAACGTCATTCCTAATTCTTCGCCGTTACCAAGCAGCTGTTCAAACATAGGTAAATCGCGCGGCGTAGAGATAATCAAAACTTCACGTATTCCTGCCAGCATCAATGTAGACAAAGGATAGTAAATCATTGGCTTGTCATATACCGGCATTATTTGCTTGGATATTGCTTTTGATAATGGAAACAACCGGGTGGCACTTCCACCCGCAAGAATAATTCCTTTCATGTATGATTTAATTTTGAAACCTGTAAATAATTAACGGAATGCAATTTTTGATTCCATTTACGTATTTGCGCTTTTTATTTTTTTCCTAACAGGACTGTATCTATTGCTCTCTTTATTTCATCTTTCGGAAGAGCACCTCGATTAGCTTGCGGTTGACCTTCCGTTGGGATGAAAACTAACAGAGGAATACTGCTTGCCCCAAACGCGGCTGCTAAATCTCTTTCTTTATCTACATTGATTTTGTAAATGTAAACTTGTCCTTTATATTCTCCGGCTAATTGATCTAAATACGGAGAAATCATGCGGCAAGGTCCGCACCAGCTGGCATAAAAATCCAATATACAAGGCTTGTCTCCGAGATATTTCCATTCAGTACTTTTCTCAAAGTTAAATACTTTTTTTAAAAATTCCTCTTTGGTAAGGTGAATGACTTTGCTTTCCACGTTTTCCTTTGGCGCAGATGTCTTTGTTTGAGCAAAAATATTGGTAGAAAAAGAACTTACAAGCACTATTAGAGCAGCAAAAAGAAAACTATTTTTCAATATTATTTTCATAAAAATTCATTTTTTAATTTGCCAAAGTTAATAGATAAAAATGAATATTCAATGCGTATTATGGTTTATTAAGCCAAAATCTTTTCAAATTTGGTTAAAATACATAATAAACAAATTATTTTTTATCTTTGCGCTTTAATTTATTATATACAATAGAAAAATGATAAAAGAAAATTGGTTTTCAACCTTGCCCTATAAAGTGGCGGATATATCTTTAGCTGATTTCGGCAGAAAGGAGATTGAACTGGCAGAACAGGAAATGCCTGGCTTAATGGCTCTTCGCGAAAAATACGGAAAACAGCAACCACTAAAAGGCGCGAGAATTTCCGGCTCGTTGCACATGACGATTCAAACAGCCGTTTTGATAGAGACGTTGGTAGCCTTGGGCGCAGAGGTGCGTTGGGCAAGTTGTAATATCTATTCAACGCAAGACCATGCTGCTGCGGCGATTGCAGCTGCCGGTGTTCCGGTTTTTGCATGGAAAGGGGAGACGCTGGAAGAATACTGGTGGTGTACCTTGCAAGCATTGGTTTTTGAAGGAAATAAGGGTCCGAACCTGATTGTAGATGATGGTGGAGATGCTACATTGATGATCCATTTAGGAGTGGATGCCGAAAAAAATGCTTCGGTACTGGATAAGCCGGTACATACGGAAGACGAAATATGCCTGTATAATACATTGAAAGAGGTATTAAAATCGGATAATTCATTTTGGACAAGGATGATTCCCGGACTCAAAGGTGTTTCGGAAGAGACAACAACAGGAGTGCATCGCTTGTATCAAATGAAAAGTGAAGGAAAATTGTTGTTCCCGGCGTTTAACGTGAATGATTCGGTAACAAAATCCAAATTTGATAATTTGTATGGTTGCCGCGAATCTTTGGCCGATGGAATCAAGCGCGCCACCGATATTATGATTGCCGGCAAAGTGGTGGTAGTTTGCGGTTATGGCGATGTGGGTAAAGGTTGCGCGCACTCTATGCGGTCGTATGGGGCGCGGGTACTGGTAACGGAGATTGACCCGATTTGTGCATTGCAGGCAGCCATGGAAGGTTTTGAAGTAACCACCCTCGAGGATGCGCTTCCGGAAGGAAATATTTATGTAACCACCACCGGAAACGTAGATGTTATCCGTATCGACCACATGGCAAAAATGAAAAATGATGCAATTGTTTGTAACATCGGACATTTTGATAATGAAATTCAAGTGGATAAGCTGAAAAATTATCCGGGCATCAAGCACCGTAACATCAAACCGCAGGTGGATCAATATTTCTTCCCTGAAGGACATTCTATCCTTTTATTGGCTGACGGTCGTTTGGTAAATCTGGGTTGTGCTACAGGACATCCGTCTTTTGTGATGAGTAATTCATTTACTAATCAGACATTGGCTCAAATAGAATTAAATTCAAGAAAATACGAGATAGATGTTTACTGCTTACCGAAGAAGTTGGACGAAGAAGTTGCCCGTCTGCATTTGGAAAAAATAGGCGTGAAGCTGACGAAATTGACACCCGAACAGGCTGCATATATTGGTGTTGCCGTAGACGGACCGTATAAGGCTGACTTGTACCGGTATTGATTAAAAGGTATAAAAAATTAAACCGCAATGGGCACAAAATGTCATTGTGTTCATTGCGGTTAATGAAAATGTTGCGCAATTTCTTGTTTTATATTACTTTTTTTAGTAGTTTTGTAGAACTATAAACTAAAAATTAATCGGATGAGAAAAATTACGCTCTTTATGTTTCTGTTCGTTGGTGCTTTAACTTTTCCGGTTTCAGCGCAATTGACAGGCAGTCCGGTTCAAACTAATTTGGAATCGGAGAATAAAAGTAATGCTGAAATTTCTATCAGCGTATTTAATAACCGGCTGTATGTGTTCAATGCTCCCGAAAATTCCTATTTGGAAATAAGGAATATGTTGGGCGAAAAGGTATACGAAACAGCTGTAAACAACACGGATAAAGAAGAATTTTATTTGAATCTGAAAAAAGGATTCTACATCGTCAAGTTAGGAAATACCTTGCAACGTATTATTATTAAGTAAAAAAGCTCCTTCGGGAGTTTTTTTATTTGGTGATGTTAAAAATATACGGCATTATTTTTATGAAAAAGACAAAAGACAAAAGACAAAAGAACAAAGATTAAAGACAAAAGACATCTTCGTTGTTGATTTATATACTCAGAATCTTTTTTCCCTCGTCTTTAATCTTTAATCTTTGTTCTTTAATCTTTGTTCTTTTGTCTTTTATCTTCAACTTTCCAATCAAATAATTTCCCCGCTGCCGAAGCAAAGGCGAGCACCGGCGTCATATATCACGCCAAACTGTCCGCTTGCAATACCCTGCTGTTTTTTACCGGCTGCGATGCGGTATATATCGCCTGTTTTCATCAGTTTTCCGGCAGTAAATTCGGGCGTATGCCTTATTTTGAATGTAATGTCTTTTTCGCCCTCAAAGTCTCCCCAGGGGTTTTCCGTGATAAAGTTGAAAGCCTTTAGATTGATAATGTTCCCATATTGTGTTTTGGCGGCATATTCGTTGGAAACATAAATAATGTTTTGCTCCGTATCTTTCTTTACCACAAACCAGGGACCGCCGCTCAATCCCAGCCCTTTGCGCTGACCGGTAGTGTGAAACCAGAATCCGTTGTGTCTGCCTAATTTTTTACCCGTTTCCAGTTCAATAATGTCGCCTTCTTTGCGTCCGAGGTGGCGTTCGATGAATGCGTTGTAGTTTACCTTTCCCAAAAAGCAGATACCTTGGCTGTCCTTGCGCATAGCGGTTATCAAGCCGGATTTTTGGGCTATCCTGCGCACTTCGCTTTTCATCAGATGCCCAATGGGGAACATCAGCTTGGAGACTTGCAGGTAATTTATCTGTGCCAGAAAGTCGGTTTGGTCTTTTACCGGGTCCTTGGCGGTGGAGAGATATATTTTCCCGTTCACTTCCGTTGTTACGGCATAATGTCCGGTAGCCGTTTTATCAAAATATTTCCCCCGGATTTGCTCAAAATACCCGAATTTCACGTATTTATTGCACATCATATCGGGATTCGGCGTTCGTCCTATACGCACGCTCTCAATCATATAGGCTACCACACTGTCCCAATACTCCCTGTTCAGGTCGAGTATCTCAATCTTACAGCCGTACTTTTTGGCAATTATCCTGCAAATCTCAATATCGTCCTGCCACGAACAGTCGTCCTCGCCGTTACTTATTTTCAGGTAAAAAAGGTGCGGATTGTATCCCTGCTCTTTCAACAGGTGAACAGCTACGGAGCTGTCTACGCCTCCGGATATTAGTGTTGCGATATTCATTAGTCAATCTTATAATGTTCCGGCAAAATTAGGACTAAAAGAATTTCGCGGGAATACCGCGTTTGCGGTATATTTGCGGCAATCACTATTATTTTCCCGGTTTATATCTTGGTTTTGGATCTGTTACTGTTAGTTGGGATTTGGCCAAAACGGGCAGCGCATCCTTAACCGGCAACGGAGTAACGATAATTGTATTTTCCCGGTTTGCTTGTAATTCGCCTATTTTCCTGTTTAATTCTTCTATTTTATTGTCTTTCTCTTTGATAATGCCAAGTAATAATTCTATCGTTGAGTTGCTGTTCAGCTCATTTTTTTCATCCGGCTTCACCATCTTTCCGGTTCCGGTAATAAGCCATTCTAAGTTTAATTTAGGGTATTTGTCTAATATTATTTCTATTTTTTCTGTTCCAATACCTTTTGAAATACTGTTTACATATCCGTTTGCCACATTTATTTGTTTCTCAAATTCGGAAATTGTTGTTTTTTCCGATTTTATAAATTCTTTTATTCTTTCTTTTACAGACATATACAATAATATTTTAGTTAAAATTAGACTAAAACTCTATTTTAATAGTTTATATTAGATATATTCTCTATATATTTGCGGTATGTTTAAAACATAACACGTCTCAAAGTTAATTAATAATATGTAAAAAACAGATGGAAAAGGAAGTAAAAAAAAATGGAGAATTACCGGTTTTTCTTCCGCATGGCTGGAAAAAAGCCGTGGCGGAAAGAATAGGCGTACATCCCTTGTCGATGAGCCGCATTCTAAAAAACGAAAAGTTGCCCAACTATAAAAAAGCGCTGAAAGTAGCGCAGGAATTATATGGGGATAAAAATTAACCGGTAAAAAAAAAAGACATGGAAAAAGAGAAAATGAAAAAACTGATTGAGCAATATTACGGCGTAGATTGCAAGATGTTGAATTGTACTACGGGATTCAACGATGAAAAAATTATCAGCCGCTTTGAAAGCGGCTATAGTGTTACAACTGATTTAAAAAGCGGAAAAACAGGCGTATTTGATCAAAACGATGTCCTGAAAACGGTATTTGAAAACCTCACGCCCGGCGAGTATTGTAAGCTGCTTTACGATGTCCGGAATTTAAAAACAGTTTAATTTGGAAAAAAGGAGCAAATGAATATCAATAAGCAAAAACATGGCATACAACAGGGAAAATTTATTAAAGCGGATAATCAAAATCCAGGAACGCGTACTTGAAAATAAAAAGAAGGGGATTTCGCAAAAATGGACGTATGAAAACAATATTTCGGATATTGTTGCCGATTTGTCCTACTCCACGTTTAACAGTTACCTTTCAATCCCCGCTAAAAAGCAGCTCAAGGAATTGCAACAAAAAACAGGAACAGCAACGGAAAATTGACAGAGGGCAAATGAGTTTAAATGTTTATCTGCATATTGCCTCTGACGGGAAATCGTAAACACAACTTCGTGTTCTTTGTGTTTATAAAATTCATTAGACCTTTTCGAAAAATCAGAAAATTTCTTTGCGGCTTTGCGAACTTTGCGTTAAAATAAATGAATGTGCTTGCGCTTTTTGGGTTAAACGCAAAGACGCAAAGTTTGCGAAGACGCAAAGTTTTTTAGCATTAATTGTTTTCCGAAGAATTCTATTGTCTTTTATATTGGGGGAATATTGCTGGTAAGCGTTTGAGTTTATTTTAGAGGATGTTTGAGTTATTTATTAAGGCTGAACCAACGGTAAGCGGAGCTAAAGCCTTGTATATACCAGCGCATGGCAACGCCCAATGTAGTCAAGTTAAGAGATAAATATCTCTGAATCAACGAGTCCCGCAGGGTAGGCTGTGCAAAATTTGATTAAAAAATGCGCTTAAACTATAATGATTTTTACTGATTTTATGATGTAAAAAAACTCATCCTAATGAATCGGATACTATTTGATAAGCCTCTTGAAAGCATCAGAATGCTCGTTACCTTGATATATTCCTTACCTCTTACGTTACGTTGATAACGACGTAAAGTTTCTAAGTCGGATGTAGGCAAATCGTATTTCATCTTGCAAAGGTCTGATTTTATTTCATATTTCGCAAATTAATTACTTTTGAGTATAAATGCAATGGAAAAAACCGCCAACGAAATAAAAAAGGTACTTCCGAAAGTTTATTCCAAAGACTTGATAGAGATATTATTTCGTTTGCCATACACTAAACGCCAACATTTGATTGACGAAAATATTGGCAATCTTAAAACAGCCGGAAACTACTTAATAGCATTGGAAGAAAATGGTTTTTTGAAATCAGTAAGAGTGGGCAAAGAGAAATTATATCTCAATCAGCTATTATTGGATATTTTAGATAGTAATTCATAACCCTTCAAATGTAAAATTTACCCTCGTTTTAACAACGAGGGCAAATATTTACTCTCGTTTTAACAACGAGGGCAAATATTTACTCTCGTTTCGTTTTTTAACGCCCCAAAAACGGTTTAAAAATCATTTTTTCTTAGCGGTAAAGCTGCGAATATTTTTTTGCCCCCTTTTTTCTGCCGCTTGGCGGCATTTTTTTCTTTCTTTTTTTCTTTAGAGTCAATTAAGTGATAAAATGAGTTTTTTTACATCATAAAATCAGTAAAAATCATTATAGTTTAAGCGCATTTTTTAATCAAATTTTGCACAGCCTACCCTGCTGGACGTGTTGATTCAGAGATATTTATCTCTTAACTTGACTACACTGGGCGTTGCCCTGCACTGGTATATTCCTCCCTTTAGCTTCGCTGACCGTTGGTTCAGGGCTAACTGTTGAATAACTCAAATAGATTCTTAAAATGAGAAGGCTGTCGTAAAAGATGTTTATCCGCGAATTAACACGAAAGTTATTCAACAGTTAATCCTTCATTCTTGCAAGGCTGACTGTTGAATAACTTTCGCGTTAATTCGTGTAATTCGTGGACTTTTGAGATACTATTTTCTCTTCTTTAAGTCGTTATGGTCAAATCAGGCGTAACGGGTACATACTCCCGCATCGCAGAAAAATCATGCAGGCTGCACGCAAATTCTTCCACATTGTCCACATACAGGTCGTGGTTGTGGTTTGTGATGCTTCGAATACGTGTCCAGTTGTTCATATAATCCGTTCCGAAATCCTTCAGATCAGCCATCAGCCGGTCCGAAATGTCCAGAAACGCCAGTGCCGGCTCTTCCTCCGGCGAACCGTCGAAAGTTTCCCCCTGCCACTCTGTAACTACGTGCAAGCGCACCGTTGTGTCGCAATTCTGCCTGTGGTCGGCGTGCGTTTTCCACACCATCGGCGTGAACTCTATAAATACTGCCGGACAGGCAAAAGGCGTTTCCTGTTCAAACGCCACCTGCTCGTTCCATAAATCGAAATGCCGGAATACTTGTTCGTCATTCCCGTCTTTCACCGCTTTCAAGCGGTTTTTAATGTCTAAATAAAATTGTTTGCGCATTTTTATATCTTTTGGTTAATATTGTACAGCTACGATTCAATCGTTTCTGCGTAAACAAAAGTCCCTATTTTATTCCTTTCGCAAAAGCATTATTCCAACCCTTGGAATAGCCGTTCCAACCCTTGGTAAATCGCTTGCACAGTTGTTTTTTCGCATTTACATTTGCCTCAGAATCAGAAACGGCAGTGATGATTACAAACACAATTAAATGATATTTTTAAATTAAAAAACAAGTAAAATGGCATTAAATGACATTACCTTTCAGAAACAAAACGGCGGACTGGGTCGCACAGCTCCCAACGCCGATCCGGTAAGCGGATTGCTTATGGCATTGAACGAAGATGTTGCTCCCTTACTGGGACAGTTTGACGAAACAGGCGAAGATGAAAAAATCGCTGTTGCCCGCATGAAATATTTCGAGCAGCTTGCAGATCAATTCGGAATTGAAGAAACAGATCTCGAAGATCTTGAGAAACTTGAAAATCCGGAAATCTCCGGAGACGAACCGGCAGAAACCGAAGAAGAGGAAGCGGCAAGATTGAGCGACATCGCGCTGAGAAAACAAAAAAATGCAATTGTCTACCACGTACGCGAATTCTTCCGCATGTCGCCTGCCGGAACCCTCTACCTGGCTGTCAAAGCGGGAGAAACCGGCAAAATCAGCGATGAGGACATCAAAGCATTACAGTACTACGCCGGCGGCGAAATCCGTCAGGTTGGCGTATTTACAGCGGCGATTACAGACAATGATGTAGCCGGTTACCAGGTTGCCTGCAACCAGTTATTCAACGAGCACCAGCCGTTGAGCATAATTGCAACGCATGCCAAAGGGGATCACATCAAAGTGGATGAATTTTATGACGAAACGGCGAACAGGGTACTGAAAGACCGCTCAAACGTCTCTATCCTTATCGGCCGCGACCTCGATCCGGACCTGGACAGCATGCAGGGCGACTGGGCGCAGTATGGCTGTATCGGCACCGTGCTCGGCGCACTTTCTGCCGCCATGGTACACGAAAGCATCGCCTGGGTGCAAAAATTCCCGCTCGGATTGAAAGTGCCCGGATTCATCACCGGCGAACCGGTCAAAAAGGTAACTGTCGCCACGCTCGACCAGATTAACGATCTGCGCTACCTGTTTGTGCGCACCCACATCGGCAATGCCGGCAACTACCTGAACGACAGCCACACGCTGGATGTAGGAACATCCGACTACGCCAACATCGAGAATGTGCGTACCATGGACAAAGCCATCCGCGGCATCCGAGCCAACCTGCTTCCATACCTGAATGCACCGCTTTATGTAGATGCACAAACAGGAAATTTACGCTCCGATATGGTAGCATACCTCGAAACAATTGCCGGTAGCGCTCTTGAAGATATGGAAAGAGCGGGCGAGCTGTCGGGCTACAGAGTTGTAATTGACCCGGAACAAAATGTACTGGCGACCTCCGAACTCGAAATTCAGATTAAAAACGTACCGGTAGGCGTCATGCGTAAAGTAAAAGTAAAAATCGGTTATACAACAAAACTGTAAAAAGAATTAAAAACAAAGAATAAAGAGCAAAGACGTCTTTACTCTTTTAGCGAAGCGTTTTTTACTCTTTGTTCTGAAAAATAATTAACAATTAACAATTAAAAAATAAAGAATTATGGCAGCAAGAATTGTACCGGAAGTAAACGGTAGAGCATTAGGTTGGGCAGATGTAGTAGTAAACATCGGCGGAGTAGCAGTGAACGGCATCACAGGAATCTCATATTCGGATACGGAAACGATGACGAATGTTTATGGCATAGGACAGTATCCGGTAGCGCGTTCTTATGGAAACATTGTGGCAAGTGCAAGTATTACGCTTTATCTTGATGAAGTCGAGGCAATTATCAAGTCGAGTCCAACGGGACGCTTACAGGATATTCTTCCTTTCGATATTATCGTGCAATTTGTAAGAGATGGAAAAGCAGAAGTAACGCACCGCATACGCAAAGCCCAATTTAAAGAAAATAAAATAGAATTAAAACCAACCATAGATGGTGAACCGAAGAATGCAACTTTCGAGTTGATTGTTTCACACATAGAATGGAAATAAGCCATGACAACTCAAGAAATTCAAGACGCGATTAAGGCTCGTTTCGGAGCGCAGCTCGAAGAGTGGAAAAAACTTCATGGAGCAATCAAAGGCTATGGGTCGGACGGAAAAATTGCCGTATTCCGGGTGGCAGACATCAATACGATTGATACCTGCCGCATGATGAGCAGAGGATCTACGCTGAAATTCAGCCTTAATTTAGTTGAAAACTGCTGGCTGGGCGGTGATGAGGAGCTGATCAAAGAAGACAGGTACAGGCTCGACATTGCCGACTGGGGCAACGAGCTGATAGAAGTTGTTGCAGGCGAAATGGTGGAGTTGTAAGCCTTAGCAAAATACAAAAGCCCGACATAACGCCCTCCAGGTACGAACAGGAATGGCATGTTTTGGCTAAGGCAATGAGTTATCAGCGGCGACTGATGCAGGCTTACGTGCGGTACTATTTGAACTACACGCCCGAAGTGCTCGAGAAAATGACTCTCAGGCAGTTAGCCGAAGCATTCAATGACATCCTGTTTGTAAGAGGTCGGGAAAAAGATGTCACGGTCAAAGCGTAGCGGCAAGTCCGATTAATTTGATTAACAATGAATAAATATGGCAAGTAACAACAATGTTTCTTCTCAAATTCCGGTACTGTCGAGGTTAGACAGGCTGGAAAAAATAGCCGGCAGGTCCGGCGGAGCAGTGCAGGAATCAGGATTATGGCAGAAAACCATCCAAAAAACGGCAACGTCTTTCCTGGATAAACTGGCAGCATCTGCCGAAAGCATGGAGCAATTGTCGCGCATCTGTAAAGATGCCGGCAAGCCTGCCCCGCCGGTAAATCCGGGCAATGTAATGCCCGGAACCGCTGCCGGCAGCACAACCCGCAGTCGCATGCGGGAATATTCCAGCCTTGCAGGGAAAGTGCTTTTTCAATTTCCGGAGATATTGCCCGGCGGAAATAAACAGCGGGCAACCGGGTATGTCCCGGCTCCGGACTTGAAAAAAAACGGCAGCTTGACTGCCGCAAGCGTCGAGCCGGTCGAACAGGCAGCGGCTATGTATGGCAAATCTGCAACCAGGCTAAAAAGCGAAAGCGTAAATCTGTTTCGCAGCTGGCTGATTAATCCGGAAAATGAGACAACCGGGAGAGCTGTTTTTAAAAACGGCATCGAAAAGATGATTGACTTATCGCCAAAAATAGCCAAAAACAGCAGTTATTTGAACCTGATAGCAGACCGGATTGACACTACTAAAAGCAAAATTACCGGTTTTCAGGGAAAAAGGATACAGAGGCTGCAACAGTTGGCGGAAGTCCCGGCTGAGAAAAAGATAACCAACAATCAGATGCTGACAGAACAGCTCCAGCCGGAAAATCAGATGGAGGTCTATGGCGGAAAAATACAGGAAAAAAACTCCGCTCAACAGTTGTATAATGGGTTTACGAATACGAACGTTGATGATATGTTAGAATACCAAAGCGGCAAAACAGCGGCAGGCAATTCGTTTGCACAAATGCTTACGGCAATGGAAAATGCCGCCGAAAGCATCTCTACAAGCGGCAGGCAGGTAAAGAATTACAACATCACCATCAACGACGGACTCATCCGGCAGGTAGACAACCATTTTAGCAGTACGAACGAAAGCCCTGAAAGCGCAAGCGACTTTATGGAAAAGCTCTCAAGCGCCTTGCAGCTGATTTTAAACGATGTAAACTACGCAACTGTATAATTACTAATTAACAATTGAATAAAAATGAGTTCTTTGATAAACATACACATACCCAAACATGCGGCAAAAGAATTGGAATACAATGCGCTAAAATCTGCTAAAAAAGTCGGTGAAGTAAATGCTATTCGTACAAAAATTTACGATGGTCTCATATCGCCCGCTTTGGATATGCTTGATTCTTTTACCGACCAGTTGCGTGCCGATAGCGGACTAAACGAAAACAATGTCGTATTATGTACCAATAGAGGTGTTCTGATTGAGTTTATTGATGCAAAAATTGATGTAACGAAAAAGAATATGGACTTTGTAGCAACAACTGTTGTAAATCGTGCCGGAAAAGTGAAGGAACGCATACAGGCAGACGATTATACAGTCGTAATTAAAGGCACCCTGATAGGAGAGCGCGGTAGATTTCCGTATCAGAAATTAGTCCTGCTCAATCAGATTTTGAACGAGGCAAGAAACATCAATGCGGCAAGCGTATACCTGTATGCTTTTGGTATTACCAAACTGGCTTTCCAAAAGGCGGATTTCAAGCAAAATAATGCTTTGACTTTTTTAAATACGATGCCGTTTGAGTTGACATTTGTAAGCGACAGGGACTATAGTTTTTTGCTTAGCGATTACTGACCCGGAAAGCTTGATACAAACTGAATGGTTAAGTCGGGAAAAGACTCTACATATTGAATCGTGAAATCGGGAAAAGGGTCTTCAACAAACTGCCATTCTCCACAAGAGCCGGGAAAAGAAGAAACATTTTGGACTCTCAGATCTGGAAATGATTCAACCACTTTTACTGTGAAATCTGGAAATGAAGATACCACTTTCACTCGACCATACAGCGGTATGGTTTTGCCACCCACTTGAATGGTGCATGAGGATTGCGGGGATGAAGCGGAGGAACGTTCTAAATCGGCAATGGAGGAGGGAAACGATCCATATTTACTAGACTCTGCATACCACTCGGTTTTCACAATGGGATTGCCTTTGCGGTCTATATTTACGATTTTCACCCAGTCTTCGACAAAATTATAAATACCCGGTTCCAAATCGGATGGATAAGCAAATTCCGCAGAGCAAGAGATGAGCATACGGACACCATCGGGCAATCGCACATAACGCCATTGATTAGAGGATGGTCCGTAGCAACACATAGATGCACAATAAATGTGGCTCACTCTGCCGTCAGCAAGTATAGTGTCACGTATAACATTTAAATTACCCCAGGCTCTCGAACGCAGACGACCATCTTTGGTTTTGGAAATGGGGTCATACTCTGGTGTAAACGTGCGTTGAGCAAACATTGCAAGCGGAATAATAAAAAAGAATATAAAAACTATTTTTTTCATGATAAGTATGTTGTCAAAATTAGTTTATATTATTTAGTATCTTTGCCGTCATGGGACGAGTCAATACACCGCAATTAAGCACATCCGATCGGAAGTCAC
>QMCD01000745.1_pt1 | contig 36232 bp, 38 predicted proteins | sample 1821841 | NCBI WGS metagenome assembly QMCD01 (sample SAMN01991225, study PRJNA193472) | Termite gut metagenome, whole genome shotgun sequencing project. | isolation source: worker | host: Macrotermes natalensis
CCCGCTTCTTTCATTGCCAGCTTTTTTGTCGTGGCGCCGACAGCCTGAAAAACCATCGTGATAGTTCCTTTATCCGGGTCCGCGTCGGCTATGGTCAAAGGTATCCGTTCGCCCCATTCTGTATCAATCTGTACAATAACAAACTGTCCGGCCTTTCTTGACTGCGCAATGTAGGGGGCTTTAATTGTCATTTCAAACACATGTTCGGACAATTGTTTTTTTTCGAGAATTATATGCATCTTTTCCCTCCGGATAACGGATTATTCAAATACGAAAAAGTATAAAAAGCGAGGGGGCTGATACAATTGAGTTGATAAAAACATTCGACCAAGGAACCTTCGCCATAAAAACAATAACTGAGACGATAGGATGGGCGCAAGCCCTTCTTGATATAAACTGGAGTTTTGCAACAGTCTCTTTCTATTCAAACATCAGTTCAAGTAAATCTTCCGTTTTTAGGGCATGAAAATATTGCGAAATATCCATATCTTTGAAGATGGTTTTTATCTCATCGTATTGAAAATGATGGCCCATCAATATGTTGCCTAATTCCGCGGGATCTTTGTTTCCGAAAAAATCGCCGTAAAACGCCGCGTTCTTAATAATACCTTCTTTCTCTACATCGAGGAAGACTTCTATTTTGCCGCAGCCTTCAATTCTGCGGACTTTCCGCAGAGTATACGCCGGGGATTTTCCATAATTCCAAGCCCATTGAGCATACACCTTTTTGTTGAGTTCATCGACTTCGGCAATCTGCGCGGGGGTCAAGGTGAAATCCCGCATATCAAAAGCGCTGCGCATATAATTTTTCAAAGCGGTCCAAAAAGCCGAGAGGGGAACGTCGTTTTTCATGTAAGGTCTGATATTGGTAACGCGGCTCCGTATGGACTTAATTCCTTTGGATTCGATTTTGTCGTTCCCCGGATTCAAAGCACGAGAAAGCATCGTCATATCGGAATCGTAAAGGATAGTCCCGTGATGCATTACCCTGCCTTCTTTAAGGTATTGGGCGTTTCCCGAAAATTTCATTCCATCAACCGTCATGTCGTTGCGCCCGGAAATCTCAACCGGAACGCCCAAAGAACGGAGCGCTTCCCGAATCGGTCCGCAAAAAACAGAAAAATCGATGCCTTTGTTTTTTTCCGCCGGGGTGATAAAGGTAAAATTCAAATTACCCAAATCATGATACACCGCGCCGCCGCCTGAAAGCCGCCTTACAACAGAAATGTTTTTTTCCTTAACAAAGGCGGCGTTTATTTCTTCCTGCGTGTTCTGGTATTTTCCGACGATTATCGCGTTGTGATTCTGCCAGAGCATAAAATAACTGTGTTCATGGTCAAGGCAGTCGAACACAAACTGTTCGAGCGCGAGATTCCAATGAGGATCGGTATTACGGCTTTCGATGTAGTAATTCATGCTTAGATTAATAGCATGATCAGACAAATCGAACAAGTCTGGGGTTCAGTGTTTCCTTTGCATAATTTTTTAAAATTTTTTTACAAAAAATTCAATGTTTCTCTTGACAGAAACATTCAGGTGTGATATAAATGTTTCTATAAGGAGAAACAACTATGAACGATTACTTTAAAGATTTTCCCAACAATGAAGGATTTTACGGCGAATACGGCGGATCATTTATTCCTCCGGTTCTTCAAACCGAAATGGAAAAAATCACGGACGCATACTTCTCTATCAGTAAATCCCACGAATTTATTTCTGAGCTGCGGAGTATTCGTAAGCATTTTCAGGGCCGGCCCACGCCGACTTATTACTGCAAAAATCTTTCCAACCGCTGCGGCGGCAGGATTTATCTGAAACGGGAAGATTTGAACCATACCGGCGCGCATAAATTGAATCACTGTATGGGCGAAGGGCTTCTGGCAAAATACCTGGGAAAGAAAAAGCTCATCGCCGAAACCGGCGCCGGCCAGCATGGAGTTGCGCTTGCAACCGCCGCCGCGTATTTTGGCCTGGAATGTGAAATCCACATGGGCGAAGTGGATATTGCCAAAGAACATCCCAATGTAGTTAAAATGAAGATTTTGGGAGCAAAAGTCATTCCCGTCAGCCGCGGACTTAAAACCCTCAAAGAAGCCGTTGATTCAGCGTTTGAAGCATACCTTGAAGATCCTATCAACAGCATTTACTGTATCGGTTCCGTGGTAGGACCCCATCCTTTCCCCATGATGGTCCGCGATTTCCAGCATGTTGTCGGAATCGAAGCCAGGGAACAGTTTTTGGATATGACCGGAGAACTGCCGGATACCGTAACTGCCTGTGTCGGCGGCGGTTCCAACGCCATGGGAATGTTTTCAGGCTTCCTCCAGGATGAAAATGTCCGTCTTGTCGGCGTTGAGCCTACCGGACGCTCCCTTAAAATCGGAGATCACGCGGCGAGCCTTTCCTACGGATCCAAGGGCGTTATGCACGGCTTTAGGACCTATCTTCTGCAGGATGAAGAAGGCAATCCTCAGCCGGTATATTCCATCGCCAGCGGCCTCGATTACCCCGGTTCCGGTCCGGAACATTGTATGCTCAAAGATGAGGGCAAGGTAGAATACACCACCGCAAATGATGAAGACTGCCTGAACGCTTTTTACACGCTTTCCCGTGTGGAAGGGATCATTCCGGCTCTGGAAAGCGCTCATGCCGTGTCATACGCCATGAAATACGCCGCCGAAAATCCCCGCAAATCAATCCTGGTGAATCTCTCCGGAAGGGGCGATAAAGATATTGATTTCGTGATCGATAATTACGGCATCAGAGAAATATAAAATACCCGGCGCCTGTTGATTTCTCCTATACCTTATCATTAAAGTTATAGTATAGGGTAACACTGATTTATGCATCGAGCATAAATCAGTGTTTACTTTATGAAACTGTCATTTTGCAGTAATTCGTTGTATTATAAGAATTACGAAAAAATGACTCGGGCAGCGATGAGTAATGTCATCGAGACTTAATCAGCGCTGCCATAGGAGTCAGCGTCATTGCTTGTGTAATGATGTTCGATTAAAATTGCCGCACATGCGGCATGAATAGGAGAAATCAATGAATAGAAGAAAAGCCGTTTCGGCAGTTTTTGTTTTGTTGATCTGCGCGGTGTCCGTATTCGCGCAGAATGTTACTATCGATGTGCGGATGAATATACGCGCGCCCGATCCGGCTGGCAATCATTTACTATGGTCTTTCGGAAACCTCAACATAAGCGATACTTTCGACGCGGCTACGGGTGCCAGCAAATTCAAGTCCACTTCTCAGTTTGATGCCGTCCGCTACGATTCCGCGTCCGCCAGACAGCCGGCCATTCCCGGCGGCCTCCGTAGCCTTTTCCTTTTTCCCCTGGCGGCTTGGGACACCGCGGTGAATGATGCCCTTCAAGTCGGCGTCAACGGCAGAATGGTGATTATCCGTTATGTACACAGAGGAAGCGCCTATGAATTCCGCACCGACGCAAACGGAAGGCTGAATATTCTAACCGGCTGCAAAACTGCCGCGGGAATTACCGAGAATAACCTTATCAAACCGGAGTATCTAAAAGCCGGCCAGAATCCCGCAAACATGAGCAGTCTTGATTGGACAAAAATCAGCCTGATAAACGACACGTACAGCCCTTCCGCTTCCCGTTACTATGAAGGAATGCTTAACGTGGCATATTCCGGCGGAATTCTTACCATTCAGGGAACTATGGCGGAAAAGCGGAGATAGCCGAGCTTGTTGCAAAACTCGGTTAGTTTTGCCCAAGCTCCTGCATTTTCTCGCCTAAAGGCTGCGAAACATGCATTTTTTAAAGGTTGCTGTTGCAAGCTGTTGCAAAAACTGGAGTTTTGCAACAGCCTCAGCCGTGTGCGAAAACAAAGAAAATGGTGATAAAAGCGGTCATTTTTGCCGATAATAAAACGGTAGATATGTACAGGAAGACCGGTTTTATCAATAAGTGAAATTTTATTTGACAGAAAGTTATAATGTCTGATATAGTAATGTATTGAAGAGTCTTCATTTCGAGTGCAAGGAGTTTGGACGTGGCATCGGTCCATAAATATAAGCGGGTAGAGAATAGCGTTGTCAGAAAAATAAAAATCTTCGCGGGAATTATTTGCAAGGGGATTGCGTCTCTTTTTGTGCGCATATTTAAGGCCGCGGGTAATCGTTATACTATCATGCTGGTTCCTCATTCTGAAAAAAAAGTATATAACCTTCATATCAGCGTTTTCTCTATCATTTGTGTTTTTTTGGTGCTGGCCGGTGTTATGGGCGCCTTTGCGTGGTATGGGTTTATGTACAAAGACGCGAGGTCTGTTCTTGTCAATAAAGATACCGCGTTAAAAGATACCCAGGCAAATCTTGATGAACTGCGAAGCGGGGCTTCCGAGCTTTTTAAATCCGCCAAAGGGTTTGAAGCGGCGTTGAATCAAACGCTTCAAAATCTTGGGTTGAACAGAGACGCGGCTAATGCCAATGCGGCGTCTTTTTCCAGCGATCTTTCCTCTTTTCTTGCCATAAACGAAACTGCCGGCGGTACTTTGAAAGAGGTAAATGATTTAAATCAATTGGCCCGGTATTTAAATAATGCGGTTGTGCCTGTGACGGAAATCGGCGACCTTATCGATTCTCAAAGCGCTCTGCTTACGGATATTCCCAGCATGTGGCCCATTAGAGGCGGCATCGGGCATATTTCCATGATGTTTGGGCAAAACCCGAATCCCTTTACCGGTCAATATTATATTCACAAAGGAATTGATCTTTCGACATACCGTCAGGGCGATCCGGTTATCGCCACTGCCGACGGCCAGGTTGTCACTGTGGATATCGACATTGGCGGATTTGGCAATTATGTCATTATCAAGCATAAGCATGGTTTTTATACAAGGTATGCCCATTTGCAGTCATTTGCGGTTACCACGGGACAGCGGGTTCAGCAGGGGCAGGTAATCGGCAGAATCGGCAATACGGGGCTTTCTACGGGGCCGCATCTGCATTATGAAGTGCATATCGGCTCAGATGTTGTCGATCCCTTGAAGTATATTAATATCCGTTCCAGTATTGCAAACTCTCCCGCATTACGGTAAATTATGTAAAGCTATGGCTCAGATTAACCGTGACGATCTCATCAGTAATACCATTATCAGCGCCGGGACGAACATAAACGGCGATATAACGGCTCCGGGCTTTGTCCGTGTGGACGGCAGTATGAAAGGCAGCCTGCACACCGAAGGGCCGGTTATTGTCGGCGCGAAAGCCCGCATGAAAAGCGATATTACCGGAACAAATATCACGGTGGGCGGCGTTGTGAGGGGAAATATTATCGCCAGTGAACGGGTTACGGTATTATCCACCGGGCTTGTGTTCGGCGATATTATCACAAAACGGATTCAGGCGGACAGCGGCTGTTTAATTCACGGAAAAGTTGTGGTGTGCAAGTCCGATGATCAATGGAATAACACTATCCGCACATATAAGGATGTCAGGGGAATTCAGTCCGCTTTGTCAGGATTTACCGCGGCATCGGCCCCATCGTATTATCATCAAAATTAAGTATGGCAAAGGTTGATTTTACCGATACGAGTTCATATCTCAACCCTGCAGCCTATACCCAGATAAAGCCGGAATCGAAACGGACAAAAGATAAAGACATTGACAAAGCAAAAAAAGCCCGCTTTGCCTCAATTTTGGACGAAACAAAAACCGGTGAATCGCCGGAAGGCGCCGCGGAAACGGAATCCGCCGGTGGAGCTTTCTCACGGGATCATTCCATAAAGGATTTACTTGATGATGTCCATAGTTCCGGCGAACAGCTTAAAAACCGGCCTTTTCCCGAAGAAATTAAGCAATATAAGCACGCGGTGCGTAATTTTCTTCACTATGTTGTTGAAAATGGGTATATAATTGAAGAACAGATCAGCGGAACGAATCCTCTTAGAAGGAAAAAGTTTACGCTCGTTCAGGTAATTGATAAAAAGCTGGAACAGCTTGCCGCGGGAATTTTGGCCGGTCAGCGTGATCAGCTTGAGATTTTGGCAAAGGTTGATGAAATAAAAGGGTTATTAGTTGATTTGATGCGTTGAGGCGCATACTATGTTTGAGGATTGTAACATGGATACAGATGAATTTGCCGATGATGATATAAGCTCTTTTGAGGATTTTCCCGAAGAAGATATTTCATCCGGAAGCCTTGTTCTGGCTTCCGGAGAAGACTTGGAACCGATAACGCCGGATACGCCTTTGTACCGTTTGCGTCTGACGTATTCTCACGAGACCTTTATTGCGGCGTTTAAAGGCGAACCGCTTAATCCCCGTGAAAAAGTGGTGGTTCCTACCCGCTATGGCAAAGATTTGGCCATTGTGATCGGTGCGATAAAAAATTCCGGCAGCATCAGCGGAAATGAAGTTGTCCGGATTGAACGCCCCGCGTCACCGGAAGATTTGGAAAAATCCGAAAAGAATAATCAGCAGGAGCAAAACGCCTTCTCTGTCTGTAAGCAGAAAATTGATGAGCACAAACTGGAAATGAAACTGGTTTCGGTTCATTATCTTTTGGAAGAATCAAAAATATTGTTTTTCTTTACCGCTGAAAGCCGGGTGGATTTTCGGGAATTGGTAAAAGATTTAGTGGCCGTGTTCAAAACCCGCATTGAGCTGCGGCAAATTGGCGTAAGGGATGAATCGAGGGTAATCGGCGGGCTTGGACTCTGCGGCCGGGGATTCTGCTGCCACATGATTTCGGACAAACTGAAACCGGTTTCCATTAAAATGGCAAAAGATCAGAATCTTTCCTTAAATTCGATGAAAATTTCCGGTTCCTGCGGACGTCTCTTGTGCTGCTTGGCTTATGAACATACGTTTTACAGCGAACAGCGCCGGATTCTTCCCTCGGAAGGCTGTAAAATCAACCACAACGGGACTTTGTGGAAGGTAATCGAGGTTAACGCGGTTATGGGGAAACTTCGGATTTCCGCGGAAGACGGCAGGCAATTGTATATTCCTGCCGGCAGTTTTGAGAAAACGGAAGGCCGTTGGCGGATTAGCTCCTTTCCCGGCGAAAACAAGTAAACAAATGAACAATCGGCAAGGAGCGGAGAGCAATTAGCAAAGGAAGACATGTTCTTTGCTATATGCTCATTGCTCCTTGTCTTACGCTTTTACGGCGGTTCCAACTATGGCAAGGCCGGATGGGTCAAAAGGTGATTTGTTAAAATCGCTGTACAGCATTTCATTATGAAATCCTGATGTACCAAGCATGTGCAGCAATTCTTTGGATTTCAGAGGAAACAAAGAAACTGAATCGCTGAATACAGTCTGTCCTTTTGATGATGTTACGGAAGTCTCAAAGGTGATGTTTTGTTCGCTGATGTTGGTATATTTTCTAAAAAAGCTGCTGCGGGTTGTTTCAATGGCAGGCAGATTAGTCACATGTTCCGATAAAATCATTTCATAGTTTATCAATTGGAAAATAAAAGTTCCGCCAGGTTTTAAGACGCCTTGTACGGCATTTAACAATTGTTCAATTTTTTCGCTTGAATCCAAATGAACCATGGTGTTGCCAAGACATAAAACCGCGTCGAAACTATTCTTTGGAAAATACTTGCCCATATCGGCAATGTCCATGAGAAAGAATCGGGCATTAGTCTTTGGTTCCGGGTTCCGCCGGGTAGCGCTTTGAATCATTTGCGCATTATTATCAATTCCTACAACATCCATTCCCCGACGCATCAATTGGATTGTTGTAGTTCCTGTGGCACAACCTAAATCAAGGATTTTAGGCATGTCTTTAATATTCCGCTCTTTCTGGTAATAGGCTATTGTAGATTCAATAAAATCCAGTCGAGTTTTCTCTACCGGGAATAATTCATCATAATATTCGAGTAAGTTGCTATACAATTAATTCACACCCTTCATATAAAGTACGTTTGCCGAAACGGCTGGGAGGTCAAGAAATAATCTTTGGTTTCCAATTATCTTTCCTGGGTACCCATAAAATTAACATAAAACTGCCCCGCAGCTATAGATCTTGCAGACTCTGGTTTGGCAATTTTGCATGATACTGTTTCTTTTACTTCCACCATCGGTTGACCGCAGCATGTGAGGATTCGATCTTCATCCTCAACACCCAAACTTATTTCGCGACCGCACTTTTTACATTTAATTTTTTTCATCACATTTTCCTTTCACACCTATCACAGAAATATTTATATATACTTTAATTATACACATTTTTTTTCTAAAAATAGAGATTTGTATATAATATAATTTTACGTTTATAGTTTTTTTGGGATTGGATTGCAGCAATTATTAGCATATTTTTATTAAATTTTTCTCCGTCATTTCATCTGCAAAGCAGAATGATTTCTAAAGTGGTATAAAAATATTTTCCTCCTTTTTCCTTAAATTTCCGCAGAGTTTTTTTTTCTGTCTACTGATATAATATCATAAATATCATACGGTTGGTCAAGTAAAGACCGCAGAGCCTGAGAAATATAATAGATAATTGACAAAAAATTTCTTTTACAGTTATTGATTGTTTTTCGCTAAGGAATTGATTCGGGCCGCCATTTTAGCCAAGGGAACCTGTTCCGACACATTACCAAGTTCGTAGGCGACTCGCGGCATTCCGTAAACAATTGAGCTTGCTTCATCCTGTCCCAAAGTTATGCCTCCTTCCCGGTAAATGCTTCCCAATTCAGCGGATCCGTCCCGGCCCATTCCGGTCATGATGACTCCCAAAACATGGTTCTGGTAATTACGCGCCACCGACTCGAAAAGTACTCCCGCGGACGGTCTGTGTCCGTTGACGGGAGGATCATCGGTTAAATGAACGATAGCAGCCAAAGCTTTTTTTTCTACTTCAATGTGTTTGTTCCCGGGCGCAATAAGAATTCTTCCCGATTTAAGCAGGTCTCCTTCCACGGCCTCTTTCACTTCCAGAGGGCAGAGGCGGTCCAGGCTCCTTGCGAATTCTCCCGTAAATCCCGCGGGCATATGCTGCACTACCACAATAGGCTGAGTAATACTTCCGTCGATATGGGCAAATACTTCCCGAAGGGCGTCCGGACCGCCGGTAGAAATGCCGATGGCGATAATTTCGATTTTACCCGGTTTCCGCAATTGAGCCGGCGGAGGAGCCGGTATTACGGTACGGGATCTTTGGGGGAAAATATCCGTTACGGGAGCCGATTTCTTTTCAGTAAATTCCGAAGGAGACAGAAGCCGTTTCCCTTTTAACTTTCTGTACTGAGACCCATAAGCTAAAAGCAAAGCGGTCAGCTGTTCGCTTACCGCGACAAGTTCATCGGGGCCGGTGCCGGAAGGCTTTTGAATAAAATCACTCGCGCCAAGGGAAAGCGCTTCCATGGTGACCTTCGCTCCCTTCGACGCAATGGAAGACAACACAATAACGGGAATATCTATCCCCCGTTTTTTTCTTTCTTCAAGAAATTGAATACCGTTCATCTCCGGCATTTCGATATCTGTTACAATAATATCAGGATTACATCTGGGAATTTTTTGCAGTGCATAGGCTCCGTCCATTGCTTTGTCGGCAACGACAAGACCCGGTGCAGCCGCAATTATCCGGCCAATCAAATTTCGCATGAGGGCTGAATCATCAACAATTAGTACCGATACTTCATCGGACATAATGGCGCTCCTTTCTTACCAGTCAAAAGACAGGTTCTCTTACTATGCTCAGGTCATACCTGAAATTCATGCAAATGAAAAACAAGAAACGAATCATTGAGCTTGTTTCAAGAAACTGAAGTCTTGAAATAACTCCATTATATATATTTTCGATATAATGTCGCCCATTGGGTCTTTAAAAATTCAAACTTTGTGTCCATTCCAAATAAGGATTCGGAATGTCCTATAAAAAAGTAGGATTTTGATGCCATAGAATCATAAAAGCGGTTTACCGCGGCGGTCATAGACACATCATCAAAGTAAATGAGTACGTTCCGGCAGAAAACAATATCTAATCCTCGTAATCCTGAATCATTTTGAAGATTATGATAGTCGAACTTGATCCGGGACTTTATATCATCGTGAATTTTATATCCGCCTTCAACCTTATCAAAATATTTTTTAAGATAATTATCCGGAACACCGACGATTCGGGCGTCCGCGTAAAAACCTTCTTTTCCAACCATAAGGGATTTAAGGCTTATATCGCTGGCCGTAATTTCATATTTGTAAGGCGGAGGAAGAATTTCCGAAAGCAGCATAGCAATCGTATAAGGTTCTTCGCCTGTTGAACAGCCGGCGCTCCAAATTTTAACAAGAGTATTGCCGGAAGCTTTCTTATTTTTCAGGACTTCCGGAATAACATAGTGTTCCAACGCGTCAAAATGGGCTTGATTACGGAAAAATCTTGTGAGATTTGTAGTAATTGAATCAAGGAACTTTTTAAACGCTTCCTTATCCTTGGTGATAACATCATAATAAGCCTGAATTGTTGCCAATCCTGTTTCGCGCAACTGTTCCTTTAAACGGCTCTCCAAGATAGAACGATTTGTTGAGGTGAAATTAATTCCACTTTCCTTGTAGATGAGATTCCGGAAGCGCTCAAAATCTGCATCACTGAAAACTACATCAGCCATACCTATTACTTTAAGGAGTGAATCACTGCCTGTCAATTGTAGTTTTGATAAAAAATACAAAATGAAGAAAAATGTAAGGGAAACCTTCAAGATTTTTGAAACTATAACGCTTTTTTTTTTACCGTATTGACCAAACCCCGACGCGTCTAGATAATATTAATACATGAATAAGTATATTTTTGTCACAGGTGGAGTATGTTCCAGTTTGGGTAAGGGCGTAGCGGCGTCTTCTTTGGGCGCTTTGCTTGAAGCAAGAGGACTGAATGTCCGCATGATGAAATGCGATCCTTATATCAATGTAAATGCCGGGGGCATGAGTCCCGCTCAGCACGGAGAAGTGTACGTCACTGATGATGGTGCCGAAACCGATCTCGATTTGGGAAATTATGCCCGTTTTACGTCCGGGGCTTTATCTCAGGCGAATTCCATAACAACCGGTCAAATTTATGAATCGGTAATACGAAAAGAGCGGGAAGGCCGTTATATGGGCAGGACCGTCCAGGTTATCCCTCATATTACCGACGAAATAAAAAGCCGTATTCTCGCTGTTGCCAAGGAAGACCCCGATACCGATGTCGTTATTGTGGAAATCGGCGGTACTGTTGGAGATATTGAGTCAATTCCTTTCCTTGAGACCGCCCGGCAGATTATACATGAACAGGGCCGGGAAAACGCGCTTTCGGTGCATCTGACCTTGGTGCCGGAAGTAGGGGCCTCGGAATTGAAAACAAAGCCGACCCAGCACTCGGTGAAGGCGATGCAGGAGATGGGCATTCAGCCTGATATTCTTATCTGCCGGGCGCCGGTTATGCTGGATGAAGAAATGCGGCGGAAAATTGCGCTATTCACGAATGTAGACTTGGATGCGGTTTTTACATCTTATCATGTAAATACTACGATTTATGAAATTCCCCTTATTTTTCATAGACAGAAACTCGATCTTGTGGTTCTGAAAAAAATCGGGGTTGAATCCCGGCATACAAACCTCAAGGTTTGGACTTCTGTGATGGAACAATTTTCTTCACGGAAAGGATCGGTCCGGATCGGCATTGTCGGCAAATATATGGATCTTGAAGATGCGTATAAATCAATCTTTGAAGCGCTTCATCATGCGGGTTTTGCCTGCGGTGTTAAGATTAACTTTGTAAAAGTTGACGCTTCTAATCTGGAAAAATGCAGCGCCGATGATCTTTTGGGGGAAAACGCGGACGGCGGCAGCGTTGACGGCATTCTTGTGCCAAACGGCGACGGCAAGCGAGGAATCATCGGAATGATGAAAGCCGCGGAGTGGGCGAGGAACAACAAGATTCCCTTCTTTGGGATTTGTCTTGGTATGCATATTATGGTGATGGAGTGGGCAAGAAATGTTCTTCAATGGAGCGACGCTGACTCATCGGAGTTTAATCCTGATTCAAAACATCTTGTGTTGAGCCTTTTGGAAGAACAAACCGATGTAAAGAGCTGCGGCGTACCCGCGAGACTTGGAAAAAGCGAATCTGTCCTTGTAAAAAACACGAAGATTTTTGCCGCTTACGGAAAATCTTCGATTGCTGAACGCCATCGGCATAGTTATGAATTTTCCAATAAATACCGTAAGGAAATGACCGATTCCGGGCTTGTTATCAGTGCGCTTACTCCCGATGAAAGCCTTGTTGAGTCGGTAGAATGGCCGGATCATCCCTGGGGAATCGGCGTTCAATTTGATCCTGAATTTAAATCAAAGCCGAACGCGGCAAGTCCTCTTTTTAGGGATTTTATCGCCGCGGCTAAGATGAAAGCCGGTATCCAGTAAATGATACAGAAAACGCAGTCAGGCAATTTCCGGTACCGCAAAACAATAACGGCAGTTTTTCTGGCTGCGGGTGTTTTTCTCTTTTTGAACTGTTCCTTCGATTACGGTCAGATGGGCGCTTCCGGTGAAGAACAGCCTGAAGTCGTCATGCACGATGTGGAATATGTCCGGGTTGAAGACGGAGAACCGATGGTGATGTTCGACGCGGAAAAAGCCGAGCATTATGAGGAAAGCCGCACCATGAGATTGTCCAACTTTTCGTTCACGCAGTTCAATCAAAGTAATGATGCGGAAGATTCTGTAGATGATACCACCGGTTTTGCGGGTTCCGGCGTGGTTCATCTGGATTCCAAAGATGTCGTTCTGGAGGACGGTGTACGCATCGACGCTGTTTCCGAAGATATGCAGATATCAACGGAAACATTACACTGGAAAGATAGAACTAAAGAACTTAACGCGGGTGCCGGTGACGAAGTCAATATTGAACGCTCCGACGGAACGCTTATCCTCGGCAGAGGATTCAGCGCGGATTTGCGCACCAGAACCTGGGAGTTTTCCGAAGGAATCAGCGGAACGTATGTTTACGAGGAAGAAGATTCCGAGAATTGAGCTGCTTGACAGATAAATATCCTTGAGACTTTCCTTTTGGTGCTGTATAATTAAAATCTACGGAGGATAAGATATGGAAGTGGCAGTAATTGACAGAGAAATCTTACCCGAGCCCATTATTTCTCATATTTCTTATAAAAAAATAAGGGTTTGTGAAGAAAACGGAAATGTAATATTATCTCCGGTGAAAGAAAAACCAAATGCAGATGAGTTGTTTGGTATGTATAATGATGGAAAGTTATCTTCAAATAGTTTTATTAGACAAAAGGCAGTTGAGAAGGAAATGGAAAATTGAATTCCATTTTCATTTTAGATGCATGTGCGTTGATAGCGTTACTTGCCGGAGAGCCTGGTGCTGAAAAAGTTCGAGATATAGTTCAGGATGCTATCAACGGAGAAAAGATCGTAATACAGAATTCCTTTGGGCGATTGCATTGCGGTTGCAGAATGTATTATCGAAAATGGAACTTTTGTAACTTCTGATCATACGGATTTTGAGAAAGTCGAAATTGGTGAAAATGTAAAAATGCATTGGTTTCGATAATTGTAAAGTTTATCCACAGTATACAGAAAATGAAGGATTATCATTTATCATGAAAAAGGTCTGTGCCGTTTGTCTAGTGAATTTTCTCTTTTTGTGTTCCCTTTCGGCGGCGGAAAATTTCACCTTTAAAGCTGACAGAATGACCGGCGGGAGCGCTTCGGGGAGAGAAATTACGATTCTTACCGGAAATGCTGAGGTCCGATCGGATACGATCTTTCTTCAGGCTGATAGAATCGAACTCCAGGGTGATGAGTATCAATTTATCGATTGTTCAGGGAATGTTTGGGGACAAGATTTGGAACGGGGGATCGTTTTTATTACCGACCGGCTCCGCTACGACCGGAACTTGAAAATTGCGCGGCTTGAAGGCAATTCCACTATGGAAGACAAAGAAAACGAAGTCGTGGCAAAAGCCCGCTTTATTGAATACAATGATACTTCCGGAACCGCGATTCTGCAAGTTTCGGTGCGTCTTTTTAAAGATACCATGGTGTGCCGCTCCGATTATGCCGTGTATCACCGGGAAGAAGAAACGCTGGACCTTAGAGGCTATCCGGTGGTGTACAAGGAAGAAGATGAGTTTCGGGCGGACTTCATCCAGGTGGATCTGGAAACCGAAGATGTCATGATGGAAGGAGCGATATCGGGCTCCATAAAGGAATAATCAGTGGAAAGTCCGGAAACCTATGTTTTGCAGGTTGTAGATGTCCGCAAACAGTTCGGGAAAAAAGAAGTCGTTCACGGCGTCAGTTTTTCCATGAAAAATGGGGAAATTACCGGGCTTTTGGGGCCCAACGGCGCGGGAAAAACCACCATCTTTTATATGGTTGTCGGTTTCTATCATCCGAATGCCGGAATCGTAAAACTCGATGATGTTGACATTACCAAAAAGCCCATGTATCAGCGGGCAAGGGAAGGCATCGCCTATCTTCCTCAGGAAGCGTCGATTTTCAGAAAACTCTCGGTCGAGCAAAATATCTATGCCATTCTGGAAAGCAGGAAAGATCTATCAAAGAGACAAAGAAAGGAAAGGCTTGAATATCTTCTGGAAGAATTCGGCATCGCGCGCGTCCGTACACAGCCGGGATACACGCTTTCAGGGGGGGAACGCCGAAGAACCGAGATTGCCCGCGCCCTCGCGTCGGAACCGAAATTTCTGCTCCTCGATGAGCCTTTTGCCGGAATCGATCCTATTGCGGTGTTTGAAATTAAGCAGATCGTCCGCCGTCTTGCGCAGGAAGGCATCGGCATCCTCATTACCGATCATAACGTCCGGGACACCCTCGAAATAACCACTCAAGCCCATATCATCGCTGAAGGGACCATTGTTGCGGAAGGCGGCCGCGATGAAATCCTTCAAAACGAAACCGTCCGCGAAGTGTACCTCGGCAGTGAATTTAAGATGTAGCTAAATGCGAATAATTCCAATGCGGTGATTTCGAGAGAACCTCAATCACCGAGCTTCGATCCGTTCCTTCTCCATAGAAATTACATTTTATGAAACGCACCTGCCGGTGCTTTTTTTGCCGTTGCATTTATACTGACATTGTGCTAGGGTCTTCAAAAAGGAGAAGGCATGACCGTAGCAGATGCTGTAAAGATTTTAGACGGCCGGTTTTTTAATGGCGAAGATAAGGCGGACTTGGAGATTCATTCCGCCTGCGGGGCTGACCTCATGAGTGACGTCATGGCCTTTGTAAAAGATAAAGTAGTTCTGCTCACCGGCCTTGTAAATCCCCAGGTTATCAGAACCGCGGAACTCCTTGACATACGGGTTATTATTTTTGTTCGGGGAAAACGCCCCAGCCAGGATATGATTGATATGGCGGAGGACAGCGATATCATTCTGGCCGGTACCAATTTGCCCATGTTCCTTGCCTGCGGAAAAATATACGAAGCGGGGCTTCGGTCAGGAGGAACCCGGCGCATTGGGTAGTGTTATGCATGAAAAAGCCGATCTTCGGCGCATGATGAAGACGAAACTTTCAATGGCGGATTCGGAAACATGTAAGCGTCAGGGAATTGAGGCCGGAAAGCTCATCATAAATAGATGTATATGGAAAGACGCTCAATCAATTTTGCTGTTTATGTCTATGCGGAATGAGATTGATACCCGTTTTTTGCTCGAAAAAGCTCTTGCCGACGGAAAAAATCTTTTTGTTCCCCGGATTGATGAAGATGAAATGACTTTTTGCAAGATTGATTCTCTTGACGGCTCCTGGAATGAGGGCGCTTTTGGTATTTTAGAGCCCGGTGCGGATCATCATGCACTATTTTATCCGGATAAAACCGATTTTCCTCTGCTCGTTATTACTCCGGGCGCGGCTTTTGATAAAAAAGGGCATCGGCTTGGCAGAGGAAAAGGGTATTATGATCGTTTTTTGTCTAAATTGAAAGAGTCCCTTGAAAATAATCATCAAAATGTAACGGTTATGGGGCTTTGTCTTACAGAACAGCTTGTGGATCATGTTCCCGTGGAAAATTTTGATCAAAAAGTTGATGTAATTTGTGCCGGAAATGATTATATTGAAATATGCACATAACGCTAAATTTAGCGGTAAGTGCGTCTTGTGTCATAGCAGGTGTGAAAAAAATTATAGGGCGAGGGGGAGAGTATGGCAAGAATAAAAAGCGCTTTGGAAATAGCTTTGGAACGGACGAATTCGGTAGAAAGTGATAAAAACAGCATCAATCAGTATACTATAAAACAGCAGGGAAAAAAGCTTGCCAGTCAGTTTTTAGAAAATCCGAACATTTCTTTGAAAAAAGAAATTGAAAAGTTCCCAAAAGAAGATCAGCATTCATTAAAACAGGGGATATTTGATATTTTAGTTTCGCAGATTATGCTTCCGCCGGAAAAAGAAGCCTTGGAACGCGTTGACACGGCGGAAAAGGGCTTGGAAGAAATCATACAAAAGCCGGAATTTACCAATCTTGGCAGACAGCTTTTGCAGACTTTATATGAATATTTTCAGGAAGCCGAACATATTGAAAAATTTATCGTGCAGCAATACGCGCCAAAATTGCGGCAAAAAGAAGAAGAACTCAGCCGCAGAATGGGCCGCCAAATTACACTCGATCCTTTTCAAGACTCGGAGTTTACCGCGTTTTATAATCAAAACATAGCTGTTTTGAAGGATCAGTATCAGGCGGTGGTTGATCGAGTGAAAGAAGCCGCGGAAATTTTTTTTAATCAATAGGAAGAAAGCGAAAAGGCATGGTCAAAAAGCAAACAGTCGGCTTGCTTTTTGACCATGCCGAAATGAAGGGTTATATTACGGCCCGTGCGACCTTTATCGCTGTTTCGTAGTCCGGTTCCTGCCTTATTTCGGGAACTTGCTGGGTATAAATCACTGTGTTGTTTTTATCGATAACAACAATCGCGCGGCTTAAGAGTCCTTCCAAAGGACCGTCCAGTATTTCTACGCCGTAATCTCTGCCGAATTGTTTGTTCCTCATCTGAGACAAGGAAACAATATTATTAAGTCTTTCAGTTTTGCAGAACCATTCCTGGGCAAAGGGCAGATCGCAGGAAATGGTCAGAACTGCCACATCATCTTCTTTTTCCGCTATCTGATCGAATTTTTTTGCGGAACGCGCACAAACCGAAGTATCCAGGCTGACAACGATATTGAGAATCTTTACCTTGCCGTCAAAATTAGCTAAAGTACGGTCCTGTAAATCGCTGTCAGCCAGCCGGAAATCCGGTGCTTTGGACCTCTCTAATGGAAGAACCCCGAAAGTATTAACAGGATCTCCCCTAAACGTGATATAAGCCATGCTTATCTCCTCTTTTTTATATTGTTTTTGAAAATAAAAAAGGGGGGATACAAATGTATCCTCCCCTCCACAATTCAAGTTTAACGAAAAACCGCGTTACAGTCAACTTTTCTGATCGTTGATTCATAAAAAATTGAGAATCTGCTATTTATGCTCTTGTAATAATTGCTATACGAATGTATAGTATTTATATGGATTTGGCGGAAAAAATAAACATTCTGGCTTTCGCGGCAAAATACGACGCTTCCTGCGCTTCTTCGGGAAGCGAAGGCCGGGCTTCCGGTTCCGGTACCGGCGGGTTGGGATATCGGATGCCTGCGGGAATCTGTCACAGTTGGACAGGAGACGGCCGCTGTGTTAGCCTTCTAAAAGTTCTGTTCTCGAATGTTTGCCGCTATGACTGCGCGTACTGTGTGAATCGTGCTTCAAATGATATTCCGCGGACCGCTTTTACCGTTGATGAACTCGTGAATCTTACCATCGAGTTTTACCGGCGTAATTATATTGAAGGATTGTTTTTATCATCGGGGATTTTTGCGGACCCGGACATTGTGATGGAACAATTGATCAAAACCGCCAAGAAGCTCCGTACAGAAGCCGGCTATGGCGGATATATCCACATGAAAATTATTCCCGGCACGGGTGATGCTTACATCAAAGAAGCCGGGCTTTGGGCAGATAGGCTGAGCGCGAATATTGAGCTTCCCACGGACAAAAGCCTGCGGCATTTGGCGCCGCAAAAATCCGGGAAAGTGATTCTGGGCGCTATGAATGATGTAAACAGCACCTCATTGCAATATGCAGAGGATCGGCGGCGGATTCGCGCAACGCCGAGTTTTGCCCCTTCCGGTCAGAGTACCCAGCTTATTGTCGGCGCTTCCGAAGAAGATGATAGGCAGATTATCCATCTTTCCGGCGCGCTGTACAAGAAATATAACCTTAAGCGGGTATATTATTCCGCGTTCATGCCTTTAGAAACAAAGGGAAGAGGGCTGAGCAAAGATTCCCGGCTGCCGGATATTTCGGGACCTCCGCTTGTGAGGGAACACCGGCTTTATCAGGCGGATTGGCTTCTCCGTTTTTATCATTTTTCATCCGAAGAAATTCTTTCGCCGGAAAATCCTTTTCTCGACAGCCAAATTGATCCGAAAACAGCCTGGGCCCTGCATCATCTGGACCGTTTCCCTATCGAAATACATTCCGCGGATTATGAAGCGCTTCTTCGGATTCCCGGCGTGGGAGCAACATCCGCCCGAAGGATTATTGAACAGCGGCGTTCCAGGTCTCTCACTTTTGAGGGATTAAAGCGGCTTGGCGTGGTGATAAAACGCGCGCGGTATTTTATGACGCTTTCCGGTTCCTTTTTGGACAGACCCGACGATCCAAAACGAATCCGGCGGCTTATTGCGGATACGGACGGCGCGGGGCTTCAGCTGCCTTTATTCGATTTTTAGAGGAATGACGATTATGGAATATGACGGCAGCCTGGAAGCTCTTTTTGCGATTCTGGAACAGGTCTGTAACGGAACCGAACTGCCGATGTGTGTCGGGAAATCGGCGGAAGGGCAATTGATAAACAACGACGCTTTCCAGGCTGATTTATTTGATGATTCAAAACCGGTGAAAAAACCGCCAAAGAATCCCATCACCGATACTTTGAGCGGAATTGCCGGAGAACTCTACGAAGCGTCCGCCGCGGGGTACAGCAATTTTGTCTACGCCTGGATGAGTGAATTTCCCATAGAAGCGGAGATCATTCGTTTCGGCTTTGCGTTGATCCAGGCCGCGAGAAATGCTGATAAAGGCTTTCCGCCGGGAACGGTATCGTTTGAGGGAAGGGAAGCGGCGGAAAACGCGAGAAATAACCGGATGGATCCGGCGGTAAAAACCGTCCGGGACGCGTCATTTAAAACCGGTCATGAAGCCCATAGACTTTCAGGGCTTCTCCGCTTCTCGCTGGGAAACGCCGGAATACCCGCCGCGCTTTGCGCCCCCGATCACTTTGTGCTTCCTATTTTAGCGGAACATTTTACCCTGCGTTTCGGGGACAGCCCCTGGGCAATTGCCGATGAAAAACGCCGTATAGCGCTCATCAAAAACACCGGATATGAAGCGGAATTGGAAGTTTATAACCCTGATCATCCCTGGTTTGCGGGAATACACGGTACGGACCGTGATGCCTGGGAAGGCTTGTGGCTTTCGTATTTTAAGGCAATCAACAATGAAAGCAGGGCGAATCCAAAAGTTCAGCTCCAGTTTATGCCGAAACGGTATTGGAAATATTTGCCCGAGGTCCGTGACTGTTGACGCTAGAGCTAATCGCGAAATTAGGATAACATCACGAGATATGAATAAAGGCAGTTTAGCGGTTTATAAAAACAAACCTGCTCTTGTAAAAGAAGATGGTGAAAAAATAACGATTTCGGTATTAGGCGAAAAATCGGGCAAAAATTTGCTTGAAGAAACGCTCAAAGTCAGGGAAAAAGACATCGAATTGATTCATCCGGGGCCGCTTTCCGGTTTAAAAGAACTTGATGAAAATCTTCCCGCGGGTGATGTTGAAAGCAGTTGGGAGCTTTTGGAAGGAAATTCCGTGCCGCTAAAAGAATTTGCGGAACTGGTTTACGGCGCTTACACGCCGAAAACAGCCTGGGCGGCTTTTCTTTTGCTGAAAGACGGCCTTTATTTTACCGGAAATCTTTCGGAAATAAAGCCGCGGGAAAAACAGCAAGTAGAAAATGATATACACAAACGCCTTGAAAAAGAGCGGGAACAAAACGAACGGGCGCTGTTCCTTGAACGGCTCAAGACGAAGAAGCTCAATCTTCCGGAAGACAGCCGTTTCCTCCAGGACGTGGAGGCGCTCGCTTACGGAAAATCTGATAAAAGCCGGACATTAAAAGATATTGGCAAAAGCGAAACGCCGGAAGAAGCGCACCGGCTGCTTCTGGCAGTGAATTATTGGACGCCCTTTACGAATCCCCATCCAAGCCGTTTCGGATTATCGCTTACATCCGCCAAAACACCGATACATCCGCCGCCTTATGAAGACCGAATCGATTTAACGCATCTGCGGAGTTATGCTGTCGATAATGCCTGGAGCGCCGATCCTGATGACGCGGTTTCTCTTGACGGTCCGTATCTTTGGGTGCATGTTGCCGATCCTGCCGCCAGTATTCTTGCCGGAAGCCCCGCGGATGAAGAGGCTCGCAGCCGGGGGGCAACCTTGTACCTTCCGGAAGGAGCGGCACGCATGATAAACGAATCGGCTCTGCCCTTGTTTGCTCTGGGCCTGGATCAGACTTCGCCGGCTCTAAGTTTTAAAATAGAGCTTGATGATGCGGGGAATATCACATCGGTTGACATTTGCCGCTCCGTTGTTTCGGTCAGCCGATTGACGTATGATGATGTTGACAAGGCGCTCCGGGGCGAAGCCGAAAAAGTCCCGCCGGAAGACGCGGCGCTGCTCTCTAAACTCGCTGAAATCGCGGAGCGGAATATCCGGCGGAGAGAAGATTTAGGAGCCATATCCATCAATATGCCTGAAATTCATATTACCGTGGCGGAAGAAACGATCAATATTGAGTCGGTTTTTTCATACAAAGCCGCTGGAATGGTGAGGGAATGTATGCTTTTGGCCGGAGAAGCGGCCGCTGCCTGGGCTGTCCAAAAAAGGCTGCCTTTTCCTTATATTAGTCAGGAAATCGGCGACATGCCGAACCTTATTCTTCCGGGCTTTGCCGGAGCGTATCAGATGAGGCGCTGTATGCGGCCGCGGCAGCTCGGCACAAAACCCGGTCTTCACGCGGGATTGGGAATTGACGGATACACGCAGGTTACGAGTCCCCTGCGGCGTTATACCGACCTCCTGGCTCATCAGCAAATACGCGCCGTTTTGCGGGGAGAAACGCCCTTAACAGAGGACGAAATTCTTGTCCGCCTCGCCGCCGGGGAAGCCGCGGCATCCGCGGTTGTGCAGGCGGAGCGGGCATCTAAAATGCATTGGCTCACGGTTTTCCTTTCGGAAAAAAAAGGCAGCGTTTGGGATGCCGTTGTTCTTGAAAAGAAAAGCCCCCGCGGTCAGATTATCATTCCTGAATTAGGCCTGGAAACGCAGACGGCCTTTAAAGGAGATGTAAAACCGGGAGACGAAATCAAAGTTTCTGTGTCATCCTGTAAGTTTCCGGAATCTGAAATACATGTTGTGCAGCAATGAGAGGGAATTACCGGGTCTCCCGCAAAACTAAGGCGCGGTTTTGCAATTACCGCCGCTTTTATGGAAAAATAAATCGAAAAAATTGATCGAATCACTCAACGGTATCTTGACGGAAGTCGATTTGTGTATAAACATTAATGCATATGAGTGACTATTTAGACCCTAATAACGAAGAATTACTCAAGGATTTTTTCGCCGAAGCGCAAATGCAGGTGGACACATTAGAGCAGAATATTTTGGTCCTTGAGAATGAAAGCGGTAATCGGGATGCTGTGGATGAAATCTTCCGGGCAGCCCATACCCTTAAAGGCGGCGCGGGTACTGTGGAAATGGCGGAGTTGGCTCATTTTACTCATCTGGTTGAAGATGTTTTGGATGCTATCCGTTCTGATGCAGTCACTGTGAATGAAGATGTAGTTGATGTTCTTCTGGCGGCTATTGATATTATCAAAGCAATGCTTGAGCAAAGGATGGAAGGTTCGATTTATCAAAAAGATACTTCGGCCGTAGAAACCCGTTTGTCCAACTTGCTTTCCGCGGGCTCCGGGAAAGCGGCTCCAAAGGCTCATGCTGCTGCCAAAGCTCCGGCTCACCAAAAGGCGGCACCTGTGCCGAAAGCGGCGCCGGCAGCCAAACCTTCTTCCGGTTTATCAGAATATGAACTCTTGGAATTAAAAGAATCTGCCGAGCCCGGCACGGTAATTTACCGGGTGGGCGTTGCGTTTGATGAAAGCAATCCCATGAAGAGTGTCGGCGGCATTCAAGTATATGCGGCCTTGAAGGAACTAGGTTCTGTCCTTAAAACGGACCCCGATTTTGAAAAGCTCTACGAGGATGAATTCTATCCTGAGGTTGTGTATTACTTGTCTTCAAAAAGGCCTGAATCCGATATTAAGCGTTATGTGATAATTCCTGACGTCAGCGTTTCCGCGGACGTTTCCAATGTTGAACAGGCGGCGGCTCCCGCTCCTGCGGAGCCTGTAAAAAGGGCTGCTGAAGCTCCAAAAGCAAAACCCGCACCGTCCGCGGCAGCTCCCGTTTCCGTCAAGCCTGCCGCCGCTCCCGAGGAAGCTGAAGCGCCCCAGACAGCGCAGCTTTACGAAGCGGCGTCCGGGGCCGCGAAACCCGGCGATAAGCAGCGGGAAGCCGACGCGAGGAAAGCCGGGAAGGAGGCGGGGTCAATTCTTAGGGTTGAATCCAAACGGATTGATGATCTTTTGAATCTTGTTTCCGAAACGGTTATTACAAAGGCAACGTTTAATCAAATTGCTAACCAGTTCAATGCTTTGGTATCCGATTTTCACGCTATCGAGGCAAATTATCGCGATAAAATGAAGAATCTCTTTGATGATCTTCCCGAGTTCCTTCAATATCTCCAGGACGGAAAATCGATAAAGGATATTAGGAAAGCTATCGGCGAGAAATACGGGGATTTGTTCTCGTTATTTGACGGGTTTGAAACCAATCTGAAAAATGATGTCGGGAAGTACCGGTCTACGTCTCAGAATCTGGGAAGAATTACCGGAGAATTGCAGGAAGGCGTTATGCGCATCCGTATGGTTCCCATCAGTCAGATTTTCAGCCGTTTCCCGCGTTTGGTGAGAGACCTTTCCAAAAGCCTCAATAAAAAGATCAATCTTGTGCTGGAAGGTGAAGATACAGAGCTCGATAAATCGGTTATCGAAGACCTTCTCGATCCCATCATGCACTCGGTGCGGAATTCTATTGATCACGGTATTGAGTCCGTGGAAGAACGTATTGCCGTAGGGAAGCCCGAAGAAGGACGCGTTGTTCTTAAGGCTTCCAGTGAAGGAAATATGATCATCATTGAAATTATCGATGATGGGAAGGGAATTGATGTTGAGGCCGTGAAGAAAAAGGCCGTTGAAAGAGGCCTTATTCATCCCAATAAGGAACTTACGGACCCCGAAGCCTTTAATCTTATTTTTGAACCAGGGTTCTCCACCGCGAAAACCGTCACGAATATTTCCGGCCGCGGGGTCGGGCTTGATGTCGTCCGCCGCCAGATCGAAAAACTCAACGGAACGGTAAACGTGCATTCCGAACATGGAAAAGGAACCAAGTTTACCATCAAACTGCCCTTGACGCTGGCGATTATTCAGGGCCTTCTTGTCCGGGTTGGGAAAGAAATCTATTCGATTCCGATAACGTCGGTTATTGAGAGTCTGCGGCTTAAACCCGAAGAAATCCGGATGATTGACAATTATGAAGTGTTCAATATCCGCAGCGATGTTATTTCCCTTTTGCGGCTGAACCGGCTTTTCGGCATTAAAACCGAAGAACAGCAGGAATACAACTTTGTGGTTATCGTTGGAACGGCGGAAAAGAAGATGGGCTTTATGGTTGACAGTCTTATCGGCGAAGAGGATGTCGTAATTAAGCCGCTGCGGGATCAGTTTACTAATTCACCGGGAATTGCCGGAGCATCGATTTTGGGGGACGGTTCGGTATCTTTGATTATCGATGTCAGTCAACTTCTGGAGCTGGGGCTTAAGAAAGAGCTGGAAGAACGCCGCTTCCTCGAATCATCTATACGGTAGTGGGGAAATCTCATGGAATTAAAGAGTTTAGAAGTGCTGAATAGTGAAATCCAGGAACAGAAGGAGCGGGTAGATACCATCGATTTTAAGATGGTTACCTTTTCTCTGGGCGGAAAGGATTACGGCGTAGATATTATGAATGTCAAGGAAATCGCCAAGGACGATAAGTTTACGTATGTTCCGAACGCGGCCTCCTTTGTCCGGGGCGTGTATAACCTCCGCGGTGATATTATTCCTATTGTGGATTTCCGGATATTTTTTAATCTGCCCATTAACAAACATACCGAAAACGGCGAAGAAAATATGCTGATTCTCCGGATTGGTGATCAGGTTTTTGGTACGATAGTTGATAAAATTGACAAGGTCGTGGGAATCAGTTCCGATACGATTCAACCGCCGCATCCCATTTTCGGTGATATAAATATCAAGTTTATCAGCGGTGTAGCGGAAAAGGACGGTGATCTTTTTATCATTCTGGATGTTGACCGGATTTTTGCCGCGAAAGATGACGCAAAATCTTCCCGGCAGACGATAGCGGAAGACGCTCCGGAACAAGGATATCCTGCCGCGGGGACTCCTGTGCAAGAAGCCGTGGAAGAAAGGAAAAGTGTTATTTCCGACAGTGCGCTCGAATTTGTTAAGGAAAACCTCTTTGCTCTGAAACATTTCGCCTCAAGTCCGCTGAACGAAACCTGGGTTCGCCAGCACTTTTTGGATTGGAGCGTCAGCCGCTCGGAAGCGAATGTTCAGGTTAAAACTGACGCGGACGCGGAAGAATTCCTTGCTCCTTTCTACTCGCCGTACACCGGGACTTTCTGGGATGATGATTACAGCCAGTTTGTATGCGATGCCCTGCCTAATCTTTCTTCAAAGATTATTCAAGTATGGAATCCCGGGTGCGGAAAGGGTTATGAAACATTTTCCTTTGCTTGTGTATTGAAGACGCGGTATCCCAGCGTTCAGATTAGAATCTGGGCTAACGACAACGATATTATGGCAATTTCCAATGCTCCGAATATGGTGTTTGATTTGGATGAGGTTCCGAGTTTTTGTCATTCGTTCATGGTAAAAGGAAGCAACGGATACAGTTTTAATCAAACTATCAGGGATGGAATATCATTTGAATATCATGATATACTTCATTCCAATGTGTATCCTGATCTGGACATCGTTCTGGCAAGGGACTTGCTGTCCTTCTTCTCAAATGAGAAGCAGGAATTGCTGTTGAATGAGTTCTCGGAGAAGCTAAAGAACGAAGGCGTTATCATTCTGGGAAGACATGAAGAAATGCCGGATGATGATTGGCGCAGGATAGCCAGAGATCCTGTTTCTGCGTATGTACGGAAATAACGGAAGCTATTCCATTTTTAATATGAAAGGAGCCTGATATGAGAGTTGAGTACATCAACCCGTTTGTTGAAGCTGCGTTTAATGTGTTAAATGAAGTAATCGGTCCCGAAGTTAAACGGGGTGATTTATACCTTAAATCCACGACAGTCCCTGTCATGGGTGTTGCCGCTTTGGTTGGTCTTGCCGGTGATGTTGAAGGCCGCGTTCTTTTTGATATGACGAAAGATACCGCTTTAGCCGTGGCGGGAATTATGAACGGGGAGACTTTTACCGTTCTTGATGAGTTGGGAAAAGCTACGATTACTGAACTGGCGAATATGATCACCGCTCAGGCTGTTACAAAACTGCATGGTCTGGGCTTTAAGTTTGATCTTACGCCTCCGGCGCTCTTTACCGGCGACAATATGGAAGTGTCTGACAGTAAAGTAGAAGCTCTTATTGTTCCTATGGAGTTGGGACGGGAAAATCGAAATTAACGTGGCGATTAGGGAACGGGGCTGACAGCGGCTGAGAACTCCATGTTTCAATAATGTTAATCCTAAAAAGGCTCCTGTGTTGTTATGCCTTGCTGTTACGGCAGCTTGACAACATGGGGGTCTTTTGTTATGGTAGTTTCACCGGGCGATTAGCTCAGATGGTTAGAGTACATGCTCGACACGCATGGGGTCATTGGTTCGATTCCAATATCGCCCAAATTTTATTCCGGTATAATACCATTTCTTGCTGTTTGTTACTGTTTTTCGCACAAAAAACAGCAGGATTCGATGAAAAAGGTCAAAATTCATTGGGGTTTGGGCTTTGTGAATCCTCCGGGGCGATTGATTATGTTATCTGTCTAATTTCTCCTTTCCCCAACATATAAGGCGGGCAATTCCGTAAGCGGCAAAAACTGTAATCAGGCGGTCGATGATGTTTATAGGAATACGGACTAAAATCTCCTTTAACAAGAATGACATATCGGATGAAAACATGAAACCGGTCAGTCTGGTACGCCCCGGAGTGCCAATCCCCAAAAATGTCTGGTGTGCCGAAAAATCAGGCACACTATGGACAGAGTCTTGTTTTCAAGAGGGTGTCCGATCACTTGCCCTGAATGGGAAACGCAAGTGGTCGGACAGTAAATTGACTATCTTTGGCATTATGTTTATATTTTGTGTATGATTATTGAACAGACTATTGAAATTATGCCGAATCACCGTCTCGTGTTGGATTTGCCTTTTGAGCTGCCTCTTGGTATGGCAAAGGTCGTAGTAACTGTTACTCCTGAAGAAGCTGAAATTTCTTCCAATAAAAAATCTGCTTTTGGCTGCCTCCGCCAATTTGCCAACCCTGCAAAAATTGCCGGTGAGAAAGGTGCTTGGTCACAGGCCGTTCTTAAAAAACATGAAAAAAATTGATGCTAATGTTATGCTTCGGTATGTTTTGGATGATCATACCGAATTATCACCTCAAGCAAAAGAAATTATAGATACGCATGTTGTGACCAATTTTTAACTATTCATACGTTCTTTCCAAAAAAGCGAAAAAGTGTTATTGTATAGAAAGGGGGGAGCATGGATATTGTTATTTTGGATAGTGCATACAAGCACGGAATATCAACAGAGCATATTATTTTCTGTTTGCTGCATTTTCATAATGACATTGTTTTAGATTGTCCTCCGACAAAACGTTTATTTGTTGGATTTGATAATTTGGGGCGGGCTTTGGAAATAATTGCCATTGAAGATGATGATCGAGATCGTCTTGTGGTGATTCATGCAATGAAACTCACAAAAAAGTATCTTTTTTTGATGAGCGAAGGAGAATGATATGAATTATGATGAAATAAATGTTGATGAAGTGCTTGAAAGTGTTGCGGCTGCCGTGGAACAAGGTAATTACCGCAAGGCATCAAAAAAAGAGTCCATGGAAGTTCGGCTTGCTGCTCTCGGTGCTATTGTTCGGGAAATGCAAGACATTGTTAAAAAGGACAAAACATTAGCCCGTATTTGATGCGCTCATGGTAACGCAAGTGGTCGGATTCCTCTTTTTTTCAAAATCGGGAGTAATCACTCATGACAAACAGCCGGATGTAAGTAATAATACCAAGTATGGAAACAAAACCTTGTATCGTTATTGTTGAAGATCATCCTGTTATGCGGAATGGATTGGCAGCTTGGTTTACGGCGGCAAATAATTGGAATGTAACAGGAATGGCTTCCACACTTGAAGAAGCAAAGAACTTTTTTCGCAATCCTAACTTTAATGTCGATATAGTTCTTCTCGATATTCAGCTTGCGGACGGCTGGGGGCTCGATCTTATTCCCTGGCTTGATGCTCAAACACTTTCCGAAAAAAAGCCGTATTTCGCGGTGTATTCATCTTTCGATAATTATGCTCATGTGAATGCGGCGCTTTGTTACGGAGTACGCGCCTATATTTCCAAACAACGTAGTGAATATGAAGTTGAAAATATTTTACAAGAAGTTCTCAACGGAAAAAGGGTAGAACCTTGGATTGATGAAACTGTCTCGTCAAAATATCAAAATATTATGGAATATATTGAGCTGCTTACAAAACGGGAAGCCGAAATTCTCACGCTGATAAAAAGAGGATTCTCCAATCAACAAATTGCCGAATCTTTACATATAACACGTAAAACGGTTGAAAATCATCTTGCCAATATCCACGACAAAACCGGACTTTCCCGGTTGGATTTGATGGCTATGTAATCAAATTTCCTTTGCAACAAGTCCTTCTTTTTGGTAAACGGGACTTGATTTGCAGAATTTATGGCCGTTCTTTGGTGATTGCGGTAAGAAAAGTGAAAGCGTATCCTGCAAGCAACTGACTCGCAGGATACTTTTTTTGCCGTTACTGTTTAATTAAAATCATTTCCGGTATATCATTTCCCAGTATTCCTTCCAGTTCTTCGGACATTTCGTCGGATACCTTTATTTTGTTCCCGTCCTGGTTTATAAATATGCCGGCTGCCAGCGCTGCCGAAATATCATCATCATTTAAATACATGGTTTCTGGCGGTATTGTAATGGTGATTGAATGATTTGCATCATTGATTGTAACGCCTTCCACTCCTTCAAAATTCGCGGTCAGCATATTTTTTATCTCAGCCCACACGCCATTCACTTTACTGCCGGAATAGGTCATGGTTATTGTCCCTGTTAAGGATATGGTTTTCGCGGCAGAATCAAAAGTTTCTGTTATGTTCATGGTCATTGTTATACTCATGTCATTGCCAAACATTTCTTGATATAAAGCTTCCCATTCCGCATCAGTCATTCCTGTCGATTCTTGCATCAATTCTTTCATTGAGATTGAAAAACGGGTAGACCCTTTCCACGTTCCGTCCAATTGGGAAAAATCCGTAACCGCCGTCCATTTTTCCGGTTTCCCGTTCAGATTATCGCAGCCGACAAACATCAACCCGAATACCAATACCAGTATTCCCGCAAAACACGCATGCTTCTTCATACAGAACTCCTGTTATCAAATATAATTGTTCTTGAGTATACCTTTTTTTTGTGTAATGTCAAGTTTACGTTAAAAATTTATGGTTTGACGCTTCCGCGGATCTTATTTCATTTTCTTTTGAAGTGTGCTATCATGTATGTATCTATAAAAAAATCATGGTGAAGGAGTTTGTGTGCGTGTTGTTTTAATGCATTATCATCTGCGGAGGGGCGGCGTGACTTCCGTTTTGCTTAATCAGGCGAAGATGCTTGCCGATGCCGGGTATGATATTTTGATTATTTCCGGGGAAGAAGTTGATGATGACCGTCTTGTTTTTCCCTATGTTGTGGTGAAGGAACTCAAGTACGACCGTTACCGTTCCGATGAAGCGGGAAGCCGGCAGGAAGTGTCCGCGCTTATCGCGGCCAATATTATGAAGGCGATGAAGAATCATTGGGGGCAGGCGGCGGATATTCTGCATGTGCACAATCCTTTGATTCAGAAAAATGACGCGCTTATTTCCGCGCTAAAAACCATGCAGCGGGAAGGTATCCGGCTTCTCCTGCAAAATCATGATTTAGCGGAAGATTTCAGGCCTGATGTGTATATCTCAGATGATGATTATCCGGAGAATTGCCATTACGGAGTAATCAATCGGCGTTGTTTTTCTTTTATGCATCGTGCGGGGCTTAATAGCAGCGGGCTGCATCTTTTGGCCAATGAGGTGGTCCCGGTAGAAGCGGCGCCTAATATGGAACGGACCAGGTTTTTATATCCGGTCAGGGCTATCCGAAGAAAGAATATCGGTGAAGTTCTGTTGATGTCGCTGTTTATTCCCAAAGGAACTACGGTTGCGGTAACGCTTCCGCCCACCACGGACAAGGATGAAGGGATTTACCGGAATTGGGTCAATCTGGTTAATGAGCTGAAACTTCCGGTAGAATTTGAAGCGGGTTTGAAATCATCATTTTCTGAACTGGTGGGAAGCAGCATCGCGGTGCTTACAACCTCTGTGAAAGAAGGGTTCGGCTTTTCGTATCTGGAACCCTGGACGGCCGGAAGGGCTGTGATTGGCCGGCGGATTGATTACGTCTGCCGGGATTTTGAAGAAGCTGGCGTCCAATTTGATTCGCTCTATTCATCAATTGACATACCTATGGTGTATCTTTCCGTGCCGACTTTAAAACAGAAGATGGAAAGCGCTTTGGCGTCAACATATAAATCGTTCGGCGTTAAGGCGCCTTCGTATGTCAACAATATGATGCTGGATGATATTTTTTCCCATGATTATTTTGATTTCGGCCGGCTGGATGAAGAATTGCAAGCGGGGCTTCTCCGGACACTTCGCGCAAATGACGCGGTTTTAAGCGATATTGCCGCAATTAATCCTTTTCTGGCAAAATTATCCCGGTGGGCTCCCAATGAAGCATTGATCAGCCAAAATCGCGGTCATGTCGAGAATACTTACGGCAAGGATTATATTTTTAATACCCTGAAACAAACGTATGATCAGGTTATGAATGTTCCTGTGAAGCACAAAATTTCAAAATCGATTCTTCTGGAATTGTTTTTGGATCCTTTGAAAATGTCGCTGGTAGGTGTCGGATATGAATAAGCGGTCCGATGTTTTTGACGGTAAAAAAGGTGCCGCGATTATCAAAGAATCCTTACGGCCGATAAAGCCGGAAGCGCCGGAAGAATTGCCTCAAAAATTTACGGATCGCTTATTCCCGCAAAACATAAAACATATTTCCGGAATAAAAACCGTGCTGTTTGATGTCTACGGAACGCTTTTTATTTCCGCCGCCGGAGACATTGGATCGGGCCGTGACTATATGAAGGGGAATATTGATGATTTTGCGCTTGCCTGGACGGATAATTATACCGGCGAAGAATTAAAGCACTATTTTCATGAGAAGGTAACGGAAACGCATGAAGCGCTGTTTCCTGTTACGCCTTATCCGGAAGTTTTGGTTGAAAAGATATGGGAACAATTTCCCGGCCGCCGGAAAAATATTTCGCCTGAAGAATTCGCGCTCCGCTACGAGCTGGCCGTTAATCCGGTATATCCGATGCCGGGAACTCTGGAAACGTTGATCGGGCTGAAATCGATGGGGATAAAGATGGGCATTATTTCTAACGCCCAATTTTTTACGCCCCTTTTGTTTGAAGCCTGTTTCGATACGTCTTTACAAGACTTAGGGTTCACGGAAGAATTATTGGTGTATTCTTACAAAATCGGTGAAGCGAAGCCCGCCCCTTCTTTATTCCGTAAAGCGTTTGAGTATCTTGATAAACATGATTTGAACGCCGAGAATTGTTTGTATGTGGGAAATGATATGTTAAATGATATTTTCGGAGCCGGGGCTTTCGGGTTTAAAACAGCGTTGTTTGCCGGAGATACACGTTCGCTCCGGTTAAGGGAAAACAACCGTTTAACGGATAACACAATTCCTACAACGGTTATAAAAAACATCCCGGACATTATTGATATTATCAGCGGAGGTGTTCATGTTTCCCCCTGAACTTATTGCCGTAATAAAACATCTTATTACTTCCAGGGAAGTGATTGGCGTTACCGTATTCCTGGTCTTGTTTTTTTCCCTTGTGTTCTATGTTGCCAGACCCCATCAGCGGAAACCAAAGTCGAATTTGGTTCTTCCTCTGAAAAAACCGAAAAAAGAGAAAGGGAAAAAAGCTCCTGTTTCTGATGATGTTACAGATGACGATGAGCTGGGACTTGAGGAACAATAGACTTTTTCCCGGGAAGGATTTTATCTTTCCATAAAATAATTCTGTTTTTTCTGATGCATCCTTTTTTCAGGAAATGATTCAAAACGATTTTTACATCATCTTCGGACCATTGCGGTTGAGACTGCTTTGGATTTATCGTTTGGGAGAGAATCTTTGCGGCTTCAAAAATCGTGTACATATTCCGGTTTCTTTTGAAAAAAGCGGTGACGCTCTTTTCTTCCCGAAGCTGACTGCTGGCAGTCTGTTCGCAGACATCACAGCAGCCGGTTCCGGTGTTTTCTGTGTCGCCTTCAAAATTGAGCAGAGTGAGAAGCTGCGTCCTTCTGCATTGCTGAATGTTTTCGGCATATTGAAACAGCTGCTGGAGCCGTTCGCGGTCATAATTGTTTGCAGCCCGTTTCAGAGCAATTTCATCATCGGGGCCCCAAAGCAGAATAGCCTTCGATGCTTTGCCGTCCCTTCCGGCTCTGCCTGATTCCTGCAAATACGCCTCTGCCGAGGGCGGACAATCCCGGTGAATGACGGTTCGTATATCGGCTTTATCGACGCCCATGCCGTAAGCGCAGGTTGCCGTAAGAATTCCTGCCGGGCTTTTAAAAAACCATTCCTCAACTTTTGTTTTTTCTTCGCGGCTCAGACCAGCATGGTAAAATCGGATTTCTTTTTCTTTGAGATTTTCCCGTAAATAATGAGCAAGTTTTTCAGTTCCTGATCTTGATGAACAAAACACGATGGCAGGCCGTTCGTTTTGCAGAATCGCGTCCTTTACTGCCAGGTCACGGAGAATCGCGCCTTGAGCGTAATAAAAAATATTAATGCGGTTTGGATTTCCAAGAATCTTGTGCGCGCCGTCAATCCCAAAAATATAATGCTCGATTTTTTGCAGTACCGGTGCGGAAGCAGTGGCGGTGAAAGCCGTAATCAGCGGGACTTTCGCGGCCTCGATTATCTTTCCTATTTCCAGATATGCCGGGCGGAAACTTTCACCCCATTCGCTGATACAATGGGCTTCATCAATAACAAGATGAACAATCCCCAGAGACTCCAGTTTTTCAAAAACTTTAGGACTTAACAGCACTTCCGGATTCGCAATGATGAAGCGGCTTTCTCCGCTTGCAAGTTTGTTCCAGATTTCCTTCCTTTCATTTTCGCTCTGTTCTCCCCGCAGGATAAGCGGCTTGAATCCTCGTTCTGATAAACGGCGTTCCTGGTCCGCCATAAGCGAAAGAATCGGATAGATGACCAATGTTGGACCATCGAGCAGCATCGCTGGAAGCTGGAAACAAAGAGACTTTCCGGCTCCCGTAGGGAGAATAACAATTTGTCTTCCCATAGAAGGCGTATCTTCATCAAAAAGATTTTCGTCATCTGTTTCGGATTCCGTTTTGGAATCATTGGTCTCATGTGGCTGGTGATTCTCGCTCACAGGCCATTTGATGAAAATGCCGTGTCCTTCCGCCGCTTCCAGAATGTTTGAAACTACAAGCCGCTGATAGGGAAAAAGATAATCGATTCCCATGAGTTTCCGCGCGGCAAGACTCACGGGGTCATATACGTTTCCGGGTTCATCATCTATATCCATGCATGATTAATGGCATTGATACGGATATTGCTTGGGAATTTACGGAAAAATCACATTACTTTTTTGCATACTGAGCCTCTTGCAAAAACCGCGGACCTACGGTTCGGGTTAGTTTTGCAATTACCTCAAATTATACCGGTTGGTGAATAACGCTATTTCCGCAATGCGTTCGATGTCGTTTGTGTTTGCAAGCCGTATCATGCAATACCTTTTTTGGTTTTAACAGCTGTTATAAAACCCCGGAAAACATGCTGCCGCGTTCCGGGGATAATTAATCATCTTATCAATTAAATAGAAAGAGAAGTCAGATAATCTTCGTAAGCTTTCTGTGCGTCGGCAACATTTTGTCTTGCGCTCGCTGCCTGTGTTTCAAGATTGTCCAGGTTTGTATCGATAGCAGTTAAGCGCGTAATATATTGCTGGCCCTGTGTTGTCTGCGCTCCAACGGCTCCAAGGTTTTGCCGGATGCGGTTTTGGTCCGCGATTTGTCTTGTTTTTTCATTTTCGATATTTGTGAGGGCGGTTTGGGCTTTATCAACCTGCTGTCTCAAGTCTACAGCTCTTTGCAAAACCGTTTTTACATGAGCGGGAATTTCACCGGAAGAAATATATGCCAGCAAATTTTCAATCCTGGTTTTAATCAAAACGATTCCTTCACTGATCGGCGTTTCTTCTTTCACTGTGAAAGTATAGGTTTCGGTTTTCGGAAGCGTCGTTACGAAGCGGTACAAGCTGTTGGTCCGCTCGCTGAATTCCGCCGGTTGAAGCAGCGTTGTTCCGCTTATAGGATGTTCGATCACAAGGCGTTTTTCTTCGCCGGAATTATTGACGAAAGTGTATGTCTTTTCCTGGACTTGTTTCCGTGCAATCGTCATGACACCTTTGTTGATAGTAACATTATCAACATTCCGATAAGCAGATGATGTCATGTTTCCTGTAACAGATAAATCATCACCGTAAGTGATATAGCGTTTTGCTCCGTCAGGGAAAAACTCGATGAGGGCGTCTCCCGCGTAGCTGCCCGCGTCATACACCGTTATTGGACCGGCGGGAAGTTTCATGCCGGTGTTGTTGCTCAATTCAACGGCGATGCTGGGATTGATTGTTCCTCCGTACATCACCTTGCTGCCGGAAAACAAAAGCGACTTTACCGCATCGACAGAAGTGTCTACCAGGGGAACCATGATGCTTTGCTGTCTGTCCAGTGTTACCGGTTTTGTTATCGTGTAGGCAAAATGATCGCCTGCCGCCTGAGCCTGACTTGTGTTCATAACGCCGCCGGAAAGACGCGCTCTCGGAGCTGCTGCGGGAGCAGCTTTTGCCGCAGATACATAAGATTCTTCCATGACATAATCCATAGCAATCTCGTTATCCGCCATCTCCATTACTTCGTTTTGTCTTCCCCATCCGGAGTCATGCGTTTGCGCTTCCGCGTAACCTGCTATCGCCAAAGGAAGCGTAGGACGATACAGATGATAAGGCTGATAAAGGTTTTGAATGAACGATACGGGCCTTCCTGTTACAAGCGTCAGTTCTACGTTTCCCCAATCTCTGTCGCCGTCATTGTCGATAATTGCCCATCCCTGGATAAGAGGCTTGTCCTGGGAAAGATCGAGGCGGTAAGAAACTTTCCAGATAGGACTGGGAATTACATAACTGACGGCAGTTTCACGGTTTCCGTTTGCGGGAAGCCGCACATGGAGATTTCGGGAATTGGACGCTCTGGACTGGAGCATGACTTCCAAAGCCCTGTTAAGATCATCGTTGATTTTAGGATCGGTAAACGAAAAAGAACTAATCTCCTTAATTGCGATAGTCTTGATACTGCCGCCGCTTAAAAGTGACACATAAGACTCATTCCGGTTTTCGATACCGGGTTTTGCGGAAACAACAAGACCGGGCCTTTCTTCTACCCCGATGATTTTCCCGGTAATTTCATTCGGAGCGAAAACTTTTATTTCCGATCCCCGAAGATTTGTCAGTATCTGCGCGATACTGGGATTCCCCGAAAGATCGATTTGTAAACTGTTCATGGTTCTAAAAAGTGTCTGTTCGGAAGGATATTGAATTGAAGGAAATTCCGAAACCGGATCATTGATGGTAATCGACTTTAATGCGTCATCAATTTCTGTTAAAGAAAAGGGAAAAAGAATCTCTGTATTTCCGTTGACATTTCCTCTGTGTTCAAAATAACCAACCCCGGAAGAAAAAAGCATGACCCGTTTTAAAGGAAGCTCTTGTTCATGAAAAGATTGAGTAAAACCCTGAGTCATTATCATACCTCCGATAAGCAAACATAAAATTTTCTTCATCTTGTTATTCTCCTTGTGTATTTCTCTTTCAACAATATATCTTATTTTAAAAGAGTTTCCGATAAAAAGGAATGGGACACGATGAATAGACGGTATTCCAAGGTTTTGAACATTCTGAATGGATTTATTGATGAAAATCTGTGTAGTAATCAGTTTGAAGATGATCGGTTCCTCTGTGGTGATACTTTTTGAATTATGGACTCCTCTGTGGTGATTTTTTCCCGTTTATCGAGATAATGATGGAAATCATTGCGTCAAAAAATCCTTTGTATTATGGTATCAGTTTCACTTCAGGAGGATTCAAGCCTTTTTTCCTTGTTAAAACAAAGAAAAAAAGGCATTTTTACCAAGTATGAGGCAGCCTTTCCCTGAACGCTGACGGATTTTTAGCAGATGAAAACTGAGAAGGGGTGAGTTTTTAGACAGGCAATTTCAGAAAATACGTACTTTGAAAGAAAATACGTACTTTGAACTTATCGATGAAAATCCTTGCACCGTTCAAAGAGTGTATGGATGATCGGCTTCTCTGTGATAATACCTTTCACCTTATACAAATGATGATACAGCCCACTAGGCCGAAAATCCTTCGCATATTGTACCAGTTTCGCTTCAAGCGGGTTCTTCACGATGTACTCAAACGTCGCAATAAACTGTCTTGTCGTCTCTATAATCTTTGAAAAGTACCGTTCCTTC
>QMCD01000486.1_pt1 | contig 36203 bp, 32 predicted proteins | sample 1821841 | NCBI WGS metagenome assembly QMCD01 (sample SAMN01991225, study PRJNA193472) | Termite gut metagenome, whole genome shotgun sequencing project. | isolation source: worker | host: Macrotermes natalensis
TGAGTGGCAGAATTGCGAATGATGATGGCAAATTGTGAATTGCAGACATGTATAATGTTTATTATGAACACAATACCTCATTTTCCTTAAAATAAAAATCGCATAATCCCCCAAAAAACAATGATAAATAAAATTTTTTCGACTGATTTTTAGTTAATTATGTGGATTGTTAAAAAACTTTAACTTAAAATTTATACGAAAATCGATTTTTTTACTTTATATATATGAACAAAAAAATCATTTACGTATGAAAAAATTAAAAAAACTTCTGTTTTTAGCGATGTTGTTTCTTGGAACATACAGTGTTTCTGCATCAACATCAGTGTTTAAGGTAGGCGAGAACACGGTTCTCTCTCTTAAAAAAAACACAACCTTAAAAGTTTCAAATTTGGATGTGAACAACGCAGGCGATTTCTATGGAGATACCGCCTCGCAGTTGATTCTTTCATCTACAAAAGAAACGAAAATCAGCGGAGAACCCATGTTTCTCTCTTCGCTAAAAGTCGCGAGTAACGTGCATTGCGCAGTTTCAACCCTTTCTCTCGATGGCGATTTAACGATGCAATCGGGCGTGATGAACGTCGGAACAAGCCGATTGATCATTTATGGAGATTTGATCGGCGAAAATGAAACAACGTACATAACAGCCTCTTCGGGTACGATTGAAAAACCTTTGGAACACTTATCCGCAGGCGAAACATACGATGTTTTAGGACTGAAATTCACGCCCTTGCACGATGTGTTAGATGACGTCGTGATTCGCTCGCATCAACCCGAAGTTCGAGAAATCACAGGTAGTTCATCGAAAAGTGCATTGCGTATCTATGAATTTAGCACTCCTAAAAATCTCGTATCGCTCGAAATGCACGCCCTTCCGCACGAAACACAACATATTTTAGACAAAGAACTCTTTGCCGAAAGTTTCGGAGGATGGAAGAAAGTACAAGCGGAAAACGAAAATTTGCAAAATGTGTCGCGCATTTCCATTTTCGCATCCGGAAACTTGGACTTCCCGAAATTCATCACGCCGGAAGAACCTGAAAACAACCTGTTTGAAATTGTTGGGCTGGAAGAATATCCCAACACACGCTTGCTCGTGATTAGCAAAGAAGGAAAAGTTTTATACGATTTATTTCCTTATAAAAACGATTTCAATGGAAAAAATCTCAAAACCGGAACCTATTACTATTCGTTTAGTTTAGAATACAATAGTAAGCCCATTAAAAAAAGTTATTTTGAAATTATACGCTAAAAAAAATGATGATGAACAAAAAATTTATATTCATAATTCTCTTTGGAATGTCTGCATCCCTTGCAGCACAGCCTATTCAGTATTTTATGCAACGCAGTTCGATAAACGTTTCTTCGATGAGCGATGCCAAGCGTTTTCAAATGTTTCTTTCCGGTTCTCAAAGTTTGGTAGGATTTGAGAAAGCTCCAAAGAGTGTGCTGTTGAACGCCATTACGCCGATTCGAACACCGGGCACAACGGTCTATGAAACGGACGAAACACGGCACTTTACAGGCGGAACGATTTGCACGGAAACCTACGGCGTACACACAAAAATTCAAGCCATGCTGGGCTACAATTACCGATTGTTTGTAAGTGAAAAAACACACTTGACTTTCGGACTCGGTGCAGGAGCGAAACAATCCAACAGTAACTACAAAAAATTAGACCTCACACAAGACTTCCAAAACAAAGAAGAAGCCTTGTTTATAACTCAATTCGGGGCGAGATTTGATGCTGTGCGATGGACAGCATCAATCTTCAAGGATGTCAACGACTGGTATGCGGAATTCACGTGGGGACGCCTGCAAAAAGCCGAAACCTACGACCTTTACGATGTCGATAAAAAAATATGGCGAGCGCAGGCAGCCTTGTTGTTGCGATACAATCAAGAACTTCAAACTCAAACGCTACGTATATCCGCTAATGCACTCTATTTGGATAAATTCGGTTTGGGTATCAGTTATCAAACAATGAAAGACTGTTCACTGAATGCAATGATGCAAGTTACTTCCTATCTGCGCATTGGCTACGCCTACCAGTTGTTGAATTTTAGTAAAATCGCACAAAAACATGAAATCGCCGTGCATTATACAACCTTTCAAAAATAAAAAAATTATGAACATTTTATTAAACGAAAACAGAAAATTTATCTTGCTGAATATAAGAGGAAAACCAATCTCTACTGTCGAATAATTATTCAAATGTTATCAAATTGTCGAAAAAAATTAACATTAAGGTAACATTTTATTTCGGAGAAAAGTGTATTTTTGCGACCTAAATTTGATAACAATGGAATATTATTATTTAATCATCGTCGGAGTTTTGTTTATCCTCGCCATATCCGACCTGCTTGTAGGAGTAGCAAATGATGCGACCAATTTTCTCAATTCAGCGATCGGTTCAAAAGCTGCTCCGATACGAATTGTGCTGTTTGTTGCGAGTGTGGGTGTTTTGCTCGGAGCAACGTTTTCGAGTGGAATGATGGAAGTGGCACGAAATGGTATTTTTCGTCCGGAAATGTTTGTTTTCAGTGAGATTATGCTAATTTTTTTAGCCGCAATGATTACAGACGTGATTCTGTTAGACCTGTTTAACACCTACGGTCTTCCTACATCTACAACGGTTTCGTTAGTCTTTGAAATGCTGGGAGCGGCGGTTGCCATTTCGTTGATGAAAATTGCAGATTCGGCAGAATACACGATTGCGAATTTGGGAATGTTCCTCAATTCCTCGAAAGTGTTGGCGATTGTTTCGAGTATTTTGGCATCGGTGGTCGTTGGTTTCGTTGTTGGTGCTGTTGTTCAGTATTTTGCACGTTTATTATTCTCGTTCAAATTGCACAAAACGCAAAAGTATTTTGGAGCCGTTTGGGGAGGAATTTGCGTAACGATGATTGCTTATTTCATCGTGTTTAAGGGGATGAAAGGCTCTTCGTTGATAAGCGCAGAAACAATGGCTTATTTGCACGCCAACACCGGTGTTTTGATGATCGGATTGTTTTGCGCAACAACGCTTGTGTTGCAGGCAATGTATTGGATGTTTAAGTTCAACGCCTTGAAATTGGTTGTATTGTTAGGTACATTTGCTTTGGCGATGGCTTTTGCAGGCAACGATTTGGTTAATTTTATCGGTGTTCCGATGGCGGGACTTAACAGTTTCCAATTGTTTCAAAGTGGAGGCGGAGCAAGCCCGGATACCTTTAGTATGAGCGGCTTGCAAGGAGCTGTTCCAACACACGAATTGATTTTGATTGGTGCGGGTATCATTATGATTCTCACATTGTGGTTTTCCAAAAAAGCAAAGAATGTGGTTAAAACGACCGTTGATTTAAGTCGTCAAGATACCGGTACGGAACGCTTTCAGTCCACTCCGCTCTCGCGCACGATTGTGAAAATGTTTGTAGGATTGGATGAGAAAATAACACAAATTGTTCCTCAAAAAATCAATAAACGTATATCCAAACGTTTCAAACCCTACAAAAAAGCGGATCATACGGCTGCATTCGATATGCTCCGTGCATCGGTAAACTTGGTGGTAGCCTCTGCACTCATCGCATTCGGGACATCGCTCAAACTGCCTTTATCTACGACGTATATTACGTTTATGGTTGCAATGGGCACATCGCTTTCCGACGGCGCTTGGGGACGTGATACGGCGGTATATCGCATCACCGGCGTATTTTCCGTGATCGGAGGATGGTTTGTTACAGCAATCGCAGCATTCACGCTGGCACTGTGTGTGGGATTTGCTTTGCATTTCGGAGGATATGTCGCAGTGGTTATTATTCTCTCGTTGGTGTTGTTTGCAATGATACGCACGCAAACACTCTACAACCGTCGTCAGAAAAATATCGAACACGCAGAAAAATCATTCATCATTGAGAAAGCAGATGTTCCGAAAATACATCAAATTGCATCGGAAACTCTTTGTGCATCTTTGAAAAAGATAGATAGTATTTACAGCAATACCGTTGTGGCATTGCACGAAGAAAGTGTCAAAAAGATGGAAGCCGTACGTCGAGATTTGCTTGATATTCGTGAACAAACCAAACTGATGAAAGCGCAGCTAAATGTTACGATTCAGTCGTTTACGGAGGCACAAATCGACAACACGCACTATTATGTTCAAGCTGTGAACTATCTGCGTGAAGTGTCATACGCGCTGAAAAGCTTGGTGGAAGCCTCATTCACGCATACCAACAACAAACATAAACCGCTCATCGCAGAACAACAAAATGAACTTGCAGAGATGAATCGCCGTATTCATACGCTTTTCGAGATGGTCGATCACCATATCGCATCCGAAAATTATGAAAACGCAGAAGACTGTTTGGGCTATGAACAAGAACTTGTACACTTCATTGAATCCCTGAATAAGAAACAGATGAAGCGTGTGAAAAACGGTACTTGTGGAACGAAAAACAGTTTGTTGTATTCGGCAATACTGACCAATACACGAAATATGCTTTTGTTCGTTATGCTGTTGCTCAAATCTCACCGAGAATTTGCCCAAAACGGCGAATAAATAATTTCTTTATTTTCAATAAAATCCTGTTTTTTTTGAAAAAAAACAAAAAAAAAGTGCAAAAAAATTTGTTTTTTTCAAAATTATGTATTTACTTTGCAGAAAAATTCAGAACATCATGGCAAAGAAAATAGTAAAATCAACAGCAAAAAAGAATGTCATCGTTAGCTATGCGAAGATAGACAACGATCTCAAGATGGCATTGTTTGAAAAATATCCGGATGGATATGGAAATTATGTCAATCGTTATCCAAAACCCAACGGAGAATTTTTCTTCGCTGTTCCGCTGGAAACCGATGAAACGAACTATCTAATCAAAGTTGAAGTGAAAATTGATAACTTGATTACGGAGGACGATTTCGACAAACACTTTGGCGACATTTCGGAAGTTGACAGTAAGGCAGTAGGGGAGGATGATGCCGATGATTCCGATGACGAAGAAGAGGACGAAAACACCGATCAACCCGATGAGGATGAGGACGATGACGAGTAGGGTTGCAAAATTGAAAAAAAAATTGTATCTTTGCACAAAAATAATACATACATTACATGAAAAAAATCTTCACACCTAACTTCATTACAATCACAGCGATGATTGCATTTGTCGCCATTGCGCGTTTCTTCACGCCCATTCCAAACTTCACGCCGGTTGCGGCTATCGCGCTTTTTGGAGGTGCTTATTTCACCCGAAAAAGCCTTGCTTTTCTGATTCCTTTGATTGCTTTAACGATTAGCAACTTATGGATTGGAATGTTTGATGCTTTGACGATGTCGGCAGTTTATTTCAGTTTCATCCTCACGGTTGGAATTGGAATGTTGATCAGTCGCAAAGTATCTTTTATGAACGTAACATTGGGAGCTATTCTCTCATCGATACTGTTTTTCGCCATCACGAATTTCGCTGTATGGATGAGCGGTTTTTGTTTTTATCCGATGACCCTTTCCGGATTAGTGTTGTGCTACGAAATGGCTATCCCATTCTTCCGCAACGAGCTCTTGGGAACCTTGGTTTATAGCGGAGTTTTGTTCGGTGCTTTTGAATTGGCGAAACGTCGTTTCCCCGTATTGGTACGATAAAAAAAACGATAACATAAAGCAAACAGGGGCGTTGTTACGTCCCTGTTTTTTTTTGTGAAAAATATTTTGGGCAGATTGATAGAAAACACAAGCAAACTCATCAAGCAATACCTCCCAAAGAAAGCAGACTTCAACACAATAAACAATCTGTAAATCAAAGGAATATGGCGCAAAATCTAATTTTTTATTAGCCAAAAGAACTTTTTTTCTTATCGTTGCAGAATGAAGTTGCATTTAGTTGTTGAGTCTACATGGGAAAGATTAAAAGGCTCCATTTGCATATTTCATATATTTTTCGTATCTTTGCAGGTTATATATTAAATAGTTTTTTTAGAATGTTTGCATATATAGAAGGAAAAATCAGTGAATTAACCCCCACATACGTGGTCGTGGATTGTGGAGGAGTTGGCTATCTAATTCATATCTCGCTGTTTACATATTCAGCGATCAAAGATCTCGCACAGGCGAAAATTCTCACGCATCACATCGTTCGAGAAGATGCTCAACTGCTCTACGGCTTTAGCAGCGATCACGAACGTAAGTTATTTCTACACCTCATCAGCGTTTCAGGTGTTGGAGCAAACACCGCACGAATGATGCAATCCTCAATGTCGCCACAAGAACTGACCGATGCCATCCTCTCCGGAAATGTGAACAAAATCCAATCCGTAAAGGGAATAGGAGCAAAAACGGCACAACGTGTGATCGTCGATTTGCGAGATCGCATCGCAAAAGAAGACTGGAGCTCTGCCGTTTCTTCGAGTGCCCCGATTTCCTCAAACACCGCCAAAGACGAGGCACTATCGGCTTTGGTAATGCTCGGGTTCAGCCGTGTTCCCGCTGAAAAAGCCTTGCAAAACATCTTAAAAGTAAATCCTAATCTTTCTGCGGAACTCTTGATTAAAGAGGCACTCCGTATGTTGTAAAAACCACAAAAATCCGCTCGCTTGTCCGTTTTTTGGAAATATATTTTGCTTAGTTCGCTCACCTTATCGTTGAGCATACTTCCCGTATTTTCCAATGTGGATGCTCGTCCCGGCAATACGGAAGCAACTGATTTTTCAGCCTTTTCAGGGGCTGCACCCGACACGGTCGATCTGAAATTTCCCATACCCAAAGAAGAACCCGATGGATCCACTCCTCCTGCAAAAGGAATGCAGGGAAGAGATCCGGAAGGCGCAAAAACCGACATCACCTACGACCCTGCAACACACGAATACCGCTTGGAACGCAACGTTGGAGGCTATCGCTCGGGCGGACAAACCATGAGTTTGGAAGAATACTCCAAATTCGACCTGAAAAAATCCACACAAGACTATTGGAAATCCAAAAACGCCGCAAAATCAGGAACAAATAAGAGTTCTATCAGCGATATGCTTCCTGCATTCAAACTGAATTTGGACGATATTTTCAATCAATCGGATTTGGGAAAAGGCTTGTTTGAGTTCAAACTCAACGGTTCTGCCGAATTGATTTTGGGATTCACCCACACACGCCGTGACGACCCCGCAATGGACTTGCGGAATCAACGAAAAACCAATCTCGATTTCGATGCTAAAATGGAAATCAACCTGAATGCAAAAATCGGAAATAGATTTGATATTAACCTGAATCACAATACGGAAGCACTGTTTGCGTTCGACAATAAATTCAAACTCGGCTTTGAAGGGAAAGAAGACGACATTATCAAATCGTTGCAAGCCGGCGACGTGAGTTTCCCGCTGAATACGACCTTGATTCAAGGAAGTCAAAACCTGTTTGGTTTCAGCACCAAACTGCAATTCGGAAACACCTACGTAAGTGCAGTGTTCTCGGAGCAACGAGGAGAGTCGAAAACCACTGTTGTTCAAGGCGGAGCGCAAGCCACACCGTTCCAATTCAAAGCCGATGAATACGAAGACGACCGACACTTTTTCATTGCACACTACTTCCGTGATAACTACAACAAAGCACTTTCCACACTCCCTATCGTCAATTCCAAAATCAACATCTTGAAGATTGAAGTTTGGGTAACCAATATCGGATCTCCGGTTACAGACAACCGTAATATCATAGCTTTCACAGACTTGGGGGAACACAATCCCAACAATACCCAACTCCGCCCAACAAGCGGAATGGCATTGCGAGATCCATCTATCCCTTACAACGAAAGCAACAACTTGGTTTATGGTTCAATGCCTCGCTTGACTGAGAGTCAACTGCGGAACATCAACACCGTTGGAAATTATTTAGCCGGTTATGGAGAAGAGTTTGTTCTCGGAAAAGATTTTGAAAAAATCGAAAGTGCCCGCCGTTTGCAGGAAAGCGAATATACGTTCAATCGTCAGTTGGGATTTATTTCGTTGAACACACGCCTCAATTCCGACCAAGTTTTAGCCGTTGCATTCCAATATCAAATCATTGGAGATGAAACGGTTTATCAAGTCGGAGAACTTTCGGATCAAGGTATCAACGATCCACAAACATTGGTTGTTAAGTTGCTCAAAAGTTCTTCTCTGAATACAAAAAGCAGTCTTTGGAAGTTGATGATGAAAAACATCTACAACCTCAATGCTTTCCAAATAAGCCCCGAAGATTTCACGCTGAACATTGTGTATGCCGGAGATGAACAGGGTGTGATGACCGGTTACTTCAAAGACGGTCCCAAACAAGGCATTCCTTTGCTCGAGCTGTTCGGATTAGACCGTTTGGATTTTCAACAAAATTTTGTTTCCGACGGATTGTTCGACTTCATTGATAACGCTGCCATCCAAGGCGGTACGATTCATACTGCAAACGGAAGAATTTATATGCCTTACGTAGAACCGTTCGGGAAAGATTTGGTTACGCTTTTCGGTGGCGATAGTACGGCTGCGGAAAAATATATCTTCAAAGAACTGTACGAAAACACACGAACGGAAGCGCAGCAATATCCCAACCGCAACAAGTATTACTTTGAAGGAAGTTTCAAGTCGTCTTCAAGCAATGAAATTTCGCTTGGTGCGATGAATGTTCCTCAAGGCTCTGTGCGTGTAATGGCAGGAAGTACGCCACTTGTAGAAAATGTGGACTACACGGTGGACTATATGATGGGGCGTGTTCGCATCATCAACGAAGGGATTCTCAATTCCAGCGTTCCTATCTCCATTTCGAGCGAAAACAACTCTGCCTACAACATTATGACCAAGCGGATGATGGGACTTCGTGTAGAGCATTTATACAGTAAAAATCTGACGTTTGGTGCAACGTTGATGAACCTGCATCAAAGTCCGATCACGCAAAAAGTGAATATTGGCGAAGACCCGATCAACAATACCATTTACGGATTTGATGTTTCGTATGACAATGAATCTCGTTTTTTGACCAAGTTGGTTGATAAGATTCTTCCTTTTGAGGCGAGTGCCACGGTTTCTCGTTTGAATCTCTACGGAGAGTTTGCGCATTTCATCCCCGGACACTCCCGTGCTGTGGGCAAATCCGGAACTTCATACATTGATGATTTCGAGGGAAGTAAATCCACATTCAACCTCAAAGACCACTTGTCGTGGTATTTGGCAAGCACGCCCCAATGGCAAGACGATCTCTTTCCCGAAAGTCGGCTTGGAGGAGATCCGCGTTCCACACGCTACAACGTTGCAAAGCTTTCGTGGTATATCATCGACCGTATTTTCTACGACAATCAACCTCCTTCCGGAATCGGAAAAGAAGACCTCTCCGACCACTACACACGTGCAGTCCGCATCAATGAGGTGTTTCCTCAACGCGACTTCGACAACACGGTGGACGACAGGCTTTCCATATTGAATCTTGCGTATTACCCTACTGAAAAAGGTCCTTATAACTATGATGTTGCCGGAAGTACTTACTCCAAAGGGATAAACGTAGATGGAACGTTAAAAAATCCCGAAAGTCGCTGGGCAGGGATGATTCGAAAGATCGACAATACGGATTTTGAGGCGAATAATGTGGAATACATTGAGTTCTGGATGATGGATCCGTTCATCTACAATCAAAATCACAGAGGAGGAAAACTGTATTTCAACTTAGGCGATGTTTCGGAAGATGTGTTGCGTGATGGCAGAAAGAGTTTTGAAAACGGAATGCCCACAACGGCAGAGGCAATAGACTTAGACAGCACTGCTTGGGGGCGTGTTCCAAAAATTCAATCGCTGGTTCGTGCATTCGACAATGATCCTGCCTCACGGCAATATCAAGACGTGGGTTATGACGGCTTGGGAGGAGAAGACGAACGGAATTTCTTCGGAGATAGCTATCTGAATGCCATAATCAGTGCGTATGGTGCCACTTCTGCGGCTTTCCGAAATGCAGAGAACGACCCTTCGGCAGATAATTTCGTACATTTTCTATCCGGTCAATACGACGGCTCTTCAAGTCAGTACAAAATCCGTGACCGTTACAAACATTTTACCGGTCCGGACGGAAACTCTCCGTCTTCCGCACAAAGTTCCGAAGACTACAGAGCACAACAAACTACGCTTCCCAATACGGAAGACATCAACAACGACAATACCTTGAACGAGGCTGAAAATTATTTTCAATACGAAGTGGATTTGCGCCCCGGAATGTCGGTGGAAAATAACGAGTACATTACGAGCATGTTGGAAACTTCCGTGAAGTTGAAAAACGGAAATGAGGAAAGAGTGAAATGGTATCAGTTCAAAATCCCTGTTCGTCAGCCGGATAAAGTTGTAGGAGAAATCCAAAACTTTCAATCCATTCGCTTTATTCGTATGTTTTTGAAAGAGTTTGAAGAAGATGTTATCTTGCGTTTTGCTACTTTGGAGTTGGTGAAGAGCGATTGGCGTAAATACGACGGAACGCTTTATGAAGACGGTGCTTATGTTCCGCCTCCTTCAAGCGATCAAGCAGAGTTCAATTTAGCAACTGTGAACTTTGAAGAGAACAGCACACGAAGTCCTATCCCTTACGCAATTCCGCCGGGTATCGAGCAACAGATCAATTCCGGAACAGTCAATCAAGTGTATATGAACGAACAGGCTTTGAGTATGAAAGTTACGAACTTGGTTGATGGAGATGCGCGTGCAGTCTATAAAATCTCGGATTTGGATATTCGTCAGTATAAGTATTTAAGAATGTTTGTTCATGCGGAAAAAGTCAACGAGATGGATATGCCCGTAACCGGCGATTTAACGTTGTTTGTTCGATTGGGAGCGGATTTCGATGAGAACTATTACGAGTATGAAATTCCTTTGGCTTACACGAATTGGAATGCTTATGCTTCTGCCGATATTTGGCCTGCAGCGAACAATGCAGACATCTCGCTCGACCAATTTGTTGCACTCAAAGAGGAACGCAATGCTGAATTGCGCTCAAGAGGTTCAAATATATCATACTCAACTCCATATATCAAAAATATAGATGGAAGAAAATACACTGTTGTAGGTTCTCCCTCCATAAGTGCTGTGAAATCCATTATGATAGGTATTCGAAATCCAAAGAAAATCAGGCTTAACGATGATGACGACGGAAAGTCCAAGTCTGCCGAAATTTGGGTCAATGAATTACGTCTTACGGACTTTGTAGAGAAGAGTGGATTTGCCGCTACCGGTCGTGCGCAGGCTACACTTGGAGATCTCGGAAATCTGAACGTTTCCGGAACATACACCTCTGCAAACTTCGGGCAGCTGGAAACACGTATCACCGAGTTGCAACAGAATAATGTTGCTGCTGTTGACTTCTCAACCAACCTGCAATTGGGCAAGTTCCTGCCTCCGCAAACAGGTATCAAAATTCCTTTCCACTACGACTATTCACGCAGTGCAAACAATCCGGAATACAATCCATTAGACCCCGACATCAAGACTACGCGTGATTTGAATACCTATTCCGAACAGGAAGAACGAGATAAGGTAAAGAAGAAAATTCAAGAATTGACCGTTCGACAAAATATCAATTTTATGGATGTTCGTAAGGATTACGTAGGCGACAAAAAGACTCCACATTTCTACAATATCGAGAATTTTTCCGCATCCTATTCATATTCCGGAGAACGCTCGCGAAATGTAGATATTGAGTTCGATAACAGAGATATACATAGAGGCGGTTTCACGTATGCTTACAGCCCTACGAGTAAGCCCATTGTTCCTTTCGCAAAAACCGCAATGGCAAAGCAAAAAGCGTGGGCACTTATTACCGATTTCAACTTCAATTATCTGCCGAAATCCATTGCTTTCTCCACGGAAGTGATGCGTGAATTTAACGAACGAAAACTGCAAAACAAGAGTTTATCAGACATCATCATCAGACCCACATATTTCAAAAAATTCGACTGGACACGCATCTACGATTTGAAATGGGATTTCTCAAAAAGTATTCAATTCGACTATAACGCTGTTGCGAACTCTTACTTGGAAGAGCCTTACGGGAAACTCGACACACGCGAGAAGAAAGATTCCGTGTGGCAAAGTTTCTTTGACCTCGGCAGATTGAACAATTACACGCAATCCGCCAATCTGACGTGGATGATTCCGATCAATAAAATTCCAATGATGGATTGGGTTACGGCAACGGCAAAATATCACGGCGAATACCGTTGGCTGGGCGCAACCAACGCCACTATGCAGTTGGGAAATACGATAGAAAACTCCAATACGAAAACCATTGATGCGCAAGTGAATTTTGTGAATCTATACAACAAAGTTCCATTCCTGAAAGCCATCAATACTCCACGTCGAACAACGCCCACACGTCCTCGTGCAAACCGTCCGGGACAACCACAACAAGTTCAACAACCCGAAACATCCATTTGGGAGAAAATGTATCGTGGATTTTTCCGTGTGTTGATGGGCGTTCGCACGGGAAGCATCAATTACAGCGTAACAGAAGGCATTCTCTTGCCCGGATTTATGGGAGAACCCACCGTTTTGGGAACAAACTTTAACACCGGATTGCCCGGACTTCCATTCGCTTTCGGAAGTACGACCGACATTCGGGAAAAAGCGGTGATGAAAAGCTTGATGAGTAAGGATTCCTTGCAAAATCAGCCCTATATGGAAAAACTCAACAAGTCGCTTATTGCAAGTCTTTTGTTTGAACCATTTACAGACTTCCGCATACAATTCAACGCACAAATGACGAAGACTGAAAACCGTAGCGAATTTTATCAATACGACGGAACTCAATTCAGAAGTTTTTCTCCGCAGTTGGGCGGTAACTACAACATCTCTGTAATTGCATGGAAAACAGCATTCAAGAAAGATAATGATCGTAATGAAAACCCGGTTTTTGAAACCTTCTTGAACAATCGACAAATTGTTGCAGAACGTTTGGCTGCCGAAAACCCAAACTCTTACGGAGTGCCTATTATGGACAGCGCATCAGGAGTTTATTATCCGTTTGGATATGGAGCAACTTCGCAAGAAGTATTGATTCCTTCATTTATTGCAGCTTATCTCGGAAAAGATCCAAGTTCGGTTTCATTGTCGCCTTTTCCAAAAATTCCTATCCCCAATTGGAATCTTACCTATAACGGATTGACAAAACTGGATATATTCAAAAAACATTTCAATCGCATCAGCATCAAACACGGCTACAACGCCACTTACAGCGTTGGTTCTTATGCTCGCAATTTGAGTTTTGAGGGAGATGCAAACGGAATGCCTTATTTGCCGGATGCAAGCGGAAACTTTATCGGTGAAATGTTGTATGAAAGTATTATCATTACCGAGAATTTCAATCCTTTGATAGAGATTTCCGTAGAATTGAAAAACAATCTTCAATTCAATATGGGACGGAAAAAAGGTCGCACGATGGGATTGAGTTTTGTGAACAATCAATTAACGGAAAGCAGTGATGATAGTTGGAATTTCAAGTTGGGATACATTTTCAAAGATGTGGGTTTCAATGTTCACGTGGGTAACAGCACACGTGCGATAAAGAGCGACATCAACGTAACAGCGGGTGTTTCCATACGTTCCACTGTAACAATGCTCCGTCGGATAGACCAACGTATCAACCTCGCATCGGCAGGTTCAAAAACCACAACATTGAACCTTGCTGCCGATTATCAACTTGCGGAAAACCTCGTTGTTCGTGTGTTCTACGATCAACAGATGAATCGTCCCGAACTCCCAACAATGTTCTACACCTCCACCACAAGCGGAGGAATTAGTTTGAAATTTACGATAAACCAATAACAATTAAGAATTAACAATTAACAATTAAAAAAATTAAACAATTATGAACATTCCTGCAAATCTCAAGTACAGTGCAGATCACGAGTGGGTTAAGCTCGATGGCGACATTGCCACAATTGGTATTACCGACTATGCACAAAAAGAACTCGGCGACATTGTATTCGTTGATGTAACCTGCGAAGGCGACACGCTCGCTGCCGGCGACATTTTCGGAACGATTGAAGCCGTTAAAACCGTTAGCGACCTGATGTTGCCTATGAGCGGTGAAGTGATTGAATTTAACAGCGCTTTGGAAAGCGATGCTGCTGCTATCAACAGCGATCCTTACAATGCCGGTTGGATCATCAAAGTGAAAGTATCGAACGCCTCCGAACTCTCCGGACTGATGGATGCGGATGCTTACAAGGCACAGATTGGTGCGTAAATCGTAAGGGCGAGGCATCTGTCTCGCCCTTATAAATTTATCTGCATTTATCGCAAAATTTGGTTTATTCAAAAATAATTCGTATCTTTGTAAATTATTTAACCAAAAGGCACTCTTGAATGAGGGTGTCGTTTATTTTTTTTTTGCTATGAGTAAAATTAGATATTACAGCAAAGAGGGTTTGCAACGCCTGCACGAAGAATTGCAACATTTAACCTCCGTGGCACGTCCTGCGGCATCTGCGGCTATTGCGGAGGCGCGCGACAAAGGCGACTTGTCAGAAAACGCAGAATACGATGCTGCAAAAGAGGCTCAAGGCTTGCTTGAAATGAAAATCGCAAACCTGCAAAACGACATTGCTAATGCACGTTTGATTGATGAATCCAAATTGGATGCATCGAAAGTTTTAGTGCTGTCCACAGTGAAGATGAAAAACCTAAAAACCAACACTATTGTTACCTATACGCTCGTCCCCGAATGTGAGGCAGACTTCAAAAATGGCAAACTGTCTGCCGAATCGCCTATCGCAAAAGGATTGCTCGGACACGAGAAAGGAGATAAAGTGGATGTAACAGTACCCGCAGGCACAATCCCTTTTGAAATTTTGGAAGTTTCACGCAGTTAATCACATACTTCAAAAATCAAGACTATGGCATCTATTTTCACAAAAATCATCAACGGCGAAATTCCATGCTATAAAGTCGCCGAAAACGAGAGCTGCTTGGCTTTTTTGGACATCTCCCCTCGAACGAAAGGACACACTTTAGTTGTCCCCAAAAAAGAGGTGGACCAATTGTTTGATTTGCCGGATGCGGATTACAGCGAGTTGATGAAATTCGCCAAACAAGTTGCAACTGCAATCAAGTCCGCTGTACCCTGCAAACGTGTAGGCGTTGCGGTGATCGGTCTGGACGTTCCTCACGCACATATTCATCTGATCCCTCTGAATAATGCAGAAGATATGGTGTTTCAAAATCCTCCAACAACTGTGGATGCAGAAGAGATGAAAGAAATTGCAAAGAGAATCGGCGAAAAAATGTAATGTTCTCAACAGACACACTCCATAATAGCATTGATTCGTTAGCTCAAACCACTTCCGTTTCGCAAGTGGAAACATCTGTATTGAAACCTTTTTTCGAACTTTCGGAAACGGTTGATGCAAACACTTTTTTGTGTCCATCCGTGTTTCAAGAACACGCTCTGAAACCGATAAATGATGCCGGCTTACCTATCTTAAATTCGTTCAACGAGTGGTTTTTTGCCGTACTGTTTTTGGGTCTTGTATTGTATGCTTGGATTGTGAGTTTCAACATTAAACGTGTCGGACAAATGATGAATGCCATTGTGGGAAATCGTGGATTTAACCGTTTAACAAGGGAAGGCGATGTGTTTTCCGAACAACTTTTTTTTCCTTTGATTGTGTTGATTGTGTTGTGTTTTTCATTGTTTGCATATCGCATCGGAATGGTGTTTAATCTTTGGAAAATGAGCGAACCCAATGCCATCATTACCTACGGGAAAGTGATGTTTAGTGTGGGAGCACTCTATTTGGGTCGTGTCATTTTAGTCAAAATCCATGCGTGGATTTTTAAGGAACAAAATGCTGCACACCACTATTTATTGAATGTTTTTGTGTTTAATACAATGATTAGTTTGCTTCTTCTGCCTTTGTTATTGGTCGCATTTTTTGGTGATCTCCGCATTCAAACAGGTATTTTGTATGCTATGTTTTTTTTATCCGCTATATGCTACGTCTGGCGCGGGTTTCGGAGTTTCTCTCTCATAAATTCTCTAACAAAATTTTCATATTTCCATAATTTTTTGTACCTTTGCACCCTCGAAATCGGATATTACCTCTCGGTCTATGTGGTTTTGAACAAGCTTAACGATATATAAATCAAGTAAATTAGTAATAGGCGAATATAAATATGGCAAAAAAAGTCTTGTCAACAAACATTAAAAACGTTTTGATCTCACAGCCGACACCTTCGGAGAATGAGAAATCTCCGTACAAAGATTTGGCTGAGAAGTTCGGTTTCAAAGTTGAATTTCGTAAATTCATTAAGGTTGAAGGCGTTCCTGCAAAAGATTTTCGCAAAGAACGTGTCAATATCTTAGATTATACGGCGGTTATATTAACGAGTAAAAGTGCTGTAGATCATTATTTTCGTTTGGCCAAAGAGATGCGTTGTGAGATTCCGATGGAGATGAGATACATCTGCACAACGGAAGCAACTGCGCTCTATTTGCAGAACTACGTGCAGTTTCGTAAGCGTAAAGTATTCTTCCCGAAAAATCAATCGATGGATGCATTTATGGATTTACTCCATAAACACCGCACAGAAAGTTTTTTATTCCCCATGTCGAACGTCGGAAAGACCGACCTGCCTAAGGCTTTAGAGAAGACCAATTTCAAGGTTACGAAAGTCAGAATGTATCGCACAGTTCCGGACGATGTGTCGGATCTACACATTCCTACTTTCGATTTGTTGGTGTTTTTTAGTCCTATCGAAATCAAATCGTTGCTGGATAATTTCCCGAAATTCAAACAAGGTAAAATTTTGATTGCCGCTTTTGGATCTACAACTGCCGAAGCCGTGGAAAAAGCCGGTTTGAAACTGCATATTACCGCACCATCTCCTGAATTTCAGTCGATGTCTGCTGCTATTGATGCATATTTGACGATGTTAGCCAAAACGAAGAAATAACAATGAATGCCACATTTCCGAAATCGGAACGCCTTTGCTCTAAAATCTTAATCGATGAATTGTTTGCAAGCGCAACTGCCCGTCGTTCGGGCGGGTTCACGGTGAAGTATGTGCGCATACACAGTGATGAAACTCCAACTGAAATGCCCAAAGTATTGATTTCCGTGCCTAAGCGTTTTCAACGGCACGCGGTTGATCGCAATCGCACCAAACGCCTGATACGAGAGGTCTATCGCAAACATAAAGCCGAATATCTATCGACATCCAAAATTCATTCTATGGCGATTATATACGCATCTTCAAAAGTTCCTGATTACGCTTTTGTGGAAACTCATCTCGTCAAAATCATGGATGCTATCCGATGAAAAAAATAGTTATTTATCCCTTTGTTTTACTGATTCGCATATATCAATATACGATTTCGCCGTTTTTCCCAAACAGTTGTCGTTTCACGCCCACCTGTTCACAATACGGCATTGAGGCGTTCCAAAAGCACGGCGTTTTCAAAGGTTTTTGGCTCACGCTGAAACGTGTTTTGCGCTGCCATCCTTGGGGTGGAAGTGGGTATGACCCGGTGCCTTGAGAAACAAAACTTTTTTTTGCAAAGTGTTTTTTTTTTCGTATCTTTGCAAATTATTATACAAATACATGGATTATAACACCTCGCGCTCGGCTATTGTTATTCGTGAATATGGGCGCTCTATACAAAGTATGATTGAGTTTGCATGCTCAGTCGAAGATCGGGAAAAACGCAACGACGTTGCTCGATCAATTATTCGTGTGATGTCGTCGTTGACTTCTCAAGAAGGCGGAAAACGCGACAACCACGAGCAACAACTCTACGATCACTTGTTTGTGATGTCGGATTTCAAATTAGACATTGACTCGCCCTATCCGGTTCCTTCGCGTGAAATCTTACGCAAAAAACCGGAAATCGTTCCGTATCCGAAAAATGGCATTCGCCTCAAACACTACGGACGGAGCTTGCAAAGGATGATCTCCAAAGCTTCGGAAATGCCCGATGGCGAAGAGAAAACAATTTTGGTTCGACTGCTGATTATTCAGATGAAACGTGCATATATGCTGTGGAATCAGAACAATTTGGACGACCATTTGATAGCCAATCAACTGCATATTCTTTCAGACGGAAGAATTGTGTACAACGAAGAAATGCAAGTGAATTTCACTCCCGATCTTCCCGATGTTGGCTATGCACAAAAAAGTGCCAAAAAGAAAAAGAAGAAAAAGAAAAATAAGAAATAAAATAATTTCACAATGAGTTCATTTGTGATACAAGGCGGACGTCGCTTGCGGGGAGAAATCATTCCGCAAGGTGCGAAAAACGAGGCGCTTCAGATTATTTCGGCAACGTTGCTCACATCGGAAAAAGTGATTGTTGAGAATATTCCCAACATTCGAGATGTGAATAAACTGATCGAACTTCTGCAAGCGTTGGGATCGAAAGTGGAAAAACTGAGCGAAACCATCTACTCGTTTCAAGCGGACGATCTGCACTTGGATTTTATGGAAACCGAAGAATTTTCCAAAATGGTTACTTCCTTGCGAGGAAGTATTATGATTGCAGGACCGCTGTTGGCACGTTTTGGAAGGAGCGTTGTTCCTCAACCCGGTGGAGATAAAATCGGACGTCGACGTTTAGATACACACTTTATCGGTTTCGAAAAGTTAGGTGCAACGGTGGTTTACGATGCGAAAACGTCTGCGTTTACCATTACGGCAAAAGAATTGAAAGGCGATTATATGTTGCTTGATGAAGCATCCGTTACAGGTACTGCAAACATTGTGATGGCGGCTGTTTTAGCGAAAGGAACAACAACAATTTTCAATGCTGCCTGCGAACCGTATCTGTTGCAACTTTGCGAGATGCTGAATCGAATGGGTGCACAAATTTCGGGAGTGGGCTCCAATCTTCTCACGATAAAAGGTGTGAAAGAGCTGAAAGGCACTACGCATCGGATGTTGCCTGATATGATTGAAGTTGGTTCTTTTATCGGTCTTGCAGCAATGACGAAATCCGAAATCACGATTAAAAACGTCAATTATCAGCAATTGGGTGTTATTCCGCAGGTCTTTCGCAATTTGGGAATTACCGTTGAAAAACGTGGCGATGATATTTATGTTCCCGCACAGGAAAATTATGCGATAGAACGCTATATGGATGGTTCTATGCTGACGATTGCCGATGCTCCTTGGCCCGGATTTACGCCCGACCTTATCAGTATTGCTTTGGTAACCGCCACACAAGCCAAAGGTTCGGTGTTGATTCATCAAAAAATGTTTGAAAGTCGTTTGTTTTTCGTAGATAAACTGATTGATATGGGTGCGCAGATTATTCTCTGTGATCCGCACCGTGCAACGGTTATAGGACTTAATCAAGAAATGCCTTTGCGTGGTGTTCGTATGGTTTCTCCGGATATTCGTGCGGGTGTGGCTTTGCTCATAGCAGCACTTTCCGCAGAAGGAGAAAGCGTTATAGACAACGTTGAACAAATCGACAGAGGCTACCAAAATATAGACGTGCGCTTGAATGCAATTGGTGCAGACATCCGTAGAAAACCCTAAAAAAAATAATACCAAATGGAATTTTCCGTAACTCAAATTTCTCAACTATTGAACGGCAAGATCGAAGGAAATGCCGATGCGAATGTGTATAAACTCTGCAAAATCGAAGAAGGTGAGCAGGGCGGACTTTCCTTTTTAGCGAATCCGCAATACACGCCGTATATCTACGATACCAACGCAACTGCGGTTATCGTTAATACCGATTTAGTGCTTGAGAAACCGGTCAAAACAACGCTTATCCGCGTGGAGAACGCTTATCAGGCTTTTGCGAAATTATTGGAAATGTATGACCAAATCAAGCGAAACAAAGTCGGTATATCCGAAAAATCAGCCATTCACGAAAGTGTAAAAATGGGCGAAACGTGCTATGTTGGCGAGTTTGCAGTGATAGGAGAGAATGTACGGATCGGAAATAATGTTAAAATTTATCCACAAGTATATATTGGCGAAAACACGCAAATCGGCGAAAACACGATGATTTATCCGGGCGTGAAAATCTATTCCGACACAGTGATTGGTAACAATGTAATTATTCACGCAGGAAGTGTTATTGGTGCGGATGGTTTTGGTTTTGCTCCATCGGATTCGGAGTATGCCAAAGTTTCACAAATTGGAAATGTGGTGATAGAGGATAGAGTTGAGATTGGTGCGAACACTTGTATCGACCGTGCAACGCTGGGTTCAACGATTGTTAGAAAAGGTGTGAAGTTAGATAATTTGATACAAATTGCGCACAATGTTGTTGTGGGAGAAAATACGGTGATGGCTTCTCAAACGGGTGTTTCAGGCTCAACGAAAGTGGGCAAAAACTGTATGTTCGGCGGACAGGTTGGTATTGCCGGACACGCCACCATTGCTGATGGTGTGAAGATTGCGGCACAGAGCGGTATTCCTTCAAATGTGAAACAGGAAAATGCAGTTCTGTTCGGATCTCCTGCAATGGATGCTTCCGATTATCGACGTGTTGCCATTCACTTCAAAAATCTTGATAAAATCGTGAAACGGCTCAACGCTTTAGAATCTCAACTCAACGAAAAAAAATAGCGTGGATCCGAATCAAAAACCACTGACACCCTTTGAAGAAGGACAGGTTTTGCTGATCGACAAACCCTACGGTTGGACGTCGTTTCAAGTGGTTAATAAGTTGAAATGGAAAATCCGACACACGTATAAATTAGCGAAGTTAAAAATCGGTCACGCAGGAACGCTCGACCCTTTGGCAACAGGACTTTTGATTGTTTGCACAGGGAAATTCACCAAACGTATCGAAGAATTTCAAGCACAGGAAAAAGAATATACAGGCACATTTGTTCTCGGAGCAACAACGCCTTGTTATGATATGGAAAAGCCCGTAGATAGAGAGTTCCCGACAGATCATATTTCCGAAAACAGTATCTTGGAAACAGCGAAATCCTTTGTTGGCGAACAATTGCAGGTTCCTCCGATTTTTTCTGCTGTAAAGATTGAAGGTAAACGTGCCTACGATTATGCCCGTCAATCGCAGGAAGTAGAGCTTAAAGCCAAACCCATTGTTATTCGCGAATTTGAAATTACACGTATTGAAATGCCTTACGTTGATTTTCGGATTGTTTGCAGCAAAGGCACATACATTCGTTCCATCGCTCGAGATTTCGGAGAAGCCTTGCAATCCGGCGCATACCTATCTGCTTTGCGACGCACACGGATTGGTAATTTTTGGGTAAAGGATTGTGATAATTCTTTGATAGAGGATAGCCCAAAAGAACGCGAATGACACGGATAACACGGATTTTCGCAGATAAAAAACAAAAATAAATTGTTTGATTGTTATTCTATTTTCGTTTGAATCCTTAACGATTCCGAGTGAATCAATCGCCAAAGAGAAAGAGAAAAGTCTGTGTTGATACCCTGTTTTTCGCTGCATTTTAAGCGGTTTTCAAGCATCGTTTTCCATCTGTCCATTTGTAAGATCGTCATTTGATTTGCTTGTTTGTAGTCGCCCATCTCTTGAATAATTTTCATTCGTTTGCTCAGAATAGCGATCAGTTCTTCGTCCAGATCATCAATAAGTACGCGCATTTGCTCCAATTGCATATCGCTACAGATCGCATTGTTTTGAACCAAATGTTTTTGTAATTCTTCGAATGCTGCGAAAGATAATTGTTGGGATGCGTCTGTTAGTGCGTGTTCCGGCGTAGGGTGCACTTCTATCATCAGTCCGTCCATCTCCATATCCAATGCTTTTTGTGCGATATAAGGCACAAGGTTTGCAGTTCCGGAGATATGGCTGGGGTCGCAATACAACTCCAATTCCGGATATAAGCGTTTGAGTTCAATCGGAATTTCCCACATTGGAGGATTGCGAAATTGCGATGTGCGATGCGAGCTAAATCCTCTATGAATGGCTTTAACATTGGATATTCCTGCTTTCTCGATACGTTCGATAGCCCCTAACCACAGATGTAAATCCGGATTCATCGGGTTTTTGACCATCACCGAAAGGGCTGTGCCTTTGAGGGCTTCAGCGATTTCCTGTACGGAGAATGGATTCACCGTAGTTCGTGCACCGATCCAAACATTTTCGATGCCATACTGCATACAACTCTCTATATGTTCCGGTTTTGCAACTTCCACGATGGGTTTGATGCCGTATTGTTGTTGAGCTTTTTGCAGCCATTGCAAGGCTTTTTCAGCATACCCCTCAAAACCTCCGGGACGAGTTCGAGGTTTCCAAACCCCTGCACGCATCGTCTTTACAGATGTTTTTGTTGTTAAAAACTCTGCGGTTTTCAAGATTTGTTCTTCACTCTCGGCAGAACAGGGACCGGCTATGATGGGTTTCATTTTGAAAGAATTAAAACTAAAATTTGAATATCATTTTATGCTTTATTTCACCGAACGAAACATTCGTTTCCAACGAATATTTTTCGGGAAAACTTTATCTTTATCTAAGGAAAGCCACGTGAATTGCGGTTTTCCAACGATGTGATCTTCGGGAACAAAACCCCAGTAGCGTGAATCGGCGGAATTGTGGCGATTGTCGCCCATCATCCAATAGTAATCCATCGCAAACGTGTAGCTTGTTGCGAGTTCGCCATCAATGAAAATCTGTTCGTTTTCCACGTTCAAAGTGTGTCCTTCATACGCCGTGATGATGCGTTGATAGATTGGAAGATTGTCGAGAGAAATCTCAATTGTTGCACCTTTCTGCGGGATATAAATTGGTCCGTAGTGGTCGATGTTCCAAGGAAAACGACTATCAAACGGAAAAATCCGCGCATCAAATTCGCCTTGCGGATAGATGTATTTTTCGAGGCGTTCGAGATTCGGTAAAGACTTTGCTTTTTCTGCAATCTCTGCTGTCATCGGAACAACACCGTAGGCATACAGCATATCAATATCTTCATTCGAGATACCTATTTCGCGCCATCTGGTTTTTGCAACCACCATCGGATTCGGAAGAACCTGATAGTTGAATTCGCTGTGTTCCGGTGCTTCTTGCGGTTTCCCGTTGATATGGATTTGTTGATTGATGATTTGCAAAGTATCTCCGGCAACACCCACACAACGTTTCACGAAATTTTCACGTTTATCCACCGGACGAACCACGATGTCGCCAAAATTCAGTTTGTCGTGCCATACACGCTCTCTGCCGTGTTCACGACAAAGTGCGTAGTAGTCGGCAGTGCTTTGGTAATGCGTGGAAACCGTATCTCCCACAGGGAAATTGAAGACTACTGCATCTCCGCGTTGAACGGTTCTACGTTGAAAAAATCGACGATATTTCAGTTGAACCGCATCGACATACGATTTAGTATTTTCAGTCAAAGGCAAGGTGTGATGCACCAGCGGAAAAGCAATCGGCGTTTGTGGCATTCGCACGCCATACGCAAGTTTGCTCACATAAACATAATCGCCGATTTGCATCGATTTTTCCATAGATGAGGTCGGAATGGTGTAATTTTCGAAGAAAAACATCCGAACAATCGCAGCGGCAAGCACCGAAAACACGATGGTATCAAACCAATCACGCCATACGGCTTTCTTGAAAACAGGCAATTCTTTGGGCTGTATAAACGTTTCTTTTTTCACCCAAATCAAAAAAGGGAAATAGAGAAACGGCAATATCGCAGCAGCGAAATACTCCAAAATTCCATTGCGCTTGTAACCCACCGAAATCTCGACAAACAGCAACATCAGCACAAAGAAGTTGAGGAATGGAATGCACAGCAGCAACATCCACCACCACGCTTTGTTCACGATTCGAATCAGCAACCACAAGTTCCAACCCGGAACGATGGCTTCCCATCCTTTTCTGCCTTGTTGTTGAAAAATCACGTAAAGGCTCGCAATGATCGGAGCAACAATGATTAGGAGCAATAAAATTTGTAACATGTTTTTTTGTATTTATTGTAGTAGGGGCGTATCGCATACGCCCTAATTAATTATTTTATATTTAGAAGGTCCGACATCGTATAAATTCCGACACGTCCAACAAGCCATTCTGCTGCGCGTATAGCGCCCTTTGCAAAGCCACGGCGGGATTTGGCGTGGTGTTTAATGGAGATAAAATCTTCATCGGCTTCATAAATAACCTCGTGAATGCCACACACATCTTCTTCTCGAAAGGCTTGAATAGAGAGCGTTTCAGGAGTTTCTTTTGAAGGTTCATCACATATCCATGACGTTTTTTGCGGATAGTCGGCGATTAAATCTTCCGCCAATGAAATCGCTGTACCGCTTGGTTTATCGAGCTTTTGCAGATGATGCACTTCTTCAATATGCACGTGATAATCGGGATAATCGCTCATCATACGAGCCAGTTTTTTGTTCAATTCAAAAAACAAATTCACGCCAATACTGAAGTTTGATGCGTAGAACAACGTTTTTTTGTGTTGTTCGCAGCTTGAAAAAATCTCATTTTTTTGTGCACCCCAACCGGTTGTTCCCACCACAATGGGAATGTTCAAATCGAAACACTTAAAAATGTTTTTCACGACGGTTTGCGGCGTTGAAAACTCAATGGCAACATCGGCTTTTTTGACCTCATTTTCCAAGCGTTTCCAATCCTCTTCGTTGTCAATTCTCGCAACAATGCAATGACCTTTTTGCGAAGCCATTTCTTCGAGAATTTTACCCATTTTTCCGTATCCTAAAAGTGCGATGTTCATTAGTTGTTGATTTGGTTATTTGCTTATTTGTTGGGCGAACACGTAGGTTCGCCCGTACATTGTCCGCTGTTGTTATCTCTTAATTGTTAATTATTAATTGTTAATTATTTAAGTGTAAACGTAAATTTTATTCCACCCTGCATAGGCAGTTGTTGATTGGTGAGTGCGTAGGCTGATAAATCCGGTAATGCGAATGGTTGCACACGCATTGACAGATTATCGCTGACATCAAAGGTTGATAAATGTGCGAAAACACAGGCATCAACAATGTTTAGGATATAGAGCAAACCCGACAGAATGTATGACAATTCGATGTTTCTTTGATAGTAATCACGTGCCGATCGAACGTTGTCGTTCGAATAGGGGATTAAATCCGGATTTGGGATGAAGTTGGTATCTCCGGAAAGCCGTCCGCGATACTCCGTTTGATAGAGGTTAAGCTCCGATTTGTTCCAGTTGTACATATAGATCAAAGCTCCAAAACCCGCATAAATAAAGGGGACTTTGTACCATTGTTTGTTGTAGATTTGTCCTGCACCCGGAAGACAAACGGACAACCATGTGGCTTTTCTCGGATTTTTTTGACCCGGCAATCGAAACGATTGCTCCCGTGAGATAGGGGGCGGGGGAGGAGGTAACGGTTCTACATTTTCCTGAACGACAGAAACCTGCACAGAATCCTGCGAATCTTGCAAATCCTGTGAAAAACCTTGACTGCAAAGGATTAAGAGAAATCCTGTCAGGAAGAATTTTATGAAAAACGAACCTTTCAAGATGCTTATTTTAACAGCGAAACAAGGCGATGAAACTCTTCCTCGGATTGAAATTCAATCACGATTTTTCCCTTTCCGGTCTTCGAGATTTTGTATTTGACGGGGGTTTCCAAACGTTGCGATAACTCATCGTGACTTTGTTCCAATTTGTCCGAAATCGTGGAACGGCTTCCTTTGCCTTTGGATTCACTTGATTTTTCAAGAGGTTCAGGTTCTTTACAAAACTCTTCCACTTGTCGAACAGACCATCCGTCTTGCACAATTTTATGTAAAATCTCAATACGTTTTTCATCGCTATCCAAGGAAATCAGTGGCTTTGCGTGCCCCATCGTGAATTCCTCGTTCTTTTGCAAAGCGAGTTGAATTTCTGCGGGAAGTTTCAGCAAGCGCAGTTGATTGGCTACAGCCGAGCGACTTTTCCCCAATTTCTCACTCAATTTTTCCTGTGTCAGATGCAATCCGTCCATCAAAGCTTTGTAGTTGATGGCAATTTCGATAGGATTCAAATCTTTGCGCTGAATATTCTCGGTTACAGCCATTTCCAACGTTTCGATATCGGTTGCCAAACGGATGTAGGCAGGCATTGTTTTCAATCCTGCAAGTTTGGATGCACGATAGCGACATTCTCCGGAAATAATTTGGTAGCGATGATTGACTTTTCGTACCGTAATGGGTTGTATAATTCCGTAACTTTCAATAGATTTTGAGAGCTCTTGAATATACTCGTCCGAAAACTCCTTACGCGGATTTTCGGGATTGGTGTCAATATCTTTGATGGAAATTTCCGCGATGCTACCAATGAAGTCTGCCCCTGATTCGGGAGCTGTTCTTCGTGGCTCATAATTCCCTATTAGAGAGGAGAGTCCTCTTCCCATTGCCTGTGTTTTACTCATCTTCGGAAAGTGTTTTTTCTGCGTTTTTAATATTCGTTAAATCGTTTTTTTGTAAGATTTCTCGTGCTAAATTGAGGTAGTTGAGCGCGCCTGTTGATGCCGCATCGTATTCAAAAATTGTTTTTCCGTGGCTGGGCGATTCTCCCAGTTTGATGTTGCGATAGATCAATGTGTCGAAAACCAAATCTTTGAAGTGTTCTTGAACTTCCTCAACCACTTGTTTGGCAAGGCGAAGACGAGAATCGTACATCGTCAGCAAGATACCTTCGATGTCTAAATTTTCGTTGAAACGTTCTTGCACGATTTTGATGGTATGCAACAGTTTTCCCAATCCTTCCAATGCAAAAAACTCGCATTGCACGGTGATAATCACGGAGTCAGATGCTGTAATTGCGTTCAGCGTGATCAATCCCAAGGAGGGCGAGCAGTCGATGATGATAAAATCGTAGTCATCCTGGATTTTATTGATTGCACGTCGCATCACTTTTTCCCGATTGGGATGATTAACCAATTCAATTTCAGCACCAACCAAGTCGATGTGTGAAGGAATCAGATCCAGATTTGGAGTACCTGTTTTCAGTACAATTTGGTGAGGATCAGTTCCATCCACCATACATTCGTAGATGCTGGTTGTGATATTGTTGGGGTCGAACCCCAATCCGGATGTAGCATTTGCCTGAGGATCAGCATCAATTAGCAATGTTTTTTTCTCCAAAACCGCCAAACCTGCAGCCAAATTGATTGCTGACGTGGTTTTCCCAACGCCACCTTTTTGATTTACTATAGAAATAACTTTACCCATAAAGCTTGATGTGATGATAACAATCTGCAAAGATACGAAAAAAAAATGAAATGCCAAAGCCTTTTTTATTCGATTTTCTTTTGCTCGCTTTTCAAGCGACGTTCAACTTTTTTGATGCTTTCTGTTGCAGGTAGATTTTCGGGCATAACACCGCCAAGTTTTCGGATTGTTTTTCGCACCTCTTGACCAACTTCGTAGTGTGTTTGGTTCGCTTTTCCCTTACCCTTAATATCCTCATTCCGCAGTTTTTCTTCCGCTTGTGTCGCACGGAATAAATTCGCAGCGAGTTCTGTACTTCCCATGTGATCAAGGATATTTTGACTTTTCTTTAATTGCTTTCTTTTGTGAATATCCTTTGCTCCCAATCCTCCGTACAAGCCCATATATCCGGAAATTTTGAAAAACAGCGTAATCGATTGGATCAATAACTCCTGCGCCGTGTGCGGCACTTGCCAACTGTGAATTGTGTCGACTAAGCTCTTGGCGCAAAAAAAAACGCTTTTCCTCTTCAGATATCAAAGCATTATATGCCTTCATCTGTTGTATTTCTTGAATGCGGGTTTGGATAGCAAAGTAGGTCTGTCCCAGTGCGATAACCTCTTTTGATGGATCTGCATTTTGCACGATAAGATAGCAGGCATAGCGAGATAATTTTACACTATCTACCTTTCTCTCAACACCATAGCCTATCGAAACCATTTCGAGGATATCCTCGAAATGGTTTTCGGAAGATTGCCCACTGTTTTTGCAGGCTTCTTTTGCACGTTCGATGACCGGCAGAAAATGCCTGTATTCGGAATACTCCAGTACTTTTGAGAAATCCCTTGCACTCCAATATTCGTTTCCGGTTTCATCGACTTTGCGAATGCGTTCAAAAATTGTTGTCATTTGTTTTGATAGTTTTGTGTTTTTAGTCATTGTTTTTTGTTTAATTGTAGTTTATAAAGTTTATAAAGTTTGCAAAGTAATGTACTATTTTGTTATTTACTATTTACTATTTAGCGTAGCCCTTAGCAAAGAGGTGCAACTAAATAGTAAATAGTAAATAGTAAATCGTTAAATTGTACATTGATTACTATAGGGTCAATACCTTTCACCGTTTACCTTTCACCGCCATATATATAACGGAAAAAACCCGATTTTCGTATATTTTTTAAGTTAAAGTTTTTTAACATTTTGTAATAATACGAATATCAATACATTTCAAACACTTAATAGGGATAAGGTGTTTGCCGATTTCTTAAAATTTTTAACAATTAGTGATGACAATGTGAAATGTGGGGACGAGGCAAGCTTTGCTTCAAAAAAAATTAAGCCGTTTTGTTCAAAAAATTTCGTTATTTCAAAAAAAAGTGTTATCTTTGCAAGATATAATTTCCTTGGAATTGAATTTTAAACACACAATAGTACAGTTTTTTATCCTTGTTTCTCCTCTATTTTTGAAAGCGGAACAAGATTCTTTGTACCTTGCACCCTCCATAAGCCGCCTCATCGGAGCCAATGTGATTTGCGAAGGAACCTCCACTACATTGTCTGTAAATCCCTCTTCCGTAGAATATATTTGGAAAGTGGGCAACAGACCCGAAGACACAACAACCGATACATTCATTCATATCAATGCCTCTGATTTCGGTACGGCGGAAACCAAAGTCCCGGTCAGCGTTCGCAGCATTGATGCGGGAACTACTGTTTACGATACGGTATATATTACTACAAAACCGGAAATTCTTACTCGTGTGAACGATACGTTCTGCCCAGAAGATACTGCACGCGCAGCGATGATTGGCATTATTACTTCTACCGATTGCTATTTCAAATGGCTAGATTACGGCGCAACAACCGACACCATCAATGATTGGTGGGAAGGAATGCCTGTGGATACAACATTTCGTGTTCGTATTTCAAGACACCCCTTGGAACAAATCGGCTACGAAAATGCTTGCTATATCGAAGATTCCGCAAAGATTGTCGTGGTACGAGAGTTGGGCTTTTCCATTACGGGCGAAACTGTTGTCTGCGTAGGGGACACTGTTTCGTTGACGGTTACCGGTGCGCACGATATAACGTGGAATCCGGGAGATTACACCGATGCAACTGCATTCTTCGAAATTGTGAGTGCAGGGAATAATGCCTTTACGGTGAATGCAAAGGATGCCAGAGGATGTCGAGGAAATAAATCACATATTGTTGAGGGGCTTCCAACGCCCACAGATGCGAGGATTTTTGTGAATGGAATAGAAGATTCGGAGGCAGACATTTGCAGGGGAGAAGGTGCGGAAATAAGCGTTCTAGGCGGAAATGGATGGTTTTGGACTTCTTCGAGAGATACAAGCTATTTCGACACGGTTTATCCTCGTGAAAGAACAACCTACGAGGTCATCGTGTATGCGGATGCCGCACGAACACAATGTTCCGTGAAGTTGGAACAAACGGTAGATGTGCGAAATTGCGACATTGTCTATTTCCCTACGGCAATCAGCCTTTCGTCGGAAATAGAAATAGATGATGCGATTTGTGGAGGAAAACGAAGCAACCGAATTTTCAAACCCATTGGTCGAAAACAGAGCTTTGTTCAGTATTATCTGGCGGTTTTCAATCGCTGGGGGGAACTGCTTTTTGAATCCAACGATTTCTGTATCGGTTGGAACGGTACGCATCAAGGCGAAGATGTTCGTCCCGGAACGTATATTTACATATTCCGATTGACCAATAAACGTGATGTTTGGGAGAAAAAAGGCACGGTTACAGTGGTTGACTAATCAAGCGTTTGCAACTCTTCCCACTCATTCATTGCCTTGTCGATTTTTTCTTTCAGTTTATTGTAATCCACGAAGACCTGACTGTTTGTGATATTTGCGGGATTTGACAGCAATTCATCCATCTCTGCTTTCTTTTTTTCCAACTGTTCAATTTCCGTTTCGAGTTTCTCAATTTGATTTTGCCGACGACGTTGCTCCCGCTCCTGCTCTTTCTTTTTCTGACGTTCTTGCTCCGAATTATTCACGTCATTGCGGGTTTGCCCCGCATTATCGCCGTTATTTTGTGCATTCGTCCCGTTGCGTCTATTGCTGTTATTTTGCATATTCGTCCCGTCATGTCGAGCGGAATACTGCGAAGCAGTATGCAGTCGAGACACCCCCTTGCTATTAAGTTCATTAAGGCTTTCTATATTCCTCGCCTCCAAAAACTCATAAATATCTCCAATGTGCATGCGCACTTGTTTATCACGAAACTCATACACTTTCTCTGTTAAGCCTTGCAAAAAATCCCGATCGTGCGAAACCAAAATCATCGCTCCATCGTATTTCAACAAAGCCATTTTCAACACGTCTTTCGAGCGCATATCCAAATGATTGGTAGGTTCATCCAAGATGAGTAGATTTACCGGTGTCAGTAATAATTTGGCTAATGCCAAACGCATTTTTTCTCCTCCCGACAAGACTTTTACTTTTTTGTCGATATCTTCGCCTGCAAACAAAAAACTGCCCAAGATATTGCGGATTTTTGTGCGAACTTCGCCTACTGCAATGTCGTCGATGGTTTGAAAAACAGTTTTCTCTCCATCAAGTAATGCCGCTTGATTTTGCGCAAAGTAACCCACTTGCACTTGATGTCCCAAGCGCGCCACGCCATCGAACGCCAATTCGCCCATAATGATTTTAGAAAGGGTGGATTTACCTTCGCCGTTCTTGCCTACAAACGCAACCTTTTCGCCACGTTCGAGCATCAGATTGATGCCGTCTAAAACCAAATTGTCATCATATTTTTTGACTACATTCTGCACTTCAACCACCACTTTTCCGGAGTGTGGCGATGGCGGAAACTTAAAGTGCATCGAGGATGTATCGATTTCGTCAATTTCGATACGATCCATTTTATCCAACAGTTTGATGCGTGATTGCGCTTGTCGAGCCTTCGTTGCTTTGTAGCGAAAACGCTCTACAAACCGCTCCATATCTGCAATTTCTTTCTGTTGGTTATTGTATGCGTTGACTTGCACACGCCGCCGTTCCTCACGTTGCTCTACATATTCCGAATAAGAAGCTTTATAATCTTCGATTTTTCCGAGCACAATTTCAATCGTGCGTTTCGTTACTGCATCCAAAAACGCACGGTCGTGAGAAACCAAAACGATTGCGCCATCGTAGTTTTGCAAGAACGTTTCCAACCATTGAATAGACTCAATGTCCAAGTGATTGGTAGGCTCATCCAACAACATGACATTGGGATGTTGCAACAAGATTTTCGCAAGTTCCACACGCATCTGCCAACCCGAACTGAATTCGCTGATTTTTCGAGAAAAATCGCTGTGTTTGAAACCCAAACCGAGCAATACTTTTTCCGTTTCGGCTTGCTTGTTTGCTGCTCCGATGAGGTGATAACGTTCATTGGCATCGTGCAGAGCAACCATCAGTTTGTGATATTCGTCGGATTCGTAGTCGTTGCGTTCACTCATTTCGAGTGTCAGTCGTTCGATGGTTTTCTCCAAGAGTGCAGCCTCTTCAAATGCTGTCAAAGCCTCGTCAATCACGGTTCGAGAGGAATGCGGAATAATTTCTTGAGGCAGATAACCGATCGTATGTCCCGATGTAATTACGGTTGTTCCGCCCTCCGGCTGCATTTGTTTGGCTAAAATTTTTAATAAAGTGGATTTCCCTGCACCGTTTTTGCCCGCCAAACCGATGCGATCGTTGTCGGCGATGATGAATGAAACCCCTTTGAACAGCTCCTTTCCGGAGAATTGAACAGACAGATTGTTGATCGAAAGCATTACGAAATCTGTTTCAATCGGTCAATCACTTGCAAAGGTTCGGGAGATGAAAAAACCGTATTGCCTGCCACCAAAACATTTACCCCATAATCGCAAAGTTTTTGAGCATTATCAAGGGTTACGCCACCGTCAACTTCAATCAGCAAATTAGGATTGTATTGCTTTTTCAAAGCCGTCAACTGTTCCAATTTGCGATAGGTTTGTTCGATAAATTTTTGTCCTCCGAACCCCGGATTCACACTCATCAACATCACAACATCGCAGTTTTCGATCACGTTTTCGATAGTGCTGATGGGCGTATGCGGATTCAGTGCAACGCCGGCTTTCATTCCTGCTTGTGAGATATGCGTGAGGGAGCGATGCAGATGCGTACACGCCTCTGCCTGAACGGTAAGAATATCCGCTCCAACGGATTTGAAAGATTCGACATAACGGTCGGGATCAACAATCATCAGATGCACATCTAAAGGCTTTTTGGCGTATTTTTTGATGTGAGAGATTACAGGTTGTCCGAACGAGATATTGGGAACGAAAACACCGTCCATCACGTCGATATGAAACCAATCGGCGGAACTCGTGTTGATCATTTCGATGTCTTTTTGAAGGTTCGCAAAATTTGCGGACAGAAGACTTGGAGCTACGAGCATAGTATTCACGAATTACTGATTCAAAATTTCCAAAATCTTGATGGAGGCATCTGCGATTACTGTTCCGGGTCCGAATATCGCAGCTGCACCGGATTTGTAGAGAAAATCGTAGTCTTGCGGAGGAATAACACCTCCTACAATCACGATAATATCTTCACGTCCGAGTTTTTTCAACTCTTCGATAATCTGCGGTACAAGGGTTTTGTGTCCTGCTGCGAGCGATGAAACACCCACCACGTCCACATCGTTCTCAACCGCTTGTTTTGCGGATTCGGCAGGCGTTTGGAACAAAGGACCCATATCCACGTCAAAACCAATGTCGGCATAACCGGTGGCAACCACTTTTGCGCCACGGTCGTGCCCGTCTTGACCCATTTTCGCAATCATAATACGCGGACGACGTCCTTCTTTTTCTGCGAAAGCATCTGCCATAGCAACGGCTTTCTTGAAACTTTCGTTGTTTTCGGTTTCGGATTTATACACGCCTGATATAGTTCTAATTACAGCCTTATAACGACCAAAATGTTTTTCTAATGCATCGGAGATTTCGCCCAATGATGCGTGCTTGCGAGCCGCATCAATAGAGAGTTCCAAAAGATTTCCCTTACCTGTTTTCGCACATTCGGAAAGGGTTTCGAGAGCCTGTTGAACGGCTGCATTGTCGCGATTGGCGCGGAGTTTAGCCAAGCGTTCGATCTGTGCTTTACGAACGGCTGTGTTGTCCACCTCCAAAGTTTCAATCGGATCTTCCTTATCCAAACGGTATTTATTCACACCTACAATCGTGCTTGTTTTGCTGTCGATACGGGCTTGCGTGCGTGCAGCAGCCTCTTCGATACGCATCTTCGGAATACCGGTTTCGATGGCTTTCGCCATACCGCCCAATTCTTCCACTTCCTGTATCAAAGCCCAAGCCTTGTCGGCGATTTCTTTCGTCAGAGATTCCACGTAGTACGAACCTGCCCAAGGGTCAACCACACGGCAAATGTTCGTTTCTTCTTGCAGATACAACTGTGTATTTCTCGCAATACGTGCGGAAAAATCCGTTGGCAGAGCGATAGCCTCATCGAGAGCGTTGGTGTGCAAGGATTGTGTGTGTCCGAGAGCAGCACCCATTGCCTCTACGCAAGTGCGTGTAACATTGTTGAACGGGTCTTGCTCGGTGAGCGACCAGCCTGATGTTTGCGAGTGTGTGCGCAAAGCCAAGGATTTCGGGTTTTTTGGATTGAACTGTTTTACGATTTTCGCCCAAAGCATACGCGCAGCACGCATTTTGGCGATTTCCATAAAGTGATTCATACCGATTGCCCAGAAGAACGACAAACGAGGTGCGAAGTCATCAATGCTCATTCCCGCATTCACACCTGCACGCAGGTATTCCAAACCATCTGCCAACGTATATGCCAACTCAATATCTGCCGTTGCACCTGCCTCTTGCATGTGATAACCCGAAATTGAAATTGAGTTGAATTTCGGCATATTTTTCGAGGTAAATTCAAAAATATCCGCAATGATTTTCATGGATGGAAGAGGCGGATAAATATAGGTGTTACGCACCATAAACTCTTTCAAAATATCGTTTTGAATGGTTCCGCTGAGTAGCTCCATTTTCACGCCCTGTTGCTCTGCTGCAACGATGTAGAACGCTAAAATCGGCAAAACGGCTCCGTTCATCGTCATCGAAACCGACATTTTATCCAATGGAATTTGGTCGAACAAAATGTTCATATCCAAGATAGAATCCACGGCAACACCGGCTTTTCCGACATCTCCAACCACACGTTCGTGGTCGGAATCGTAGCCACGGTGTGTAGCCAAGTCGAATGCGATAGACAAACCTTTTTGTCCTGCCGCAAGATTACGGCGATAGAAAGCATTGGATTCTTCCGCAGTGGAGAAACCGGCATACTGGCGAACAGTCCAAGGTTTCATCACATACATTGTGGAATACGGACCACGCAAAAACGGTGGAAGACCGGCTGCGTAGTTGAGGTGTTCCATCCCTGCGAGATCTTTCGCAGAATATACAGGATTAACGGAAATTTGTTCGGGAGTGAGCCACGGCGTTCCTGCGGAAGGTAAGGCAGGGGAGGGCTGATGAGCCGGATTGTACGGAGTGGATTGAAAATTTGGACGCATATCTTTTTTTAATTACAAATTACGAATTATATTCTTTTACTCTTAATTATAAGTTGCAAAGATAGTACTTTTTTTTGAGATTTGCAAGAAAATTGTGATTTTATTTTGTGATTGGTGCATCGCCCACACAGGATATAAAAACCGCCAATAAAATTTGGTTGTTTCGGTTTTTTTTTGTAACTTCGCAAAATGAAGTGAACACTTGATAACTACTGCCGGAAAATCGGGGCGGGTTGTTAAGTTTTTCAAGAGATAACGATTGCATAACTATTGCGTGTATGTTGCGGGTTATGCAGTCGTTTTTTCTATGGCAGTTATGCAGTATTGGACGTGTTGCCCACTGACGAAAACAAGTGCCTTGTTTGGATTTCACACGGTATCCAACGGATATAATAACATCTAAATTGAAGTATTCCACAATATAGGTTTTTCCATCGGAAGCAGTTGTTGCAAAATTTGCAATAACTGAATTTTTGATTAATTCGCCTTCATCAAAGATGTTTTTTTTCGGCAAAAATAAAACAAAAAATCAACTTTTCAAAACAAATTATGTTAAAAATTGTTAAATCTTAAAAAACTTTAACAAAACGTGTATGGGCAACCGTAATGCCATTGAACACCGATGACACGGATAGCGCGGATTTTCGCAGATAAAAGATATTAAGAAATCGGCAAACACCTACTCTTTGAAAATCGTTTGAAACGCATTGATATTTAAGTTTTTGCGAAATGTTAAAAAACTTTAACTTAAAAAATATACGAAAATGCGTTTTTTCCCGTTATATATGTAAGGGTAAAAGGGTAAAAAGGTAAAAGGGTAAAAGCTTCGCCAAAATTAACCCTTTGACCCTTTAACCCTTTGACCTGCGAAACGAAGTGAAGCATTAACTTTATAAACTAAATTATTATGACAAAAAAAACCACATCTACCCGAATTGAAGACCAACCACACGCAAAAAAAGTTGGTCGCTTGAAACAACCGATTGCAAAGGCAATCCGTAGAAAGTCGGCAGACATTTACATTACGGAAAATTACTTTAAACACATTTTCATCGAACACGAAAAGCAACTTGCAGAAATCGGGTTCACTCCGGAAATGTTTTTGGAAGTGGTGATGAAAGATTTTAACCGAATTTATCGCGGGAAAGGCAATTCATTACTATTGGTAAAATGGAATGGAACGCCAAAAGTGGCTGCGATTGAGTTGAACCTTGCTTTCAAAAAAGAATTTTATGAAGTAAAAACTGCCTTTATACAAGGGAAAGGACGCTTTAGGTCAGACGCTTTGTTATGGAAAAAATGAAAGGAGCTTGTTTCAGAGCAAAAGGCCCGCCCTCACCTTTTGAAGTCAACTTTCGACGCTTTGACCGTTCTTTTCCTCGCTCAATGATGATCGTCGTTCGAGCGACTCACCGGAGAACATGAACCAAGTCCCTTTCATTACGGCAAAGATACAAAATATTTTTGAAACGAACAATTTTTTTTGAAGATATTTTGTTTTATTATTGTTCGCAATAGTGCCATAACCGTATCGTTCGAGTTT
>QMCD01000296.1_pt1 | contig 36201 bp, 30 predicted proteins | sample 1821841 | NCBI WGS metagenome assembly QMCD01 (sample SAMN01991225, study PRJNA193472) | Termite gut metagenome, whole genome shotgun sequencing project. | isolation source: worker | host: Macrotermes natalensis
TGCCGCTCCGCGGCACGCTCGCCATGGGCGAGCGATGTGGTGACTTTTTACGTGTCTTGGTTTCCGGCCGAAGGCCGTTGCCTGCCCACGATGGGGGGGGGCGTGGGCAGGCAAGAATAATTCACAATTTTTTCTTATATTTGTCTCGCTTAGACACACAATTTTATTTATGGTTTACACTTTACATTATCGCAACAGTCCCTTTGGGATTGTACAGAGTCCTTGGGGGCATCCTGTCCCGCGAGGGATAGGCGATGATGTGGGCGTGAGCCATTGAAGCGTGTCTAAGCAGCTGTATAATCTCATTTTTAGCTTTATGAAAAAGGAATTAGAAGGGAAATTTCAGTTGCTGACCGAGCAGATCGTGCTGACGACCAAAGAGCGCAAGCAAGTTTACAAAGCCACGGAATACGGGTATGGGGAGATTTTGGACGCTTCGCAGCTATGCGACCTCGATTGTCTGGACAACTACCAAGCCCATAGCGAGTGGCGTGGAGGCACATTGTTGGTGCAGGAGAGTGGTTGCGAGGGCGACACCCTGATTCAGCGTGACAGGGTGGTGAAACCTTATCCCGCCCTACATTAGATCTTTATAGTCGCATGGAGTGGCTGCTGGAGGCAGCCATGCTCATGTCTGCCATCCCCCGATCCCCCTTGATAAGGGGGCGTTTGCGCGAAGCGTTGCACTTTTCGTTTTTAATTTTTCATTGCCGCCTCCGGCGGCCTCGCCCCGGCGCGGGGAGGAGAAGGGATTGAAAGAATTAACGCAATAGCGGTGAATCGGGTTCAGAGGCCATCGCTTCATAGAACATGCCATCCAGGAATTTCGGGGAGAATTTCTTGATCGTATGCGTGGCACGGCCATTGAACTCCATTAAACAGAGGCGTTTGCGGCGCTCGATGCCACGGATCAGATGACGTGCCACTTCGTCTGAGGTCATCATCTTGCCTTCATCACGCGGCGTGTCACCTTGACTGGTCCCATCGGCCGTCAGGGCGGAAAAACGAACGTTCGAGGCTGTGAATCCCGGACAGGCGATCATCACGTGCATCCCCTTCTTCATGTTCTCCACGCGGATCGTCTCCAAGAATCCGGTCATCGCGTATTTCGAGGCCGAATAGCCCGTGCGACATGGCAATCCGTGCAGTCCTGCCACGGAAGATATCCCCACGATCGTGCCTCGCGACGCCTGCAAGTAGGGTAACGCATACTTGACACAGTAAACCGTGCCCCAAAAATTGACATCCATCAGGCGGTGCAGCACCTCCAAATCCACCTCGTCGAACAGGGCACGCATCGACAACCCCGCGTTGCATACCAACACGTCCACCCCACCGAAAGTCGTTACGGCCTTGTCGATCAACGTACAGCAATCGTCGGGTTTCGTGACATCCGTGACGCAACAGACTGCCGCGCCTCCCGAACCTTTTATCTCGCTCACCACCCTATCGAGCCCCTCCGCACTGCGCGCGCCCAAAACTACATTCGCTCCCAACCCGGCACACGCGCGCGCCAACGCCTCACCGATACCGGACGAAGCACCCGTGATGACTACCGTTTTACCCTTTATACTGTGTCTCATATCTCTATCTCCAATCCGTCATACGCCAAATATACATCCTTCGGCAACTCCTTCGAGACATCCGTGTATCGTCCCAACTTGTGCGACACGTGTGTCAGGTACGCACGCTCCGGCCCCACCCTCTCGATGAGTGCCAATGCCTCGTCAAGATTGAAGTGAGAATGATGCAAATTTCGACCCAATGCGTTCACTACCAGCACTTTAAGACCTCGCAACTTCGCCTCCTCCGACGGGTCGATCTCCTTGAAATCGGTCAGGTAGGCAAGGTTATCAAACCTGAATCCAGTGACATCAAACCCCGGCGCATGCTTGCCTATAACCGGCGTCACCTCTTTCCCCTTCACCTCGAAAGCAAACTCGGGGTCGATCTCATGCAGATCCAACTCCGGAACGCCACGGTATTTATCGCCACGAAACGCATACTCGAACTCCCTCCTCACAGCCTCGATCGCCGGATGCGTGGCATAGAGATCTATCCGATGTACCGCCTCCGGCCAATCCACATAATTCAGCGCCCGGACGTCATCCAAACCCGACATGTGGTCGCGATGGGCGTGCGTCAACAAAATCGCATCTATATGACGAATCCCCGCCCGAAGCATCTGGCATCTGAAGTCGGGTCCCGCGTCGATCACCATCCGCACATCGTCCCACTCCAACATCGCCGACGTACGAAGACGTGTGTCGCGTGGATCCGTCGACCTGCACACCTCACAATCGCAACCGATCAACGGAACCCCCTGCGAAGTACCGGAACCAAGAATTGTCAGTTTCATTGAATGCAAAGATAACAAAAATCCCCGCCATTGGCGGGGATTTTTCTAATAGCCTCCTTCGATATTCCAGACAAATGCTCTCGATCCTTGCATTTTCGTATCGTCATCCATCGCACGTAACGCCTCCAACAGCGGATCCACCTGTGCATCCTCCACGATCGCGAGGATCGACGCATTCATCGACGGCCAAGCATGCGTGCCATAATGCGGTTCGCCGTCTACGCTGCCGCGTCCCTCCGTGAGGGCCCAACGCGTAAATCCACGTATGCCCTGATCGTTGAAAATATCGTTTACCCGATCAGTCAATGCCTGATTGTAACTCAAAAACAGTGCTTTCATCTCAAATTTTCCCCTCTTTTTTCAACATCTTTTTACGTCGGCCAGCCATCAGCGAGTAGAGTGCCGGTACGACAAACAGCGTCAGCAGCGTCGACATCGTCAAACCACCGATCACGGCGATACCCATCGGTTGCCAGATCTCGGATCCCGCACCCAGGCCCATCGCCATCGGCACCATACCCAGGATCGTCGTCAGCGACGTCATCAACACCGGCCTCAAACGGCTCTTACCGCCCTCGATCACCGCCTTAAAGATCGTCGCACCGCGTTCTACCAACAGGTTCATGTAGTCCACCATCACGATACCGTTCTTCGTCACGATACCCACCAACATAATGGCACCGATCAGCGCGATCACCGACAGCGGCGTATTCGTGATGAATAGCAGCAGGAACACACCCGTGAATGCCAACGGGATCGTCATCATGATGATACCCGGCATACGCAACGACTCGAACTGTGTCGCCATCACGATGTACACCAATATGATGATCAGGATTGCCAGCATCCCCAGGTCGGCGAATGCTTCCTGTTGATCCTCCACCGTACCACCGATCTCCAGATAGACACCGTCCGGCGTATCATAATCCGCGATCACCTGGTTCAGTTCCGCCACCACCGTGCCGAGTGCCACACCGGCACCCAACGACGATTTGACACTCACCACACGCTGGCGATTTTCACGCTCGATCATCGGCGAAGCGTACTCCTCGGTCACCGTACCCACGTCGCTCAACCGTACGGGCTGACCCATCGGCGTGTACAACATGATCGACTCAATATCCTCCAACTGCGTACGGAACGGCTCGGCGTAGCGCACCACCACGTCATACTCATCGCCATCCTCGCGATACTTCGTCGACACGAGTCCATCCATACGGTTGCGGATCGCTTGCGACGCCTGCGCACTCGTCAGGCCGTAGTACGACAATTTGTCGCGATCGAACACCACGTTGATTTCGGGACGCAAATCCTCGCGTGACAACTGCACGTCGCGTACCCCGTCGATCGTCCTCACGCGATCCATCAGGTCATGTGCCACACGGTTGGTCGTCTCCATATCGTAACCGAAGATCTTGATATCCGCCGTGCTCGCACCGCCCATACCGCCCTGATTACCACCCGGGATAACCGTATACTCACGTATCTCGGGGATCTGTGACAAGTCGGCACGCAGCAAGTCCGAAATCTCGAAAATATCCCGGTCGCGCGTCATCTTTTTCGTCAGACGCATGTTGTAGTTCGTGATGTTCGATCCGGTCGTCTGCATCGCCGCAAAGGCATTGCTCGATGAGTTGGCGCCCGACGACGCACTCACCAGGATCACCTCGGGATACTTCGCGTAGATGATACTGTCGATCTCACGTGCCACCCGTGCCGTATAGTCCACCGACAGGTTCTGTTCCACTTTCACCGTCGCCGAGATCATCGCGTTATCCTCGGGCGGGAAGAATTCGGTCGGCACCAGTCGCAACAGTCCCAACGATACGATAAACAGTACCACCATGCTACCCACGGTCAACCAGCGGCGCCTCACGACCCAACCCAGAATCCTCGCATAGAATCCATCCAACCACCTGAGAGCCTTGTCGATCGGTTTGTAGATCACCCCGATACCTTTGTATGTATGCACTCCGCCGTCAATTTTCAACAGATAGGCGGACATCATCGGTGTGAGCGTCAGGGCGGCGATCGTCGATACGGTCACTACGATACTCACGATCCAACCCAACTCCTTAAACATGATACCCATCATACCCGGCACCATCGTGAGCGGCATGAACACCGCCACCACCACCAACGTGGTCGCGATCACGGACAGCCACACCTCGTTCGTCGCATAGATCGCCGCCTCCTTGGGTTTCGATCCCCGTTCGATATGCGTCGTAATATTCTCCAACACCACGATCGCGTCATCGACCACCATACCGATTGCGATAGAGAGTGACGACAGCGATATAATATTGATCGTCGACCCTGCGGCAAACAGGTATATGAACGAACAGATCAGCGACACGGGAATCGTCATACAGATAATCAGCGTCGCGCGCCAGCGTCCCAGGAACACCAACACCACCAACACGACAAACAGGAATGCCAGCATCACCGTCTCGCTCAACGAGTTGATCGAGTCGACGATCTCCTCCGACCCTTCGAAGATCATCTGCATCTTCACGTCCCTGGGCAGCGATGCCTGGATCTGCGGCAGACGTTTGTTGATCTCCTGCACGATATCCACCGTGTTCGATCCCGACTGCTTCTGGATCATCACGCGGACACCCAACGCACCGTTGACACGTTCGTCCATCGTCGCTTTGGCCAGTGTATCCTTGATCTCCGCCACGTCCGACAGCATCACCGTCTTACCGTCACGGTTCGAGATCACCACCTTGCGCAGGTCCATCTCCGAGTCCTTGAACTCACCATCGGCTTTGACCGTGAAGGTACTGTTGCCGATATCCATCGTACCGGAGGGGATATTCACATTCTCCGCGGCGATGATCTGTCCCAACTGCTCCACCGTCAGGCCGTAAGCCTGCAACTTCATCGGGTCGATATCCACACGCACCTCACGTTCGGGCGCACCGAAGATCGACACGGCACCGATACCGTCCACACGGTTCAGCACGTTCACCAACTGGTCATCCAGGATCTTGTTCAGGGCCGGATAGCTCTCGTCCGCCGTAACGGCCAGCATCATCACCGGCATCATCGACGACGAGAATTTGAAGATCGTCGGGTAATCCACCTCCTCGGGCAGCAATCCCTGCACGCGGCTCACCACGTCACGGATATCGTTCGCCGCCTCCGTCAGGTCGGCACCGTACTCGAACTCCACGGTGATCATCGACACGTTGTCCTGCGACTTGGAGGTCAACTTTTTCAGGTTGTTCACCGTGTTGAGGTTATCCTCCAGGACACGGGTGACGTTCGTCTCGATATTTTCCGCGTTCACACCCGGATAGGTCGTGATCACCGAGATCTGCGGAATGTCAATCTCGGGAAACTGGTCCACCGCCAACCGCGTCAGCGAGAAGAGTCCCAACACGATCACGCCCACAAAGAGCAAGACCGTCGAGATCGGCTTCCGAACCGCACTTTCGTATATTTTCATCTTCTTCTAATCTTCTTGTTGGTTTCTAACCTCTACGGTAGCGCCGTCGCTCAATCGCGAGAGTCCGGCCGTGGCAACCTGCTCACCGGCAACGACACCTTTCAGGATATCGAACTCGGAACCCACCTGACGTCCCACCTCGACACTGCGGCGTTCAGCCACATCGCCATTGATCACGTATAGATAGCGTTCCGACGAACCCACCTGTTTCTGTACCGCCACGTCGGGCACCATGATGCCCTCTTTTTCGCCCATGTTGAACACCACTTTCGAGTACATACCCGGACGCAACTCCTGTTTGGCGTTCGGCACCTTCACCTCGACCGTAAACGTACGTGTGGCGGGGTCCAGCGCCGGATAGACGCTCGCCACCTTACCCTCGAACGTCCTACCGGGGAATACCTCCACGGTCAACTCCACCGGCATACCGACCTTCACGTACGGGAAGAATTGTTCGGAGATATGCACCACCACCTTCACCTGCGCAATGTCCATCACGTGCAGGATCGGCATGCCCATGAACAGGTCGCCCGGATCGTTGTTACGTGCCGTCACGACACCCGTCAGCGGCGACAATACGCGAATATTCTTGTTCAGGTTGTTCACCACCTCGCGCTGCATCTCCAGCTGGGTCTTCGCCTGGTCGATCTGCTGTGACGAGATACCTCCCGCCTTGTACACGGGCAACAGGCGGTTGTAATCCGTTTGCAGATTCTGCAACTGCACCCGCTGAATGTCATACTGGGTCGGGTCCAGCGTCGCCAAAAGTTGCCCTTGGCGCACCTTGTCACCTACATCCACCAATATCTTGTCGATATGCACACCCTGCGCCGCCGGAGTAATATCGTTCTCCTTCCACGCCTGGATCTCGGCCGTGAACACCTCCGTCATGTCGATCGTACGTGCCTCTGCAAAGGCCGTCTTCGTCAGCACCTTGGGTACCTCCACCACCGTCTCGACGGCCTGTTTCTTCTTCAATCCGCAACCGACAGCCAACACGCCGACGGCCAACAATACAATAAGCTTCTTCATATATTCAGTTTTCTTTTTTTACATGTACCAACCGTGCCCCACAATACGCTCATATTCGGTCTGTGCCGTCAGGTAGTCGTAGATCGACTGCGAGTAACCCAACTGCGCCTGTGTCTGTGCCAACTGTGCCGAGTTCAACTCCAAGATCGTGCCCGCACCGGCCTTGTAACGCGTGTCCGAAATACTGTACGCCTTGCGTGCCTGTTCCACGGTTTTCTCCTGCGCGAACATCGTCTCGCGTGCAGTCAGCAGGTTGTTGATCGCCGTCTGCACCTCCACCTGAACACCCACACGTGCATAATCGCGTTGCAGATCCAACTGTGCCATCTGATTCCTGATGCTCCGTGCCTGTGCCTGTTTCGTGGTACCTGCAAAGATCGGGATCGACAGCTGTACTCCGGCCGAGATCGGATGCTGCCACCAGAATTTCGACCCTCCGTTCGAGGCGCGTGTCGCCATCGCGGCAAACGTTCGCGACGCGGCGGCAGTGGCAACGGGCTCCTGTCCGGTGCCTACGCCGCCACCCATCAGGCTGCCGAAATCAGGGGGTGTCATGTCGTTACCCGTGATGGTTGCCGTGGCGAAAGCCGCCAGGGTCGGCATACGTGACGAATTGGCCACGCGCAACGATTGCCGCAACACATCCGCCTGTAAATCCAACGTCCGCAACTGCGAGTTCTCGCTCAGGTCCATCGACAGCGCCTCACCACCCTCCAACACCGCGTCACGCATCGCATCCAGATCACCAACCGCCTCTATCTCCACCTCCTCGGGTATCGACAGGTACATCTTCAACAGCAGTTCCGCCACCGAAATAGAGTTACGTGTCTGCAAGATCGTCGGCATCAGGTTGCTCAACTGCACCTCCGCCGTCAACAAGTCATACTCCGAGGCGAGTCCGTTGTCGAACTTCAACCGCGTATCGTCCACCACCTGTTTCGACGTCGTTTCCGCCTCCAACAGCACCGTCAGCGACTGCTCGGCCAGCAACACATTGTAGAACGCCTTGCGTACCGCTGCCACCAACTCGATCTTCGAGCTGCGTGCCGATTCGACGGCCGTCTCCGCCTGGATCTTATTCATTTTCAGCGTGCTATACACCGCCGGAGCGAACAACGGCAGGGATAAATTACCCGTCGCCGTAAACGTATTGTCTGCACCGAACGAGATACTTTCACTCATCTTCTGCTGCACGATCGAACGCATGTAATTCCCATCCACGGACAGTTGCGGCAGCAGATTACCCCACGTCGCACGCTTCACATAATCATACCGTTCCACCTCCAACTCCGCCACCTTGATCGTCGGGTTTTCGCTCAACGCGAGTTCCAACGCCTCGTCCATCGTCAGACGCAGCTGTGCCGATGCCGAGCCCATGCCGACACACACGCCCAGCAGCAACAAACACACAACTCCAAAAATCCTCTTCATCCTATCTATACTTTTTACTTTCCAAATTTATACTCCCGCCTATAACGTTCGATCAACGCCTCACCCTTGGGTGTCGATATGCCGCGGAAGAAGCACTCCAACGTCTGCACAAACGCGTCATGCTCTGTCATTCCGTCCGGAATCACGATACCCGAATCACCCATCAGCGCAGTCGACGTGGCATACAGAATCGAGATCGCCAGCTCCACATTCACATCGTCACGAAACAACCCCTCCGCAATCCCCTTTTGCAACCGCTCACGCATCTTCTCGCGATGATACGCCATGTTCCACACCGACATCTTGTCCCACACCGAAGGATAAAACTTCCGTAGGTTTTCCGTCACGTGCCGCGCCTCCGTCGAGTGATCCACCATGTGTTCCAGTACCAAAAACAGCTCCTCCAACACATCGTGCGCACCAGCTACCAACGCTTCGTGCTCCTCCTGCGCCTGCCTCACGTAACCCAGCATCGCCTCGTACACCAACCCCTCGCGGTCGCCGAACATCTCGTACAACGTCCGTTTCGACACCCCTAATCGTTGCGCAATATCATCCATACGCACCGACCGGATTCCCTCCGCGATGAACATCTCCATCACACGTTGCAGAATATGTGCCTTCTCCACTGCCATAACAGCTGCAAAGGTAAACAAGAAAACTTAGAAAACAAAAAAAGTTTTCAAATTTTTCTCCATTCAAATACCGGAGCGACAAAAGTACACATCCCAATCGCCACAACCAAACCCAAACCGACGAATCACCACTTTCCCCCGACGAAAATCTCCTCCCCGCTTCGGCCCCGCCCAAGCTACCGCCCTGCGGGCGGAGCACCCCCGGGGCTTGGTCGTTTTGATTTTTTTGCGACACCCCCTTATCAAGGGGGAGTTAGGGGGATGGCAGGTAAAAAGCATGGTCGTCTCTAACGACCACTCCATGCGACTATAAAGATCTAATGTAGGGCGGGACAAGGATAACAAAGAAAAGAGCCCGCGTGACGCGGGCTCTTTTCTTTGTTATTTGGTGATTCTTTCCAACCACTTCACCATTCCCAGCATCGTACACATCGACAGCAGACATGCCGCCACGAAGATACTCCACGTCGCCCAAATCGGAATATGCTGATAGAAGATCACACCGATGAACAGCAACTGGTTACCTACCGCCGTCGCCGTCAGCCACAGACCTTGCATCAAGCCCTGCATGTGCGGCGGTGCCACTTTCGATACGAATGCCAATCCCAGCGGGGAGATAAACAATTCGGCAATCGTCAGGATCAGATACGTACCGATCAGCAACCACGGTGTCACGCGTGCCGCCTCTTCCAGACCACCCATCGCTTCACGTGCCTCGTAGGTGGGCAGACCTTGCGAACCGAGTGCCATCACGACAAATGCCGATGCGGCGATACCCATGCCGATAGCGATCTTGCGCGGTGTCGACAGGTTGATATTACGTGACTTCAGCCATGCGAAGAATGCGATCACGACCGGCGTCAGGAACACCACGAAGAAGGGGTTGAACGCTTGGAACACCTCGGCACCTTGCAGTGTCGTGAAGCCCAGATTCAAGCTGATCGTACGTGTATAGTCACTCGCAAAGAGTGTCAACGTCTGTCCGTTCTGGTGGAACGAGAACCAGAAGAAGATCACCACCGCGAACACCGACATCAGTGCCCAGAAACGTTGGCGCACCTCCGACGCAGGCATCTCGACAGCCTTGGATCCCTCACCGGTAGCCACAGCAGCCTTTTTCGACGGATCGGGCAACTTGGCCTTATTCACGAGGAAGATCGTCAGCGAGATCAACATCGCGATAATCGCGATACCGAACGAGTAGTGATACCCCTCGACAAACACATTCAAATAGCGGTTTGCGAACTCCGTGAGGTTCGTCACATCGCCACCCACACTCGACGCCAGTTGTGTGAAACGTTCCGATGCCTCGGGCGTAATGTCACCGCTCAGGAACTGGTTGCACAGTTTCGGAAGATCGGCATTGAACGCAAATCCGTTGTGTTGCACCCACCAGTTGCGCAATCCCACAGCCATCAGCGGGGCGAACATCGCACCGACATTGATGAACATATAGAAGATCTGGAAACCAGTCTCGCGTTTATCGGCATAGCGTGGATCGTCGTACAACTGTCCCACGACAGCCTGCAAGTTACCCTTGAACAGACCGTTACCGAACGCAATCGCGAACAGTCCCAGGCAGGTGATCGTCAGAACGAGACCTTTGTTCGCCACGGGTGTCGGTGTGGGGATAGCCAACGAGATATATCCCAACGTCATCAGGATGATACCCGTCAAGATCGTGCCTTTGTACTTCTTGGTTTTGTCGGCAATGATACCGCCCACGAGTGCCAGCACGTAAATCGCCGCGTAGAACACGGAGTAGATGATCGACCCCTGTGACCCTGCAAAATCGAACTTGAAGTTGAGGAACAGCAGCAAAATCGCCATCATGATATAAAAGCCGAAGCGTTCGCCCATGTTGGACAACGCGGCAGCCAATAATCCCTTCGGTTGATTCTTAAACATACATCTTCTTTTTAGTTAACCCGCGAATGTAGCTATTTTTTTGACAATCGCAAAATCATCCCCCGTTTCCGTCTTTTTGGGAGATCCTCGTTTGAGATTTGCAATAATTTCATTATACTTGCAAATATTAACTTTATCTTTTACATGCAGAAATTTTTACCTTTGTTGTTGTGTCTGTATAGCTGCACGACCTTCGACGAGACGGAAATCGTTCCGGAGGAGTTGCAGGAGGAGGTAACGGTTGAACGTCGCGATCCGAACTCGATGGAGGTGATGCGCGAGGCGGTAGAAAAAGTGGCAGAAAAGAGAGGTTTGGCAACAACGCGTGGCGAAGATATTGTGGCGACGCATCGGTATGTGTGCTTCGAGCCGGCGTCCAAGTGGCAATTCGATGCGTTGTTCGACGTGGAGGGGTGGCAATTGTTCAACTTCCCGATCGACCAGGTGGATCCGGTGGTCGAGGAACGTGAGTTCGAGAAGCTTTATGCCGTGTTGCCCGTGACGGATGAGATGCCGGACTCGATCGCGTGGACGACGCTGAAGGAACTCTACGATCCCGCCGTGGCACCCGAAGGCGCCGAGAATCCCGAATGGGCCGAGGAGGTGAGGGATGCGGCATACCAAATCGCAATGCCGTTCTCCACCGGTAACGCGTGGGATGCTCCGGGTGGGGGTGGCGATGGAAGCCTCTTTTTGGGCCCTTCGGGAACGATTCGGGCGTGGGATGATATCGTGGGAGGTTATGTTCCACTGGAGGGGGTGAGGGTGACGATTACTGACGCATATAATATTCTTAGGTCCTACACCAGAAACACCAACTCGAATGGTTCGTTTTCTTTTTTCGGTGAAAGTTTGTCGGGGCCTTACAGCCAGTTAGGTTGCTCTCTTTCCTGGGACTCCGACTTCTGGGTGATCAAAAAGGGCGATGGCAAATCCGCAGATATACCCATACCTTACAACTCGTCGACCGGGCGGTGGAACCTGAATATCGGGAAAGGGACGGAAGATTTTGGCCCTGCAACGGCGTATAGGGCGGCGTATAGGTTGTGGTTTAAGACCACAAGCCTTCGAATCGCTCTTAATGAGCTGAGGAAGGTGCGGATTTGTTGTGATGAAAATGCAGAATATTTAAATGGGAATGACTTGGGATATTATCTTTTTCGTGGCCCATATGCAGGGGAAGATGGACTCCCTGATATAAAAATTGCCTGCAAAGAAAAGAGAGCTCAAGATTTATTTGCATATACATGTCACGAGTTAGGGCATATGGTTCAGTTAAGGCATTTTGATTCTCTCAATCGTTCGCATCCAACAAAATTTATTACAGAGAGTTGGGCGGAATTCGTTGCATATTTGCTATGTGAACAGGAGTATAAAGAGTTAGGGGTATATGATAAATATGTTCCTATGAAGTCTTTTACGATCTCTAACACACCTGAAAATTTCCTCCAAATGGGGATGGATGTGTATGGGCGAACTTTTGAGTTTGAGACCGATCCGTCAAGATGGAGAACTATTCAAGGTCCATACATAGCACGGGAAAGCTATACATCCGGCTGGAGAGAAGAGGGGGAGATTACTTCGTATGGGGAAATAAATTACCGCGGGAATCCTTATTTATTGTTCGCTGCACCTGATTACAAACGAGTTTTCCGCATGTATGAGGACAAAGTCATAGAGTATCTTAACGGGCATATCGTAGCGACAACGCCGATCAATGGTTCGTATACATTTCCACAAATTAACGGACTAATCCTTGACGAACAATATGGTAACGCGGTAAATGCATTTAATGCGCGGCTTCGTTATACTGGACAAGTAATCCCTCCAACAATTGTTCAGATGAGAGATTATAGCGATTTTAACTTTCAAAAATGGACATCGATCGGTTTTGCTGATATCTATAATTATTCTCCGTTATTCATTGATATGTATGATGATTATGATCAAAAGTTTTGGTATACCTATGGTCATCCTGCTACTACGGGAGAGTCTGTTTCGGATGTGCTGCATTTGATACCCAGCGATAAGATTCATATCAATAATCCCCTCATGATTTTATTGATCGCACTAAATTCGGATAATGCAACGGATGCCGAACGATTGATGCGACAATATGCCGCTCAACAATATGGGTACAACAAACAACAACTCGATGAATTTTGGGAGTTGTACTCTAAAGCAGATACTGGAGAGTACTATTAAAAAAATGGGTGATGAAAAATCTACTGTTTCTACTTGCGACATTGTGCCTTTCGGGCTGTCATTCGGAACCGAAATCCCCAACCGTTCCCCTTCCGGATACTACATTGGCCAAATCAATTGCTGATACTGACCTTCACTTTCTCTCAAAGTTGGATGGTCGTTATAACGATGTCATTTTGAGCAATGAACGCCTTACAAGTGGATTGAGTCTTAAGGCTATTTCCGATACAGAAGTATCTCTCGATTGTAAAATAGATGGTTGGGGTGAGATTATTTTTGGAGATTATGGAGGTTTCTCATTCTCCATACCGCGCATCACTGTATCTGGGAAGCCATATGACGTCAAACTGCGTGAAGCCGCCACAAACGGCACTATCGCCTATTACAGCGAAGAAAACAGCAAACAAGAGGCACTTCCGGTAGAGGTGGCAGTTACGGGATGGATAAAGGTGCATGGTGAGGTTGTGTCGATGTTGGTCACGAGACGTGTGTATGAGTGTGAGATAGATATCGTTTGCCGATGGCGGAACGAGGCGAATAAAGAGCAATGCTTGGATATTAAGATTATGGAAATCGACCACTCATCTCCCATTATGTACGATTGATTTGCTTCCGATAGTCGTGCTCAAAGTTACACTCCGCTATTTATTGATATGTATGATGACTTTAACCAATTTTACTATTATTGGACAGTACTTGACGGGATACATTCAACGAATCCCATGTGGGATCGACTTCCAGAAGATAGAATTTGCATCCCTGACGTACGGGAAATTCAAAACATTGCGTTTTCTTCTCGAAACCGAGAGGATGCATTGACGCGTATAAATAATTTAGGGCAGCGCGTTTATGGTAGTAATTGGGATCCATACAATATGCAGTTATTCCGAGGTGCTTATGTATATTTAGGAAGTGAAAATTAGATAGGAATCATGAAAAAGCACATTAGCATAATAGTGATCATATTGATGTTCGCTTGTGGGATAGGTTGTGATGAAAAGAGAGGGGATCTCGTTCATGGAGATCCGGGCGGGTATGCACAATTCGTTTGGATCAATGAAAGCGATCATATCATCACGATGTCAATGGATGAATGGAGTGGTGTCGAAAATGAAGTACTACCGATCGGTGGAAAGGTTATGAGAGATGCTTGGGGTGGCATCATGAGCATCCCAAATGTGAAAGAATTCACCCGCGGGGGCATTTCCATACTCTTTGACGAGGGGCCGTACGGTGTTGTATTCGATTATTTCGGATACGGGAACATTTCTAATAGTTCGAATTTGCCTATCGTGACAAGAAAAGATGCATACCTCCAATTAGACGAAAGTTATCGGTTTGAAATGCTTGATGCAAGGGAAGTACTTGGGGAGGAGTATTCCGATTGGCCAGCGGGTCAGTGGACCTACACGTTCACGAACGCGGATTACGAGGCGGCAGTGAAGATGGGTGAGGCGCGGGGAGAAAGTTGTCTCCGCCCAACTTCTGCCAAGCCGAGCGTGGAGGAGAAGGCGCGCTCCGCGGCCTCTCCTTGTCCCTCCCTACATTAGATCTTTATACAACGGAGGGAGAAGGCGTCCCCGACGCGATCGGTATCCGCCGCATTCGTGCCGCCTGAACTGCAGTAGAAGTTCCGTGCATCCGTGGCGGAGTACGCGGCGGAAGACCAGTAGAATCCGTTGGAAGTCTGACTGTTCAGCTGACCATTGGGGTTGTTACGGTGTCCCGGCGCGGGAGATGATATTTACAGCAACCGGCCGTCTTCGACCAAGATCTTTCCGTCTACAACCACCGTATCGACATCACTCGCCTTGCCGCTATACACCAGATTCGACACGATATTATGGATAGGTTGCATGTGGGGCGTGTCCACGTTCACCAGTATGAAATCGGCCAATGCGCCCTCGGAAATGAATCCTAAATCGTTGTATCCCAACGCCTTGGCACCGTAAACCGTAGCCATACGTAACGTCTCATAGGCAGGCAATACACGTGGGTCGCGTTCCGTGACTTTTTGCAGGTACGACGCGGCACGCATCTCCTCCCACATATCCAGATCGTTGTTCGAGCAGGCACCATCCGTCCCCAACGACACATTGACACCCTGACGCAACAGCTCGGTCACCCGTGCCACCCCACTCGCCAACTTCATGTTACTCTGCGCGTTGTGCGACACATGCACACCCCGTTCCTTCAAGATTGCGATATCGCCATCCGTCAGGTGCACGCAGTGCGCCGCAATCGTACGGGGACCCAACAGCCCCAACTCATCCAGATACTCGGTCGAAGTCTTGCCGTAACGTTCGCGGATCATCCGCACCTCGTCCTCCGTCTCGGAAAGGTGCACCACCAGCGGCAGATCGTATTTTTCCGCCAGTTCCTTCACTCTTTTCAGCGTGTCCGGATTACAGGTATACGGTGCGTGGGGGCCGGCGGCGGCACGGACTCTGTCCGTTGCCGCTGCCACGAGGAGACGACGAAGTGTCTCCTCGTAGCGCTCGATGCTGGCATCGAGCACGCCGGCCCCCAGCAGGGCACGGATTCCCAACCTGTCTGCCTCCTCAGCGACACGTTCCTCGAATCCGTACATATCGACAAACGACGTGGTGCCACCCAACAGCATCTCCTCGATCCCGAGTGCCGTGCCGCGTGCCACATCGTCACCGGTCATTTTCGCCTCGAACGGCCACACGTGATCCTCCAACCACGTCATCAGGGGTAGGTCATCCGCATAGCCGCGCAACAACGTCATCGCCACATGCCCATGCGTATTCACCAATCCCGGCATCAGCACCTTGCCGCCGGCGTCGATCACTCTCTCCGCATCAGACACCTCCGCACCGACATACACAATGCGATTCCCATCCACTCCGACAGAGCCCATGAACGGATCGTCACCGGTCATCGGCACGACCAGTGCGTTTTTGATCAATAGTTCCATCTTACTCCACACTGACACCCGACACAGTCAGCAACTCCCGTCCGCCCTTCGAGTTGGAATGTATCTGGATTACCTTACTGAATGTACCTGCCTCGATCTTGTGCGGTTCGTACGTCACCCTCACGACACCCTTCTCACCCGGCATCACCGGTTTCTTCACGAAATCGACCTTCGTACAGGTACAAGTCGTACGTGCACTCACGATCACCAACGGCGCGTCACCCGTATTCGTAAACTCGAAATCGTGCACCAGGTTGCCACCCGTCCGGGGACGTTCACCGAAATTGTACCGTGTCTCCTTGAACTGCAACTGCTGCGCACTAACCGTACCCACACAGCACAACATCGCCAATAACAACAACTTTTTCATCATATAATACTTTTATTCCTTTGTATGGTTTTCTGGAATTTTGAGGAGCAATTTTTGCGCTGAGCGCCGTTGTGAGAACAGGAGTGTACTCAACGTACAGACTGTTTGAACAACAAGGATGCGTGAAAATTGCCCTCAAAAAACGGAAAACGTTAATTTAATTTAAATGTATATACAATCGTTCCAGTCTCAGCCATCTTCTCGGCCTCGGAGAAACGTGCCCTCCGTGCCGCCGCCAATGCCGCGTCGATCAGCGCCTTATTACTCGTCGTCGACCCCTGGGCACGGTACACAGCTTGCGTCACGCGTCCCGAAGAGTTGATCGTCACATCCACCGCCACACGCCCCTCGTGATTCCCCGGCGGATAGGTCGGCTTCGGTAACGCTCCCACCAGGGCACGTCCACCGAATCCCGTCACACTGCCATCACCACTGCCGAATCCAACCCCTTCTCCATCTCCCGACGGCTCAGGTTTCGGCGGAGAGGGAGGGGGAGGAGTCGGCTGCTTCGCACCGTGGAACAGCGCGTTCGGATTCACCACACGGGGCGGCTCCGGTGTCGGAGGTGCCGGTTTGGGTTGCACCGGGAATGGCTTCGGCGGCAACGGTTTCGGTTCGGGTTCAGGGGGTGGCGGCGGTACCGGTTTGGGCGTGTATACCGGCACATCGCCCTCCACCTCCGGGGCACCCGCTTCGAGCACATCGCCCTCGGCAAGCACTCCCTCGCCACCCTCGTCGATCTCACCTTCGGCAAGTTCAGGCAGTTCCAACTCCTCGGGCAGCATCCCCAGATCCAGAACCACCTCCGTGGGCGGTGGAATGTGGCGCGGCGCGAGTTCCATCACCAGCAGGCCTAACAGCGCCACCATCGCAACCAGGTACAACAGCAGTGCCACAAGTGCCCAACGGCGCGTCTCGCGACTATTTTTGTTTGGGTCGTAATATTGCATCGTTATCTCGTTTTTAGCCCCAGGGGTGCTTGCTTTCGGAGAAAGCATAGCTTGGGCAGGGCTATTCGGGTGACGTGGCGGCGATGAGGGTGAATCCATCCGTCTTGGCCATGCGCATCATGGCGACCACCTCGTCGAACGCCACACTCTTGTCGCAATGCAACGACACTGTCGGATTCTCCTGCCCCGCCAGACGCTCCTTCAATGCCTCACGGATGCCGTTCAACGACCCTACCTCCTCCGTCTCCACATAATAACGGTACCCGCTGCCCGTATCTTGTATCGACACAGTAGTCTGTGCCTTATCCTTCAACTGATTCGAACTCTTGGGCAGCACCAGTTTGATCGCATTCGGATTGATGAGTGTCGTCGCGATCAGCAGAAACAGCAACAACAAAAACATCAGATCCGTCATCGACGCAGCCGAAAACGACTTGTCGACTTTACTTCCTCGTTTAATCATACTTGCGCCCTCCTATTGGCGTACCGATACCACCGGCTGGTTCAACATGTCCATAAACGCGATCGAGTTCGACTCCATCTGGAACACCAGTTTCTCCACCTTCGTCACCAGATAGTTGTACCCGAAATAGGCGGGAATACCGACGATCAGACCGCCCACCGTCGTCACCATTGCCACATACATACCGGCGCTCAGCAACGACATATCGACCGTACCACCCGCCGCGGACATATCCATAAACGTCTGCACCATACCGATCACCGTACCCAGAAACCCGATCATCGGCGCTCCACCGGCCACCATCGCCAATACGGGCAGTCCCGTCTCCAATCGCGACACCTCCAGATTCGCCTCATTCTCGATCGCCGTTTGCACGTCGCTCATCGGGCGACCGATACGCGCGATACCCTTCTCGATCATACGTGCAATGGGCGAATCGGTACGTTTACACAGTTTGATGGCCGACGCCACCTTGTCATCCGCAATGTACTCACGGATACGGCTCATAAAATTCGCATCGTAGGTCGACGCGCGGCGCAGGGCCAGGAAACGTTCCACGAAGATAAACACCGTCAAGCCGCCCAACAGCAGCAATACCCACATCAACCAGCCGCCATTGAGGAACAGCTCCCACAAACTCATCTTCGTCACCGGCTCCGCGGCCTCCGTGGCAGCCACCGCTGCCGCCTGCAAAAAGTTAATCATCATTTTTTTAAGTTTTTATTGTTTTTTTTCTCCAATTTAATTGAATCTCGTTCCAAATCCCTCAGTGAATCTTTCTGTTCTCGCCGCTCCTTACGCGCCTCTTTTTTCGTACGGCGTTCCTCCCTGTTGGATGCAAATCGGGCACGCGTACGGCGTTTCAAATCGGGCAGGTCATCGAAATCCTCACGGTACGAGATCCCAAGACCCGTCTCCTGCAACCCCTGCGTCTCATCGAAACGGTCGATCGTCTGCGTGAACGCGCGCAGGCGGAAGTTACCGGACTTATCAATGAGCCACGTCACGTTGGCCGATCCGTTGAACGTGCTCGTGTTACCCGAAGCCACGGCCTGACGGTTATCCAACACATAGTTACCCTCCACCTCGACCAGTAGGCGGTTATTCACCAGGTTGGTCGAGAAACCGAAGTCCAACTCCTCACCCGACATTTCCGAACCCGGTTTGTAGTTGAACAGGATACTGTACTGTTCGGTCGAGAGCCAACTCGTCACCATATTCGTCACCAGTTCGAGACCCGTCGCCACACCCGTGGCGGCTGTCAACCCCGTGCCACCCGACATCATGCTCTCCGGTGCAAACCCTCCGAAGAAGACCAAATATACGAATTGTTTCGTTTCGTTGTTCTGTAAAGCCGCGGCAACCTGCTCCTGGGTGTCCGTATCGCTCACAGGAACATCCACGCTAAATGTCAATTCCGGCGAAACTAAACGTCCACCGATATGGATGCCGCAATCGACCGGCACCGTGCGGTCGGTATTTTGCGCATTGTCGCCCAATAGAGGACGCAACGAAGCCTTCATGTGGTACAGTGCCGTAATATCCAACAGCGCGTCCAACGGTTCGCCCGTCCACTGGATTGACGAGCCACTTCCCAACGTGAATCGTTTGCTGCTGATCGGCAGGCCCGGCAAGGTGAAGAGGTAGTTACCCTCTGTGAGAGTGTAGTCGCCCAGCATCTCGAAAAGTTCCGTCGACGGATTCACCCGCACGCTCAACTGCCCATTGCCGCGTCCCCGAATGATATCGCCCACCGTGGGGTCGATCACCAGCTGGAAGGCCGTATTGTCACGCACGTCGATCATCATCTCCAACTCCAACGAGTTACCTCCTTCGCGATCGCCCTTTTTCTTGCGGTTGAGACTTTCGACGAGCAATCGCTTGCGTGTCATGTAACTCATCGAGTCCGTCACGTCGGGCACCTTGAAGGTCACGAAATCGACAGCCGACACATTCGACTTACCCGACAGCGGCATGAAGAACGACGAATTGTCATCCGTACGTGCCGTGATGTTCATCTTCACGCCCGAATTGTCGCCCGAAATCTCCGCACGTCCCGACGCGTACACACGCCCGTAGAACAGGTCGCTATCCTTGGCCGTCGTGTTGATGACCATCAGTTGTCGTGGGGTGACCGTCACGTTGAACGATACGTTCGGCAGCGATCCGAAATCGACCAGCAGCGACAATCCCGCACTGTTTCCTTCCACATCGTGCACCATCACGCTGTCCAGCCGCATTTGGCTGTCACGGATCTCGATCACCCGATCCGGCACCCGATAACGTACCTTCGTGTAGTCGATCACGGTCGAGAAGTCATGCAGTCCGATACTGCCCGTAAAGACGGGTTTACCGCGACGCGCATCCACCATCACATCCACATCGGCCGTTCCGTCCGTTTGTGTCAACACCCCTTTGAGCACCGGGTCGATCACCCCTACCGGCACTCCTTTCCACATCGCACGGGCGTAATATGCCTTTTGTGACGGCGAGTAGAATCCCCACGCCAACGTATCGAGGCTCTCCTTCTGCAGCACCATCACACCCGCTTGGCTCTCCTTCACGTCCCAGCGCGATTTCAGCCACAGATCCGGGATTTTATGTTCGTTCAGCGTCATGCTGTCCACCTGAATATCGGCCCTCATCTGTCCGTTGTGCAACGCCGAGTGCATGGTAGCGTAACCGTTCGTACGTCCGCGCACCGTGTAACCGATCGGTGCGGTGAAACCCGACAGGGGCGACAGGTCGAAGTTATGGAGCGACAGCCGGATCGAATCCGTCACGTTGCGCGACGCCACACCATCCACCTCCAGTTCCTGATCGCCGTGTGTCAACCGGAACCGATCCACCTGCACGCGTCCTCCGGCGAAAGCGATCTCGTCCGCCAGGATCTGCCACGTCGTGCCCATGCTCGTCAGATACGACGGTGTGAGTTGCATCCGGGTGGTTTTACCGAACTGTATACGCGTACCGAGGTGTGCGGAGGTATGGGAGGTCGTATCGGCAAAATCGAGCGTCAGGGTCAGCTCCTCCTTCTTCGCCGCACCGCCCACACGGACGTTACTGAGGTGGAACCCGTTCATGTAGAGATCCTCGGTCGAGGCAGCCAACAGCAACGAATCGCCCTGGTTGTGCGCATCCACATCGACACGCGTCACCAACATCCGTCCCCGCTCCACGTAATCCGACTTGACTTGCAGCGACAGGTGGTCGGTCCGCGGATTGATCTCCAAATCGAGCGATGACCCATCGGCCACCATAAGTCCCGACGCAAGGGCATCCGTGATGGGGTCGAGGTGCTTCACATCCACGGTCAATGTGCACATGCCGTCGCGCAACCGTGTCGAGTCGGGGGATGCATATCCATCGTCCGTCAACAGCGGCACATAGCTCCGGCTGCGCCCCAGCAGATAATCCCACACATCCTTGTACGAACTCGCACCCTCGTAACGTGCATCCAGAAACTCGGAACGCAGGTCGATGAACCGGTGTAACGAGTCGTTGCGTCCGACGATGCGGATCGTGTCGGCATGAATCTCCTTGCCATTGTACGCGTAGCGCGCCCCGGTCATCTCGATGACCCCGTCGAGATCATCGACGGTGCGCCCCCGGGCGCGGGCGCGCAGGCGCGTGGAGAGAACGGAGATGCTGTCGCGTTTGTTGATACGTGTCGCTGCCAGATCGGCACGTTTCAAGTCTAACGTAAAGTCATACCGCGGAACCTCTCGCCCCGCGGGGGATGCTTGCTTGGGCGGGGCCGCGAACGACACCAATCCCTCGAAATCGAAATCCAGATTCGGGTCGCGACTCGTCGCACGTCCATCGAAATGACCCTCCTCGTAATCGCCCGCGAACGACAGATCGTGGTACGCATATCCGTTCGCCTCCAACGTGGCAATGCGTGCATCCACATTCCCATGTGTCGCGGCGCCGTCCACCACACCGTCCAACCGTGCGGTCATCGTAAGGCTGCCCAGCATCTTGACACCCAACACCTGTCCCAGCCGGAAATCCGTCGTCTGCACGAGCCCCTTCACCGCCTTGCCCCACTTGCGGCCATCCAACTGCAACGCCCCTTGCGCCGTACTCAGCTCCGCACGTCCCTGAAAATCGTTCAGCCCGCCCCGCACATTACCCTTGAACGTCATCGCGCCCAGTCCATCCACGATCCCCACAACGGCCTTGGGCAGTGCATCCCCTGCCAACTGCCGCACGTCACGCGACGAAGTCCGTATCTCTATCTTTTTTGAGTCCACCCACAGGCCATCCACCGACGGGAGTCCCGTGACACGTGCCTCGACATCCAGACGGGTGTCGTGCATCGCATTGGCATGTACCGTCGCCTGAAAATCCTTCACCGGCCCCTCCATCGTCGCATCGGCATCCGTGAGCAGGATCCCCCGATCCCGCAACGCGGGAGCGAAGTACGCCACATCGTCACTCGACAGCGTCGACCCCGTCACCTCGGCATGGATCGCCACCCGGTCGATGAAGTATTTGTACGAAGCCCATGCGTTCTCATCCTCAGGCGCCGTAGTTCCCATAAACGACAGCAGTGGCATCGTCAGGTTCGACCGCGGCGTGCGGAAATGCAGCTCCTTCAGCTCGATCAACCCCTCATCGACACGCAATGCCCCATCCAGATCCGTCAGCACGAAACCGCTCGGCTCCTCGAAACTCACATTCTCTATCTGCATGCGCACCGCGGCCCCCGTCACCTCGAAACCACTCACCCCGGCACGAATGTGATCAAATCGCATGTTGCCGTAATCGACCCCGTACTCCGGGTATCGCAATGGAGAGACCGCCAGATGGAGGTTCAACCCATCCACCTGGATCGAGTTGATGCGCATCGTGAAACCGTTCTTTTTCGGTTTGTCGGGATTGCGAAGCTTATCCACCAGTGCCTTGATATTCAACACGCCGTCCTCCCCGTCACGCAGGTTCAGCACCCCGCCGCTCAGCCGTACGCTACCCAACGTCAACGGACTCAGCCCATTCAGCCGTGCATCCAGACGATTGGCGTACAGCAACGTGTCACCCTCGAAATCCTCCACGTAGAACCCCTCCACACGCGCCCGGTAGAGCAATCCCAAGTGCACGCGGTCGATCGAGATGCGCGTACCCAGCTTCTCGGTCGCGAACTCCGTGGCACGGTGCACGACGTAGTTCTGCACGGCGGGGATCTCCAACAGCAGCGCGCACAGCAACGGCACAAACACCACCGCCAGCAGGATTCCCGCCACGATACGGGCCAATATTTTCAACGTGCGTTTCACGATATACTTTAACCTGCAAATTTAACTATTTTCCGCAAAAATTCCTAACTTCGTGCCGTGAACAGCCACAAACAGATCCACATACTGGCCATCGAATCGTCGTGCGACGACACTTCGGCGGCCGTACTTCGCGGCACGACACTCCTGTCATCCGTCATCGCGTCGCAGGAGATCCACTCCCAATGGGGCGGCGTAGTACCCGAACTCGCATCGCGAGCCCATCAACAAAATATCGTCCCCACGGTCGATGCCGCACTCCGCCAAGCCGATATATCCCTCTCCAGCATAGATGCCATAGCATTCACCCGCGGCCCCGGACTCCTTGGGTCGTTGCTCGTCGGCACCTCATTCGCCAAAGGTCTCTCCATCGCACGACACATCCCGCTGATCGAAGTCAACCACCTCCAAGGGCATATCCTGTCGCACTTTGTCGACCTGCCCGACACGGCGAAAGAGCATCCCTCGTTCCCATTTCTCTGCCTTTTGGTCAGCGGTGGACACACGCAGATCGTCCTTGTAACGTCACCTTCCGACTTCCAAATCATCGGCACGACCATCGACGACGCGGCGGGTGAAGCGTTCGACAAGTGTGCCAAGGTAATCGGCCTTCCCTATCCCGGCGGACCGCACGTGGACCGTCTCGCCGCATCGGGCGATCCCACGGCATTCAAATTCGCCAAACCACGCATCCCGGGCTTCGATTTCTCCTTCTCGGGACTCAAAACATCGTTCTTATACACGCTGCAAAAACTCCCTTCCGAACCCAAAAAAGAGGATGTGTGTGCATCGTTGCAGAAAACAATAACAGATATCCTTATGGACAAACTCGTCAAGGCAGCCAGGCACTTCGGCATCACCGACATCGCCATCGCAGGCGGTGTAGCGGCCAATTCCGGACTCCGGAATGCCGTCGCCGCCGAGGGACAACGACACGGACGGCGCACCTTCATCCCCGAACTCAAATTCACAACCGACAATGCCGCCATGATCGGTATCGCGGGGTATTATAAGTACCTTAACGGCGAATTCGCTCCCCTCGACCTCCCTCCCACCGCGAGAATGTAATTCCCCTCCTCCCCGCTCCGGCCCCGCCCAAGGATGGAGGCTGTCGCCTTCGGCGAAGCACCCCGGGGCTCAAGGGGGCCCCTCCTGGGAGGGGCAGGGGTGAGACAAACTTAGCCGCTGACCCCAGCGGCTGGGTTGGCAGGTATGAGCATGGTCGTCTCTAACGACCGCGACATGCGACTATAAAGATCTAATGTAGCGCGGGACAAGAGAAAAAAGTGTACCTTTGGCGTGTTTATGACGAAACAGACACCACGATGAAGAACTTTTTTGAATTCCGTCCCTCGCTCCTAACCTCTCTACGCGGCTACACGCGTGAAAAATTCACTGCCGACCTCATGTCGGGTATTATCGTGGGTATCGTCGCGCTGCCGCTCGCCATCGCGTTCGGCATCGCCTCGGGAGTGACGCCCGAAAAAGGTATCATCACAGCCATCATCGCCGGATTCATCATCTCCGCCCTGGGCGGAAGTCGCGTGCAGATCGGCGGCCCGACGGGCGCGTTCATCGTCATCGTCTACGGCATCATCCAACAGTACGGCATCGAGGGACTCACCATCGCCACCATCATGGCAGGCGTATTCCTGATTCTGTTGGGCGTATTGCGTCTCGGCACGATCATCAAATTCATCCCCTATCCCATCGTGGTCGGGTTCACAAGCGGTATCGCGCTCACCATCTTCACCACCCAGATCAAAGACCTGTTCGGCCTCACGACACCCGAACTTCCGGGTGGATTCATCGAAAAATGGATCGTGTACGTCCAGTCGTTCCCCTCGATCAATCTCCCCGCCACACTTGTCGGCATCCTCTCGATCGTCATCATTGTCCTCACCCCGAAGTTCAACAGGAAAACTCCCGGGGCATTCGTGGCGATTATCCTGATGACGGTCGTCGTGTGGCTGTTGCGTGAATATGCAGGTATTGTATCTATCGAAACCATCGGCGACCGCTTCTCGATCAACTCGACGTTACCCGACCCCGTCGTACCGGCACTCTCGTGGGAGGGGATGAAGGGACTCCTCCCGGCAGCGGTGACGATCGCCATCCTCGGCGCCATCGAATCGTTACTCTCAGCCACTGTGGCGGATGGTGTGATCGGCGATCGGCACAACTCGAACCAGGAACTCATTGCCCAAGGTGCGGCGAATATCGTCACTCCCCTGTTCGGCGGCATCCCCGCCACGGGAGCCATCGCACGCACGATGACCAACATCAACAACGGCGGACGTACCCCCATCGCCGGTATCATCCATGCCATCGTGTTGCTGCTTATCTTCTTGTTCCTCATGCCATTGGCGAAGTTCATCCCGATGGCCTGTCTGGCCGGAGTGCTCGTCGTCGTGGCATACAACATGAGCGAATGGCGCACGTTCCACAACCTCATGCGGAGTCCCAAATCCGACGCGGCGGTGCTACTCGTCACGTTTCATTTGACGTTCCTGGTCGACCTCACGGTGGCGATCGAAGTGGGTATTGTACTGGCCTGCCTGCTGTTCATGCGCCGCATCATGGAGACCACAAAAATCGCCAAAGTGGGTGATCCCGAGAGCACTGTGGATGAACCCGAGGAGCATCTGGATATTCCTGACGGCGTGGAGATTTACGAGATCGACGGTCCCTACTTTTTCGGTATCGCGAACAAATTCGAGGAGCAGATGATCCGGATGCAGGAGCGTGCCAAGGTACGTATTATCCGCATGCGACGGGTGCCGTTCATCGACTCGACAGGCATTCACAACCTCACGTCGCTGCTTAGGACGTCACGCAAGGAGGGGACCCAGATCATTCTTTCGGGCGTGAACCCTCGTGTACACGAGGCACTGCACAAATCCGGTTTCTACGATACGCTTGGCAAGGAGAACATCTGTCCCCATATTGACGCCGCCCTCGCCCGAGCACGCGAAGTCTTGGGATAAAAATTCCGCTCATCCCTGTAAAACAAGTTTTGAATCATCTGATCTACGATCAGATGATTCAAAACGAACTAAAATCCTCCCCTCCCTGGGGAGGGGCAGGGGGGTGGGGAAACGAAAAGGGGCAGAGAAGATTTACCTTATCGAATTCATTCTAATACTGGCCTTGACGAGTGCCAGTGCACGGACACGTTCCAACGCGACTTCCTTATCGGCATGGTGGATATTCTGACTCACCAATTTGATATATCCCACCCGGTCGCTTTTTTGGATATATTTGACGGTAATAAACTCCTCGCCGTCGATGTCGATAGAGAGCAGATACATGTCGCCCCAGAAGATATCACCGAAATCTTTCAGTTGCTTGTACAGCACAATATCGCCACTCTTCAGCAGTGGATACATCGAGTCCCCCACAACGTAAATCGCCCCATCGCAACGCGGCAGGTTTGGGATCTGAATGTAATTGAGTGGATCCTTTCGCGTCGCGTCCGCGAACAACGGCACCAGTCCGGCAGTCGCCTCGACCGAATACAACGGCACACTCTGCAACGGCAGCGAATTATCCGTACGTCGCGTGTAGGGTGTCAGGTCGGGTTCGGAATTGAACATACGCCCCTCGCCGGTCTCCAACCAATTGGGATTCACGTTCAATTCTTGAACTAATATATAGCGATTTTGGGAGGACAGACCTGCCTTCCCTGTTTCGATCATGGAAATCGCCGCTTTACCGATCCCGAACCGGTCTGCTAATTGACTCTGCGTCAATCCTAAGGATGTTCTTAATAGTTTTATCCTATCGCTTATCATTTTTCTATAAGAATTTCTTATATTAAATATTTTGACTTTATTGTACCAAGTTCAATTTTTGTACTTATATTTGTGCCGTAAAGTTAAACAATTTATCATAACACTACAAAAATTTTACCAACATGGCCTACCCAATCATTACCGAACTTTATCAAATCACCGCACAGAAACTGTTAGACCACATTGAAGGTAAAAATTTTTACTCCGGTTCATTTTCATTTAACTATGGTTCAAAATCGTGCCGTTTTGTGGCGACGATCATCGTTTATCGTCAAAAAATTGAATTCCCGGAAGGGCCGGTCGATCAAATCATCGACCTGGTACCCGTCTGGTGGGAGTTCCAAACCGAGGACGACAATGGACCATGCCCCAACGACTTTTCATTCAATGACCTCAAAAAATTCATATCCTTATAACAACGCTATTTTTCGTTCAAAGTGGCCCTCAGGCAACACCGGTCGAAGGCGAGAGCGAGGGAGTGTACTCAACGTACATGACCGAGAACTCGCCGAGCCGGGGGCAGAATCAGGGCCGCTTTCAACGAAAAATCAGGGAGTCCTTCCCCGGATGCAGTCAACCACAACTACCATGAACAATCTCGATGACCTGCAACCCGAATCGCCCGTGGAGTCCTCCACGGGCGATTTTCCTTCCTTCACACAGTTCGCCACGACGGTCTATCCGTTCATCGAACTGCAACCCTTCCACACGACATACTACCGGATCCTCGAAACATTTGCACGGCGCCGGATCCGTAAACTGATCGTGTCGATGCCCCCGCAACACGGCAAAAGTGTCGGTGCATCCACCCTTCTCCCCGCTTATCTACTCGGCTGCGACCCCGATCTACGCATCGCCATCGCGTCGTACTCCGCCTCATTCGCCTCGAAATTCAACCGCCGCGTGCAACGCATCATCGACTCACGCGAGTACGCCTCTCTCTTCCCCGCAACGACTATCAAACATGGTGCCACCCCCCGCGAATACATCCGTACGGCCGATGAGGTGGAGGTGATCGACCACCAAGGGGGCCTACTCTCGGTGGGACGCGGCGGATCGCTGACCGGCAATCGCGTGGATTGTCTGATCCTGGACGACCTGTACAAAAACGCGATGGAGGGGAACTCGCCCGTCATCCGTGACAATTGCTGGGAGTGGTACACGTCCGTCGTCAAAACCCGCATGCACAACCAGTCGAGCGAACTGATCGTCTTCACGCGTTGGCATGAGCAGGATCTGATCGGCATGATCGCCGAACGCGAACCGATCCTCAACTTTACACACTGGAGTCAGTTGGATCTGATCGATTCGGATGCGTGGCTGCATCTCAATTTCGAGGCTATCAAAGCATCGACACCCTCGCAAATCGACATGAGGCGTCCCGGTGAAGCGCTGTGGGAGTCACAGCACAGTGCCAAGTTATTGGCATCGAAACGCCGGCTCGACCCCGCGCGCTTCGAGTGCATGTATCAGGGTTGGCCGTCACCCGAGGAGGGACTGCTCTACGGCAACCGCTTCTTCACGTACGACGATCTGCCCGGTGTCGAAAAACTTGTCCGATATGCCAACTACACCGACACGGCCGACATGGGCGACGATTATCTCTGTTCGATCTCCTATGCGGTCGATACCGCCGAAAATATCTACGTCACCGACGTCGTATATTCACGCGAACCGATGGAAGTAACCGAACGATTGGTGGGCGATATGCTCCGTTCGTCCTCCACCCGTCAGGCGGCGATCGAAAGCAACAACGGAGGACGTGGATTTGCACGTGCCGTGCAGAAGTTGGCACCCGAGGTACATGTGGAGTGGATCCACCAGTCGGGCAACAAGGAGGCACGCATCCTGTCGAATGCCGCCACGGTGATACGCACGATACGCATGCCGCGCGACTGGCCGCAAAAGTGGCCCGAGCTATACGCACACCTCACCACCTACAAACGCCAGTTCAGGAGCAACCGGTGGCACGACGCAGCCGATGTCCTGACCGGCATCATCGAACGCGAAACATCGACCCAAACCCCACGGGGAGCCAGTGCATTTAAGTAAGTGGCGTTACTGTCTCCTGCGTTCCTGCTGCATCCGGATTGCCTCCTCGTAACGTTGCTGGAACTTGGATTTGGTACCGGAAGTTGCTTTCTTGGTGTTACGCACGGACGTGGCACGCATCACTGCATGCAGTTTCTCGTCGTTAACAAACTTGCGGATGACAAACGTCTGCACAATCGTGAGCAGGTTGGCCAGGAAGTAATAGTACGTCAGTCCGCTGGAGTATCCGTTGAACCACAGCAACATCATCACCGGCATCAGGTACAGCATCATGAATTTCATCCCTGCCATTTGCGGTTGTGTGGATGCGGTCTGTTGGTAGTTGACCTTCGAGAAGAAGAACAGAGCCACCGCCATGAGGAGTGCAAACAGACTCACGTGATCGCCGTAGAACGGGATCTTAAACGGGAAATCGAGCACACTGTCGTACGCCGACAGATCGTCCGCCCAGAGGAATCGCTGTCCGCGTAACTCGATCGACGCGGGGAAGAACCGGAACATGGCGATGATGATCGGCATCTGTATCAGCATCGGGATACAGCCGCCCATGGGGTTGATCCCGGCTTTTTTGTAGAGTTCCATGGTTGCCTGCTGGCGTTTCATGGCATCCTCCTGCTTGGGATAACGTTTGTTGATCACATCGACCTCGGGACGAATGATACGCATCTTGGCGGTCGAGATATAGCTTCGGTAGGTCAACGGCAGCGTGATGAACTTCACGAGGAACGACAGTATGAGAATGATCAGCCCGAACCCAAGGCCCCAATTTTGGAGCCAGTCGAAGGTCGGGATGACGATATAACGGTTCACCCACCCGAAGATCCCCCACCCGAGCGGCACGAGACGTTCGAGACGCAGATCCGGCTGACCATCCTTGCTGTCGGTCAACTCCACGTCGCGCAAAATCGCATATTTGTTCGGGCCGAAGTAGAACGCCATGTCGTGTGTGTCGGCACTACGGAGGGTCATCGTGGCGGAGAAATCCTTCACAAAACCACTATTTTCACCCACTGTGTGGAATGCCACGTTGACGTTTTCGAGTTGATCCGCGACACCGGAGAGGAGCACCGAGGAGAAGAATTGCTGTTTGAACGCCACCCAATTCGCCACTCCCTCGACGGATTTCGATTTATCCTTGTCACTCACCCCGAGACTCTCGATGGTCTGCTCTCCGGGCTCATGCCACGACACGGTGGTATAGGTATTCTCGTTACGGAATCCCTTTTCATTTTGGTACGATCGGTTGTTCCATGCGATATCGAGGGGTTGCGCGGCGGCCAGACGCACATTGAAATCGACCAGATAGTCACGTTCGGGCATACCGCTGTTGTAGATCAGGTACTCGTACGTGATACCGTCACACTCCATCACGACACGGTGCGCTCCATGCTCACCGCCCTCGACACCATTCTCGACCAACCGAAAGACCTTGTCCGCGGTGTGTATGTTGACGATATCGAATTTCGCGCTACCCTTCTCGAAGAGTTGCACATTTTCAGTGCGTTCACCCTTCGCGTAACGCGTGTAGTCCTTCAACGTCACACCGGTAACCTGGCCGCCGAGGGTGGAAAAATCGACACGCAACACGCCATTTTCAACCGTGAATTCCTCGATCTCCAACGGGGCGGCTGCGGATCCGGCTCCGCCGGCTCCTGAGGCGTCTCCTTCTGCGGAGGAGACGCCTGCGGGTTCGGATGTTCCATCCGAACCCGTGGCAGCCGCCACCCCGGAGTGAGCCTGTTCGGTTTGTGCCACGGAGGCGTTGTATGCCTCCAGTTCCTGACGATATTTCTCTTGCTGTTTGCTGTTGTACCAGGTGAACCCGACGAAGAGGAGTCCCACGAGGATCATTCCGATGATGGAGTTTCTATTCATTTATCGTTATGGATTACATTATTAGTGGTTCGAAATAGTTCAATTTGCATTCAAAATGCGTCAGATTTGGGGCTTTGCGCAGTTGGGGAGAAGGGAGCGTACTCAGACGTACGTGACCGACCACACAACAAGCAAAGTGCCGAAGATGGCGCATTTTCAATGCAAATTTGTTAGGGCTGCCTTTACGAAGGCACCAAACAGCGGATGTGGATACTTTACGGTACTCTTGTATTCGGGGTGGAACTGCGTACCGACGAACCAAGGGTGTTCCGGGATCTCCACCACCTCCACGAGTCCCGTTTCGGGATTCACCCCTGCGGCCTTCATGCCGGCATCCTCGAATTCGGCGAGATATTCGTTGTTGAACTCATAGCGATGTCGGTGACGTTCGGATATTTGCTCCGTGCCATAGGCATCGTACGTCCTGGAACCCTTTTGCAGGGTGCACGGATAGGCTCCGAGACGCATCGTGCCACCTTTGGCGGTGACTCCCTTCTGTTCCTCCATGAGGTTCACGACGGGGTGTTTGGTGGTGGGATCCATCTCAGTGGATGTAGCGTCACGGTGTCCCAACACGTTCCGCGCGTACTCGATGACGGCACACTGCATCCCGAGACATATCCCGAGGAACGGTATTTTCTTCGTACGAGCGAAGTGTATAGCTGTGATTTTGCCTTCGATACCACGGCTTCCGAATCCGGGTGCGACAAGGATACCTCCCATCTTACCGAGTTTCTCGGAGACATTTTCGGGAGTGAGTTTCTCGGAGTTGACGTAGTGTAACTTCACGCGGCAGTCATTCATCGTACCTGCGTGTACGAACGACTCGACGATGGACTTATAGGCATCGGGGAGTTCCGTGTACTTACCCACGAGCGCCATATCGACGGTCTTCTTGGGATGTTTGACCTTCTCGACAAACTCGGCCCATCGGCTCATGTCGGGCTCGTCACCCATGGGCAGGTCGAGTTTTTGGAGAATCACCTCGTCGAGTTTCTGCCGTTGCATCAGGAGAGGCACCTCATATATGGACGGCACATCGGTGGATTCGACGACGGCGTTCGCATCGACGTTACAGAACAACGCCACCTTGCGTTTCATGTCTGCGGCGAGCGGTTTCTCGGCACGCAACACCAGTACATCGGGCTGCAGACCGTTCTCCAAAAGGGTTTTGACGGAGTGTTGCGTGGGTTTGGTTTTGAATTCACCGGACGCGGCGAGGTACGGAATCAGCGTGAGGTGGATGACGGCCGTTTCGCACGCCCCCAACTGGTATCGTAATTGACGAACGGCCTCGACGAACGGCAACGACTCGATATCGCCCACCGTGCCACCGATCTCGGTGATGATGATATCGAACTCCTTACGTTGCGCGAGGAGCTGAACGCGTCGTTTGATCTCGTCCGTGATGTGAGGAATCACCTGCACCGTCTTACCGAGGTATTCGCCCTCACGCTCCTTATGGATGACATGTTGGTAGATCTTACCCGTCGTCACGTTGTTGGCCTTGCTGGTGGGCTGACTGGTGAAACGCTCGTAGTGTCCGAGGTCGAGATCGGTCTCCGCACCGTCTTCGGTCACATAACACTCCCCGTGTTCGTACGGGTTCAACGTACCGGGATCGACATTGATATAGGGGTCGAGTTTCTGAATGGTCACACTGTATCCGCGCGCTTGGAGCAGGCGTGCCACGGATGCCGATATAATCCCCTTGCCGAGCGACGACGCAACGCCACCGGTGACGAAAATGTATTTTGGTTTTTGCAGCTTCATGTTTCTATTTCCCTTCCTCTTCTCCTATTTCAGTTTATCTTTAAGTCCTTCGAGGGCCGCCTGCAACGACCCGTGCACCACTCTTTCGGGTTTCGATGTCGCCTTCCGGTCCCCCTTCGCGGCGGTCGGCTGCGGCGTGCGCCGTAAAGTCGCTTCGTCGGCTTTACGAGCGGCATAGAATGCCGCTTTGCATTCGAAGAACGCATCGCACGCCGCGCGGAATCGTGCCCACAGCTCGTTCGACACTTTTTGTGGCACGGCACCGATCTCTTTCCACCTCGCTTGCAACGCGATCAACTCGTCAGTGGCCTCTTTCCACGCCTCACTATCCTTGAGCGCTTCGGCTTTCTCGACCAGTTCGGTTTTTATTTTCAGGTTGGCGCTCAGGTCCTCCTTGAGGGTCTTGAAGAAGATGTGCTTCGCAGCGAAAAACGCGTCGCACGCCTTGCGGAACCGCTCCCAGATGGCATTGTTATCCTTTTTCGGTGCATACCCGATCGTGCGCCACTCCTTTTGCAACGCCACCAACTGCTCGCTGGCGGCCTCCCACCCCTTCACTTTGACGGGCAGTTGCTCGACGAGCTTCTCGGCGGCTTCACAAAGTGCTGTTTTACGTTCGAGGTTGGCCAGTTGTGCCTCACGCAACTTATCGAAATGGTCCTGATGGCGTTTGTTCACGACCGTCGACGCGGCCTTGAAACGCTCCCACAGGGGCTCCTTGTACTCCATCGCCACGGGACCGATCTCCCGCCAATCGTCATGAAGCTTCTGCAACTTACGGAACGCCTCGATCACCTGCGGTTCATCGGCAAGGGCTTCGGCCGCTTCTGCAAGGGCGGTTTTCGCTTCAAGGTTCTTTTTCAAATCCAGGTCACGCAACTCGCGATTGATCTTGGCGACGTTGTAGAAATTCTCCACCTGCAAGTGGTAGTTTTCCCACAACTCCTTCACGTTGGCCATCGGCACAGGACCCGTCTCACGCCACCGGGTCTGCAACGCACGGAACTTCTCGAACATGTCGTTTTGAATCCCTCCATCGTCCTCTCCCGCAACGAGTGCTTTCAGCTCCTCGATCACACCCTCTTTAACCTTGAGGTTGGCCTGCTCCGCGGCACGTTCGGTGGCCATATACTCATCGCGATGCTTGCGATAGAGGTCATACAGCGCCTTGAAACGCGTTTCGTCCTCCTCCGAGTGGGTTTGCTTGTAAAAGGCGGTTTTGATGGCCTCCACCTCGGTGCGAATCTCCTGCACGGGATGGCCCTCCATCAGCCGTTGCAACCGCACCAGCAACTCCTCGGGACCCTCCATCCCCTCCACCCCCTGGCTCGCTTGTTCCACGGGTTGTTGCTCCACAGGCTGCGGTTCCGGCACCTGCCGTTGCTCCTCCTGCACCTGCATCCCCTCGATAAGTTCCTCGCTCATCATTTTGACTCCTTGTTGATTCTTAACTTTGTCTTAACGTTAGTTTCCGCCCATTCGGTGCGAAGATAGTTATTTTTTCGTATCTTTGTCCTATAAGCAAATCTTATGGCTCACCGCATTCTGATAGTGGACGACGAGGAGGATATTCGCGAGTTTATCCGTTACAATCTCGTCAAGGCGGGTTACGAGGTCCGGACAGCCCGTGACGGCGAGGAGGCCCTGTCGATCGCCACGCAGTTTCGCCCTCATCTGATCCTGCTGGACGTGATGATGCCGGTTCTGGACGGTATCGAGACTTGCCGCACGTTACGTGCCGACGGTGCCTTCGACGACACGTTTATTCTGTTCCTTTCGGCGCTCGACCAGGAGCAACAACAGATCGCCGGTTACGACGTCGGAGCGGAGGATTACATTACCAAACCGGTCAGTTTGTCTATTCTGTTGAACCGCATCCAGGCGATCCTTAAACGTACCCCGTCATCGGAAAATCATCTGCTTATCGACCCCGAGAAGCACCTTGTTCATCTGAACGGCAAGCCCATCACGTTACCCCGCAAGGAGTTCGATTTATTGGGTTTACTGGCCTCCGCACCGGGACGCCTGTTCACACGTGAGGAGATCTACAACCGCGTATGGGGCAACGAGGTGATCGTGGGAGATCGCACAATCGACGTCCATATCCGCAAGTTACGCCAGAAAATCGGTGACGACTTCATCTCCACAGTCAAGGGTGTGGGCTACAAGTTCATCGGCTAAATCCACGCCACAAAAAAAAAGACCCCTCGGGGTCTTTTTTTACTCAGTCGCAGCCTCACTCATTCTCACTGCCGCCTCGTAATCCGCGTTCGTGAACGTGTAGGTCCAGCGGGTGCCGCGACACGGTTCGCAACCATTCGGCGAGTCGACATTCTCTTCCACGTAATTTTCCGTCCATGTAAGGTCATATTTCCTATCGTAACCGTCCGGGAATGGGGCTTCATATCGACCATAGATTGCCTGATACGCTCCATCGTCGAAAACAACAACCATCACAGGAGTATATTCAGAAGGAAGCAGGGGGGAGCCAAACCATCCACTCTCTTTTTCGAGCGATTCTCCAGGTTGGATAACTTTACCTGTGAAATCATGAATCGGACCATTTCGACCACCAGTGAGAGTGATCAAATGGTCACTCTCGTTAATCCAAATGAAATAACTATAACTGGCATAGTCGACAATAGGGGGTTGAGGTTCGTGTGTGTTAGGTTTACAAGCACATCCTAACAAGAGAGACATCATTAAACCGATCAACTTTTTCATGAGTCCCAAATTTTAATGATTAGATACCCAAGTTACATACGGTGTCACATAATTTCGTGCCTTTTCTGCTGCTTTATCCATCGCTTCAAGAACGCCAGATCCATTCAACATAAATTGACGTGTAAAATCAGGAGTAAGTATACTTCTGAAATCATCTAAATTATTAGCCTCCGCAGCTATCTTGTTGATAGTCGTATAGGAGATGCCTGAAACGTCATCATCAAGGTAAATTGAGTAAGCATTTTCCCATGGGTGATGCCTTTGATTGTGATCGTCTCGTAAATCTACAAACAAGGGAGAATATTCCCCACAATCCTTCTTCACGCCCTTCCTGTCCGTTCTTTTCCAACCTTGCCGTGCTTCACCCGAAAAATCCGAATAAGTAATATCCGATGGTGATGGTTCTACCCACCTCAACGAGGTGTAGTAATGCCGGCTCAACTCCCAACCTACATATGATGCCCAACTCTCGCGCAATGTATTATTGTATTTCATCATTCCCCCTCCCGGATCTCCGCAGCCATCTTCACCGCCGCCTCATAATCCGCATTCGTAAACGTGTAGGTCCAGCGGGTGCCGTTTTTGACATCTTCCTGCACATAATTATCGTCCCAAATGGGATTAAATGAAATACCATTATTCACATTGGGGTATTCATCTCCTGGTGAGGAATTGGGCCTAACATAGATGACTTTTATTGAATCATCAAACACGACAGTGACGAGCAGTCCCGCCAAAAAATCCGAGGGGGGAGGGGCTACCCCCATTCTTATTTGGTCTTTTTCGAAAGAATCACCAGATTGCATTTCAGTTTGAAACATAATATGCGTGAATCCATTTTCCGCAGAAAATGTGATTTTGTGATCACTATCATTTATCCAAACATAATACCCATGCCCACCAGAGTCACTTATAGTTCCACAGCCCATTCCAGATAAAATAAAAAGCAAGAATGAGAA
>QMCD01000286.1_pt1 | contig 36149 bp, 23 predicted proteins | sample 1821841 | NCBI WGS metagenome assembly QMCD01 (sample SAMN01991225, study PRJNA193472) | Termite gut metagenome, whole genome shotgun sequencing project. | isolation source: worker | host: Macrotermes natalensis
TGGTGGCGTTTTTGAATATTTACCGTGCCGACGCCGAATTGCCGATCATCGCGCCAGGAGGGGTCAAGGCTACCATCTCGCTCGTGGCCGAGGAGCAAAGCCGCGATTTCGCGCTGACCGAGACGGAGCAGGAGGCGGGCTGGCAGAAGTATGTCGAGCAGGCCGAAGACATGCCACGGGAGGAACTGACGGTGCGCATCACTGTGCCGCGCGGTGGCGAGTACCACCTCACGCTCGGCGACGGTACGCGGGTGTGGCTCAACTCAGAATCTACCATCGAGTACCCGGAAAATTTCACCGACGCGCAGAGGCTTATCCACCTGACGGGTGAGGCGTTCTTTGACGTGGCGACAGACCACGAGCGACCGTTCATTGTCGAGACCGAAGGTCAGATGGTGAGGGTCACTGGCACGCAGTTCAATGTTTCAGCCTATGGTTCCGACACCTACGGCTACACGACGCTCATCTCGGGCAGCGTAGAGGTGGCAGCGGCCGGAATCAGCCTAACGCTGATGCCCGGACAGCAGGCCGTGGTTGGCGAGACGGTGGAGATGCGCACGGTGGACACGGAGCTCTATACATCGTGGATGAAGGGCGTCTTCGAGTTCGAGAACATGGAACTGCGGGATATATGCGCACAGTTGGAACGCTGGTACGACGTGTCGTTCACCTTTGAGGGGGCGAGCGGCGAGGAGCGTTTCACGGGCGGCACATGGCGGTATGAGCCTCTGAACGACCTGCTCAAATCGATCGAGATGGTCACTGAGGTGTCGTTCAGCCGCCGCGACGACCTGATCGTCGTCAGCAGCAAATAAAAAAGAGGCGGGAAATGGCTGCAACCATCCCCCGCCGGTAGAAATAAGGATACATTAAAAGTTCAACCACCGCCGCGCATGACTTTCGAGGGTCTGTTAGTGCGACAATAGTATTAACTCTTACCAACAAATGTATGAAAAAAAAACGACAATGTTGCCTTTTCCCCAGGGAAAGAGTCGGCAGTAAAATCATTACTATCATGAAACTTAGTTTCCTGATGACATTTGTGGCCGTTTTTTCCGTATCGGCCAATGTCAACACCTTCTCCCAGCAGGTCAGCCTGCGTTCGGGCGAGGCGGAGTTGCGCGAGGTATTCCGCTCGCTTAAGGAGCAAACCGGCTTTATGATCACTTACAGTGACAGCCGGCTCGAAAGCGAGAGTTGCCGCATTGCCGCTGACGTGAGCGGTGCGACGCTCGAACAGGCGCTCGACATCGTATTGAAGGGCCTGCCCTACACCTATAAGGTGGAAGACCGGCGCGTGATGATCATCCCCCAGCCTGTGCAGCAGGCTCCCGAGGCGGCTCCCGCCGAGGGTCGGGTGCGCGACGAGAAGGGACAGCCCGTGGTTGGTGTGAGCGTCGTGCTCAAAGGTTCGACCTCGACAGGTACGGCCACCGACGCCGACGGACGCTTCTCGCTCAGGGTCGCCCCGGGTTCGACGCTCATCTTTTCTTACGTCGGTATGAACACGCAGGAGGTGGTGTGGAGCGGCCAAAACCCGCTCGAAGTCACCATGACCGAGCAGGTGGCCGAGATCGACCAGGTGGTCGTGACCGGTATCACGACCACCGACAAGCGCCTCTTCTCGGGTGCCGCCGACCATATCGACGCCGAGAAGATCATGCTCTCGGGTATTGCCGACGTGAGCCGCTCGCTCGAAGGGCGTTCGGCGGGCGTGATGGTCCAGAACGTGTCGGGCACGTTCGGTACGGCGCCGAAAATACGTATCAGGGGTGCTACCTCCATCTTCGGCAACTCGAAGCCGCTGTGGGTCGTGGACGGTGTGATCGTCGAGGACGTGGCCAACATTTCGAGCGACGCACTCTCATCGGGCGACGCCATCACGCTGATCGGCAACGCAATAGCCGGCCTCAACGCCGACGATATCGAGACTTTCGACGTTCTGAAGGACGGTTCGGCGACCTCGATCTACGGTGCACGTGCCATGTCGGGCGTGATCGTGATCACCACCAAGAAGGGCCGCCCCGGAACGGCGAAGTTCACCTACACCGGCGAATTCACAACCCGCCTCACACCCTCCTACCGCGAATTCAACATCATGAACTCGCAGGACCAGATGGGTATATATAAAGAACTGGAGGAGAAAGGCTACCTGAACTATGCATCGGTCATCAACGCAAGCAACAGCGGCGTCTACGGTCAGATGTACAAGCTGATCCAGAGCTACAATCCGGCCACAGGGTTCGGCCTTCCCCACACAGAGGAGGCGATGAACCTCTACCTGCGCAACGCCGAGATGAAGAACACCGACTGGTTCGACGAACTGTTCAATAACAGCATAATGATGAACCACTCGGTGAGTTTTTCGCAGGGTTCCGACAAGGCGAGCAGCTATGTCTCGATGAGTTTCATGGACGATCCGGGCTGGTACCGCAGGGGCGACGTGCAGCGCTACACGCTCAACGCCAACGTGTCGTATAAGCTGTTCGACAACCTTACTTTATCTGTTCTTGGCAACGGCTCCTACCGCAAGCAGGAGGCCCCGGGTACGCTATCCGAGACCACAGACGCAGTAGGCGGCACCGTGTCGCGCAACTTCGACATCAACCCCTACAGCTTCGCGCTGAACACGAGCCGTACGATGGGCATCGAGGACACTTTCACGCGCAACTATGCCCCGTTCAACATCCTCGACGAGTTGGACAGGAACTACATGGACCTCGACGTCTTCGACACCAAGTTCCAGGCCGAACTGAAGTGGGACATCCTGCCCGGCCTGAGCGTTACGGCACTCGGCGCGGTGAAGTACCAGAGCACCATGACGCAGCACTACATCATGGACGACTCGAACCAGGCGCAGGCTTACAGGGCTATGCAGACCACCGTGATCCGCGATAATAATACCTATATCTATGACGACCCCGAGATACTGAACGACGAGCCGATCACGGTACTTCCCGAGGGCGGTTTCTACAATGTCGACGAGTATAAGATGATAAGCTACGACTTCCGTACCACGCTGCGCTACAACAAGATATTCCGCGACGTCCACAACCTCGACTTCTATGCCGGTATGGAGATCAACTCGCTGAACCGCACGGGCCTCGGGTTCGACGGCGTGGGTATGCAGTACTCCAACGGCGAGATCGCGAATTTCGACTACCGCTGGTTCAAGAAGATGAACCAGGACAACTCGAACTACTTCTGGCTCGACCACAGCCGCAACCGCGGCGCGGCGTTCTTCGGCACGGCCAACTACGCCTACAAGTCGAAATATATCCTCAACCTCACGCTGCGTTACGAAGGCTCGAACCGTCTGGGCCGCGCCCGCAGTTCGCGTTGGTTGCCGACGTGGAACGTTTCGGGCGCGTGGAACGCCCACTCCGAAGATTTCTTCCAGAAGTACACCGACGTGGTGTCCCACCTCAAAGTACGCGGCTCATACAGCCTCACGGCACAGCCCGGGCCGAGCTACGTTTCCAACGCGCAGGTGATAATAGGCAACTACTCGCCATGGCGCTTCGGGGCCCTAAACAGGGAACCGGGCTTGCAGGTCAACCAGTTGGAGAACAGCGAACTGACCTATGAGAAACAGCACGAGTTGGACTTCGGTATCGACGTAGGGTTCCTCGACAACAGGATCAACCTCGTTTTCGACTGGTACAAGCGCGATATGTACGACCTGATCGGCCTCGTGAGCACGATGGGCGTGGGCGGACAGATCAACAAGGACGCCAACTCGGCGACCATGAAATCGCACGGTATAGAGTTCACGCTCTCGACCCGCAACATCGTCGACCGCGAGTTCACATGGACCACCGACTTTACGTTCTCGTGGAACAAGAGCAAGATCACCGATATGCTGTCGGCGAACAATATCCAGCGCTTGATGACCGGACGCGGCTTCCCTTTGGTCGGATACACGCGCAGTTCGCTCTTCTCGCTCCGTTTCATGGGCCTCACCAAGGAGGGGCTTCCGACGTTCTGGTGGCCGCGCGAGGGGAAAGACCCGATCATCGGCCCCGGCTCATATGGCGACCTGAATTTCCAGTATAAGACCAACAACAACATCGAATTCCTGAAGTACGAGGGCATGATCGAACCCCCGGTAACGGGCGGTTTCGGCAACACGTTCTCGTGGAAGGGCCTGCGCCTGAACGTCTTCATGACCTACGCTTTCGGCAACCACATCCGTTTGGACAATATCTTCAAGAGCCGCTACACCGATATGGACGCCATGCAGCGTGAATTCATCAACCGCTGGACAGTGCCTGGAGACGAACTGAAAACCAATATCCCGGTGATTCCCGACACGCGCCAGCAAAGGCAGTACGGTAATATGAACTATGCCTTCAATGCATACAATTACAGCGACCAGCGCGTGGCCAGCGGCGATTTCATCCGTATGAAAGAGATCTCGCTGAACTACGACTTCTCGAAACGCATCACCGACAAACTCCGCATGTCGAACCTTTCGCTCAAGCTCTCGGCAACGAACCTGTTCCTGATTTACTCGGACAAGAAGCTGAACGGTCAGGACCCGGAGTTCTTCCGTTCGGGCGGCGTTGCGGTGCCTATGTCGAAACAATTCACGATGACCCTCAGGATGGGATTCTAAAAAAGGAAAGAAAACGATTATGAAAAGGATATTATTATTTGCAGTTATCGCGGTGTTGCTCTCCTCATGCAACAAGTTCCTCGACGAACTGCCCGACAACCGCGCGGAATTGATCTCCGACGAAAAGATCGCACAGATGCTTGTCTCGGCTTACCCGACCGAACTGCCCACCCAGATGTTCGAGTACGCGTCGGACAATATGAGGGACTGCGGAACAAACTTCAGTGTGGCGAAAGTCGATTTCGACCAGATGTTCCGTTTCGAGGACGTTTCGGCCGTCGATTGGGACGTTCCCACCCGCGTCTGGCAGGTGACATACCGCTGTATCTCATCGGCCAATCAGGCCCTCGCCTCGATCGAGGAACGCGGCAACCCCGAGCGGCTCGACGGCGTGAGGGCGGAGGCCCTGCTGTGCCGCGCCTATGGCCACTTCATTCTGGCCAAGACGTTCTGTATCGCCTACAACCCCGTTTCCAGCGATACCGACATGGGTGTGCCCTATGCCACGGCGGCCGAGACGACGGTAAAACCCCACTATGACAGGGGTACGGTCAGCGAACTTTATGCAAAGATCTACGCCGACATCGAGGAGGCCCTGCCCCACATCGTGGACAACTACCGCCAGCCGAAGTACCACTTCAACCGCAAGGCGGCATACGCTTTCGCAGCCAACTTCAACCTCTTTTACGGCAAGTGGGATAAGGTAGTGGATTACGCGACCATCGCACTCGGCGACGACCCGAAGAGCATCATGCGCGACTGGGAGGCGATCAAGGCAACTTCTCCGAGACAGACCGACAGGTATTACGCCTACCTCAATATAGAAGACCCTGCCAACTTCATGTTCCTCTCGCAGAGAAGCCAGTGGGGACGCTATTTCGACCAAGGCAGCAACATGCGTTATTGCCACAACCAAACGTCAGTGCATCAAACCATCCGGCAGACTTTCCCATGCGGTTATAAGGACATCAATGGTTTCAGCCACAGCGGCGGCCAGGGCGTATACCACATCTCGATCGACGAGATATGGGAAGAAGACCCGCTGAGGCCCGGTACGGGACAACCACATACGGTGCTGGTCCCGTTCAACTCCGAAGAGACGCTCATGTGCCGCGCCGAGGCCTACGCAATGCTGGGAGAGTATGACAAGTCGGCGTTAGACCTCTCAATTTGGTACGATTTCAACTTCAAGAGCGGAAACTACAACAAAGACGAGATATCGGACTGGTATTCCCAGGAAAGGCTATATTCTATCTACGAAGACATGCACTCGCGCTTCCTCACCAGTAACGAAGACATGAAAGCCAATCTGGTGAGGGCCTGTCTGGCCATACGACGCTACTTCGGAGTTCACCTCGGAGTGCGCTGGCCCGATATGAAGCGCCACGGCATAAGGCTCACCCGCCAGATATGGAAGAATGCCTCGCAATACGAAACGCTCGTGGTCGAGCCATACAGCGCAATGACGGCCAACCAGTTGCCGGCCGACGTGATGCTGGCGGGCATGCCGGGGAACCCGAGAGAAAACTTAATAGTCGCTAACGAGTAAAAGCCATGAAAAAGATATTATTACTGGTGGCGGTCGTACTTGCCGCAGCCGCATGCAAACAGGACAATCCCGACACGGGCAACTCGATCTTCGACACGAGTTCGCCCGAGCGCAACTCGTTCGACGAGTGGCTGCTGAACAACTACACGCTGCCATATAACATCAAGGTCTTCTACCGGATGCGCGACATCGAGGTCGACTACAACTACAACCTCACCCCGGCCAGGATCGACAAGGCGAAACAGATGGCGTGGGTGATCAAGTACATGTGGCTGGAGCCGTATGAGGTGGTCGCCAACGACGGTGTGCATTTTATCCGCAAAAACGTTCCGCGCGTATTCCACTTCATCGGTTCGGCACACTACAACACTAATGGGACGATCACGATGGGTACCGCCGAGGGAGGAGGCAAGATCACGATAGCCGAGGTCAATGTTCTCGATCCGTCGAATATCATGGCGCAGAGGGTACTGAACACCATCCACCACGAGTATGCCCATATCCTCCACCAGACGATACCCTACGACGTGGAGTTCGGCAAGCTCTCGGCGGCCAACTACAACTCGTCCAACTGGAATAATAAAACCGATGCCGAGGCAGCGGGACAGGGCTTCATAAGCCGGTACGCCGGGGCGGCGCCCAGCGAGGATTTCGTGGAAAACATTGCGCGCTATCTCACCTACACCGACGCCCAGTGGGATGCCTGGATGGAATTGGCCGGCGAGGAAGGACGCAGGCTGATCGAGCAGAAGCACGAAATTGTAATGAGCTATATGCGCATTACATGGGGCGTGGACCTCGACGCACTGAGGCAGGAGGTGCAGAACCGCGCGGCCGACCTCGCGCTGATGGACTTCGACGAAATTATTGACTTCTAATTAAACGGCGCTAAACTATGAAAAAGATATTAGCATATATGGCGGGGGCGCTACTGACGCTGAGCGCGTGTGAGGTGGTCACCGACCCGAAATTCGACGAGCAGTCGTCGATACGCCTGGATGAGGCCATTGCCGAGGCGCAGGCGTCGCTGATCGCCGCGCCCAACGGCTGGCTTATGGAGTACTACCCCAATAACGCCCAGATCTACGGCGGGTTCAATCTGCACTTTAGATTCATCGACAGGGACAGCGTCGCGATAAGTTCGGATATAGACCCCAATGTGAGTGCAAAAAGCCTCTACCAGATGGGGCGCGACCGCGGGCCGACCCTCAACTTCAATCTCTATAACACGGTGCTGCACTATTTCTCCGACCCGTCGATCAATGTCGCCGGCGGCATAGCGAAATCCTATGAGGGCGACTATGAATTCGTGATCGAGAAGATTACGCCCGAGGAGATCGTACTGATGGGGAAGAAAACTCGCAACGTGATCCGCATGAGGCCGTTCGACTATGACGGCACTTGGAAGGAATACTGCGCAGAGATATCAGATCAGGAATACACGTCCAGCCCCGTCAAGATGGTCGTAGGCGGTGTCGAGTCTGTCAATATGACGAAGAGTGCCTGGGGTATCCGTTATTCGGCCAGTTTCCCGGGGAGTCCGGAATATGGGTTGCCATTCATAGCAGTTCCGGGCGGAATGAAACTATATGAACCCGTGACGATCAATGGCCAGACGATCGAGAACTTTGAACTGAACACAGAGAACAATACGCTGATCTGCACCGATCCCGGCACCGACGCGATCATTTATCTCATGCCAAGTTACGATGATTACGCGGGAACATACATCATGAACTATACGAACACGCCGCCGGTCTCCAATGTGCGCAACCGTTCGGCGGAGATCAGGTTGATCCCCATAGGTGATTACAAGTACCATGTGGAGGGCATACTTAAACCCGAAGACGAGGAACGAAGCAGTATAGTAATGAACTTCGATCCGGCGGCTGGTATCCTGAAATTCCTCGGCGGCCAGAAGCTCTTCCAGAGGGCACCGGACGACGTATGGGTATGTTTCTTCGTATGCGCCGTCCACAGCTCCGGCAGCAGCACCACGAACCTCACGGCAACATATGGTCTGAACATGACGGGACTCGTACTCGACGAAAGTAATATGCCTGTATCGTTCACATTCGTCGACAACGGTCTGTATACGAGTTATACTGTCACAGGGTTCAACTTCTACGGCCGCAACGCCGCAGACAACGCCTGGGTTGCCCCGGGCGGTACGATGACCGGCGTCAACGGCGACGCCACTTACACAAACATGCAATTCGTAAAACAGTAGGACGATGAAAAGGATACTATATCTCATGTTGCTTCTTCCGCTGATGTGGGGATGCGACGATTACAACTACAAACCCGAGTCTGCCAACCGCCTCGGGGGCATGGACCTTACCGACCTGCACTTCACCTCGACCGGCGGCACGAAACACTTCACGGTCGAAGACGGCTCGGGTGTGATAACCGTCGAGAGCAACGAGGGGTGGTGCGAGGCCACGGCTTCGGGCAATACTGTGAACGTCACTGCCGATATGAACGCAAGTCAGGCGAGCCGCATTGCGACACTCACCATCATCCGCGGCAAACTCTCGACCCAGGTCAGCGTGATCCAGATCGGGAATATCTTCCAGTTGGAAGAGAGCTCGGTCGCGGCTGTCTTCACGGCGGCGACATACAGCGTGGGCTTCATAACCGACTTCCCGGCAACGGCAAGCACCACGGCGTCGTGGATACATAACATTGAGATCACGGACAACAGCGTGGTGACTTTCGACGTCGAAAGAAACCCATACGGACAGGATGTCCGCACGGGTATTGTCACGATCGAGTCGAACGACGTGCTCCGCACGCTCAGGGTTGTTCAGGATAAGGGCAACCTCATGTATGAGGACTTCGTCGGAACCTATACGGCTAATTACGCTACCAGCACGGGAGCGAACGATGCACGCACAAGATCGCTGACCGTGACCCTTACTCCAAACGTCGAAGGCCGCAGCTACATTCTCCGGGGCATCATGTCGACGGCAGACGAGGCGCTGAGCGACGGCATCATCGTCGATTACGTGTCCGGCGTCGGCCTGAGGATCAGGGGTCAGAGGACGCTCGTCAGGAGCAACGGCTATCATTTGTGGTTCCTGACCACCGGTTTTCAGGGCACCGGGCTCTATATTATGAACCCGAATTACGCCGGTACCATGCACTCTGCCTATATGGACAGCGACAATATCGATTTCAATACCCAGACCGGTGAACTGTCTTTCGAGATGGTTGACACAGGTTCGTGGAATGGCTATACCATGATCGGATGGAGGCTAAGGAATTACAGCTTCTCGGGGACGAACAACGCCACGATCAACAATCAGGGCAATGCCAACGGCAAACTGAGCGAGACCGGCGTCACGGGCGATACCTCGGGATTCTTCAGGCCGATATTCACAAAGCAGATATAAACAGTTGTCGAGCGGTAAAAAGAAGCTGCGCCTTTCCGGGCAGCTTCTTTTTTAAATTATCGTTTTGCCTATACAAATGCTAACTATGAAAAATCGACAGAACCTGTTATTGCAGGACAAAGCGACGCTCCTGCTCTTTGGCGCGGTGTGTTACCTTAACCTGCTGGCCGCCGCATATATGGGGCGGGAAGATCAGACGGCGTTCGTGCTGACCGTTCTGGTCGACCTGTTCGTTTTCGTCGTGCTGGTCGCAAGGGTGGCGGCGCTGTGGCGCAGGGCGAAAAAGGGTACGCTCTCACTTACCCCGTCACCGCGCGTTGCGGGTGCGCTCGCAAGGTGGGGACAGATTAAGTGGTTGGCGGCGCTGGCGGCCTATCTGATCCTGCTGAATGCGATAAAGCCTGCCGGGGGCAAGTTCACGGCGTGGTTGGATTCCGGGTTCGTCGTCCTGCTCCTGATCGGTATTTTGGCGGTTATCTTTGCCGGGCCGCTGAAAACTTCGGCAGCCAATTAAATATATGAAAATATGAAAAACAGCGACAATCTATCCATACACTACCTATTTACAGACAAGTTGCAGATATGGTCGATGAGCGTGGCGGCCTACTGCCTGCCGATCGTCATTTTGCTCTATTCGCGCGGACAGGCCGAGGCGGCGGGCATCGTCATGGTGCTCGCCGTGCTCTTCGCGATAGGCAGGCTGATCGTTGTATTGGGGAAACGGAGGAAGGCGGCGCCGGCCACCGCATCCGGGAGCAGGATCGACGCCGTGGAGCGCGGGATCCCGATGGCGAGGGCTATGGCCTATGTGGGGCTTCTGGCGGTGATCATGGCCCCGCAGAACGACCGGTTTATGTGGGTGGTATTCTGTGTCGTATTTGCTCTGATCTTAGTGTGTTGGACGGTGACAGTTTTTGCCGGGCCGCGGAAATTGGATAACTAATATTACCCTGCATTAAAAATGCAGGGGTTTAATAAAGCGAGTGAAGTTCGCTGTCATCCCGAGCGAGCGCAAGCGACGAGGGATCTACGATATTGCTTTAAAAGCAAAGCGGTAGATCCCTCCGCAAGCGTATGTTACCAATGCAATGTATTGGTTTCCTCCTTGTCGCTCGGCAAAACGAAAACAAAAAGACGTTTTCGCTCTGCTCTCGCTCCTGCGTCGGTTCGGGATGACATTAATTGATTTGGGAATTTCAATTCCCAAGGAAGTGCTCAGAGGTAAAGTAATATTGAAAGCAACGGGCGAAGATGCTCCAGTTTGAGGCGGAGCGTCCTGTAACCCGATTTCTTGAGGCTTTTGACGGTGTTCTCGGAGATGCCCAGTTCTTCGGCGATGCGCGGCACCGAATAGTCGTCCATGCTCAGCCTGATTACACTGGCCGTCCGGGGAGGGAGTTGGTCGACGGCCGATGAAATGATCCCCGCCACTTCGGCCGAGACGAGCAGATGGTCGCCGTCGGTCTTTGCTGCCGCGTCGTCGGTACGCCACGTGGCGTCGAACAACTGCGCCATTATCCTTCGGCGCCCAACCTCCACGCGCGAATGGTTGGATAGCAGGTTGCGTGCAACCGAACAGAGGTAGACCTTCACGGCCAGCGGGTCTTTGAAGTCGTGGCGCCGGTTCCAGTACATCACCATCGCCTCTTGGAGGATATCCTCGCACACCTCGCGGTCGGAGACCCAGCGATAGAGATAATAGAACAGGCGCGGCGCGAGCGTGTCGTATAGTTTACGGAACGCCGAGCTGTCTCCGTGCGCAATACTGGCTATATCCATCTGGCCTAACATCCTGCAAAGATACGAAGAACCTATGTAAAAACGGTGAAATGTCGATAAAATGAGTAAGTGATTGGGAGTAGGGTCTATTCCGCCGATTTCAGGAGGACAAGCCGTCAGGTCAGAACAGTATGGGCAGATAGGAAAGCAATAGCGCCTCGCGCCCGGCGAAATGGCGGCGCAACTGGCGCATGCCCACACGCAGCAGAGTCTTTACCGTGTTGACCGACACCCCGTGCTCGTCGGCCGCCTCCTGATATTTCCTGCCATCGAAGAATACCGACTTAAAGATCATCCTCGTACGCTCGGGAAGCTGCTCGATGGCGGCAGTGATCTCGGCGGCCACCGTTTCGTCGAACGCGACGTGGCGCTCCTCGTGTATCTCCTCGGCGATCAGGTCGATGGCGTAACGAAGCGCGTCTTTCTGTCCGAGGCGGTTGATGCAGGCGTTGCGCACCATCTTATAGAGGTAGCTTTTCAGTGCCCTCTCGTTGTCGAATGCCAGGCCCGGCGCCTCCCACAAACGAATATAAAGCTCCTGTACGACGTCTTCTGCGTCGACACGCTTGTCGAGCCATTGACGGGCATAGAACACCATCCCATCGTTGAAACGGTCGAATGCCTCGCGGAGTATTATATTCTTATCGTCGGTCACGTGCATAACGCGTAAATTGCAAAAGTAATCAAAAATACGCTTTTGCGAAAAAAGTGAGGCAGACATTCACCCGTTTTCCGAGAAATGTTGTTTCATGTCTAAGAAACTGCTTTTTAGATGAAACATATCGGAAACAAAATCTTAGATCTGATCATCGCCTATCACAGGGGCCACTGCACCGATGCTCAGAAACAACAACTCAACGAATGGGTGCTGTCAGATGCCGCCAACGAGCGCGCCTTCAGACAGTATGTAGCCCTGCTGACAGACCTCGAACTTACGGGGAATATGTTGTCTCATAGTGAAATACGTCCGCTTGCGAGACGCCGGATGCGCCGGGGAGGCAATCTGAAGCGTATTGCAGGGATCGCGGCGGCAGCGGCGGTAATAACCGGAGCTGTGATGCTGCTGCTTACTGACAGGGAGAAGAATTACGACGAATTCGAACTGGTAGCGAAGAATATCACGGTGGAGTTGTCCGACGGAAGGGAGGTGGTGATCGACCGCACGCTCGACGGGACTTTGGTGGCCGATGGCGGCGCTTCGATCGAGGAAAGGGACGGAACGCTCGTTTTCGAAACACAGCCGGGCGATACGATCGCCACCGAGGAACTGCGTTGGGTGACATTGAGAGTACCGGCAGGCGAGAGGATAGACCTGATGTTGGACGACGGCTCGCATGTATGTATCAACGCCAACTCCAGCCTGCGCTTTCCGGTGAGGTTCATGGGCGGAGAGCGGAGGGTATCCATAGAGGGTGAAGCTTATTTCGACGTGGAACGGCAGGACGGAAAGCCTTTCATCGTGGAGACCGCCCGCCAGAGCATTAAGGTGTTGGGAACGGAATTCAACGTTTGCGCCTATGCGGGCGAGGCGGAACAGACAACCCTCGTCGATGGCAGCGTGGAGGTGGCTGCGGGAGGAAACCCGATGACGCTGCTTCCCGGGCAGGGAGCATTTTTGAACGAAGGCTCGCAGAGCTACCGTGTGGAAACGGTCGACACGCACAGCGTGACGGCATGGCAACGGGGAATGTTCGCCTTCGACGGTAAAACCCTCGGCGAGGTATTTTGGCAACTTGCGCATTGGTATGGTATTGATTATGAGTTTGAAGACGCAAACGCCGAGGGTTTGATATTCAGGGGGTATCTCCGGCAGCAGAAGGATATTCGCGTAATATTCAGGGCGATAGAGATGTCGGGACTGGTGGAGATCAGAATGAGGGGTTCACAAGTGAAGGTCGTGACCAAAGACTGAGCAAGACAAGCGTACACAACTGTTTAATCAACAATAGTTTAAGAAAAGTCCCGGATGGCCCTGGCCGGCCTTTCCGGGACGAAATCACCCGATTGCATGTTGCAGTCGGATAACCTGCTTAACTACAAATATATGAAAAAATTCGTCCATGACCATTTTCTGTCCGGAAAATGGAAAAAAACGCTATTTCTGATGAAACTAAGTATTGTTATTATGTTCTGCTCTTTGGGCAGCATGATGGCCGCACCGGTGTTTTCACAGCAGGCGAAGTTAGACGTTTCATACCGTCAACAGCCTCTGGGACAAGTATTGAGCGATTTGAGGGATCGCTCGGGTTTCGACCTGATCTTCTTCGAGGGAGTGGTGCCCGAAAATACTCTGATCACTGTTGTGAAGAGCGGCGCGACCATCGGTGAAATCCTCGACGAAATTCTCCCGGCCAACGGACTGGATTACACAATCAATGAGAATATAGTTACGATAAAGCGTGCGACTGTCGTGGCACAGCAGGAGCCTGCCCGCCGGACGGTGACCGGTTTGGTGACCGATTCCTCGGGGATACCCCTGACGGGTGTTTCGGTGTCGATCAAGGGAACAACACAGGGTGTTCCCACCGGGGCCGACGGACGGTTTACGTTGCCCGTACCCGCCGGAGCAACTCTCGTTTTCTCATATATAGGCATGATCACCCGGGAAATGGAGGTAGGCGATCAGACCACGGTCTCCGTACGTATGGTAGAGGATGCGGTCAATGTCGAAGAGGTGGTGGTAACCGGTGTGTTCAACCGTCCGAAGGAGAGCTATACCGGTGCGGCGGTAACGCTGAGTGGTGCGCAGTTGCTGGAGGCGAGTACAGGCAATCTCGTTACGGCTATCCGTAACCTCGACCCCACTTTCTATGTGGCGGAGAATAACCTGGTGGGTTCCGACCCCAATGCTTTGCCTATTGTGACGATGCGCGGTAACACGACCCTACCGATGGTCGGCAGCGACGCGACATCCGCTCAGGCGATCAATGATGCGCGTTCATATATGGAGCGTACCAACCTCCCCCTGCTTGTGGTCAACGATGTCGAAACCAGTTTCGAACGATTGATCGACATCGACGAGTACATGGTCGAAAGCATTACCCTGCTCAAGGATGCCAATGCGACGGCTGTATACGGTGCGCGTGGTTCGAACGGCGTTATCGTGATCAGGACCAAGAGACCGAAACCCGGTCAGCTTATAGTTTCCTATCGCGGAACGGTCGATGTGGAGGCACCCGACTTTTCATCGTACAACCTGATGAACGCGAGGGAGAAACTGGCGTATGAGGTTGCCGCGGGTCTTTACAGCAGTAGCGGCGGCTCAGGTAGTGTGGCTGTGCAGCAGCGTTTGGAGCGTCTCTATCAAATGAAAAAAATGGACGTGGACAGGGGAGTCAATACCTACTGGTTGAAATACCCGGTGCGCGTACCAGTCGGACAGCGGCACAGCCTGAGTATCGAGGGCGGTCACGACAGCGCCGAAGAGAGGTTCACTTACAGGGCCAACGTTTCCTATAAGAACGACCCCGGCGTTATGAAGGGTTCGAGCAGGAGCACGTTCAATGGCGGTGTGACGTTCGAGTACAAATATAAAAACCTCTTGCTGCGCAACGACCTTCAGGTTCATAACACCGTCAGCGAAGACTCTCCGTACGGTAATTTCGTCAATTATACGAAGTTGAACCCGTATTATATCCCGTTCGACGAGAACGGTCTGGTGGTTAGAGAATTGACCGATCAATACGATTGGCCTAACGACAGCAATGGAAACCCGTGGAGGGGGGGCAATTCGATAAACCCGCTTTACGATGCCCTGCAGCCGCAGAAGCATGCCAGTTCGATGTTGGATCTGGTGAACGACCTTACTCTCGAATGGAAGATGGCCGAAAGCTTTACTGCCCGTGGTACGTTCAGCTTCAGCACGAGCCGCGACCGTTCCGATAACTATTGGAGTCCGGGCATGAGCCGCTTCGACGGCCTTGCGGTAGAGGACAAGGGTTACGCCGGCGAGTACCGCCTCGGAATGGGACAAAAGTTCTTTATGGAAGGTCGGATTACCGTAGAGTACAACAAAATATTCAAGGATGTCCATCAGATCCTCATCGGTGCCGGCGGTACGATATCGCAGAGCGACACCGAGTCGTACAGCTTTACGGGCTATGGCGTCTACAATCCCGATATGGATTTCTTCGGCGGTGCAAACTTCTACGACAGGACCAGCACGTCGACCGGCAAGCCGAACGGATCGGATGAGTTGTACCGTCGAGTAGGCGGTCTCATTTCGTTTGTCTACTCCTACGACCAGCGCTACATTTTCAACTTTGACGGGAAATATGACGGTTCGTCCCAGTTCGGAGAGAACAACCGTTTTGCTCCCATTTGGTCGTTAGGTCTCGGCTGGAACCTCCACAAGGAGAAATTCTTCCAGTCGAAAGTCGTCGACGAAGCACGCTTCCGTTTATCCTACGGGTTGTCGGGTTCGCAGGGTTTCCCTCCATACCGCTCTCAGGTGATGTTCAACGATGCCGACAGGCTCTATGAAATATGGGGTGGTCTCGATATTCAGGGCGTGGGCAACCCCAACCTGAAGTGGCAGAAAACTTATGAATGGAATGCAGGTACGGATTGGTCGTTATATGGCAGACGTCTCTATTTCAGTGTCGATTTTTACAGAAGAAAGACCCACGACCTGATCACCGACGTCAATCTTCCGCCCTCATCGGGTTTCGGCGCCTATGCGGCAAATATCGGCAAGATAGAAAACAAGGGTGTCGAGTTTACGGTCAACGGACAGATCATACGCGATACCGAGAGGGATCTGTACTGGTCGGTGGGTGTTACTGCGGGCCACAATAAGAACACCATTCTCGAGGTCAGCGAAAGCCTCCAGAGAATGAATGACCTGATCGAGAGTCAGATCCAATACAGCCCTGGTAAAAAATACATTGAGGGAACATCTATCAACACTATCTACGCGGCCAATTCGTTGGGCATCGACCCCTCCTCGGGCAGGGAGATATTCCTGACCAAGGAGGGTAAGCAGACCTTCTCGTGGACAGATGCGGAGAAGGTGGCGTGCGGCGTTACCGACCCCGATCTGCAGGGTGCGATCAACACCTCGCTCCGCTGGAAAGGTTGGCATCTGAACGCATTCTTCCACTATTCATGGGGTTCGGTCGATTATAACAGCGCATTGTCGAGTAAGGTGGAAACGAATGAAGTCTATGGCAACGCCGACAGGCGCGCCCTTGAAGGCCGTTGGCAAAGATTGGGCCAAAAGGCTCCTTTCGTCAGTATTGGGGCATGGAAAAGCAACAGCGGGATTTCGCTGCCGACCAAAGCCACCACGCGTTTTGTGATGGATAACAACTACTTCACCCTTTCATCGCTCAATATCGGATACGATGTTCCGGTAGAATGGTCGAAGAGGGTCCTCGGGGCGGAATATATCCAAGTCTCGACTACTTTCGGCGAAATGTTCCATATCGCGACCATCAAGCGGGAGCGCGGTATTAACTATCCGTTCGCCCATGTTTATCAACTTTCATTAACCGCACGATTCTAAAAATTATGAAAAGACTGAATTATATAGCAGGATTTGTTGCGGCACTGCTTCTGTTGGGCAGTTGTAGCAACTGGCTGGATGTGAAGCCGCGCGGCCAAATGGCCGAGAGCGAAGCGTTCGACAGCGAACGCGGCTTTCAAACGGTATTGATAGGTGCATATTGGCGCATGGCGACCACCGGCCTTTATGGTGAAAACGCCACGATGTATATCCCTGAGTTTTTGGCCCAACATTGGCTCCTAAGGCCCGAAAACAACAACCAGAATAACTTCGAAGAAGAACACTGGCTTAATTTCAATTACGAAGATGATCGCGTAAAATCACGCTTAACCGGCATGTGGACGAGCTACTACCGTACGATCGCCCAATTGAACGTCCTGCTTAAGCATCTGGATAATACCGACGTTAACTTCAAGGGCAATAACAAAGCCCTGATCTATGGCGAGGCGAGGGGTCTTCGCGCATTCCTTCACCTCGATCTGCTCCGCTTTTTCGGGCCGGTTCCGGGTGATGCCGTAGCTGATGAAGAGTGTATCCCGTATATGATGGAATTGACAAGGGATGCGAAAAAACTGGCGTCCATTACCTGGGACGAATATACTACCCTATTATTGGAAGACCTCACGGCATCCTATGAAACGCTGAAGGACATAGATCCCATCACCATGTACACTCAAAATGATGCTGGTGTCAGTGACGCCAATCGTGAAGACCCCACGGATCCATGGGAACTGATGAGGAAAAGGCGCTTCAATTACTATGCAGCCGCTGCGACCCTTGCCCGTTATTATGCTTGGATAGGCGATATGGCAATGGCAACGGAGTATGCAAAAGAGGTTGTCGACGCCCTCGATTTCCAGGATAATCCCCTTTTCGGTCTGGCTACCGACTCGAGCCTGGACGGCATCACGGGTAACTACACCATGAACTCGGAGCACGTTTTCGGACTTCAGAACTCCGATTTGCTCGAGGTATTGGAACCGCGATATCTGGGCGAAGGAGACAGAGGTACGGGTTCCGGTTCTTCCATACAACGCAGGGTTCCGGTTTTTTCGCAGACAGCGTCGAATCTGGAACGGGCATCATGCCTCGATTATGCCCACTTCCCCTCCGATATGCGTGGATTGAGCAGCTATTGGACGCTGTTTAACGGACAGGATGACCGGGATGACCTGTATACCTATAACAAATATGTCAAGGCGCCGGATGCCAGCACATTGAGGCTCGACCGCATTCCGGTGATCAGGGTTGCGGAGATGTACCTCATCCTGTTCGAAGGCATGTCGACCAGCGACCCCTATGTGGCTGATAAACTCAGGGGTTTCATGGATGCGCGCGGCAACTTGACACAGGTTGACTATGCCCGCGAGATCTATGCCGATGCGATCAAAATGGAGCGCGACGGTGCCATCGAACGCGAGTACCGCAAGGAATTCTATGCCGAAGGACAGATGTTCTTCTTCTACAAGCGCCATAAATACGATAGCTTTGTATGGCCTAACTTACTGGAGTTCGACGTGCTGAAGTATGTGTTACCCAAGCCCGATGTGCAGATCGACTTCGAAGAAATGTTAAAAAATGAATGAGACCATGAAAAAAATAAGTTTATTTATACTGTCGGCACTCCTGATCTGCATGACGGGGTGCAAGGAGGTGGAGTTGAAGATGCCGGATATCGAGCCTTCCATCTATTTAGTCAATAAGGGATGGGGAGCACCCAAAAACAATCCCGATGAGGTAGACGATACATATACGTTCTTCTTCCAGACCCCCGAAACCAAAGCCCTCCTGACGTGGGTGAATCTCAGACTGTCCGGCGACCTGACCAATGTGGACAGACCTGTTACGATCAGTCAGATCACCGAATACGTTCCGGGATACGATGGCGTTGTCCGCACCGAGGAATATGATTTTGCCCTCTATGCAGCCACTCCTCTCCCCGCGGATAAGGATATCACCGATTCCAAGGCTTTCGGCGGCGAGATCGAGGCCGACTATGTTGCCCTCGACCACCCCAGGCTTATGGAGTTCGTGGCATGGTGCCGGGAGAACCCGGATGTTGTCAGGCTTGACAAAGACCTGCCCGGCCAACTCAAGTTGGGATTATCGCCGAATTCGAGCAGTATGAGTTATCCGATCATCCTGCTCCGGGATCCGGGCCTGCATGATCTGGAATTGGAGCACCCCCTCGAATTGAGGTTAACGGTAGAACAGAATGAATGGTTCGTTCCGGGTATCGCCACACAGCGCAACTATGTTATCACGGTAACCGACGTCGCCGGGCCGCCCTCGAACTGGGGCAGTGTATGGCAGGCCCGATTCGGCGCGTTCGGCTTGGAGAAGTTCGCACTTATGAACCAGGCTACGCCCGACTTCGACTGGGAACTTATGGAAAGGCCCGCTCCGTGGGATGACGAGATGAAATATATGCTTGCGAAAACTAGGGCCCTGTTAGTCCAGTACAATGCCACGCACGACGAACCGCTGAAAGAAAAAGACGGGACTGTCGTATCGCTCTAATTATTTAAAAGACTGAAAAATTATGAGAAAGATATTTTTATCGTTGCTGGCATGCGTTTCGGTCGCGACATTCTCGTGTATCGACGACAAGGGCAACTATGAGTACGGTGATCTCGACGGCATGATGCCGGTGAGTATCACAAGATTTGCAGACCTCGGCTATACCGCCATAGAGACTAAATTGGGTGAGTCGGTAACTATTACACCGGAAGTGACAGGCACGGAAGGTGGCAACTACACCTACCTGTGGTTTGCAGGCAAGGCGCCTGCGGGAATCGATGACACGATCACCCTGTCGACCGAGTTCGAATTGAACCTCACGCTCGATGCAGAGAGCGGTATAGAGGTCGGTTCCTATGATATATATTTCGAAGTATGGGACGCAGCACACGGTTATGTAAGGAGAACATCTCCATTGACACTCAGGGTATTGCCACTGGAATCCTTATTGGGCACCGGTTGGTTCATATTAAAGGATATGGGTGACGGCACCGCCGATTTCGACTTCTATGGCAGGACAAGTACCGATCAGCCTGAGAAGTTGGCAAGCAATATACTGACTTCGTTGATGATGGAGCGTCCCGAGGGCGAGCCGGTATCGATCCACTGGATGCCCCACTACTCATACGACCGTACGGTAGTGGACGAAAATACGGGCAAGATATCCACGGTGAACGAGAACTATTCCTATGCGAACACTTATAACCCAGGATGGGTAGTGAAAGGCCGGTCCGGTGCGTTGATCTTGTCGACCACCCAAGATTTGAGATCGTATAATCTGGAAAATATGGAATTCATCAAGGATTACGACGAACAGTTCTTTGCCGTTCCCACCGGTGATAGGAATATTCAGAATATAAGGATCATACCGTGGAAGACCAGTGGAACTTATGACTGGGCCAGCCAGATGGGCGATGGCGATGCATGGATGATACGTAACGGCAAGGTGCATTCTTTATTGCTGTCAAGAGCGATGGGAGGTAACAGGTTCGTCGGTGAGAGGTTCCTGAAAGACGGTACGACGAACTACAACCTCCACCCGAGTTTTGCCAAGACGTGGAACCGTATGGGTTTATTTTTCGATCTCGAATCGCACTCCTTCCTGCACCTTGCGGGAGATGCTGCTGCCGCACTGACTGAATATCCTGCTGCGGATGCTCCACCGCAGAGTTGGTGGACGGCAATGTCCGGCCCTGCTCCGGGGATGCCCACCCTCAGCAATATGGACTACGATCTGGTTTCGATGGCCGATGACAGGATGCATGTCGGCGACGTGAGCGGCACTGCGGCGCTGCTTAAGGGCCATAAACCCGACAATCAGGACCAATACCTGCTCCTGATGGGGACGTCGGCAAATCCGGGTATGACAAGTACGGGAACATTTTATGCGACCAACGTATATCCGTTCTCAAGCCAGCATCTCGTGCCCACGGACGGCAGTACGAATATAACGAAGACAAACAGGATCTACCTCCCCGGGCGTAACTCTTCCGTAATATGGTTTACATACCAGAATACGGTATACCAGTACAATTTTGCCGACGAGGTGGTTGGGCCGCGCGATATTCCGATCGTAACATTGCCCGCTGGCGAAGAAATAGTCTCCATGTTCCAGTACTATGGGGCTTTCCCCTCCGGAATGACCTATCCCACCGGTGCAGTAGCTGGTTATGGTTTCAGAACGGCAATATTGAGCAACGACGGTTCTTCCTGGCATCTCAGGGTCTATCTGACCGGATATCTCGACGGTCCGGCGGCAAATGCCTACGTTCCGGTACTTGTCAGCCCCACTCCCGAAATCGACATCACGGGCGAAGGCACGGCAAAACATATGGTATGGAATTCTGTAGGTTATACTCAGATATTCTGATGATGTAAAATTGTAAAGACGGAAGGCACGCCTCCTTCGCGGGGCGATGCCTTTCGTTTTTGAGGATACCGGGGGAAAGGGTATTTAGCGATCCCGGCCAAATTACCAAAAATGTATGAAACTATGATAAAAAATCGCCGGTTCATTCTTGTCGCAGTAGCTGTTTTTCTGCTTCCCGCCACTGCTTTTAGTCAGTTGACGGATGGTCAGGGGCGGTTGTCGGGAAGTTTCGAGACTAACAGTGTTTGGTATGTCCCCGACCGTGCGGCAACGCCGGAAGGGCGGTTCGGGTCTAACAACTACCTGAAACTCGACTTCTCGCGGGGGAAATTCAGCGCGGGGATACAGTACGAAATCTATGCTCCCGTGCTTCAGGGTTTCAACCCGAACCTGACCGGGAACAAAATAACGAATAAATTCGCCGCGTGGTCAGACGGGAAATTCTCTGTCACCGCAGGCGATTTATACGAACAATTCGGCGGCGGCCTGATACTCCGCGCCTATGAAGACAGGGCCTTAGGGTTTAATAACGCGCTCGAAGGCGTGAGGGCCGGGTTCAGGAACGATATCGTAAGCGTTACCGCTCTCTGGGCGCGCCCGAGGCTCTTTATGGATTACGCCGACACGTGGGTGCGCGGGGCCGACGCATCACTGTCGCTCTCCTCGTTGCTGGGAATGGAAAGCCATTATCTGGCCTTGGAGGGAAGTTACGTGTACAGGTATATGAACGGCCGCGAAGGTAACGCCGCGCTTCCCGTGGGGCCGGGCACCGGTCTCTGGTCGGGCCGTCTGGTCTTCGACGCCGACTTCGGGCTTTCGTTCAAGGGCGAGTATGTGGGCAAGGGCGACGATCTGTATATGGTCGACGGGGAATGGAAGGCCGTCGATGGCGGCGCACAGTTGGTGGAGGTGAGTTACAGCACACGCGGACTTGGCATCTTCCTCACCGGGCGCAGGCTCGACCACATGAGTACGAGGATCGACCCCGAGGACGGCAGCGAAGCCAATACACTCAACTATCTCCCCGCTCTCACCAGACAGTACACCTATTCGCTCGCCACCCTCGAACCCTACAATACAGATACCGACGGCGAGCAGGGCGGCCAGATCGACGTCTTCTACTCATTCGCGCGCGGAAGCGCCGTCGGAGGCAAATACGGCATGAAGGTGCATGCCAACGCCTCGATACTCTACCCGCTGGAGAAACGGGGAAAGAAAATGAATGCCCTCTACCGCGACATAAGCTTCGATGTCGAAAAGCAGTGGAACAAGGACTTCAAAACCACGCTGCTCTATGCCGTGCAGACGTTCAGCCCGAGCCACGGCGTTTCGGCGACCACCACGGTCAACAACGTTTTTGTGGCCGATATGCTCTACAAGTTCACGGTGCGGAACTCGGTGCGGCTGGAACTGCAATACCTCTACTCGAAGGAGAACGGCGATTGGTGCGCTGCGCTGGCCGAGGTGGGCATGGCGCCGCGTTGGAGTTTCTTCGTGGGCGATATGTATAACCAAGGCGGTGAGAAGGTGCACTATTACAGCGCCGGTGTGAGCTACACGCAGTCGCGCACGAGGGTGGCCCTCAGCTATGGGCGCAACAGGGCGGGATATGTCTGCTCGGGCGGCGTTTGCCGTTATATGCCCGAATACACGGGCGGGAATATCTCGATCACAACTTCATTCTGATGAAAAAGTTATTTATAATAATGACGATCTTGTTCTCCGCCGCCTGCACTGGCTATACGGAGGATGAGACCGTCGTGAGGGCCGAGAAGGTGGAGATATTCGCCGACGGGCACGATGCTGTGGCGTTCACGGTCGACTTCGCGGGGCAGGATGTGACGGGGCAGGCCGTGGTGACAAACCTGACCACAGGCGAGGTCGTTGAGGGTAACCGTTTCAGCACGGAGACCCCGGGAACTTACCGCTTCACGGCCACCTACGACGGAGTAGACGCTCTGCCTGTAACCGTCACCGCACGCAAGGCCGAGCTATCACTGTCGACTGAATACCGCGCCGATGGCGACACGAAGACATTCACGTTCAGGGCTTTATACGGCACGCTGGATGTCTCGCTCGACGACGGACTGGCGATCTATGAAAACTCGGGAGTCGCACTGGATAGGGACGCCGACGGATACTATCGCGCCACGACCACGGGTGATGAGAAACGCACCTTCTCCGGCCAATGGAACGGGCACAGTTCGGCACCGATCACCATAGGGCCGGTGAGGTTCTACAAGCGTGTGGGAATATTGGATTTCACCGGGACATGGTGCAGCAACTGTTCCGACATGGCAGAGTACCTCGGCGGGGCGGCGATGGGCTATCCCGACCGCATGGTCATGCTGGCCGTACATGTCAACGACAAGTTGGCCGTATCCAATGCCAACACGCTCACCACAATGTTCAAGGCCAACCTGCTGCCCGCGGCGGTGATAGACTTCGGCTCTCCGATCACGGGTGCGAACACAAGCGCGAGCGATATGGAGAGGCGCATAAGGGAGATCGTCGCTGCCAATCCCGCCCGGTGCGGACTTGCAGTTTCAACCACGGTGGAGAACGGCAGTGTCGCCGTCGGGGTTACGCTCCTTTCGGGCGAAACGATGGATTACGGCATTGCCGTGGCCCTGGTCGAGGATGGTATAACGGGATACCCGCAGATGATGCCCGACGGCACGACCCAGGCCGATTACGTACACGACCACACCCTGCGAGGGTTCTATCAGGAGAACGTCGAAGGCGTTAAGGTGGGACAGGTCGCAGCCGGGTCGCAGGTCGAGAAAGAATTTGAGTTCGACCTGAAAGGATACGACGCCGACAGGTGCAGCATAGTGGTTTTCGCCACCTCGGAGAGGAACGGTAAAACCGTATTGCTCAACGCGGCGGAGTGCGCTGTCGGGAAAAGCATTGACGTTCAATACGAAAGCGATCTATAAAAACAGTCATACTATGAAAAAGCAGATATTGTTAACGGTATTCTCCATGCTCATTCTTGCCGGGCCCGTCTATGGGCAGATGCCCGAAGTGGAGGTTGAGGATGGCAAGGGTGAGACTATCGGCTTCCGTACTCTGGCGGAACACAAGGTCCCGCTTCTGGTTTCATTCTGGTCGACGACCTGCAAGCCGTGCATCGCGGAGCTCAACGCGGTGAACGACGCCCTTGAGGAGTGGCGCGAACAGGCCGAGTTCGAGGTTGTCGCGGTGTCGATCGACGACGTACGTTCGTCGTCGAAGGCCCGTGCCCTTGCGAGCGGCAACGGCTGGGATGCATTCACTCTCCTCTATGACAAGAACCAGGAGCTTATGCGCGCCCTGAACGTCACCGCCGCCCCCCACACCTTTATCTTCGACCGCGACGGCAAGATCGTCTATTCCCACGTGGGCTACACTCCGGGTACCGAACTACAATACCTCGAAATACTGAAATCTCTTAAATAAACCAATGTTATGAAGCATCTGATCAAATTTTTGTTTATCACCCTCATCGCGACATTCATACTCCCGTCATGCGGCGGCAGCGGCGGTGACGACGAAAAGCCCGACGACGGTAAAAAAGTTACCATGACGGCAGACAGACCGTCGATCATGGCCGACGGATACGAGGAAGTTGTCTTCACCGTGAAATACGGTACGGAAGACGTCACATCTTCTGCGAAGATCAAGTTGGACGGCGAGGATTTTACTGGCAACAAGTTTACCTCTACCGAGATGGGCCGTTACAGGTTCGTCGCCGAATATAACGGGAAGACCAGTTCGCAGGTTCTCGTGGTGGTCACCGAGGCGATCATTCCCGATCCGTTGGTACTCACCGTGGACAAGTCCGTAATTGTGGCCGACGGCGAGGACAGGGCGCAGTTCACCGTTACGCAGGGTGGGGTGGACATCACCGACCGTATCAGCGTGTGTATAGCCGGAGATGACGGGTTGTGCCTGACTTTCCCCGTTTTCCGCACTGGAGCTGCCGACGAATATGAATTTTATGCATATATTACCGCAGATGTGGAGAAACCCAACCGTCTGCTGAGCAACCATGTCACGGTTACCGCAGAACCCGTCAGCGTTTTCGATGCGACGAAGACGCTGCACAAGAACGTGTTGTACTTTGTCACCGCCGGAACGTGGTGCGGGCCCTGTTATGTGCTCAAAAATTCCATGGGAAATATCGAGGACGACCACGGCGACAATATGGTGACCGTGAATTTATATGACGGTACCAGCAATTCGGCGGTTTCCACGCCTTTGGAATCGACATATACGGGCCAGGTGAACGGGGACGGACGGTTTATGGTGGGTAACGAATTTCCTGTTATCGTCGCAGAATTCAGAAGCAGGCTCGGCGTGATAGGAAAGGTTGCGACGGAAGGCGAGGTCAGGGATGCGTATGACGAGTTTATCGTAAATCCGGCAAGAACGGCTTTCAAAGTCAACTCCACGATCGAGGCCGGGAAGATCAATGTATCGATTACGGCAGGAGCAAAAGAGGCAGGCACCTATTATATGGGTGTTCTGCTTGTCGAGGATGATGTGGTGTGTCGCCAGAATACCAGCGCCTATGAGTATATAGAGAATTATAAGCATCAGGATGTCCTTCGCGCAAAGGCTACGGACAGCTTCTTTGGCGAAGAGTTGGGCCTGATGGCTTCGGGTGAGACAAAATCGAAGAGTTACAGTTTTAATCTCGAAACAAAGTATAAACCCGAAAATCTCAGCGTGGTGATCTACACACTCGTCGATGAAGGCGGCCACAAGGTTGTCGTGAATAGTGTCAAGGCCCCCATAAGCAGGCCCACAGGCTTCGCTTACGACAATTAGAGAGCCATAAGGACAAGGTTCCGATAAATAATAAAAGGTGTCGATATCGACACCTTTTATTATTCTTGATAGACTGCCTTATCTTGCCTCTGCCGGGCACGATTGTTCAGATCGCCTCGATCTCCAGTTCGAGTTCGCCGACGAGTGAGCCGCGGTAGACTATCCTGCCCTCGGGGTCGATCAGCAGGAAAGATGGGATGGCGGTGATCTTGTACAACCGGCCGATCGCCGCGAGCAGGCTTCCGTCGCCGTCCCTGAATTGATCCCACGGCATCTCCTCCCTCAGCATGGCTTCCCGCCACTTGTCGTCCATATCGGAGACAGCGATGCTTATGAACTTCACCCGGCCGCCGCATCGTTCATGCAGTTTTTTGAGGTGGGGGATGCTGAACCTGCACGGGCCGCACCACGACGCCCAGAAATCTATTACGGTGTACCCTTCCACGCCGAGTTGGTCGAGCAGGCGCACGCTTTCGCCGTCCGGAGCGATGACCACGTTATCCTCCAGTTTCGTTCCTTTCACGAAGGCCCCGGCCCCGGACAGATATTCGCGAAACTCGTCGAGCATGGCGCTGCTTTCCGTATACGGCGCGAACAACCGCCCCAACTCGTCCAACCAGGCCCGATCGTATGTGAACGGGGCTTTTTTCAGGCTTTCCGCCACATGGAGATTTACATTCAGGCAGTCGTGCGACACGATAAATTCGCTTGTGATCCTGTCGAGTTCGGCCTGTTTTTCGTGCAATCTTGCAAAATCGTCCGCACTATGGGATTCACGGCTTTTCTGCGCGAGGGTATGTATTTCGTGCCTTAGCGGAATTGTCGACTGCTGGTATTTATAGAACAGGTTTTGCGCTTCGGATCCATGGAGGGTGTAGTTCCTTTCCTTCCTTATGTCATAGCTGCTGAACGCCGACGGCAGGCTGTCGCGGTGGGGCGTGGTGAAGGTCAGCACGCCGTTCTCGACAAAAAAATGTAGGTCCCACGCATAGTCGGTATCCGTATCGTAAAGCCTCATCATGCAGGGCGTCGGGTCGTCCACACTGCCGCGCACCTCAAACTTTCCGCCTTCGACGTATCCCATCCGCATCCTTTTCCCTCCGTTATAGTAAAAAGTAATCTCGGTGTTGTCCGAAGCTCCCGGCACGCTGCCGCGCATCACGAACCCGTCGGCCGACTGCCCGGCGCACTCCAGAGGGCACAGCAATAACAAAGCGATTAAATATCTCATAATCCATTGATTTAAAAAATGAATCCGGTAAGCCGACTGCCCACCGGATTCCATCCCTAATTCAGCAACGCGGCGACGTAGTCGTGCAATTCTTTGGGCCTCAGCCCATACATCAGTATTTTATTGTTCTCATCCAGGACTAATATGTCATGCGAGGAGACCAATGGAGAGCGCGTGAATTCCACAGCCGCGGAATGTCCGTCCTTCCAATCGAAGCCCACCAACCACGGATGATCGTTCCGGCCGACAACTTCTTTCCATCTCTCCTGGTCGCTGCCCGTCGAAAGACTTATGATTTGCAATCCCTTGTTATGGAAATACCGCCACAGATCCGCGAGCGATTCATGGTCGCTGATCCCGACAAGCGACGACGGATCCCATAACATTATCACCTTGACCTTACCCTTCACATCGGATATTTTGACGGTACGGCCGTCCTCGGTGGTGAAAGTGAAGTCCGGAGCCGACACCCCGGCCGCCGTTCTGGTTTTGAAAGCGAGGAAATCGCCCAGTTGCTTTCCATAGATCGTCGCTTTTCCCTTGTCTGAAAGCAGGTCATACTTCTTTTGCAGGTATTCAGGTGTGTACAGCGTCATGCCGTCGGTTGCGAAATAGGCCGATGCCGATGCGTCGGGGTTCGTCCTCAGGAAATCCTCCTCGGCTTTTTGCGCATCCACGTTTGTACGCTGAACGGCTGCCTTGAGGCTGTCCGACTGGGCACGAGTCCTTATCTGTCCTCCCATCAACTGCCCCACGAATTGGGCCTGCAATTGATCGAACCGTGTGCGTATTTCTTTGAAATCGACATACAATTCATGCTCCCTGCCTCCCGCAACCTTATTCTCGGAGGAGGCGAACGTGTTGATATTGACTGTGAAATTCGTGTTTTCGAGGAACAGTGGCAGCGAGATCATCTGGTCAACCACATTTACGAATGCCAGCACGGGTTCGGCGACCTCTCCCTCCAAAACGAATTTACCGCCGGTGATCGCGGCGCGCGCCAGAGTGTCGGGGCGGTTGTCAAAATAGGTTATCACACAGACCTTCCCGGCAGTCAGGTCGATATCGCCGTTGATCTTGTAGCCGCCCTGGGCACTGCACACAGCGGTTGCACAGCCGAGAACGGCCGTCATAAAAATTCTTTTCATTCGACTTAATTTAGCTTGATTATTATTTCGGTAATCGGGTGAAACTCCGCAAGTTATTCGGCTGTTTTCAGTTTCCATAGACTTTCCCATATCGATTGCTTTGTCGTCCCGAAGCGCAGTGCGGGAGATCTCTCGCACTGCGCTTCGAGATGACAAAAACACAGCGTGGATTATTGCCGTATTCCCACCACTTCTTCATACTTATCCACCAAATCCCTCATCATGTTGAATTTGCGGATCACTTTATAGTAGCCGCTGTATCGGGCAAGGAACTCCTCCTCGCGGTCGCGATAGGCATACACGCGCGCCACATATTCAAGAACATCCGACTCCTGGTCTTGTGGGATACGGTATTTCCTGATCTCTCCCGTCGTACTATTCTTTGTCTCGAAACCGTCGTGCCGCCAATCGAATATCCCGGCCATCATAGGAAGGTCCACGTTGTATTCGGAGTCGTTCGCTTCAATGGCCATACCTCCCTGCGAACCGATGACCCCATACCATGTATCCCTCGCGAGTGGTATCCTGCCTTCGTCGGTAATGGTATACCATGGTACGAGGTCGATAGTCCCGTTGTTATCCTCGGGGCTCAGCATCCACGACGTCGCCTTGCTGGCGATTATCCGTGCGCACCATAATTCTCTTTCCTCCTCCGTCATACCGCTCAGTGCGTTCAGTTGTCCCACGGCGACGCCCTTCAGCCCCACCTGTAAGTGCTTAGATATCGGAGCATCATAATACGTACCGTTTATAACCAACTTGTCGATATCATTTATCGAATCGACGAGGAAATAGCACTTCGGCCTGCCCGCCCCCGTCTTGGGGATATAGGGCAACACCTTGCTGCGTATCAGGTTTGCCGCATCGATCATGTCGGTCGTATCGCGGCTTTGCACCACGTACATGGTTTGCTCGCCGTCCTCGTCTTCCTGGTCTTCCGTGCTGCCGAACAGCCAATAGAAAAGGCTGAACCTTTCCTCCCTGTACAGAGAGTCTCCACTCACATTCACGGTGTAGACCTCTTCCCCCAGAATGTCGTTGATAAAGAGGGCCATCCCCGTTTCCTGATATATCTCATAGGCCAGTGAGTTCCATACGCCCGGCTTGTCCAGTATCTCGAACCAGTTGCGGTCGGCATACGAGGGCTTGAGTTCCGCCATATCGTCGTCGTTGCAAGCCGCGAACGCAAGCAAACAACCGCAAATCACGTAAAATATATTTCTGCTTCCCATAACTTCAAGTGTTAATAGTATGTTTAACGATTAGGATCGGAGTTAAAGCGGTCGGGGCGCTCGGGATTAACGAGTAGCCCGTTGTTGAACGCAATTTCATCGCGCGGGAACGGCATGATCCAACCTTCGTCCTCGCCATAAGGTTTGAGTTCGAAATATCCGGCATACGTACCTCCCTGCATCATGCCTCCCCTGTCATACACCGTGTGACGGATCGATTTTTTCATCGGCCGTATGGTGTTCACCGCATATCGTCTCAGGTCGGGCCAGCGGTGTCCTTCGAAACAAAGCTCGCGGCGGCGTTCTGCGCGCACGAAGTCTATCATCTCGTCCCTGCCCATTGCATCGATCCGTGGCAGCATACCTGTGGCGTAGCGTGTTTCGAGCAGAGGCCTGAGCACCGCTGCGGCCAGCGCCGTCTCGCCTTTCATCGCCAGCGCCTCGGCCTTGTTCAGATAGGCTTCCGCCGTGCGGATCAGGAAACCCTCGAACACTTCCGGCCATTTGTCGTTATACGATTCCTTACACCAGTTCTTGGCTGGCGCCCTACGGCCGGCGATCAACGGGTGCCGCCAGAAATAACAGTCCAGACGCAGGTCGTTCACGCTTTCGTCCACCCGGTACTCGTCCAGCAGATCGCCGGAAGCCATGTATGAACTGTATACCTTGGTAGATGATCCTGTCGGTACGTTTTTGGTGAAAAAGTGGCTCACCACGGCTTCGCCCATCGTGAACACTATTTCCGGATTGGATTCATTGTACAGATAAGAACGTACGAGCAAATCATTCGATGTGTTGTACCTGTTGAGCTCTGCCAACGGGCATCCGATGGTCATCGCCTGGTCGATGTGGGAGATGGCCTTGTCATACTCCTCCATGTAGAGGTACACGCGGCTCAACAGGATATGGGCGGCCAGTTCGTTTGTTCGGTAGAAATTCTTCTGCTTCACACCGCGCAGGTTATAGCATGCCTCTTCGAGGTCGTTCACGATCAGGTCGTATACTGCGCTCACCGGGGCCCTGCCGAACTTGTCTTCCACGACCCATTCCACGGTCTTGAGCGGAATACCCGGATCGCTGCCGTTGTTAGCGCGGTCGTAAGCCCATCCGAACAGGTTGTTTGCCATTAGGTAATAGGCGGCCCTGAGAAACTGGCCCTCGCCCCTGATGCGTGTCAGTTCCTCGATCGGGTCGTTAGGGAACTCGTCGATATAATTGATGATCGTATTCACATACGCTATGTGTTCATATAATAATCCCGGCGTCGTATTCTCAATCTCCCTCGTCTCGGAGAAATTTCTCATGAAAGGGTCTCTTTGCCAAGTGGCTGCGGCGCGCGCAAACGCGACACTGCTCGAACTTATGTTGTCCGACGTTGCCGCCATTATCATCTCCTCTGCGTCGTCGTCCATGACGAACAGATATGGGTACAACGTGCGGTCGTAGTTGACGGTAGTATGAGGCGTCAGATAGCCGTTGCCGATCAGCACTTCGTCCAGATCTTTCCAGTTCGAGGCGTAGGACAGATCGCGGGAGTATTCTTTCAGGTAGTCGCTGCACCCGGCACAGGCCAGGCAAATAACCGCGGCAGTCGCATATAATATTCTGTGTTTCATATTTCTGGTTGTGTTAGAATGACAGGTTCAATGACAAGGAGTAGGTCGGGCGCAACGATATATTGATCAACTGCGTGCTTCCCGACTGCGTGGGATCCTGCCCTTTCAGTTCTTTGCTGCAAAGCGTGAAGAGGTTCGATCCGCTGACGGATATATACGCCGATTTCATGCGCATGCGTTTGCAAAATGCTTCGGGCACGACATAGCGCAACTGGAGGCTCGTCAGTCTCAGGTAGTTTCCCGAGGCGACCCGCAGGTCGGAATAGTCGTACATATTCCAGTAAGTGTTCGACCAGGAGTAGAAGTTGTCTACCCACCACGGGTTGTTCATCGCGTAATGGGTTTTACCGCCAACGATTCCGGGGATCGTGGTGTGTTTCTCGTCGCCCTTCGAACGCCAGCGTTTTTCCCAGTCGCGGCGCATATTCCTTTGGGGAGGGGGGAGCGAGCTTCCACTGGCATACATCTTGAACTTCCGTATCTTCGAGCCGAGGCTGTACGCCATATTGATCGTCATTATGAAGTTGTTGTACTCGAACGTGTTGGATATCCCGCCCTGAATGAAAGGTTCCCTGCCTCCCGAGTGGGTCAATATCCTCTGCATCCATATATCCTCCTTATACATGTTCTTATACATGTCGCGCCAATACTTCGTCTCCACGTTGCCGTTCGCGTCTATCTCTTCGTATGTCTGTTCGGTTCCCCAGAATTGCGGTGCGCCGCTCTCGGGGTCCAACCCCCTGAACTTGAAACTGTAAAACGTATTTATGGGGCGTCCGACCACGAACGCATAGCCGTTCAGGTAGTCACCGATGGTCACCTCGTCGTACTGAGTTCTGTCCTTCGGGGTCAGTTTGTCGAACAATTGATTGAACACCGATCCGAAATTGGGGTCGAAACGCCAGCGAAACCCCCTGCGTTCCCCCGAAGTCGTAGCCATATCGAGCATATTGTTGATCGGTGTGAACCGGAAGTTGAAATCGAACCCCTGATTGACCAGATTGCCGGCATTCACCACATATTCCGTTTTGCCGTTGACCAGCGAGACCGTCCTTTTATCGAAGGCGTCTTCCGTGTAGCGGAAATAATACGACAGCGTACCTGTGAGTTTATTGCCGAACAAGGCGAAATCGAGACCGGCGTTGAACGTGGAAGTCTTCTCCCACGATAGGTTCGGGTTCGGGAAGTTCTGTATCTCCGACTGGTATTCCTGGAAGAACGTGTTCGTTCCTCCCTTTTTGATGATCAACCTCGGCGATTCCGTCTTGAGCATGTTCCCCTGAAAGCCGTACGACATCCTCAGCGCCATTGTATTAACCCACTTCACGTTCCGCAGTACATTGCTGTGCAGGTTCCAGCGTGCGGCCACCGACCACACCGGAAGGAACCTCTCGTTGCTGCGGTCGCCGAACGCGTTCGACCAGTCGGCTCGCATATTTGCGTTGAGCACATATTGATCGCCGTATGTCCATGACACCGATAATATCGCGGCTACCTGACGTGTAAGGTCGTCCTTCATTTTGCCTCGCGCGGCATCCGAGTCCAGCCATTCGCGGTATGCCGGCCAGTCATCGAGGTTGACATTGTCGAAGATCATTCCGCGGTCGGGCAGGTAATTACGGCGTGTGATCTCCAGCCCGGAATACTTCGACTCGCGCATCTCGGTAATAAGGTTGGCGCTCAGGTTCTGCTCGTCGGTGATCATTTTGTTGAGGTTGAGCGTGGCGCGGATGTTATAATTCTCGTTTTTGGTATCGGTCATACTCAATTCGCCGCCCGTCACTATTTCGGCTGCGGCAGGGTCCTGTTCGCCGGCGGCTAAATTTCCCGACGGCCTCTTGAGTATCCCCTTCTTGTATAGTACATTGTTCGAATCCTCGCCATACCACGTATGGTTGTTGGAGTTGGAGATATTGTACGAGAAATTTATATCGGCCCTAAGTTCGGGGATGATGCGGTAGCCCATCGAAATATTCATGCCCACCTGGTCGGTATCTATATTATTGTAGGAATTCTTCATCTCGTTGAGCATGTTGAACTCCGAGCGGTACTCATTCCACGAATTATCGTAGTAATACGGCTCGCCGTCCTCGGTGTATGCAGGGACGCTTCGCGATGTGTTGTAGGCATAATCGGCAACGCCTACCGACGAGGGGGTATACCTCCTGTCCTGCAGGTTGCCGTTCAGGCTCATATTGAAGTCGAATTTATTGAAATTCAGGTTCACCTTGAGCAGGGCCGTATAACGGTTGTTGGACTCGCCCCTCGTGTTGCCGTTGTCGTTCGAATAGCCCAGCGAAGAGTAGTAACGAATATTATCGGTGCCTCCCGATACGCTCAGGTTATGGCTTTGGGAATATGTATCTTCCAGAAGTATCCCCAGCCAGTCGGTGTTGGCCGTCTCCATTAAGCTCACTTGGTCGATAAATTCGCTGTATGTAAGCCTGTTGGCGAGATAATCGGAGTAGGCGGCCTCGTATCCCACCCAATTGCTCAGCGACGGGATGAGCCATCCGGCGTTGATCGCCTCGCGCGAATAGTTTATACGCTCCAGCGAATTCATCACGTTCACCGCCCTGTCGGTATATCGCGGGCGCCTGCGAAAAGTGCTCGACATGCCGTAACTGACGGTCGGAGTCCCTATTTTGCCCCTTTTGGTGGTTATCACGATAACACCGTTCGACGCCTGCGGGCCATAGATGGCCGTCGCCGAGGCGTCCTTGAGCACGTCGATAAATTCGATATCGTTGGGGTTCAAACCGGATATCTCGTTACCCAGCAGGTTCACGAAGTCGAGGTCGTTGATCTGCGACGGGTCCACGTCCACCGGGTCGGTAAGGATAACCCCGTCGAGCACCCACAGCGGCGCCGTGGAGCCGAGCAGCGTGGTCGTCCCCCTGATCTTGATCTTCGGCGCGGCGCCCACCTGACCCGAGTTCACCATATAGATCATACCCGGTATCTTGCCTTCGAGCATTTGGTCGACATTCTGGACACCGGGCTGTATCAGCTCTTCATTCGAAATACGGAAGATCTCGCTGGCCGATTTACGTGCATCCATGTCGTAATATCCGGTAGCCACGACTTCCGTTATGACCGTCATGTCATCCTCCATCGTGATGTCCATAGTCTTCGTTTCAGAAGTGTACGGCACCGTCTGTGGCTTTTTTCCCATAAATGAAAACATGAGGGAGCCTCCACCCGAGGACACTGTGATTGTATATTTCCCTTTACTGTCGGCCACAGTACCATTACCGGGGTTTGCCGCTTCCACTATTGCGGCGCCCGCCATTGGCAACTTGTGCACATCCAACACGGTGCCTGTGATCCTCAGCGTCCTCGGGGCCTGTTGCTGCGCCACGGGCTTGATTATCACCATCTCGCCGGAATATTCCCACGTGAACCTGCTCCCCACGATCATGCCCAGCACGCGGTCGATATCGGCGTTCGTAACGTCGATCGTGATCTTCCGGGTGGCGTCCACCTCGTCCAGGCTGTACATGAAATCCAGTTTGGTCTGTTTTTTCAGCTCGGCTATGACCTGTGTGAAAGACACTCCGCTAACATTCAGCGTCACCTTCTGATCCTGCGCGTTTGCCGAGGATACCGAGGTTGAAAATGCGCTGCATAGCGTCAGTACGACAAAGAATCTCATCGTCCTGATAATTTCGAGACATGACTTTTTAACCGAAAGCCGCATCGCGCGTCGATTTTTTTTCATAGATTTGCGTTAGTATGGTTAAACTTTTTACCTGCGAGGGGGATTGCCGTCCCCCGGAAGGTTTTTTACACCGGGAATTGTTGACGCAATTCCCGTTTTTTGTCATCGGATCACCGTTCGCTTGCTGTGATCACCCCGTCTTTTATGGTAAAGTCGACCCGTGTCGTTTTCTCGATCAGAGAGAGTATCTCGTTGGCGGGCTGTGCCTTTCTGATCACGCCAGCGAATTTGAAGCCTTTCACGGCCTCCGACGCGAAGACGAATTCTATGTCGTACCAACGCGTCATCTGTTCGGCTATCTCCTCCAGCGTGGCCCCGCCCTCGAAATTGAACTTACCGTTGATCCACGCCATGATCGCGGACACATCCGCATCACGGGCGGTAAACGCTCCATTTTCCCACACCGCCTGACGTCCCGGCGTAAGTTTTCCCGACATATTGCCGTCGCGGTCGCTCGCCTGCACCATCCCCGACTCGACCGTCGTGAGTATCGCCCGGTGCGGTGCGTATGCGTTCACGTTGAACCGCGTGCCGAGTACCCTGACATCTATCCCTTCGGCCTCGACGATAAACGGTTTTTCGGCATTATGGGCGACATCGAAGAATGCTTCGCCCTTGAGGAACACCCGCCTCTCGCCTTCGGTGAAAAAAGTCGGGAAACGCAGTTCCGATTCGGAGTTCAGCCACACCTTCGACCCGTCCGCGAGCGTCAGCACCCACTCGCCTTTGCGCGGAACGGATATCTTGTTGTACACCGTCTCGGTCGCCGCCATTTCGCCGCCTTCGTAAACCACAGCCCCCGAAGCGTCCACCCGCACCTTCACCCCGTCATGATCGAGTACCGTATTGTCGGCCACCGCCGCCAGGTCTATCTGCCCGCCGTGGGCCATCTCCAGATATGCGCGCGGATCCCCCGCCTCGATCGCCCCGGCCTGCGCAATGGGTATCTCTCCCGTCGTGCGCATCATGAGCCACGCCGCACCACCCACCGCGCCGGTCGAGGGCTTGTTCTCGAACGAGGTCGATCCTTTTGCGTTGAGGCTGACGGTGAGATGGTTGTCCAGGAAGTTGGGGGCCACGCTCACGTCTACCGTCCCGCGTTCATAGAGCGAGGTTTTGAGCGTTCCCCGCTGGTTGGTGTAACCCGCC
>QMCD01000287.1_pt1 | contig 36109 bp, 37 predicted proteins | sample 1821841 | NCBI WGS metagenome assembly QMCD01 (sample SAMN01991225, study PRJNA193472) | Termite gut metagenome, whole genome shotgun sequencing project. | isolation source: worker | host: Macrotermes natalensis
ACCGCAAGGTTGTATGCGCTGTTTGCCAGCGCGAATCTCTTGAAGTGGTTATGGTCGATGAAACCGCTCAAACAGAGAGCGAACGCATAGGGGCAGTCCGCTCATTTCCCTGAAATGAGGGTAAATGAGCAGCGGAACAGCCCCTAAACCCAAACAAAATATGTTACTTATGCAAAAAAAGAGATTATTTCGACCCTGTCAGAAATAATCTCGATTTAATCAGTGTTACCCTAGATGTATAGTATGGTTTGCAAGAAGAGCGGTTTTCGCTCCTTTGAAAAAGTGTTTGTGAAGTGGTACAGTGAGTTGTTATGTTTGCTAAACAACAGGATGCCGCATGAATCGGTTTAATGTGAAAACCTTATACATATATAAATTTATCAGCAACTGTCTGCCGATTTATGCTTTTTATACGATCTTGTTCATCGAACGGGGGCAATCGGTCACAGAGGTCGCTTTATTGATCGCGCTTTGGTCTGTGTTCGCCATTCTTTTTGAAATACCGTCGGGGATTTTGGCGGACAGGTGGAACCGGAGAAACATGCTGGTTTGGGCATCGGTTTTGCAAGGTTTCTGTTTCGTTATCTGGTTTTTTTCCTATTCGTTTATCATGTTTGCCGCGGGTTTTGTGTTTTGGGCTCTTGCGGGGGCTTTTACATCCGGCACAGAGGAAGGATTGATTTTTGATAACTTAAAAAGCGACAACCGCGAAGAAGATTTTGCCAAAGTGTACGGCAAAGCCCGGTTTTTTGAACATGCGGGCAGCATCACGGGGATTGCGTCGGCGGGAATCATTGCGGGTTTTATCAATATTGAAGTGATTTCTCTTATTTCGGCGGCGGTATGCTTTATCAATGTGATATTTGCGATGCAGCTGAGAGAAAAAAACTTTTATTCAGAGCGTTTATCCGGAAAACATACCGAAAAAGCCGTAAGTTTTATAGAAACATTCAAAGAAAGCGCATTTTTTATTAAAGGAAACGGCGTTGTATCAGCTTTTATCTTATTTCTCGCGTTTTTTGCGAGTCTGGGAGCCTATCTTGATGAATTTGATGCGCTTATCATCAACGATTTTCAATTAAGCAGCGTATGGGTCAGCGTCATTTTAACAATTAGGTTTATTTTTGTTGCCTTGGGCGATATTCTGGCTCCTATCGTGCAAAAAAAGATTCGTTCTGTAAGGACGCTGTTCCTTTTTTTCACACTGTCCTGCGTCTGCCTCATCGTTTTTTCCATGATATGGAACCGGTACGTTCTTTTGATTTTCGGTTTTTCCGTCATGATTATGGCTATAACGGAAATTTTGTTTGTAGACGCGTTGCAGAATGAAATACAGGAAGAAGGCCGCTCTACGGTGTTATCATTTTATGGCGCGGCGCAGAATATTGTAATGATTTGCTTCAGTTTGATTTACGCTTTGCTTGTAAAGATTGTTACCTTGAGCCAGGTGTACATGCTTATATCGGTTTATGGAATCATCGGCGGAGCTTGCTTTTTCCTAATGTTCAAAACAAAGAGCAGGGAAAAATGAGTATGGACATTACTCCCTGCTTTTTGCTGTTTGGTTCAGTATCCCGTAGGGGGAATGATAAATGAATCCCGATAACCTTTGGTTTTAAAGCGCTGCAATAACGCCGACCCTTCCCCGATATTTACCGGACCCACAAGAACCCGGTACAGAGAACCGGAACTATTCTTTGCGGACTGCACTTTAAGCGGGTAAGAAGGTCCTATATCCGATATAATCTGTTCAACGGAATTGGTCTCGCTGAATGCTCCGAGCTGTACATAATAACCGTTTTCCAGACTGAATATCTCCGGAACAGAAAATCTTGGACCCTCGGAAGGGGCGGCGGAAGGGCCGTGAGAAATAACCGCGTTGCCGGAAGGACTTGTTTCCGGCAAAGGACTAATTTCCGAATCGCTTGGCAGCGAATCGTAAGGACTTGATTCGGGAGGCCTTTCACTTGTCGGAACAAAGACAAGTTCTGTCTCCGTTTCCGGATTTTCAACTTCAACAATAGCCGCGGCGGGCGGTTCCGGCTCGATAGCCGCGGTTTCCGGATCAGGAACAGTATCCGGATCCGGGGGAAGGAATGCTTCCGGAGCATCATCTTCCGAGATTCCCGGTTCCACTACCGCGATACTCGTCTCCGGCACTTCGTATGTTTCTTCGGGAGAAAACGGCGCCGGCTGAACAGGCGGAATCTCGGAAGAAATTACGGTTACCGACGGATCGCCGCTGCCGATCAGCATTGGGGGATTGCTGGTTTCCGGAAAATCTTCCGCTGTTGGTATATGAGGTTCCATTACGGCAATAGTGCTTTGGGGATTTTCATATACTTCTTCCGAAGGAGGGGGAGAAACCACAGCAGCGGATGAGGTTTTTCCGGAGTCTTCGGCAGAAACGGGCGTTTGAGACGGAATGAGGGTAACGGACGGATCATCTTCCCCGGTGAGTACCGGAGGGTCACTGGTTTCGGGAAGCTCGGCAAGAGCTTCCTTCGGCGTATCGATTATTATCGGGGAAAGCGGCAACGGATCGGACGGAACATCAGCGGCAGCGGGATCATCATCAGTTTCCGGTTCCGGAACAATAACGATAGCGTCATCAGGGTATTCATTAGGAGCATTGTTGATTTCCCGCGTTTCATCAATTTCCTGCGGATAAACCCATGTAGGCTGGGGCGGCAGCTCGGCAACGACAGAATCATCATCGATAACTGCCATTGATGGAGGATAGGTTTCGGGAACATCAACAACGCCGGCAGGAGGATTTTCCGCGGCGGCATTGCCGGTTTCTTCCGGTATTTGTGTATGTACTTCTTCCGGATAAACAAATGCCGGTTGATCTGGCAGAGTTGCCGCACTTTCAGGGCTAGGAATGGTTCCGGTACGCTGCGTTACGGCAGCCAAAGAATCATGATCGGGATCTCCGCTGCGGGATACTCTGTCTTCCCTTAATCCGGGGACAAACCCGATATCATTCGGCGTGGATATACGAATCCGGCCTATGGCGGTGTTGGTTAAACCGATAGCATTGGCGGCATCCCTCGAAACCATAGCGAGCATTCCTGGAGATTCCAGACCTGACGCAACAATAACACGGACAGTTTTCCTTGTTTCCATGTTCGTAAGATCTACAACGGTATTCCGGGGAAAAGCATTGGTAGCAACATAATACCCTTCATCCGGTAAAAGCCCCGATGAGGAAACGGTTCCCGTTCCTTCCCATCCCGCAGCTCCCGCCAATGAGGAAACCAATAATATGATTAAGAAGAACAGTCCAAATCGCTTCATGTTACACTCCAAAGAACAAATCTCTTTATTTTACATACGGAATCATAGCTTCCGCAGCTTGTTTCGCATATTCCAGCTCATTCCGGACATTTTTTTTGGTTCCATCAACCTGTATCTCAAAAAGGATTTTATTCGGGTACAATTGAACAACCCTTAATGAAATTGACGATGGAATTGATGTTCTCTCATACGTTCCCATATAGTTAAGAACCGCCAAAATATAATAAGCGGAACCGCCGTCCCGGACTTCATCAATATTAAGAAGCTGTTCACTGGGATAAGGGTTTGCTTGTTCAGCTCTCAGCCTTACCATAGGAGCATTGCTGACTATGTGACCATGTTCAAAAAAAACATCCATGAGACCGCTTTCCCAAATAAGGGAACCTTCTATTGCCGGCGCTTCTTCGGGGATGCCTGTTTCTACAATTATGATAGAAACCGTTTCAGAGAACAACAATCCTCCTCCAAATACCGCAAAAATCAGCAGCAGCCAACATGTCTTATTCCATCCCATGGAACCCTCCTTTCTCTTTATCGGTAAAAACACAGTGCTTCATAAGACAAGATTGATAATTTGAGGAAATTGTAAAACTTCAGCTTTTGCAATTTCAACTTCTTAAAAAAGCGTATTTCACCGAACTTTAGTTCGCGCCTTCAGACACGAAATCGCAAGGCGTATACGCCAAGCTTCAGCAAAACTGACCGAGTTTTGCAAGAAGCTCATTTATCTGAACACAAAAACGCTTGTGATATTAAGGAAATAATCCGAAAGATATAAAATAAAAAGAATATTTTGCATCAAAGAAAGGGAAATCTATATGAATATACGCGCGGTTTATCTTTCCGTATTATTGCTTCCGGTGATACTATCCTGTACTTCGACAGCCGTTCGGGAAGAGGTTGATCAATCTACGGTTACAGTTGTGGATTTTGCAATTTCTGTCAGCGACGGTGAAAATATGCCCGTCTCCTCATTTGGAGAAATCTGGGCTTATTTATTGAACGATAGAGAAGAAACATTCCAATCATCTTTTCCTGTTTCGGACCTTGGTTACTTTGGGGCGGAAGTTGATACTTACGGAAACCTTATCAATGTTCCCGATCCACGGAAGATTAATGATTTTGACGGCAGAGTTCATATGATTGTTACCTGTAATAGTTATTCTTTGACGCATTTTGTACTGGAACCGGGAAGTGAAGTCAGACGGCAGCTTATCGCGAACCTTCTTGCCGCCGCGGATCCTTACGACGGACTGCAAATTGATTTTGAACTGGTGCCCGGAAGGGACGGAGAAAATTTCAGATCATTCCTGCAGGAACTCCGAAACGGATTAAAAAATAAGATGTTTACGATAGCCCTTCCCGCGAGGACAAGAACCATAGAAAATAATGTGTATGATTATGCAAAGATTGCTCCGATTGTCGATAGGATTCTTGTGATGGCTTACGATGAACATTGGTCAACCAGCGAGCCTGGTCCCATCGCTTCCATGGAATGGTGCAACTCTGTAGCAAGATATGCACAAAGTGTCATCGAGCCTGAAAAACTTATTATGGGGATTCCTTTTTACGGACGGACCTGGGGCGATTACGCGACAAACCGGGCTTTCCTCAATTCCGGTATCGAGCGGATTAAACGGGAAAACGGCATTACCGAAGTAGAAAGACTGGACGGCGTTCCTTATTTTTCATTCCAGGTGCCTGTAACAATAACAACCTATTACGAAGATGATATATCGCTTTCCACCCGGATGGAAATGTATAAATCTATGGGAATAAAATCTATCGGCTTTTGGTGCCTGGGACAAGAATCGCCCACATTCTGGAATTACCTGAAATTGGCCGGCGGCAGCTGAGACAGTTCATGGCCGCTCCGCTTACTTCTTTCCAATCCCAATGTAATAGGTTTCAAAAGATTCGGAGCGGCAGGCTTCGGGTTTGAAACTTTTCGCGGTATGAAATAGTTCTTTCATGTGTTTCAGAATTGACGCGGTATCGCCTCCTTGGAAAACCTTAAGCGCCATGCTGCCGCCTTTTGCCAAACCGAGTTCCGCATACAGAAGAACTTCTTCTGCCAAAGAAAGAGAACGCAGCGTGTCCACCGAACGGTTTCCGGTTGTCGCGGGCGCCGCGTCGCTGATAACAAGATTGTACGGCCCTTTTTCCAAAAGTTTGTCCCGAATATCCGGCAGCGTTATATCTCCCTGAACAAAGAAAAAATTATCATTGTCAAAAAGTCCTTTGTCATATTGCCGTGAAAGCGGAGATAAATCCGCTGATGTCAGGAATGTGTTTTTCATACCGGAAAATTTTCTCAGCACATACAGGCTCCAGCTTCCCGGAGCGGCTCCCAAATCCAAAACAGAAAAAGTTTTGTTGCACGCTCTATCAATGAGCGTAAACTTTTCATCAATTTCTTTGAGCTTGTATACCGACCGGGCAGGGTATCCTTCCTTTTGCGCTTTCAACGACCAGTGATCCAACTTTTCATAATTATTTGCCATAGACCTTTTGTATCCCTCCATTATTAAAAGCAATTATTCTGTAAATTGCAATATAGAATTCGTAATGCCTCACACTTGTTTCCCAGCGGCCTTGTCTCCTGGCGGCCTTGCCGCCTTAAAAAAAACAGGCTATGATTAGCCTGAAATGACTGATTTTGTTCACCTTCACGTTCACAGCGATTTTTCCCTCCTTGACGGCGCCGCCGATGTCAAAGGGCTGGCTGAAAAAGCCGCTTCTATGGGTATGAAGCATATCGCGATTACCGATCACGGTAATATGTTCGGCGTTTTGGAGTTTCAAAAAGCCTGTTTGGCTAAAGGGATTCATCCTGTTATCGGGAGTGAGTTTTACATGGCGCGCGGTTCACGTTTTGAGAAAAGCGGCTCCGAAAACGGCAATAAATATTTTCACCTGGTATTGCTTGCTATGAATGAAGAAGGTTACCGTAACATGGTAAAACTATCTTCGCTTTCTTATACGGAAGGTTTCTATTACAAGCCAAGGATTGATGAAGAACTTCTTGTAAAATATCACAAGGGACTGATCTGTCTGTCAGCTTGTTTAGCCGGAGAAATCCCGAATCTTATTATGGAAAATAAAACCGCCGAAGCGGAAAAACGGGCGCGGTGGTTTCGGGATTTGTTCGGGGATGAAAACTACTATCTTGAAATGCAGGATCACGGCATTCCGGCGCAGAAAAAGGTTAACACCGCGTTAGCGGAAATTGCCCGGCAGACCGGGATTCCTCTTGTTGCTACAAACGACAGTCATTACATCGATCAAAAAGATTCTGTCGCTCAGGACATACTGCTCTGTATTTCTACCGGGAAAAAACGGAACGAAGAAAAACGGATGCGCTTTGAAACCGATCAATTTTATCTAAAGTCCGGCGATGAAATGGCGGCGCTTTTTCCCGAATATCCGGAAGCGGTTTCCAATACCATCCGTATCGCGGAACGCTGTCAGGCCGTAATTCCCGAACCGGGACCGCTCCTGCCTGATTTCGAGATTCCGCCGGACTTTCCTTCCGGTGAGGAATACGCGCTTCCCGCGGAATATGAAACCGACAATTTCCGGAAAATGAGCGAATCCGAAAAAAAGAAGGTTCTCAGGGAAGGGGCGTATTTGCGTCATCTTACATATAAAGGATTGGAGTTCCGCTATCCCGGCTTCGGACAAGAAATAAAAGACAGGGCCGATTATGAGCTGAATACCATTATCGGCATGACATTTACCGGCTATTTTCTCATTGTTGCCGATTTTATCAACTGGGCAAAGGAGCACGGTATTTCCGTGGGACCGGGACGCGGTTCGGGAGCAGGCTCCATTGCGGCGTATGCTTTAAAAATTACCGATATTGAACCGCTGAAATACAATCTTCTGTTTGAACGGTTTCTTAATCCGGAACGGATTTCCATGCCCGACTTTGATATTGATTTCTGCTTCGAGCGGCGCGGAGAAGTAATCGATTATGTTACAGAGAAATATGGCACGAACCGCGTCGGGCAGATCATCACCTTTGGGACGCTTAAAGCAAAGGCAGTAATCAAAGACGTAGCGCGTGCCTTGGATATAGGTCTTGAAGACGCGAACATGATTGCAAAGCTCATCCCTGAAGATCCTAAGATGACGCTGGCAAAAGCCTTTGAACAGGAACCGCGTCTCAGGGAACTGGAAGAGAATCCCAAGTATCAAGAGTTATTTGCTATTGCCCGCAGGCTGGAAAATAAAAACCGCCATTCAAGCCTTCACGCCGCGGGAATCGTTATCGGTAAAACGGAATTGTCCGATTACGTGCCGCTCTTCCGCGATCCGAAAACCGGAATTGTAGCGACGCAGTTTACGAAAGATCTTATTGAAGACTGCGGCCTTGTAAAGATGGACTTTTTGGGACTCAAGACGCTCACCCTTATTCAGAATACGGAAAAATTGATCCGAAGGCGGGGCGGCGCTTTTGCGGATTTTGACGCAAGCCGCATTCCCGAAGGCGATCCTGCGGCATATAAAATGCTTGGCGAAGGATCGAGCACCTGCGTATTCCAGTTTGAATCTCAGGGAATGCAGAACATTCTCAAGCAGGCAAAACCCGCCAAGCTGGAAGACCTTATCGCTTTGAACGCGCTGTATCGTCCGGGTCCGATGGCGTATATTCCCCAGTTTGTTGAATCAAAAGCGGGACGTCAGTCTATCGTGTATCCTGATCCCTGTCTGAAACAGATTCTCGAAGAAACGTACGGCGTTATTGTCTACCAGGAGCAGGTTATGCAGGTAGCACAGATCATTGGCGGCTATAGCTTGGGACAAGCTGACCTGCTCCGGCGCGCCATGGGAAAAAAGAAAGAAGAAGTCATGGTACAGGAAAAGGCCCGCTTTATCGAAGGCGCAAAGAATAATAATTTTGCGGAAGCCGACGCGGACCGTATCTTTGAGATTCTCATTCCCTTTGCGGGCTACGGGTTTAACAAAAGCCATGCCGCGGCGTATTCCCTTGTCGCGTATCACACTGCTTACCTTAAAGCGAATTTTCCCGCCGAATTCATGGCGGCAAACTTAACCAACGAAATTACAAGTACCGATAAACTTCCTGACTACATCGATGAAGCGCGCAAGATGGGAATTTCTATTGATCCGCCCGATGTAAATCGTTCCGATGCCTATTTCACCGTAGTTGACGGCCGGATCATTTACGGCTTTTTGGGAATCAAAGGATTAGGGGAAGCTTCCGCCGAAGAAATTGTCAAAGGCAGAAAGGACGCTCCCTATGCAAGTTTTATGGATTTCCTTGACCGCGTAGATATAAAAACCGTCGGCAAAAAAGTGATAGAGCTGCTTATCAAAACCGGAGCTTTCGATAACTTTGGGATAAGCCGCGCGAAGCTCTTGGGCAATTTTGAGCATGTTGTTGATTACGCTCAAAGCAAAAAAGATGATAAACGTTTCGGTCAGGCAAGCCTCTTTGAAGAATCCGGCGAAAAGGAATATCCTGATTTTATCTTTGAAGACTTCCCCGACTGGAACAAAACCGAACAGCTTCAAATCGAAAAAGATTTAATCGGTTTTTATTTTTCGGGTCATCCTATGGATGATTACAAAAAAATCTGGGAAAGATCATCGACGCTGGATTTATCTCATCCGGAGCGGTCTACGCCGGACAGGGAATACATCCTTGTGGGAATGATAAAATCCTTAAGGCCTTACCAGACAAAAGCCGGAAAATGGATGGGATTCGGGCTGCTTGCGGATTTCAACGGCGAGCTGGATATAACGTTTTTCCCCAAAACCTGGGAACAGTATCGGGAAAAATTGCACGTCGACCAGGTTGCGGCTCTCCGCGGAAAATTGGATATGTCGCGGGACAGACCCGGTTTTCTTGTAGACGCCCTTTTGGATATGGCGGACCTTTCCGAACGTTCCTGGCGGGAAATTCATATCAGGCTGAATGAGGGTACCGCGGACCGGGAAGAAAACCTCTATCCGCTCCGTGACTGCCTCGGCGATATGTCAGGTCCTTGTTCCGTGTATCTTCACGTGCCGACATCTTCGGGTGAGGGCATTGTCCGCGCGGCTTCCCAAATCAATTCCGGCGCCGATCAATCAACAATGGAAGCTATTAGTGAATGCGCCGGAGTTGCCGAAGTTTGGCGCGAATAATGTTGCCGATTGTCATATAGATCAGTATACTATCTATAGATGAGTTTGTTTTAAATTTCAAATTTGAAACGGCTCTGAAATAGGAGTTTGTATGAGATTGTTAATGCATGTCATTTCCGGTTTTATAAATCTGTATATGATGGCAATAATTATCCGTGTCTTTTTAACCTGGATTCAGGGGCCGTATATGCAAGGAAAAGCGTATCAGGTCCTTGGACAAATATGCGATCCTTATTTGAATTGGTTCCGGCGTTTCCATGTCTTCCAGACATCCACGATGGATTTTTCTCCGATTATCGCGATGGCGGCTCTTTCTGTCGCGGGCAACATTTTCTCTACTATGGCGATGTACGGACGGATTACCGTTGGATATATTCTTGCTATTTTGTTGTCTGCCGTCTGGTCCTTTTTTTCTTTTTTCTTTGGATTTTTTATCATTGTATTGATCCTGCAGCTTATCGCGTTTTCCACAAACCGCGATGTGTATAACGGATTCTGGCGGATTGTTGATCTTATAGCGCAGCCGGTTTTGTCCCGGATAAACGCGAAAATATTTAAATACAGCACAACTGATTCGCAAAAATGTATTATCTCCTGCGGTTTGTTTTTGTTGGGTATCAGAATTGTTCTGGGAATACTCGCTGCGATTCTTGGCGGAGTATTTAGAAGCCTTCCATTTTGATGCGGAAACCGTAACGTGTTTCTCCGGGAACTTTCCGCATCGATTGATACCATTAAAGGAGCCGGTCCCGCGGCGGTAAAGGCACTTGCCGGAGCAGGTGTGTATAACGTTGCCGCGCTCCTCAGCCGTTATCCCCGCGATTGGGAAGACCGGAGTCATCCGGTTCTCTTGAAAGATTTTGCCCGCTATCCTTCGGTTTGCACAATTGTAAAAGTTCTGGCGCATTACTGGTTCGGCGCCGGACAGATGAGAACGCTGAAAGTCTACGTGGAAGATGAAAGTGCGAGGGCAGTGCTTGTTTGTTTTAACCGGCCTTTTTTGGAAAAGCAGCTTCGCGTTGGAAATTACTATCGGCTTTGGGGAAAGTTCTATTATAAATACGGAGAGATTCAATCCACCGCTTTTGACATTGAAGCGCTTGGCGAAGATTACGATGAAAGCAGGATGCTTCCCGACAACACAAAGCCGGGAAATCCCGGTCAGATTTTTCCGGTGTATTCCTTGACAGCGCATATTACACAAAAGATGCTGCATAAACTTATCCGGAACGCGCTGGATCAATACGGAAAAAATCTTGAAGATGAACTTCCGCGCGATATTCGTGACAGGGAAGCTCTTATGAGCAAAGCCGGCGCGATCCGATCGATTCACTTTCCCGCGACACTCGCCGCGTTGGAATCGGCAAAAAAAACATTGATATACGAAGAACTTTTTTACCTCGAAATAATGATCGGGAAACGCGCGCTGGAACGTAAGACATCAATCCTTCAAGCATTAGAACAGGGAACATCCGTAAAAAAAGAATCCGGCTCAATGGAATTTACACCGATGCAAAAGCGGCTTATCGAGCGGCTTCCCTTTCAGCTCACTTCCGGACAGTTATCCGCTATAGAAGAAATCAATTTCGATATGGATGCTTCCTACCCTATGGCGCGTCTTCTCCAGGGAGATGTCGGTTCCGGAAAAACCCTTGTGTCTTTTTTCGCGGCGCTCAAGGCGGTGGATGCCGGAATGCAGGCCGCGATTATGGCGCCTACGGAATTGCTTGCAAGGCAGCACGCGGAAAGCGCGGCCCGGCTTTTGGAGCCGCTTGGGATCAGGCCGGCGTTCCTTACGGGGAACATGAAGGCCGCGGGAAGGAACAATCTTTTAAAGGCTTTATCCAGGGGTGAAATTGATATTGTAGTCGGAACCCATGCGCTTTTTTCCAAGGATGTTGCGTATAAAAACTTGGGGCTTGTTGTCGTTGATGAACAGCACCGCTTCGGCGTTATGCAGCGTTCGGCTATCATGGCAAAGGGTGATCATCCTCATCTTTTGATGATGAGCGCGACACCCATTCCGCGGACTTTAGCGCTGACGGTGTTCGGCGATATGGACGTATCTATAATCCGCGACCTTCCTCCGGGAAGAAAAACCATCAAGACGCATCTTGCCAGGCAGAGCAGTGAACAGCGCGTATACGATTTTGTCCGGAAAGAACTTGCCTCAGGGCATCAGGCATATTTTGTGTATCCTTTAATTGAAGGGGATGAAAGCAAGGACCTTAAAGCCGCCGAATCCATGGCGGAACGCTTGGGGAAAGAAGTGTTTCCCGAATATTCTACAGCCTTAATTCATTCCAAGTTAGATGATGAAGAGAAGCGTACGACAATGGAAGCCTTCCGCCAAGGAAGCGTAAAAATTCTTGCCGCTACAAGTGTAGTCGAAGTCGGGGTTGATGTTCCTAACGCCACTTGTATGATTATCGAACATGCCGAACGGTTCGGCCTTTCGGCCCTGCATCAGCTTCGGGGCCGGGTTGGACGGGGTATCGATCAATCGTACTGTTTCCTTGTGTATTCCGATGAGCTTACCGAGGACGGCAAAAAGCGGCTTATGATCATGCTGGAAAATTCTGATGGGTTCATCATTGCCGAAGAAGACCTGAAACTCCGCGGCCCCGGCCAGATTGCCGGCATCGAACAGTCAGGCTATCTCAACTTGGGCATCGCCGATCCCATTCGTGACGCCGATACATTGGTCCGCGCCCGCTCCGACGCTTTCGGTATCCTGGAAACTGATCCCGGTTTTCTTGAACCAGAACACCGCATGATCGATGAAGTTTTACGAAGAGCCCCGCCCTTTTCCACCGTGACCTTGTAATGTACGATTCCCTGTTTTATTATTAATTTTATCTATGACAAATAAACCTTGGCAAGAAAAAGAAGAGTTTGGGTTTTCTTTTCCGTTTCGTTGTTGGGAATCGGAGCTGAAGGATTTTATCTATCCGTCTCATTGGCACGAGTACTACGAAATCTTTCTGGTTCTTCAGGGAAAAGTAAACATCGTTATAGACGGAGATGCCAGGGATGTTCAGGAAGGTGACATCGTTTTGCTCGATCCAGGCCGGGTACACGGTTTTCCTTCTTCGGAGGCTCAAACCTGTCTCCGTATTTTCCATTTCGCGCAGAGTTTTTTCGCAAAAGAAGACCATCTTCTTGCGCTGGGTGACTACAGAGCCGTATTCATACAGAAACCGATTCTTCACGCTTTTTCACACCCCGAAGAAGGCAATTCCGACGAGTTGTTATACACACATATCGCCTCTATTCTTGATCTTCTGTTTAATGAATATAAGAAGAAAAAATTAGGCTGGCAGATTGCTATCAAGGGTGAACTATACCGTATGTTTTTGTTTTATGTACGGAATATCATTATGGAAGATACCGATAAATTTCCGGCAGGTCAGCTTCCTGTTACTACCGAAGAACGCATTGAACGTGTTTTTCTGTTTGTCAATGAGCATTTCCAAAATACCGATCTTGACCTGAACCATGCGGCGGCGGAGGCCGCGTTAAGCCGGTTTCATTTTACGCGTTTTTTTAAACAGAGAACAGGGCAATGTTTTTATGCTTTTCTTTCTTCGGTGCGTTTGAGTCATGCCAAGGAAATGCTGCTTAAAACTGATTTGCAGGTTATTGATGTAGCCCGTAATTGCGGATTTTCGAGTCTCTCAACTTTTTTTCGGGTATTCAAAGCGGGAACAGGGTTTTCGCCTTCTCAATTTCGGAAAACAAAAAGCAAAGAATGAGATAAACTAAGCAATAATTGAGAACATGTGTCTAAAAAGGTGTGTTACGTTGAAGATGCGATTCTGATGTCGCAATATGTAATTCATTTTGGAGGAAATTATGAAAAAAATAATGATTAGTTGTTTAATCATTCTTTGCATGGTTGGCGTTGTTTTTGCTGGCAGCGGAAGAGATTCTGGGGCGGCCGGCAGCAGCGGAGCAACAAAAACTATCGAGTTTTGGCACATTCAGATTACCGAACCGGGACCCACGATGGTTGCCAATGCGGTTAAGCGTTTTGAAGCCGCTAATCCCGATTACAAGGTAAATGTCGTTATTATCGCAAACGATTCATATAAGCAGAGAATCGCTACTGCTATCGCATCGGGGCAGCTTCCCGACGTGTTCTTATCATGGACCGGCGGAACTACCAACGAATATATTAAGGCAGGACTTCTTACCGATCTTACCCCTTATTTCAACAGAGACAATTACAAGGCAAAATTCCTTGACGGAGCTATCGCTCAGGCGACAACCAACGGCAGGATTTACGGTTTCCCTGTGGAAAATGCCGCTATCGAAGGAATCTGGTACAACAAAGATCTTTTTGCGAGATACAATATTGCGATTCCTAAAACCATCGCCGAACTTGAAGCCGCTTGTGATACATTCAAAGCAAACGGCATTACTCCGTTCTCCCTGGCAAATATGACCAGGTGGACAGGAATGATGTACTATCAGATTTTGCCCGCGCGCCATGCGGGACTCGATCCCTTCTTAAAAGCGATGGACGGCACCGGCTCTTTTGAAGACCCCGCTTTCTTATGGGCGGCTGAAAAAGTTCAAAGCTGGGTAAGAAAAGGTTATTTCAACGAAGGATTTAACGGACTCGATGAAGATTCCGGACAGTCCCGTATGCTGCTGTATACCGACAGGGCAGCCATGCAGATACAGGGAAGCTGGTTTGCTTCCACGGTAGCCGGTGAAAATCCCGATTTTTACAAAAAAGTCGGCTTTATGAACTTCCCGGCGGATGAAACCGGAAACGGCAACCCCGGAATCGTTACCGGTACGCTTGGTGATAATTTCTATCATATCGCCGCAAGTTCCCCGAATCAGGAAAAAGCGTTTGAGATGCTGACCTATCTTCTTGACGATCAGTCTATTGCGGACAGAATCGCCGCCGGACGTATTCCTCCTGTTAAGGGCGTAACCGTTACCGATCCTGTTGTCGGCGAAGTCCTTGCCGCGATTCAGAACGCGCCCGCGGTTCAGCTTTGGTACGATCAGGCATTGAGTCCTGAAGTGTCGGAAGTAATGTTGGTCGCTTCCCAGGAATTATTCGGTTTGACCATTACTCCCCAGCAGTTTGCGAAGCGCTGGGCTGACGCTCAGAAAGCGGCGTTAGGGAATTAAGTATTATGATGATCTCAAACCCCGTGCTGGCGGGTTTCCATGCAGATCCTTCACTGCTTCGTGTGGGTGACACCTATTATATTGCTAATTCAACATTTGAATGGTACCCGGGGGTTGAGATTTACCAGTCAAAAGACCTTGCCGATTGGGAGCATGTTATCTCACCGCTTTCTGAAAGGCGCCTTCTCGATATGACAGGATGTTCCTCATCCTGCGGTGTCTGGGCGCCTTGTTTAAGCTGGGCGGACGGCGTCTTTTACCTGATTTATACCAACGTCCAAAGTTGGAACGCGGGTCCTTGGAAAGATACGCCGAACTTCCTTACTACGGCAAGGTCGATTGAGGGCCCCTGGTCGGATCCGGTCTTCCTGAACAGCTCAGGTTTCGATCCGTCATTGTTTCATGATGATGACGGCAGACACTACCTTGTCAACATGGAATGGGATTACCGTAAAACCGGCGGTTATCAGTTTACCGGTATACTGCTCCAGGAATACGATGTTTCCCAAAAGCATCTCATCGGGGAAACACGCAAAATATTTACCGGTACGGCGCTTCAGCTTGTCGAAGGGCCGCATCTCTATAAACGAAACGGCTGGTATTATCTTCTTACCGCCGAAGGCGGAACCACTTATGAACACGCCGCAACCGTAGCGCGTTCCAGAAGCATAGAAGGTCCTTACGAGGTACATCCCGCGAACCCGCTTATTACATCATACGACTGGCCTGATCATCCACTGCAAAGAGCGGGACACGCAAGCTGGTGCGACACGCCGAACGGGCGGACTTACCTGGCTTACCTTTGCGGAAGGCCCCTTCCCGGAACGCGGAATTGCCCGCTCGGCCGGGAAACCGGCATCGCGGAACTTGAGTGGCGTGATGATTGGCCGTATATCAAGTATGCAGATGGAAGCAGGAACGAACTTTACGGAGCAAGCCTCCCGAAATGGCCGCCGCTTACATTTGAGAGCCCGGTCAACGGTCCGGCTGTTGCGGGTTCCAAAGCCCGGCATTACACCTTTGAGGGAACCGTTATCGATCCTGCCTTTAAGACGCTGCGTATGCCGAAAGACCCGGAGATATATTCGCTTGCGGCGCGTCCCGGTTTTCTCAGGCTCCGAGGCGGTCAATCGCCTGTTTCACGCTATCAACAGACGCTGCTTGCAAGACGTCAGGAAGATTTTTCTTTCGACGCGGAAACGTATCTGGAATTTGAACCTGAATCTTTTCAGGAATTGGCCGGTCTTTGTTGGCGTTACGATGAGGATAATCAATATCTTTTCGCGCTCACACATGATGAGGACAAAGGCAAGGTTCTTGCAACTATCAGCATGAACGGCGGGAAGTATTTCTGTACCGACAATACTCCTGTAGGCAGCGCGAAAGGAGTATGGCTGGGCTTGAGCGTCCGGGGACGGAACGGATTTTTCCGTTATTCTCTTGATGGAAAACATTGGAATACTCTGCGCCCGATTCTAGATTCTGCAATGCTATCGGATGAATATTTCCGTGAAGGATTTACCGGTGCTTTTGTAGGTATGTTCTGTATCGATACGGCGCGTTATGCCGCCGCCGCTGATTTTGCGTACTTCGATTACAAGCCGCAATGAGTTTTCACATTAAAGAGGTCTTTGTGAAACAAGCTTCACTGAAGAAGATTGATCAGCGTTCGACCAATATAACCGCCGCGGTTTTTCTTGCGCCGACGCTCATCATTCTTCTGGTTTTTATTGTCTATCCTATTATTGATTCTTTTGTGTTGAGTACTGTTAAGTGGAACGGTATCAGCCCGAATAAAGAATTCGTTGGTTTGAATAATTGGATCACTCTCATAAAGGACAGGTTTTTCTGGGAAGCCTTCCGCAACAATTTGGTAGTGATGTTCTTTTCTCTTGCGACTCAAGGAGTTCTCGCGATTGCCCTCGCGACATTCCTCGATGCGACCGGAAAGAGCGGACGTATATTCAAGGTCTTTTGGTTTCTGCCTTACTTGATTTCCTCAGTGGCGATAGGATTTTTGTTCAAATTTGCGCTTGATCCAAACTTTGGTATTTTTGCCTCTATTATACGATTATTCGGAGGCAGCGCGAGTGTCGATCTTCTTGGAAGGCCGGAACGGGCGCTTTTTGCCGTAATGGGTGTTGTAAGCTGGCAGTACACGCCGTTTTATATGGTTCTCTATCTCGCCGCCTATGGTACGATTCCGGTGGAACTGTATGAAGCTGCCGCCATTGACGGCGCGAAACGGTCACAGTATTTCTGGAGAGTTTCTCTTCCTCTCCTTCGGCCGACAATTGTGTCAGGCGCTACAGTCAGTATTATCGGTTCTCTTAAATACTTCGATCTGGTGTATGTAATGACAAGAGGAGGACCGGGTTCCGCCACGGAACTTATGGCAACATTGATGTACAAAGAATCTTTCGTAAAACAGAACTTCGGTTATGGCGCTGCCGTCGCCGGCGGAATGTTCATTCTTATAACCATTGTAGCGTTGACAGTGGTAACAGCTCTTAACCGCGCGGAGGAACTATGAAAAATCAACAGCTAAAAGCGGCGGCGTTAAAGAAGCTGCGCCCCGGATGGATTCTCGCGTGGGTATTTGCCCTTATTTGGCTTGTTATTACGATCATGCCTTTTTATTATATGGTGATGACCAGCTTTAAATCACTCGGTGAATTTATAAGCGGCGGTCTTTTCAAAGTCCCCGAATCTTTTGCGCCAAGAAATTATGTGACCGTTTTCCGGGGAGCGTTTTTCAAATACTTTTCTAACAGTCTGATTGTTATTGTGATTAGTCTTATACTTCTACTTTTTCTCAGCGCCTGCGCCGCTTATCCGCTTGCCCGCCTGCGCTTTCGGTTTAACGGGCGTATTTTAAGCATCATCGTAGCGGCGATGTCCGTGCCTATCCATATAACATTGATTCCTATCTTTGTAATGTCTCTGAATACCGGTACTTACGACAGTCTTGCCGCGCTGATAGGTCCCAATATCGCGTTCAATCTTCCCATGTCGGTTTTTATTATGACGTCTTTCATGCGCGGCATACCCGGTTCGCTTGAGGAAGCCGCGGAAATTGACGGCTGCAATAAGTTCGCAACATTTTTCAGAATCATATTTCCGCTTTCAAAACCTGGATTAGCTACCATCGGTATTTACAACGGCGTTGTAATTTGGAACGAGTTTTCTTTTGCCATGACATTGACGCAGTCGCAGGCAAACCGCACGCTGCCTCTTGCCGTTTGGGATTATCAGGGACAATATTCAACCAATATCCCGATTGTAATGGCGGTGCTTGTTTTGACAGCTCTCCCCATGATCATTCTTTATATCTTTGGACAGGATAAACTTGTCAAAGGAATGATGGCCGGTGCGGTAAAGGGTTAAATCTTTCCCAGTTCCTCTATCTTTTTGATTTCGTCGCGGATGGCGGCGGCTTGTTCAAACTCAAGCTGTTTCGCGTGTTCGAGCATCTCCGCTTCCAAAGCCCGAATAAGTTTTTTCCGCTGGTCGGGGACAAGCACATTGTAAGATTTTTTCAGCACTTCGATGGAAGCTGCCGCCGCGTCTTTTCCTTCTTCCGCGTGACGGGTGAGAATATCGGCAATGGCTTTTTTGATGGTCGTAGGCGTGATGCCGTGTTCTTCATTGTAAGCCATTTGGATGGCCCGGCGGCGTTCGGTTTCCGCAATCGCGTCCCGCATGGCGTCGCTCATTCTGTCGGCATACATGATAACTTTTCCGGCGGCGTTTCTGGCCGCCCGCCCGATTATCTGTATCAAACTGGTAAGCGAGCGAAGGAACCCGATCTTGTCCGCATCCAGAATAGCGATGAACGAAACTTCCGGCAAATCGATTCCTTCACGCAGAAGATTAATTCCCACAAGAATATCAAACGCGCCCTGCCGGAGCTGGGTCAAAATCTCCACGCGTTCGATGGTTTCCACTTCACTGTGAATGTAACGGACTTTAAGCCCCAAGCCGGTAAGGTAATCGGTTAAATCTTCCGCCATTTTTTTCGTTAAGGTGAGGATGAGGGAACGTTCTCCCTCGGCGATTCGTTTCCGCACTTCGCCATAAATGTCTTCCATCTGTCCGTCGCTGGGCCGCACTTCGATAATAGGATCGAGCAGACCGGTAGGCCGGATTAACTGCTGAACAACGCGTGCGGATTGTTCGGCTTCCGTTTTCCCCGGAGTCGCGGAAACATAAATCGCGGTATCAAGACGGTTTGCAAATTCGTCCATCCGCAAAGGACGATTATCCAGCGCGCTCGGAAGCCGGAATCCGTAATCGACAAGATTTTCTTTCCGGGAACGGTCGCCGGCGTACATGGCGCCGATTTGCGAAAGCGTAACATGGCTTTCATCAATAAAAGTCAGATGTTCCTTCGGGAAATATTCGATCAAAGTATCCGGCGTTGAACCGGGCTTGCGGCCCGCCAAAGGAGCCGAATAGTTTTCAATTCCAGGGCAATACCCAATTTCCCGAAGCATCTCTAAATCGTACTCAACTCTGGTTTTAAGCCTTTCCGCTTCCATAAATTTTCCGGTATTTTTAAGAAACTCGTAACGTTCCGCGAGTTCATTCTGAATACTGTCGAGAGCGTCGTTTATCATATCTTGAGGCATGACAAATTGTTTTGCGGGATAAATCATCGCGCGGTCAAGTTCTTCGAGGATTTCCCCGGAAATAGGATGAAAGCGCCTGATCCTCTCAACCTTGTCCCAATCAAGATCGATGCGGTACGCGTCTTCAAGGTAAGCGGGATATATCTCGATAGTATCCCCCCGGCGGCGGAAGCGGCCCCGGTCCAGAACAGCGTCGTTTCGTTCATACTGCAATTCGACAAAGCGCCGGAGCAGGGCGTCCACATCGATAGTATCGCCCTTGGAAAACTTCACGGTCATTTTCCGGTGAATCTCCGGTGTCGCCAAGCCGTAAATGCAGGAAACGGTCGCAATGATGATAACGTCTTTCCGTTCCATCAAACTTCTTGTCGCGGAAAGCCGGAGCCGTTCGATCTCCTCATTGATCGACGCGTCTTTTTCTATATACAAATCCCTGCTTGCGACATAGGCTTCGGGCTGATAATAATCATAGTATGATACAAAATATTCGACCGCGTTGTGCGGGAAAAATCCTTTAAACTCGCGGAAGAGCTGGGCCGCCAAAGTTTTGTTATGGCTGACAATCAATGTAGGAAGCTGCACCTCTTCAATGATTTTTGCCATCGTAAAAGTTTTTCCCGACCCGGTTACTCCCTGCAGCGTCTGGTATTTGTCATGGGCTTTCACTCCGGCGGCAAGGGCTTCAATCGCCTGCGCCTGATCTCCGGCGGGGGAAAACGGGGAAACAACTTCAAAAGGTCTCATGAATCAAGTATGAAGATAAAAAGAGGATTTTTCAAGGGATTTATACTGCCGCAAAACTATACCTATACGAGATCCCACGCTGCGACTACGCCAGGCTCTTTGGGTGTTACTTCTGCGGCAGCCCGGAGGGGGCTTGAAAAAAAGCGGCAAGTATGACATAGTTCAACATGGAAGTAAGGACAATTTTCCGCAATATATCCCCGCTTGATTATCGTTATTCAATTTCTGATACAGGTTTGTTTTGGTTAAGCCGTCAGCTTTTTTCCGCATTAAAAAAGACGAATGCGTTTACGGTAAAATACCGCGCATCGATGAGCAGCACTGCTGCGATTGTGTAAATTAGGGCGCCGTCATGGGCGCCTTTTGTTTTAAGGAGAATATATGTTTAGAGAATCATTATCCTATGACGATGTTCTGCTGCAGCCCGGATATTCGGACTTGCTGCCCCGGAATTGTAATGTAGAAACCATACTTTGTGCTGATATAAAACTGAATGTGCCGGTTATTTCGGCGGCGATGGACACGGTTACCGAAGAACGCATGGCGATAGCGATAGCCCTTGAAGGCGGCAGCGGCGTTATTCATCGGAACCTTAAACCGGAAGCGCAGGCACAGCAGGTAATAAATGTAAAACGCTACCTAAACTGGATTATCGATGACCCGGTAACCGTCGGAATCGATGCTCTCGTGAAAGATGTGAAAGCCCTTATCGAACGTTACAAGGTTTCAGGGATGCCCGTACTTGATAACAACAATCGCCTTGTAGGAATTATCACAAACCGCGATCTCCGTTTTTGTACGGACGATTCGCTTCCCGTGATTGATGTGATGACGAAAAAACTGCATACAATTCAGGGCAAGCCCACCGTTGAATCCGCGCGTGAAAAGTTTGGTATGCACAAAATCGAAAAACTTCCTGTAATTGATGACGATGGAAATCTCACCGGACTTATTACCGTGAAGGATATGGAAAAACACGCAGCCTTCCCTCTCGCCGCTTTGGATAAAGACGGCAGATTAATTGTCGGCGCTGCTGTTTCTCCCCAGGACATGGAAGCGCGGATGCCGCTTCTTAAAGCCGCCAAGGTTGATTATGTCGTTCTTGACACCGCTCACGGCGATTCAAAAAATGTTATGGACGCGGTAACGGCGATTAAGCAAAAGTACGGCGTTCCGGTGATCGGCGGAAATGTTGCGTCGAAAGAAGCCGCAAAGCGTTTGATCGATGCCGGCGCCGACGCGATTAAAGTCGGAATCGGGCCCGGTTCTATTTGCACCACACGGGTAGTAGCGGGTGTCGGCGTTCCGCAGTTCACGGCGGTTTGGGACTGCGCGGAAGAAGCGGCAAAACACAATATCCCCGTCATCGCGGACGGGGGAATTAAGTTCTCCGGTGATATTGCCAAAGCCATTGGAGCCGGCGCGAATCTGGTTATGATAGGAAACCTTTTTGCGGGATTAAAAGAGGCCCCCGGAAGGGAAATCCTTTATGACGGCAGAATCTATAAAGAATACCGCGGCATGGGAAGCCTTGGAGCGATCAACGACGGAGCCGGCGACCGTTATCAGATAGGCAAAGATGAAAGCCCGGTACCGGAAGGAATCGAAGGCCGTGTTCCTTACAAAGGGGAACTTAAAAATTATTTGAATCAGCTTGTTTCCGGTCTGCGGAAAGGCATGGGCTACTGCGGCTGCAAAGATATTGAAGCGCTTAAAACATACCGCAGCTTTGTAAAGATCACTTCGGCGGGATTAAAAGAAAGCCACATCCACGACGTAACGATTACCCAGGAAGCGCCAAACTATTCGGTTAGGCCGTAACGATTAGATGACCGGCAAAGGGACAGTCTTTCGCGGCTGTCCCTTTTATGTTTCAATTACCGCAGCATATCGGCAAAACCCGCAAGAAGATTGAATGCTTCATCACTCTTGGAAATGTTTTTTATGACAGAACTTTTCAAGGCTTCTTCACTTTCTTTTATAAGTACAAGCCCCTGTTCTTTTGCTTTATCAATGGTTCCTGATACATCCAATATTGAAATAAGTTCTTCAACTTTCGGTGAAGAAATCCCATCCTCTCTTGCAGCGCGGAAACAGCGGTAAACCATGTCCCGTTTATCATTATGTTCATGAAGATATAACAACACAGGAAGACTTTTTTTCCCTTCTACAATATCATCGCCTCGTTTTTTTCCGGGATTCCCGGTTGTCAGATTTTTTACATCATCCAGAATTTGAAAACCAACGCCAAGTTTTTCTACCGCGTTTCCTAAGTAGTCTGCAATAGTTATTCCCGATTCCAGAATAACATTATCACCGGCAATATGCACTCCGCACACGGCAGCCATCTTGGCAAGTATTCCTGTTTTTAGTCTGCACATTTGAAGGTATTCATCAATTGATGGAAGAGCTTCAGCGTTTCTGTGCCAAGCAATATCCATTGCCTGCCCAAGGTGGAGCCGGCGCAGATATTCGGACCATGTTTGATAGAGAAGAAGTTTCTTTTCAGCGGAAGCGTTCCACGCATCAATACAGCGCAAAGGAAGAAAATATAAAAAGCATCCGGCGTTTATGGCGGTATCCATTCCGTGAAGAAGATGCACCGCGGGCTTCCCCCGGCGTTCATCAGAATTATCTTCTATGTCATCATGAATCAAACTCGCGTTATGAGGAAATTCAACAAGCGGCGTCAACGGAACAGCGCTGTCTCCGCCGCCAAGCACTTCGCAGACAAGCGTCATCAATAAAGGACGCCAGCGTTTTCCGCCGCGGGATACAAGGTCTTGTCCGGGTGCTGTTAAGGTTTCCGCCAAATCGAGCGGAACGATATTGGGAAAATCCGCAAAGGAACGCTTCATCCAATCGGCATTGAGATGCTCCGGCAAATGCTTTTGTATGACAGCTTCTATTTTTTCTAAACGTTGGATATACTGTTGGTTCATATCAGCATTGTAATGAAGGAAATCATTGAAGGGAAGTCCTTTACAAAATGCATCCTTCCGGTTTATTCCAAAAGCGTGTATAATCATCGGTAAATATGAAAACAGAACTTTTTACACTTTGTGATTTTGCTCAGGAACAAGGAGGGAAGCTGACGGTTGTCGGTACTTTTGATACGATTGTCAGCAGAAATTTTCCCTGCATACATCCTCAGCTTTCTATCATAATCCGCCTGAGATTTGACCTTTGGGAATTCGGTACCCATTCGTTCAGAATTGAAACCAGAGATCTTGACGACGAAACGATCATGGAACCTATTGCGGGGCGGATCATCGCAAAGGGAGCAGGCAACGCTACGGCGGTTTCTCATATTTTGTATTCAATTAACAATTTGAAGTTCAAATCCAGCGGAATCGTCAATTTTATTTTATACATTGATGATAAAGAAATAACCTCGATTCCGCTTTATCTTAGGCAAGGATGATTGAAAGACTTTTAAGAACCCTGATTGAGAATAGCGTTTGAACAGCAATTTCCCCTTTCGGTTACATTTCTATTCGAGGCATCTCGTCCCCTCCGTTTCATGCCGCAGAGCAGAGGAGAGCAGAGGAGAATTATACTCGCAACAAATAAAAACGCCAATTACTGGACGATACAAGATTTGAACTTGTGACTTCTACCGTGTGAAGGTAGCACTCTCCCACTGAGTTAATCGTCCGAAACAACATCGATTTCATCATGCTGTACAGAAATATTACTATCGGTTTTTAATCATGTCAATCACTTTTCGGTTAGGTTTTCTTTGAAGGCATTTATAGAAAAAAGCAGAATAAGCGTTATATATCAAATTTAATATAGGGAGCAAGCAGATATCCAAAAGAAACAGACTCTAAGGACAATATATCGATATGATTATATATATACGGAATATTAAAAAAAATAGGAGCATTGTATAACCGTTCTGTGAATACACCGTTCCGTATAATAAAACCATTCTTCACAACACCTGAATAACTGCCATCATCTCCAACACTCCCCCGTAATTCATAAATAAGCAAAGTATTCTCACTTTTCTGAATCATGGTCTCAAGAGGCATCGAGCCGCTTTTCACCTCAAATCCTTTAAATGTATTTGGAATATATCTTTGTCCCGCTTTCTTTGATTCTTCTTTGTTCAAAGGAAGATGCAACAACACGCCGTTTCTGACGAGTGTCACAGCTCTCGATTTTTTGCCGTCAATCATTTTTTCAATTCCCGCATGATGCATATTATACGGATTGGAAGAAAATGAAAACTTTGTATCATAATACTTTCGTTTTCGTTTCTTTTGATAATTGCCCTTATTCCACAGTAAATAATATAACGAATCAGATAATGCATTTGGCGCCAGTATCATCGATGACGCGCCGACGGTATCCGTATGAACAGGCAGGTCAAGACTATCAAGATAGATCAAATACCGCAGATTGGCTATTTCGTTAATACTTCGAGGACAGAAGGGAGTTTTAAAATGATAATAATGAAAAATGCCTAAATTTTGATACTCAACAGAAAAATCATAATACTCATTACTATCGGTATGTATTATAGGATAGTTATAGGATTCTGTCCTTTCCTGAAAGTGTGCGCATTTGATAGAACAAGATTCCGCACCGGATTCATGCAATGTTGATACAATACTGTTGCAGAGTGCATCAAGATTGACAACTTTGTTTTTACTATGTTCATTGCGATACAAAATAATCCATGGAAGCTTAAGAGAAGAAAAGGAAAACAATTCTGTTTTAAAATGGGAAAATGGTATGGTACTCATCATGCGAATATTTTTTTGCCTGCCTTTAACAACAAAAGAATAACTGTTATTACGAACTTCTTTCGTTTCAATACTATTTTTTGCAGACTGAATACTTTTAACCGTTGTTGCTTTTTCGACATACGTAACATTTTTACGGTTTTCTTTATTGATAATCCTTCTTTTCAGAATAATCCTAACAGCCATAAACAGTACCTTTCAATGCAATAGAAGGTGATCCATGCGCAAGCATGAGACTATATCCATTTTTTACACAATTACTGCTGTGCCAGGTAAAATCATTCTCACAGGCGGTAATACTGTTAAATAAATCAAGCGTATTACCTCTCAACACAAAATCCCTGACATATCCGGTTATGGTTCCTCCTTTCATTTCATGACCAAATTCTACAAAAAGCTCCACCTCGCCATTGTTTTCTGATGAACCGCAGTTCACTTTTTCTACTACTATGGCATGATCAAACGCCGACAAATGAGAAATCAATGATGCATCGACTTCCAGCGCGGTGTTCCTCATGCGTATCTGCGGAGGCTGGAGAAACAAGCTGGAACGGGCATTCCCGGTACAGTCTTTTGTTACTCCAAATTGCCGGTTGGTCATTCTGTTCTGTATTCTTCCATCCCCGATGAGTACCACATCATTCGCCTCACTCCCTTCGCTGTCAACAAAAACAGGTAAAAGACAAGTTTTGTCAAAAGCAGCATGAGCATAATCAGTTACGGTTATAGAAGGATTGATCATTGTCTTTTCATTGAAAATGGTTTGTTGCAGATAATTATCTTCTTCAAAAAGATGTCCAACTGCCTCATGCACAAAAACAGAAGCTGGTTTATGTTGTAATATGATGGTATATTCACCGGTTTTGGGAATCTTTGCACAGGGTATTTTCAAGTGCTGTTCAATGGCGTTATATACTCTGAATTGTAATGCTTCAAGATCACAGCCAAGTAAATCTTCTTCATTCAACAAAATATCAACATTCTCATATATTTGGCCGCCATAATCAAACAAAGTACGCAATCCCAATTCTAATCCAGTTTGCTTCTCTTCCTGATATTGCTCTTTTCGATAATTAAACAGTACATTGGTGTCTTTTTCTAAATAATAAAAGAACCCGTGTTCTTTAAGTTCCTTGTATGATTTTTCGACATAGGTATGTAATTCATTCAATACTTCCTAGTGTTTTTGTCTTTCTTCATCAGGAAGTATAATATCATCATAATGGTCAAAAAAATGGATGACAGCATTGTTATGGGGGAAACGTTTCACGAAGTTTGCAACATCTCCGGAATCTTCTGTTGATTGCGCAATAAAATGGTATTGACCATCTATTTCGTAACGAGACATACCGGAATATACCTCAACATACTGTTCATAATTTGCCAATGTTCCCGCAGTCAAACAGTGGAGAGATTTTTTCTGTAAACGGATGCCTGTTTTCATCTGGCGCTTTTCAATACCCAGCAGATCTTTCTTAACAAACAACAATAAAGTCTGGGTACTTTACTTCCTCCGAAACATTATCGTTGACATCACAACTGTCCAAAATAAGAATTGAAAAAGCCTAAATCCTCAATATAATGAAAACGTCACTACACGATTTCGTTGTAACAAAAGGAAATAGGCATGAACAAACATAACACGATTTTGGGACAAATGCTAGGAAAACACTGATTTATTCAATCGAGAATAAAGTCCGGAGTCAATGTAATCAGCGTTACCCTAGAATCTTTTCTTTTGGTTACGACAAGTCGTTATTTTATAACAACTTACAATTGATCCAGGGCCGAATCGAACGGCCGACCTACTGCTTAGGAGGCAGATATAATCTTTTAGCCATGTTTCGTTATGTGTTGCTGTGAATATATATTATTGAAGAATCTTTGTCAAATATTGCTATAGTTTTCTATACAAATTAACATTTGTATTAACAATTTTAAATCGAGCTTTTTCCAACTTGATCATTGCAAAATATATGATATTTTATATATAGTATTGTATCACATTATTTTTTACTACGAGGTATGAACATGAAGAAACAATTGCTCTTTTTATTTATCATCATTCTCCCCTTATGTACTACTTTTGGATTACCTATGCCAAATGGAGATGATCTTTTTGTTACACGGGTCCAGACCGATGAAAACGGAAATGTGGTATCCGTGTTGTTGGATGCTCCTCAAAATGTAACTACACCAATCGGTATTATAAACGCATGTATGAATTTGACATTTCATCCAAACGGTATGGTAAAGGAAGTTGAACCAAGCGATCGAAATGCATCTGTAAAAATTGAAACATCTCAAGGTGAGTTTCTTGTCAAAGGCCCTTATCAATTCCATGAGAATGGGACGATTGCTCAAGGGTGGCTGTTTGAACCAACAACAGTAGATTTAAGCATTGGTACGATGCAAATATTTTATATGATAGGATTTCATCCCAATAAGGTAATAAAGTCTGTGTCTCTTTATGGGGAACAACCTCGCGCGTCTGGGCTTGGGGCTGCTTTTGATGCGGCAACTCCAAATGGCGATTTCTTAATCACCACAAAAAATGGCACTCAATTATCAGTGCAGGAAAAAATATTTTTTTATGATGATGGTAATCTGCAAAGAGTTCGTCTTTCACGATGGACGCCATTTATTTTTAATGGTAACAGATTTTTAGGGTATGAAGTAACATTTTATCAAAGCGGCAATATTCAAGAAATAAACATTGAAAATCGATTAACACTTTTGATGGAAGGAACATATATTGAGATAGTTGGTCCTCTTGCCTTTTTTGAAAATGGAAATATTGCTAGTTTCAGATCAAATCAAAGGATCCCCATTACTACCAGTCTAGGGGTAATTTCTACATCCGGTAGATTTTGGTTTTATGAGTCTGGTATGACAGAAAAGATGGAAATCCCTACAGGTACAAAAATAAACTTATTCGATACCACTGTGGAAGATTCTCTTTCTTTTTATGAAAACGGAAGGCCCAAGGAAATCATATTTTATCGTTCTCATAGGGAAAATTTGCCTTTCGCTATTAAGAGATTAGTCTTTTATCCAAATTCTAAGATTAAGGTTCTGGAATATGCTGGTAACGGTGAATACATAAACGATGAATACATAGGCAGATTAAGAGTAGATCGAGGAGATTTACTTTACTTTGACGGGAATGCACATATCCTAGGTAAATGTCAATGGGATGAAGAGAAAGGGGATTATGTTCTGATAGAATAATCCTGCAGAAAAATACAACTTGATAAATTCCCTTCTTTAAGCGATATTTATGGTAATGGATGGGGCAGGCGGATGTGGCTGCCGCCAGGCGATGTGCTTTTTGGGCTTCCGCTTTCCCCGCCGGGATTGCCTCTGGCCCCTACCATTATTTTTATTTCAGACACATCTATATGAGAATTTGCCGATACAATCTTCAAAAATATGATTTATGATTTCTTTAATATTTAATATTTTCATTATGTTTTTTACTCTGCTTATAGCAATCTATGGCAAAAAAGCGTTGAATATTCGCTAAAATAGTGAGATACTATAACAAGGAGGTAATACTATGGACAAAGAAATGTTTGAAAATACCATCCTTGCCATTCTCAAAAATACTCCTGGATTGGGCAGTATTCAGGTGAGAAAAGCCCTTTGCATCGCTGATGCAGTTCATTATTCTCTTCACGGTCAAAGTATTACAGGTGTCCGATATATCAAGGAAAAACTCGGTCCTGTTCCTGATGACGAAGGATATCGTTGTTTGGTCGAAATGGAACTTTCAGGTAAAATTGAACTTTACGAAGAACTCGCCGGACCTTTTACAAAAAACGCATACTATCCTATTGCAGAGCCCGATTACTCTCTTTTTACACGGAATCAGATTGATATAATTAACTATGCCGCTCGCATTGCTTATGACCATTCTGGAACCGCTCTTTCTTTAAAAACTCATGATGCAATATATGACAGTCTTGAAATGCGAGAAGAAATTCCGCTTGCAGAAATATGCACACCAATTGTCACCAGTTATGATACCGAACCATTCACAGAAGAAGAGCAAAAAGACATAAGGAAGTTTTTTGAATCGGATGAAGCTCGTTTATTCGCCCTCTGCTAATCAGTCAAAACAAAACATTATATGCCAATATTCTGGCATTAATATTTATTTTGAAAAACTCGAAAAACAGATTGTGGCTTTTCCCGCTGAAGCAGCAGAGGAACGAGGTATTATTGAAGGAATGCATATAACAGCATATAAGAAAAGCGTTAAAACGGGACTATTCAGTGGTAATTTTATAAATTCATTCCTTTATCTTTCATCAACCTATATTATAGACGAATCAAAACAGAGAATAATAGTCATCGGTATTTATCTTAAGACATATCCAAGTTAAACTACTTTATAGTTATTTTTTTTACAGTGTAAATTACTTTTTGACGAGATCGTCCCTATACATTTCTGATTTTTGAATAATGGAAATGAAGCTTCTGCATAAACAATTCTTCGTGCAGTTTATAAAGAAATGCTCAATTCCCTTCCGTACACACGGGCAATTTTTTCCAGTGTCTTTACTGTTGGATTTGCCTTCCGGGGATTTTCGAGACGCTGATAGGCTTGGTAAGACAACCCAAGTTTTCGGGCAATATCAGTCTGACTTTGACTTCCCCGCAGTTCCCGCAGTTTTAAGGATAAGGCAATGTGAGGAGCTACAGAAACAGGATAGCCTTCTGCAAAGGACGGAGCCGGAATTTCATTGCCATGAGCGATATCGCATTCCAAGCAGCCGTCAAGAGCTTCTTTTGCCATTGCAAGGGCTTCTTCATGTGTAAACCCACAAGTCATTACATTCGGCATATCAGGAAATTGTGCAATAAATATATTTTCCTCTTTTTCGATTGTGCAATTAAAAACCATTATAAAAACCTCCTACTTACTTATTCCGGCTTGTCTCAAAATCCTTTTACAGAAAGGATATTTATCACTATTCCCGTGAATCGGAACTGTTACTGGACGGCAACCGGATTTTACAAAAATATGATGAGAGCCATTGATACGGTCAAGAGTCCAACCATTTTCTTTCAAAATCTTTATTATTTCTTTTGCCGTCGTATCAATATGTTACAACATATATATTGTATTGTCAATTATTATTCCTTGAGGTGAATACATAGGCGATTTAAGAGTAGACCAAGGGGATTTACTTTACTTTGACGGGGAAATGCTCCTCCAAGGTAAATGTCAATGGGATGAAGAACAAGGAGATTATGTTCTGATCGAATAATCCTATATTCGAGGGCAGCAAATCAACTTTGCTGTCCCCGAATACAAAATATTTCACCGATCCCGCCATATTTCTATGAGATGATTTTTAAATAACAACCTTATCTAAATCACGACGACCATACACAACACGATGGATAATCACGCGTTCTGCTTCCATATCTACTTCGTAAAAAGCCATAAAGTTGTTCACAACAAGCTGACGGACTTCATATTTCAATGGGTGTGTCGGCACATAAACTTTGCAAGAGAACGGATGCTGCCCAATTCTCCCTGCGGCATCATCCATAGCATCCAAGAAATTGTCTGCTGCCTGCGGGGCGTGCAGTTTCAAGGCGATATAATCATAAATTTGATTTAGATCATCAACTGCCGCTGGCAGATATTCCACAGGGAGTTCTTTCATACGTGCTTCTTACGGGCACGCAAATCAGCCATGACCTTGTTGTGGCTGACAGTCGGCAATCCGGCATCTCGCTGTGCTTCAGCTTCTTTTAATTTTGCGTATACTTCCGATTCAAACTGTTCTGTTTCGTAATTCTCAACGCTGAGACAAACAATGCGGCTGCGCCCATTCACCGTTACATAAACGGGACCATCAGCCTGCTCTACTAATCGTGTCATTTCGGCGGTTTTATTGCGCCAATCTGAAACCGGGACAACAGGGGCTACCTTTGGCATACGATACGTCTCCTTTCTGCTTAGTACTATTATAGGTAAATCATGGTATAAATTAAGCTATCCGTCAAGGTGTTCCTTTCTTGACGAGGAAGGACTCCTCCAAGAGAATGGTAAGTGGGATGAAGAACAAGGGGATTATATTCTGATCGAATAATCCTGTCCTTGAATACTAAATATTGGGGGGTATAGCATAAATTACTTTTTGACGAGATCGTCCCTGTACAGTAGTGTTTTTTATTTTGATTTTTTTACTATATTGATAATTTTATCTACATAATAATTTGTTTCATTATCAATGAAACAAACATTAGACTCTTTGTAAAACCCTCTTTCTAGAGATAAATGTTCAAATAATAATTCATTGGGAATATCAATAAAGCATTTACGCGAATCAAACTGGTCATAAACTTCGGGATGTTTTAATTTCATATTTTCTCTTATATTTTCATAATATTCATATATTTTTGAAATTGGCGCAAAGTAGAATTCTGTGGATTCCTTTACGTTAATAAAGGCAATCCAAACAGTTGCATTAAATTTATATTGAAATCTAAATAATCTTTTTATTTCTTTTGCATTGAGGTAAAATCTTTTTTCAGAAGACTTACTAGTGTCTCGATGTTTTACATCTATGTAATAGATTCCATGTATTGTATGTATGATAAAATCAGGTCTCCGTATTTCATTTTCTTTAAACTCATTGGAATATTTCTCTTTGCTTTGATCAATAAAATAATAAGGTATCTTTTTATTATCTAAATACTCTGAAAATAGACACTCGGCTTTTTCCGCATTTTCAAAATTTCTTTCCTGGTCATCAGATGTCATATATTATCACTCCACTATGCTTTATCTTTTCACTCCCGCCTAAACGGTATAATTTTCCTATGAGACGTTTTATTAGGGGATCGGCCGTTCCATTCAGGCTCATCAAAGTTGTCTACCCGACCGCCCCTGGTTTTTGTATATTTTCATTGTTTTTTAATGACAAGATAAGTCCATTCAACGTTCCTCGAACAATTTCCAGTTGATCACTGTCTAAGGATTTTAATCCTTCAACTAAATCCGCTATTCTGCCCGGCGGAGCGAATAAATTTCCCTCTTTTGAAATCAAATTAAGGATGTACCGTTTTCCATCATCCCCTTCAACAAGTTCTTCAACGGTTGTATTTAATACTTTTGCAATTCTAATAGCTTCATCAGCCCTAGGTAAAACAGATCGTCTTTTCCACCCATAAAAGGAATCTCTGTCTTTCTTTTTATTAAAAACATCAAGCATTAATCCTTCTATTGTTGTGTTATTTAACTTTACATACTCCTTCACCCGATCAAAAAAATCCATACTCCTATTTTCGGTTTTATAAGTGTAAAAAAAACCACAAAAATGCTTGACAATGTGGACAAAAAGCCGATAATATGTAATACGTGCGGACAAGAAACCACATCGGGAGAAGATTATGACTGCGGTTAGAATCAAGAAATATAAAATCGGCAAACGAGGTAAGAGAGGTTTAACAATTACCTTACCGACAATTCAATGTGAAAATTTGAAAGTCTCCGCTGGAGATAATTTATCTTTATATACGGGTGACATTGAAGGGTTACCTATCATCATTCTTGCAAAGAGTGATTTCCCAGTTCTTCGTGCATCGGGAAGGTTATAAAAATGAACAATGCCCATCTTGAAAAAATAGGAATCGAAATCATGGATAATGAATTCAGCGGCATCATTAAACACAATCCTTATTCCATGATGACAAAAACCGGACTTGAAGGGCTAATAGGAGTTGAAATCACAGACGATGAATACCAAGGCATCATCGCATTGGGACCGCATCCGTATAGGACTCAATCCTATTTTACGGGAATGCTCCTTCATATACGAAAACTAAAAATAGAAAAACTGGAACAGCAAATCCAACAATTAAAAAGGATAAGATCATGATGAAGCAGCCGCTTACCGTCGTAGACATGTTTGCCGGCGCCGGTGGAGAAAGTACCGGCATATATCAAGCTGCAGAATGTCTTGGATACTCCATAAATCTCACCGCCATCAATCATTGGGAACGTGCAATAGAAACCCACTCGGCAAATCACCCTAGCGCGGAACATCTTTGCGAATCCATACAACAATTGGACCCAATAAAAGTAATTCCCGAAGGCAAAGTGAATCTACTCTGGGCCTCTCCGGAATGTACGCATCATTCTATTGCCCGCGGAGGCCGTCCTCGGAGCGATCAGAGCCGCCCTTCTGCATGGTTGATTCTCAAGTGGCTTTCCGAGCTTTACATAGATCGTGTCATAATCGAAAATGTGCCGGAATTTCTTTCATGGGGACCATTGGACAGCATCGGAAAACCCATACAGAACCAAAAAGGAAAAACTTTCCGTGCTTTTATTACAAGCCTGCGAAGTCTCGGTTATAAAGTAGATTGGAAAATACTCACTGCCGCGGATTATGGGGATCCAACAACGCGTCGCCGTTTATTTATTCAAGCAGTCAAAGGCCGTAAAAAAATCACATGGCCGCAAATAACCCACATAGACGGATATAGTAACCTTTTGGGTTATCAACCGTGGAAACCAGCAAAAGACATTATCGACTGGAGTATTTCCGGAACATCCATCTTTGACCGAAAACGTCCCCTTGCTGCAGCAACGCTCAATAGAATTGCTGTAGGTATAGAAAAATATTGGAAGGACTACGCGAAACCGTTTCTTGCGGTTTTATACGGTTCCAACGATGTACGCAGTCTTGATTTACCCCTACCGACAGTAACTACATCCGGAAATCATCATGCTTTAGTAGAACCATTTCTTTTTAACATAGGACACTATTCCGCTAATGACAGAACACGATCAATTTATGAACCTTTATCAACCGTTGTTACAAAGGCTGAACATTGTCTTGTCGAACCGCTCCTTGTGGAATACTACGGTAACGGCAGTGTAATTCCAACATCGGCACCAGTCCCGACCGTTACCACAAAAGACCGTTTTGCGCTCATGGAAGGCAGTTTCGGTAAGACCAAACTTGATATCCGATTCCGAATGCTCAAGCCCCATGAACTGGCACGGGCGCCGGGATTCCCTGACGATTACCAAATACTCGGTACTGTTACCGAACAGACCAAACAAATAGGAAACGCCGTCCCGGTAAATCTCGCGAAAGCGTTAAGCAAAAACACAATCTTAGAAAGGATAAGCCAATGAACGCTCAAGAAAGTTTGATTTTACAAGGTATTGTTTGGACCTGGAGAAAAAAGGAGTATGGGAAGTGAGCGTATCATCTTATGCGTGTTTCAGTTCCATTTTGAGCCGAAAACCCAGAAGATCAAATAGTTTAATTACAGTCTCAAAAGAAGGATGCCCCTTGGGAGATAATGATTTATATAACCCTTCACGAGTTACATCCAATTCTCTGGCTATTTGCGCCATACCTGCGGAACGGGCAATTGCACCGAGGGTTTCAAAGAGAAATTGGGTATCATTTTCAGCAAGCGCCACATCAAGACAGGCAAGTATATCTTCCTTAGTCTCAAGTACATCAGCTAAATCCCATTTGCTTATGTTTTCCATGTTATTCCTCCTTCAAAAGTTTCAATATTTTTCGAGCTTTTTCAATGTCGCTGTCTTGGGTCGACTTATTGCCTCCGTAGAGCAAAATAATGATTTCTTTTCCGGTGTCTTTGTAATAAACCCTGTAACCGGGACCATAGTCAATTTTGAGTTCAGAGATATCACCAATAAATCGATTATTACCAGAATTTCCATCTTGCAAACGGGAAATCCGTTGTGCAATAAGAAATTTTCCAGTTCTGCGGCTTTTTGGGGCCTATCTTACGCGCTTTTCGGTTCTACTTTAAGTCGAAGCCCTAAGATATCAAGCAACTTAAACACGGTCTTGAAAGAAGGGTTTCCGTCTGGGGCAAGAGATTTGTATAAGCCTTTACGGCTTACTCCTAGTTCTTTTGCTATTTGGGACATACCTTTAGAACGGGCAATATTATTGACGGTTCGCAGAAGAAAATCTGGATCGTTTTCTTCCAAAGCACCTTCAAGAAAGACTATCACTCTTTCTTTGGTGTTAATGTATTTTGCAGGATCCCACTTTTCAAAGGTAACTTTCTCTTGTGTCGCAGTGTCCATATCACTCCTCCTCATCTTCATCATAAGTCTTGGCGATTTCCCTCGCCTTGGCAATATCTGCTTGCTGAGTTCGTTTATCTCCACCGCAAAGCAGAATAATGATTTCCTTCTTGGTATCTTTGTAGTAAACTCGGTAACCGGGGCCATAATCAATTTTCAATTCAGAAATATCGCCAAGAAAACGGCTATCACCGGGGTTACCATTCGCAAGACGATCAATACGGGTAGTAATCCGCTCAACAGCACGATCATCCCGCAATTTTACAAACCACCTATTAAACTCGCTCGAATTGCGTATTTCCTTCACATTCTAACTGTGAACTATAGTACTCATTTTGTCAAGTGGAGAATCGTGTTCCACGAATATTGTTATTTTTATGTACTTATCGTCAAGCAAAGAATGAAACTGTTAGAGAATTTGAAGCGTTATTTTTCTGCTTTTTTTGGAATTATCGAACTTCTAGATGAAGATTGTGATGTTGATCCGATTCCCAGAATATTCTGGAGGCAAATGAATAAAGATCAATTTTTTAATCTCATAGCTTTAAATTTCTGTTCATCGGCTGCCATTTTTTTCTCATACTCAATTTCTGCTTCAATTAAATCATCAAGAAAACTTAAAGATAGTCTTCTTCCTTGGGGAGATAGTTTTCTAAAAGCCTCAATAAGCTGTTTTTCCTCTGGTGGTACTGCATCAATGGACATGCTTCCCTTACCGGTCTTAAACCATTCTTCATTGATACCCAATGTTCCAGAAATTAGTTTAATATGTTTTTCATTAATTACGATGGTTCCAGATTCAATCCTAGAGACTGAACCATCAGAGAGACCTAATAATTTTCCAAATTTTCGTTGGGTGGGACCATATTTTTTTCTAAGTTCAATAAATCGGTTCAATATTTCTCTATCCATACTTCATTATCTCTCTATTGTAAAAAAAAAACAAGAACATTTTGTACTTATACAAAAAACAATATTGACAATCTGCATTAAGCAGATTTATAATCTGTAATATACAGCTATAAGAGGATGTATAAATGCCTATCGAAGATGAAGAAAAAACACTACTTGAGAAATTCAGAAAACTGCAATCCAGTAGTAAGCATATTGCATTGGCACAAATCATTGCGGCTGCAAATTTTGAAGAGAATGCTCGTAAACTTTATCTAGGGCAACACTGATTAAATACCCCAAAAGATGATAGAATAAAGAATGTCGAAACAAAGAACGTTTACAGAAATAGAATACGCAAACAGGAAACGGAAGAG